>JAABUP010002903.1_pt1 | contig 31644 bp, 39 predicted proteins | sample 5559201 | NCBI WGS metagenome assembly JAABUP01 (sample SAMN10711887, study PRJNA513373) | rock metagenome | isolation source: Antarctica rocks | place: Antarctica
TGGCCGACTTGGTGGGAGATTTTTGGTGGCCGACTTGGTGGGAGATTTTTGGTGGCCGACTTGGTGGCCGACTTGGTGGGAGAAATTTTGGTGGCCGACTTGGTGGGAAAATTTTGGTGGCCGACTTAGTAGGGGAAATTTTGGTGGCCGACTTGGTGGGGGAAATTTTGGTGGCCGACTTGGTGGGAGAATTTCAAAGGGTGAGTAAGCAGCCGACTTGGTGGCCGACTTGGTGGATTAGTAAGCGTCCGACTTGGTGACCGACTTTCTAGTCGACTATTACCATTACAAGGGATGATATTGATAGGTTCATAAGTTAGACAAAGCCTTAATCAAAGGATACCCCAGTAAGCTACGCGACAACGCTCTTCACTTACCCATGCCTCAAAGCATCTTACGGCATAGAACTCATCCTTGGTACTTGGGCATTAAACCGATCTAACTCTAAGGATAATACTATCAATACTCTTACTAATTTAGTACCCTTACACTCTGATTGTAAACCTTCCGATTATTAATTTGTTAGTCCTAGATAGGAGTATTCTGTGAGTTAGGAAATTGTATATATGGAAGACGTTGGCTATAAAGTAAGATCTAAACGACAAACAATTCAAGATGTAATTCACAGAATTTTTTCACCTATTATCCGTCCGTTCTCCTTGCGGTAATCATGGGCATAGAGAATTCTCTCTAGCTGAGAGAGGTTTGGAAATTATCGAGTCATACCGCATCTCCCTATAATGTTTCAGATGCCATAGAGATACAAGAGAGATTGATTATAGCATGGATAATTCGGGTAACGTAGTAAAGCGCCACTCGTAAATGTTTGAAGTATTAAATGGCTTGCTATCACGATTAGCTACCTATCCTATAACCTGATATCTTATTATGCCAGATGTATCCATCGCAACGTCGACTAAGATAGTGACGAAGCTTATTCTATAGAGACACTCACTGCTTAATTCTAATTGGCTCGCAAAAAATGGCGTGCGAAGAAGACTAACACCATTCAGCGTCTCTGTTTACATATCTTGTTATCACCGACACTGGAAGGACCTAGTCCAGTACCTCGAATGTCTTCTCTTATAGAACGGAAGGGATGCTCTCATATTCAGTAACTATTAGATCAACGACGTTGTAATCTTTTATCTCTGCAAAAGGTTGAAACAACAAGGATTCGATAGCGAGAAAGTGAACAAAAAAGGTGGTCCGTCAAGGACAGACCTCAGATCGATACCCTGATGGTGCGGGAAACGGCATGCTTTACTTTTGAACTCAACATCGACTCGCAGCCACGCCTTTGAAAATCCCAGTGGAAAGGATTACTCAAGCCATCATCGATGTTGCGGTACTTCCAATATTGATATATGCTGTCCATCCTCAGAGGATAATTCCCAGGAGATTAATGATGGCGATTTTCTGATCAGTATGCCTATGTATGTTGAAGGTGGAACCATTGAAGTGCGTCGCCATATGAGCCACACCACCAAGTTTGCCCACCAAGTCGGCCACCAGGTATATTGACGCGAACTCGGATCCTTTGATAACCCCGAAATTTCCGGAGACATGATCAATGGATCGCAACGAATCCATAACTTCAACGCCTGAGGAAGCTCTCGCTTGTGTTGTAGGCCTGCATCAATCGACAACAGCTCAAATCATCCGCCGTTGGGACCCGGGCCCCAACTTTAGCATTGTAGACTCTCTGAGAAGCTACTAAGCACGAGTGTAGATGGTGAGGGTTGCTAAGCTATGTTAGTTGCATTATATGGTACTGTGGAGACAAATTCCAAATTGTATAAGGAAGAGAAAGTGCCTCTGCGCGAAAGTAAGTCGACATGGTGAGCCAGGGTGGATTAGTAAGCGGCCGACTTGGTGGGAGAATTTTGGTGGCCGACTTGGTGGCCGACTTGGTGAGAGAAATTTTGGTGGCCGACTTGGTGGCCGACTTGGCGGGAGGATTCTGGTGGCCGACTTGGTGGCCGACTTGGTGGGGAAATTTTGGTGGCCGACTTGGTGGGAGATTTTTGGTGGCCGACTTGGTGGCCGACTTGGTGGCCGACAAAGGATGAGTAAGCAGCCGACTTGGTGGCCGACTTGGTGGGAGAATTTTGGTGGCCGACTTGGTGGCCGACTTGGTGGGAATATTTTGGTGGCCGACTTGGTGGCTTAGTAAGCAGCCGACTTGGTGGCCGACTTGGTGGCCGACTTGGTGGATTAGTAAGCGCCAGATTGACATGAAATTTCAATCGCTTTCATCAGCTCTCTTCAACTATCAGCCTCTATATGCGCCAGAAAATCACCTTAAGAGGTCACTTACATGAATCGGAATGTACAACTAGGCTCAAGCGTACTAGCGCCTGGATTTGTGATGTTCCGGTCGATTTGCAGCTCGTGGAAAGTGACGAGAAGCCTGCTTCAAAATGTTCAATGCAATTCATCCATGAGAGCCGGCGGGGGCTCCGAGAGGTATATCAAGGTAATAGGATAACCTTAGGCTGGTTCAACATGGACACAAATCCGAGTGACCGTATAATCTCTAGTCTGTTGCTCTATTATTCACCTTATGATGAACTTGCGGTAATTTTTGCCTGCTTGGAACAAAGGAAATATGAATGCGCAGCTCTACTTCTCTTTTCCCAAGTACAAACATACATGTCAGACATAGTTGCGAATGTTTTAATCGTCAGCGTTTGCGCATGAGATAATCAACGCTATGAAGCCTTCCAATCTCATGGTTGTCCTTGTCACAAACGAACGACATATGCGGTGCATTTCTCACTGTGTGGTGATTAATACAAGAGACATTCACGACACAGTGCTTGGTCTGTGCGAACTGGAAAGTGTGAAAGAAAACTGTTGTGTTGTGCTCAGGGATTAACACAAACACCCCGCTTAACAGTCGACGTTTGACATCTGCCAGCATGTCTATATCTACGCTTCCATTATGCTCATTTCCTACACTCTTCCATCATCTTCACCAGACAGGTTCTAGATCGCTATGGCTCAACAGGTGGCTTCCCCCCGCAACTCTCCTGCGATGATCATAAATGTACCTAGAGAGCGTGGACAGACACGCTCACAGGCCGGCACGCTTGAGTACAAGGATCCAATGGACAACACTTGGAGTGAATCACTATGTCCTGAACTTTCATCGTCGACACTGACGATCTGATAGAGCCAGCGGTACATCTGGAAACTTTGAGGACGCGCCTGGTCGAAGAAGCTCCTCCCAGTCTGTACAGTGAGTAAATATATATAAATCTGGCTGAGTAACACAACATCAGCTGATCAGCACAGCGCATGCGAAAGAGAAAGGATATGACGCTGCAGACGTCACCACCTTCCTCGCCAAGGATCAGCCATACGGCTCCAACCGCGATGATCGGGATCCACTGCTATTCCAGATCTTCAGCACGGGTCTTCGGGGTGTTAAGCCCATCAGCTATCTGACGGACGGAGGACTGATCGTTCTGGACGCTTTCGATCACGGAATTCGTGACTTCCCATCAGTTCTTCCCAAATGCCTGAGCTCCAATCTTGGCGGGTACGACATCATGAACTACTTTCGCCAAAATCAGTATATCACACTGTTTGATCTGATAGGTACGTGGGATATGTTCCCACTATATATATAAATGTTATTGACAATCAGCATCAGCTCGTATGCCAAACGGCTATCACGAGCAGAATTCAGTAGGAGACGTCACATGGCACGAAGGACCACCAAGATACGGAACAGTCGGTATGCGGGCTACGAGATTTCGTTTGCACGCAGGTCTGCTCTCATGGAAGCGACGGACGGGAAGTGATGCCAAGAACGCAAAGATCCTTAGTTTAATTCCCGCGAACTGCAAAGACCCCCGCGTAAATTCCACGGCATCATACCGTGACTTTACCGAAGCTGAGCAGGCAGAGGTACGGAGAGTACTAGCGGGCACTGCTCCTGGACGACGCAGGATTGCGAATCGGAACATCTGGAGAACGAACCGAAGGGGGAATGACGAGAATGAAGAGGATAGTGAGGCCACCATAGACGCTGTCAACGAGGCTGATGAGAATGAGTCACGGAAACGACTTCTGATCGGGCACGATTGGATTGCGAAACGGATTCACGAAGGAGGCAATGGGGACGGAGTGACTCGACAAGTCAGCAACCCCGAGGATATCCAATCGATTCCGGGAGATAGTACGAATGACAAAAAGGCCAAGCACGGACGGGAAAGGGTCACGCCTTCGATACCGGCCAACATCTCAAGCCCTGATCCAAATGTTAACCACAATCCTAGAGATGCTGCCTTACCTGTGGCAGGTCCATCCGCCACTCCGATCCCAGTGAAAGGAAAATCCGACAAGAGTGTCCAAGACGGAATCTCCGAACCTTTCGATAGCGCATACGACTCTGACAAGCCCCTAGCCAAGCGTCAGCGAGCCACTCGTCCGCCGCACCTTGCCAATCCCAACAACAGCCACGACCTCGATGGTCCAACCCAGGTGGAAGATCACACAGAGCAAACAGATTACCGCTACATCGATCCTCGCACCAACGAAGACAAAAGGGCAATCCAGCAGGCATTGGAGCTGACTCGTGAGGACTTCCGCAAGAAGACAAGGATGAATGTGCCGCCACGTCTGGCCACCAAGTTCAGAGACGAGAGCTATGTTTCTCAGCGGCTTCGTTTGCAGGATATGCTTTCGAAGGTATGGGTGGGATCCGGGGCACCGCCACAGCTTTATAATCTTCCGGCGTGGTATGGAGGGTTCGTGAAGTGGAGGATTCCAGATGAGGAAGGCATGGATCTTTACTCTAGTGTGATAGAGTAGATTTATTAATAGTAATGAAGATGGATTGTAGCATGCAACTACTTTTTTCATGAATAAAAACATGAATAAGAAAGAAACAGAGAGCTCACATTGAACCGGTGATTGGTGGCCGATTTGGTAAGCCTACTTAGTGGGAGCCGACTTGATGGGTTAGTAAGCAGCCGACTTTGGCCGAATCAGTAGATTAGTAAGTGGCCGACTTGGTGGCCGACTTGGTGGAGGAATTTTGGGGGCCGACTTGGTGGGGGAAATTCTGGTGGCCGACTTGGTAGGAGAAGTTTTGGTGGCCGACTTAGTGGATTAGTAAGCGGCCGACCGACTTGGTGGCCGACTTGGTGAGGGAAATTTGATGAGCTTACTAATCCACCAAGTCGGCCACCAAAATTCTCTCACCAAGTCGGCCACCAAGTCGGCCACCAAAATTATCCCACCAAGTCGGCCACCAAGTCGGCCACCAAGTCGGCCGCTTACTAATCCACCAAGTCGGCCACCAAAATTTCTCCCACCAAGTCGGCCACCAAGTCGGCCACCAAGTCGGCCACCAACATTCTCTCACCAAGTCGGCCACCAAGTCGGCCACCAAATTTCTCCCACCAAGTCGGCCACCAAGTCGACTTGGTGTATTAGTAAGCGAGCCGACTTGGTGAGAGAAATTTAGTGGCCGACAATGGATGAGTAAGCGGCTGACTTGGAGGCCGACTTGATGTCGAAACGCGTGCAATCTTTCTCGCCATACGTTCATCCATGATCCAGTACGACTCGTAGTATGAAGCAGTTTTCTGATCGTTCTAGAAGTTTACAACTGATGTTTGAAAGGGCTATGTTTTACCTGCAGCGTACTTACGCCTGTTGTTTCAGCCCGTGCTACTTCTCATATTCACAGCTTCCCTCTCGTTCCATCGCAAGTAACTATTGATTAAAGAAAGAAGCTTATAACTTTGAACAAAGAGCACAATTCAACTTCCCTACTTGAAAGAATTGGCTAGTTTGCAAAGTACATTGGCAGATAAATTCCATATAACATTCCACAAAAATCTTGTTAAAGCAAGTACCAATACCACGACACGTTAGAAAAGAAAATGGTTCGTGACAGCTTCGCGTTACGAGGGTGGGGCAGCTACGGCCTTAATCATAACAATGTGTATCTCTCAAAGTTAGCATTTACACGATGCAGTGTTCATCAACACACGAATATATTCAACAACCCTTGATGGATGCATCCAATGTACCCTAGAATTGACACTTATTGACTTCGAAGATGAAGCTGCAAATGATGCCCAGGATGCTTCAAAGTGATCCAAGATGAAGTTACACCTCCATGACTCAAGAGTTCAAATGCGCTCTCAGATACGTCGAAAGCTCCCGCACTCCATTGAAGAAGTATGAGAGCCATTACCCTTTGGGGGACTTGAAGAATCCTTGGGAGGGGTTGCTTGATGGTATTTAGTCCGAAACGAAGGAATACGCAAGACTTGGTGGAGGGGGCTACCAAAGTCTCTGCAGCGCTGGAGGACGAAATGCTTAGGTGCATGCTCAATAACACGCTAAAAAGAATGCTGGAGTGCATGCCGGAGATGACACCGAGCGGGCTTGAGCTGCCAACGGCGCCTCATCAGTGGTTCTATCCTTCAAAGGCCGCTGCAGAAGAGCTAAGTGATGTCAGCAGGAATTCCGAAGGCTATATGCCGAGAGATTCTACCTTCGGGTGGGGCCATTGTTGTCCTTGCACGGAACAATAGCAATCCGATATCCCAATACTCGATCTGCCCAATGGGGCGGTCGCTGAATTCACGCCTTCTGTTGAATCCGCAAGGGGGACAGCGCCGGTAATCTCCTGGTCTAACGGATGTCCTCCGTAGACTTATCCATAAAGCTATCACTCAGGAACCTTGAATGGTAGTAGCTCTCTAGCGTTCGCATGCCTGGAGTGTCACATATTGCTGGTGTATCAATCGCAGTGAGTTCTCATCGGACGTCTGCACTTCCAATTAGTAGAGTTCCGAGAAGATGCTAAGTAGCTATAGCATCCATTGATGCCAGCCAGCTGCGAATATACCACCGACAACAACCCCAGGTTGGACTCGCACACTCGATCTATATATACATATATATAGTGTTTCTTATGGATTCTCATGACAATCGAGCCCTTGATGGCCAATGTCAGTGATAATCTCAATATATTGTAGCAAATTGGCATCTCACCGCAATGCTACCCCTTCCATATCTTTGAATCAATATTGACCCTTTTTGGTAGTATATATATTTCAGATGTTGCCCTTGGTGGTACGCCCGTGTACCCAGCTCAATCTCTCACGCATGGGATTTAGAGACAAAACACCCGGTTTCTTATGTCAATGTAATCTAAGTCTTTGTGGCAATCAACACTTGCTTGTAACACCGGTAAGTAACAACATCACTCACGAATTCGTACGGCCTTCCCCACTTGACATCTTATCTTCGTCACCAGTGTCAGCGTTGCCCGCGTCGGGACAGCAATCTCGAGCATGTTCAACCTTGTTCCTTTACACGCGTCTCCAGCCCTTGACACCCTACGCAGCTGACTGACAGCCCGCGCCAATACGCTGCAGTTCAGCTCTTTGTTATCGACAACACTATTGGGTACGTGTTCATGTCACTTAGTCAACATCATCCACTGTATACTTTAGCAACCTCAACTCATCCTTCTCAACTCTTTGCATACCAAGTCACACCATTCTTAACTCATCCACTAGCACAGCATATCCCAGATTATCAATCAATCTCACACGCATTCAAAATGACAAGCACTTCTGCTCACGTGAAGAACCCTTCTCTTAGCACAGAGGGCTTGCCTAAGAAGAGAGGGGAGACTCAGGTTGTCAACCGGCAGCTGGAGTACCTTAATCCTATGACAGACGAATGGGTGAGTGTCTACACAACGCTTTGCTTTGACGAAGAAATACTGATATCCTTATAGGAGCCCGCTGTACGTCTGCACGACATTCGTCGACGTGTACTTCGAGGAAACGGACAACAATACAGTATGTACACACATGTCCACAGAGATTCATTGGCTGACGTGCATAGACATCCCGAAGAAACACGGAAACGTACTAGGTCAAGAACTACTCAATTATACCTCGTTCCTTGCTCGAGACCAAACGTATGGTCCATTGAGATGTAATCGTAATCCAATTCTGTTCCAGCTCAAGCCTACCGACTTTGGAGTTGAGCCAACAGATTACGTTCGGGACAATGGAAATATCGTCCTAGATGCATTCGACCACGGGATTCGGGACTTTGGGGATGCGATGCCACTATGCTTGTCGACAGAGGTCGAAGGCCATGACATCGAGACATACAAACGACGCAATATGAAGATCGCGATGTACGACATCATTGGTAAGTTTGCTCCCATTCCAGACATTCCTCTCATGCTAACAACCACGCTTAGCACGAATGCCTGGCAGCTATTGGACTGGAAGGCTTGGTCAGACCTGGCGAGACAAACCTCCACGAGCAGGAAGCGTCAGCATGAGAGCTACACGATTCCGGCTTCGCGCCGGATGCCTCGTATGGAACGAAAAGGGCGACAGCGAGGCCAAGAACTCGGCAATGATGAGTATCATGCCACCAGCCGTACGTACCGTCTGCGAGAACAGTAACTCGACAAGCTCGTTCCGGGACCTATCGAAGTCCGAGCAAACTCAGTGCGAGACTGCTACAGGACATCGTCCGGGGAAAGCTTCGAAGGTAAATCGAGCTAAGAAGGAAGCGGAAAATCAAAGTGGCTCAATCCACGGTGACGATGTGAAACAAGAAGACGAGGCTGAGGCGGGGGGACCAGAAGAAGAGGGATATGGAGAAGAAGCTTCTCGAGCTGCTGTTAGGCCTACTGCCGAGCCTACCTCTCGAAAAGGGCTGGGCCGAGGCCACGCAAATGCGAAGAAGAGGACAAGACAGGATGATTCGACATCTGATTCTAAGCAAATGCGATCAAATAACAGTCACAAGCGATCAAGGTATCAGACGTACTCGGACGAGGAGGATGCCGAAGAGCAACCACCAACCAAGCATCGACGCACAGGGAAGGGGCCAGACCCAGAAGAACCGAGTAGCGAATACGAGCCAGCTTTTGTTGAAAGGCCTGCCGGACGACGACATACGAGTCGAGCACAAGCTCAGGTCCAAACATCCGGCTCTGATGCTGAAAGCGCACTGATCTTCGAAGAGGCTATCGCAAGTGCTTTGAAATTTACTCAGCCATCCTCCAATATCGGAAATATGGATGGATTAGAGTATCTGAATTACGACGAGGAGCGAGATGCAGAGGGTGACTCGCCATCGTGGATTTCTAACAATCTGACACGGGGCACGAGCTTCGAAGATGAGGAGACCAGATCATTGACCGAGATTATCGATGAGAAAGGCGCGATGTTCGCCACGAAGCAAGGAGCTCATCTTCTGAGGGGCCATCCCACGAGCGGAAGCACTGCTAGCGATCAGTCTGACGATCAAGCGTTGCGTTACAACACGATCCCAGAAGAAGAGACGCGGGATGGTGGAGCAGAGGAAGAAGCGGATGTTATTACGGCTTCCAGGACGATATCGAAACGAATGAGACGAAGTATTGCTCAAAAGGCGCCCAGGAATACCAAGCTTGCTGACACCATGAGGTTGGCTACACGACGTACTAATTCTCCGGAGCTTGTCGGTGCCGCCCCAAATAATTCGACTGATCGTAGAAAGCTGAAGCATGCTGTACGACGAGACGCTCAGAACAAGGCACCATACGCCGGTAATGGGCAGCTACCTCTTCCTGATGCCTCATCATCTTTTGCAGACAACGCTCTAGTGGAATCCTTCGTTGATTTTGGTGATCGCATTCCAGACACCAGCCTCGATCAGTTCCACCTACCCGAACCACTTACTTCCCTCTCAGAAAATACTCAGATATCGCAAGGATCCGATCGGAACGACGTAGCATCATACTTGAACTTCCCGGAGACATCCTTATCCGCGGTATCAACCGACGCATATCCCCTACCAGATGGATTTGATCCACTTAAGAACACCTATGCCGACAATGGTCCTCAGCCTACTGAGCACGGAGGACATTTGGACTTTGTCAATGACGAGGTAGACCTGAATGCTCCAGACATCGCGTTAGCATCCTCGCCTACTGAGGTAAGCTTCGATCCCACCTGCGAAGGATTCCTGACGGAGGTGGCGACCGGAATTGAGGCTGGGGATTATCGCTATGTAACTCCCATGTCCACAGAAGATATCAAACTTGTCGAGCGGGTTTTGGAGCTTTCTCGAGCAGACTACTTCCAGAAGACTGGGCACCATGTCCCAAGACATGTTGTGGACGACTATAAGGGTGAGACATATGCCTCCCAACAGCGGCGACTGGACGCACATTTCGAGAGCGAGCGCATCGAGGCAGGCAATTACGACGGTGAATCGATCTACTGTCTGCCAGAGTGGTTTGGGGGATTCGATCGAAGTTGGCGGAGTGCTCTGGACGAGGAGGGAATCAGGCTTGAGGACGACACGCAAGATTACGATTTCTGAGGTGATACCCACTGCACATGAACAGCTGGTCGTGTTGGGGAAGGGAGAGTCGTGACTGTCGCGTCATAAAGAGGAGGGTATCGAGTTTTAGACCTTGGATCTCGGTCAGCATGTCCTGTTGAAGTATGATAGAAGTAAGAGACGGAAGGGAGTGTGATCTCCAGGACCGTGGCAGGAATCACCTGTGGATATATCTGGACAGGTCACTAGCGTTACATAATTTTTCAATGCAAATATCTAATAGCTTGCAGAACCATTGTTGTGAGTCCTAATATATATGCTGTAAACCTCTGGCGGAAATTCGAGATTAATAGAAGCTCCAGTGCCTACTCCTAGTGCTGCTGTATGGAATTTTCTTAGGCTAGGAAAACCACTTCAGAATTTGAAAGATAATTTCATTTGCTCTCGCAACTCTGTGAAGAGAAGCTGAGAAACCATCCGAACAACATTGTATTGTGCCAGTCTTAACACCTGGTAAGAGTTGGACAGTTTCAGGCCTTCCTTTCGACCTCGAAGGACGTCCACCTTGCCCGAGGGGCCGCAAGGAAATCTCCTCGCGCTGCGACCGCCAAGAGTTAAAGCATTTGCTTCCCCGCGTACCTGACAAAGTACCCACTGCGTCCATAAGATAATCGACGCTACCAGCTACCAATGCAACGTGAAAGGTGAAACCGTAGGCCGAGCGCTGTTGTACATTAGAAGCGTGTTTACTAAACAAGCCACTCAGTCGGCCTACCAAGACGGCTGCTTACTAATCCACCACGTCGGCCACCAAAAATTCCCTCACCAAGTCGGCCACCAAGTCGGCCACCAAGTCGGCTGCTTACTAAGCCACCATGTCGACCACCAAAATTCTCCATCACCAAGTCGGCCACCAAGTCGGCTACCACGTCGACTACCATGCACCTATGATACCTCTTATTATCACTGGTCTTCATGTCAGGACAATTTCAACAATGAAGTACGTTCAACCACAAGCAGCATTAAGTGGACGATATTGACGGGATATAGATAGCCAAAGTGAAGTAGTGGATGAGCAGTGAGCGGGCGTCACCTCTTATAAAGCAAGCAACGATGGTGGATAAGGTAGAGATGCCCATTAGCCAATAAAGCGGAGCAGTACGAAGTGGTGTCCATGGGCCGTATAGCAAGTCCCCGCCAACATTCCAATCTTTCAATGCAGTATGCGCATGTGGGTGTATGCTCTGCTATGGCTTCTGCATAGCTCTCCCACGTTTACCTTAAAATGTATAGTATATTCACTTATACATCTCTCGTCTTTCAATATTTGATACATGATCGTGTCATGATTGTTATCAGCGAATCACAACTTTAGTACAAATACTTTGATCGAATCTTGTATTTTCTATAACGATTCTATTACATTCTCAGATCCTTGACAGTGATCAGTTCACACATTCCAATTCCCTGACTGCAGACATCGTACCATCGTTAACGACGACCGGAGGTTCGGCTATCGTACTTACTGCCCTCGCGCCTCGACTCCCTGATCGGCGGCTCTTGAAAGCTCACACGACGCCCCGAGCTACGTGTCGAACCACGCTGAGAAGCCTGATGCTGAGGCTGCTGCACATAGCCCTCATCATCCGAATAGTCAACAGCACGTGATGCCTGATGGCTCCTCTGTTGCTGCGGGTCATGAATACTCAACGCAGGAAGTTCCTCTCGGATAGATCTCGAGTCATGACGACTACCTCGAGGCTCATGACGGCTCATCCTGGAATGTTGATCAGCGCGAGAGTCATAACGAGTATGACTAGGCCCATGACGGCTCATTCTGGATTGCTGATCAGCGTGAGAATCCTGACGGCTTCTACTCTGATGTTGTGATTGTCCATGAATACTCAATGCCGGAAGTTCGTCACGGACTGCTCTGGAATCTTGACGACTGCCTCGAGACTCATGATGGCTCATTCTAGAATGCTGATTAGTACGAGAGTCGGGATGATGACTCACATGTTGCGACTGCGGCCTTGACATCCCAATCAGAACTTCCTCTTCATAAGCAGGAGCGCGAGAACCTCGGACTGAAGGACCACGTCCAGACATCGTCCGGTGCTGCGAAGGAGGTGCATCACGTCGTGACATCCCAATCGGAACCTCCTCTTCATACGCAGGAGCGAGCGAACCTCTCGATGCCGATCCACGTTGAGACATCTGCTGACGCAGCGAAGGAGGTGCATCCCGCTTGGACATACCGATTGGAACTTCTTCCTCATAATCAGCATGCGTGTTCCGTGCTGATGGTTCTCGTCGTGACATCCCGACCGGAACCTCCTCGACATAGTCGACTGGGCCTTTGCTGCCGCGAGAGAGGGCGGAGCGGGGATGGTCGGAGCCGCAGGCTTGACCGGGACGTTTGCGGGTCCAGGCTTGTCTCTTGGCGTCCATGGTTGTGGGGGTGAAGAAACCCATTTTCTTTTTTGGTAGGGGGAGGAGGTGGAGGCTGGTGGTTCTGTGGTATTGGTGGAAATGCTGTGAGTGCGAAAAGGCTGTGAGTGCTGTGATTTTGATTTTGATTGTGAAGAAGAGTGATTGGGTTCGATGATTTCTCGAGTTTGGGAGAAGTATGGATTTTATATCCCTCGAGAAAAGTGTCATGTTGTTAGACAAAGAACGTGGACGTCCTAAAGGACGAACACTAATAACCATTGTCGAGTCGACACATTGACTCCTGTCCTTTGTTATGATATCCCTTGATCAAGCTTCCATTGCACTCTTTTCCCTTTGAGATCTTCGCTATGAAAGCGCATTGTCCAGCCCCCCCAATTTCACCAGCCAGACAATGCCATCGCTTTTGGTGTTCTCTCCTTTCTCCACCTTCTCAATCCCTTCATCTCTTTCATCCCAGTCCCCGCTCCTTCTCCAGTCCGCCCCACCCTCCCATTCACCTCCCTCTTCCCAGTTCGCGCCCCTCTCTTCGCAATCCGCCCCACCCTCCCAATCCATCCACCCCTTTCTTCCCATTCTCCTCCTCCCCGTCCCTCTCCAACCCACCATAATTCCTCCTCCCAACATCGAAATCTCCCACACGCGCCCATCTCGTCTCATCTCATCAAAGCCTGGATACCTCCCTTGTAAAATCTGTAGCAGATACCACGAACCTAATCATTACTGTTACAGCTCTTCAGAGCAAAGCCCATCCAAAAGCACCACCCACAGCGAAACCAACACTGATAAGGATTACATACTAGAACAACATCCCGCTGCCAAGAATGGATGGCTGTCATCGACGCGCAGGGAATGGCGGGTATGATCGATTTTATAAATGCCATGAGTGGAGAGAGAGAGGAATAGGGAGAGGAAGCCGATATAGGCTGGGAGGGGAAGAGGATGACGGAGATAGGATAGGATAGGCGGGTGGAGTGGAGATTGATGGGGGTCAGTCATGGCTGTCTCTTCGTGGAAGTTTTGGGTCTTCGGTATAATGATTTAAAACGGCTTCGGGATGAATAATAGTGGATAGCAGATGCGCAGTCGAGGAGATGATGATAGTAGATCCTTTATTCTGGGAACGTCCAGTTAGCTGAGTTGGTACATCAGTAAAGTAGGTTGTAATAAGCGTCCGACTTGGTCAGCCTACACCACCAAATCGGCTCACCAAGTCGGCCACCAAGTCGGCTCACCAAGTCGGCCACCCAAATTTCTCTCACCAAGTCGGCCACTAAGTCGGCCACCCAAATTTCCCTCACCAAGTCGGCCACCAAGTCGGCTCACCAAGTCGGCCACCCAGATTTCTCTCACCAAGTCGGCCACCAAGTCGGCCACCAAAATCCTCCCACCAGGTCGGCCACCAAGTCGGCCACCAAGTCGGCTCCCACCAAGTCGGCCACTAAAATTCTCCCACCAAGTCGGCCACCAAGTCGGCCACCAAACCTCCTCACCAAGTCGGCCACTAAATCGGCTCCCACCTAGTCGGCCACCAAATTTCTCCCACCCAGTCGGCCACCATATCGGCCACCAAGTCGGCCCACCAAGTTTCCCTCCCCAAGTCGGCCACCAAGTCGCCTCCCCAATTAATCCACCAAGTCGTACTTGGTAGCCGACTTGGTAGCCGACTTGGTGTATCAGTAAGCAGCTGACACTCTAGCTGATTGAATGGCTCACTGAGTGGTTAATTGAGCTCCCGACTTGGTAGATTAATTTAGAAGACAACTTTGGAGGCCGGTGACACGGGATAAACCCTCATGGTCAGAATGGTTGCCATAACAATGATTGAGTTACCGGCTACCTGAAATAGGAGTCCGATACTTCAAACCAAGCGCTGGTATCATAGTTGTCGAGACGGTAAGTTTGCTACATATCGAGGTCTGTATACCAGGAATGTGCTGGACCATGAAGGCACTTTGGGAGTCTACCAAACATGTTATACTTGAAGTCAGGACGTTGCCGAATGATGTCCTTGACATGGACGAAGAAGCTTTGAACATTATGAAAGACGAGAAGTTCTGGTACGTCGTTCGTAATCGACGAATCAAATGATTCTATTTCATTCGTTCATATGTTGCCAGAGATATTATTACCTCTATTTCCTCTCTTCTTATTGTTCATTGGTGCGCGTACAGAATTCATGAGTCGACTTGCGTATACCCTATAGCAGTAGCCTTGCCTAGGAAGGCATTCCTATCGTAGTCATAGTTGGTGCAGGGAACTTGTTGCCCAGGAAGAAAGAGAATGACAACGTCCCCGCTGTGAGAAATATAGCAGGAGACCTGAATTATGGAGAAAGGAATTGTACATAACGTGAACATAAAGCTATCCCAACTCTTCTCACCCATTCTTCGGCACAAATCAATCTTGATCTGATCTTATGTAAAGATTCGTCACCTCTATAGAAATGGTTTTGATATTGAGATTTTAGCTAAGAAATTTTCTCTAGTGAGATTTGAATAGCGAGGATTTAAATTGACGGGGTAGCGTGTTCGCCGAAAGGGCTTCTAGAGGTGAGGAATCGATTGGTGATGTTTATAGGATACCTCAATTGAATTTTATGGTGTGGTGCGGAAGTATTGTTGGTATCGCTGGTCTCATTTGCCGGGCTGTGGGCTTGCATGGGGGCCGCCCAACGTGACTGGGGAGTACGGATGACAGCGTGCTCAGGAGCGCGATAATCCAGGTGTTGCTTTCACTTGAACCACTTGCATTACCATGTGTCAGGAGATTGACCTGATAGCCGTCTTGGTGGCCGACTCATCTAGTGGCCGACTTGGTGGACGATCTGGTGGCCGACTTGGTGGGAGCCGACTTGGTGGCCGACTTGGTGAGGGAAATTTTGGTGGCCGACTTGGTGGCCGACTTGGTGGGAGAATTTTGGCCGACGTGGTGGATTAGTAAGCGAGCCGACTTGGTGGCCGACAATGGATGAGTAAGCGAGACGACTTAGTGGCCGACTTGGTGGGAGAAATTTGGTGGCCGACTTGGTGGCCGACTTGGTGGGGGAATTTTGGTTTGGTGGCCGACTTGGTGGCAGAATTTTGGTGGCCGACTTGGTGGATTAGTAAGCGAGCCGACTTGGTGGCCGACTTGGTGGCCGATTTGGTGGTCGACTTGGTGGCCGACTTACTCGTAGTGGAAGAAGCAGCGCTGGTCATTTCATATCCCTTTCTCGTCACACTCATGTGTAAGACCACTGCGTGATTCAAGTCTCGAGCGACTGAACGTTCTCTATGATCTTGGCTGATACAAAATCATCCAGCAACCATAGCTTCCTTCGGCATTTCTTCTTCATGCATACCATCTCCCATGTCCAGGTTTTCCCTTTCTGAATTCCCTCCCTGCTCTAATTTGGCCTTCCCAAGGATGTTCTCTTCTTCCAGCTTCCTCTTATCTTTCTTGCTCATGGTCAGGCTTCCCTTAGCCAAAGCCTCTTTCAGCAATGGCCGAACGTATGGCTGGCACACCCACCAGGGTCTTTTACATGCTTTGACTGTCGCTACAGTACTTTCTTCCTTGTCAAGGTTGGCTTGTTGCTCTATTTCGTCAGGTGAGTCAGACTCTTCATATTTGGCTGGATCGGCGTCGTAGTCTAGGAGACCATCTTTGACGGCAGCTTCAACCATCTGAAGAATATTCTCGTATGCGGCCATGTCGCCCGCGCGAGAGCGACCCAGGGCATCACGGACGTTGTGGTGCTTTGTGACCAGTGGTCGCAACAGATGGAAGAGATGGGGTTGTATGGCGAGAAGATTCGGCGATGTAGGCTTGAGGTCCTTGTGGTCGCGTTTCCGTTTCTTTGCCGGCCGCTCACCATCTTCTTCTTCAGGGACTTCGCTCGAGATGACCGAGGTGTCTTGAGTCAGTGGATCGGACGGTAGGAAGAGCGGCTTTCGCACTGGTGACGGCTTCTCAAGCACATGTTCGTAGAGTATATCGATGTAACGCCTGAAGACAGCATCCATGCGGTAACCACCCTTACCATCTCTGCCTCTCCAATATTCCCTCTTGTCGCTCTCAGCATCTGGTGGTTTCGCGAAAATAGTCGGATCATATAAGTTCCCTTCAGCGCTCATGACCCCATCAGCACCTGTCTCTTTTAGACACCGGTGTATATCGCCATGCCGCAGAATATTGCCATTCGCAAAAATAACAGTATCCGGTGGTAGATTTGCCCTTAGATATCGCAGCACCGACCAATCTGCTAGGCCTGTCTTGTGTCCCTTCTGATCTCGTTGCCGTCCATGTACTGTTATAACACTAGCTCCAGCAGAAAGTATCATTTGCGCATACTCAAGCGTCTTCTCCTTGGATTCCAGTATCCGCATCTTGGCAGTCACTGGCACGTCAAGGTTGAGGTGGAGCTTGTTGATCAGTTTGTAGATGAGATCCCAATCTTCCTGTAAGAATGCTCCATAATTCCCTCTTCTTGCAATTCCCTGCGGGCAGCCAAGATTGAGGTCGACAGCATCGCAGTATGGCTCAACGTACCGCGCAGCTTCAAGCAGCTCGTCCGGAGAGTTTGCGCAGAACTGTACGAAGAGTGGTCGGTCGATCTTGGGATGACCGTCAAGATATAAGTCGGAGGAAGGACCGTCGAGGTTTTTGTTCGCAGGCGTAGTAAGGCCGGATCTCGTAGGCTGGAAATGGTGGTCCCGAAATTTGACCGTCTCGATAAACATCCGAGCGTGTAACATGGGTGTATAAGCCAAGAGGTCTTTTGACGACTCTGGAGTCATGAACGATCTAGTAAGCATCCGCCATGCCTGTAGTCCTAGGTCAACTCGTGAACATGGGATGTGGACGAGAAGAAAGGCATACGAACTCTGACTGATCCACCATCGGTGCGAGAATCATTTTCGGGCTACCCAAGCTCTCGTAGAAAGCTCGGCCGGCCAGTTTTCGCCGTACACTTGATTTTGGCAAATTGCTGGAGGCTGATTGAGATTGGTCCATTGTAGCTGATTGATCATTGCTGATTGCCATGCTGAATACTCTTCGATTCCGAGGGGCGTTGCCACAGCTGGCTCGAACTACTCGTGCCAGCCTCCAGGCTCGCCAGGACAGTATCTCCAGCCTGAAAAGTGTATCGCTGTCCAAGGGTATCAGTCTCGGACTTAGCACAGCTTGAACTGGTAACGGTGGCGCATCAAGGATATCCATGAGTCTCGCTCAGAGCCTCGTCCCACAAGCTCGGCTAATAGGCGCCCGGGCTTGGCGCCTAAGGTAGAGACCCACGAGACCCCAAGAGCTAGAGCTTTGGTGTCTTCGTTTAGTTCCTTGACCAACACTTTCTCGTTTGCGAGTTCGTGCGTATGGAAAGTTCATACGCAATGGAGCAACTTCATGGTTGTCCTTATCTTAGTCGAAAATTATTACGATGTCATACATCATCTGAAAATAATTCTAGCTTTTGCCTGCATGGCAATAGCCATTCTCTATATTGGTCACTGGCATCGATGAGGATGCACAGGCATGTCTATGTCCCGCCGTCTACCATGCAACTCAAATGCGTGCCACATTGACCCCATTCACGTTGTCTGCCATTCTAGCAGCCTTGCTATCCCCATTGCTCTGCATACCTGCACCCATGCCGGCTTTCTCCATCTCTTCTGCTTTTGTGGCAGCTTCCCTCGTCTTGTCCGCATCAACCGTCTCCTTTGCCAATTTCGCCTTTCGCTCTTTCCGCTCACTGAAGCGGTCGCCAAACAATTCAAACCGAGGTCGCATGATGATTGTGTATTTCACAAGCTCTTCCATGCAATCGACAAGTCTATCGCGATTGCCACTCGGCTTCAGCCTACTAGTCTCGTCCCCTTCATCTGTAAACTGTGTATACGCCATTGGCAAACTAGATTGATTAGGAATGCAAAACATCCGCATCCATCGGCCAAGGATTCGCAATGCATTCACGGCGTTGAAGGATTGTGAGCCGCCGTTGACCTGGATGACTGATAGAGTCCGACCTTGGGTGGGCCGCACGCTACCTGTCGATAACGGGATCCAGTCTATCTGGTTCTTGAAAACGCCAGTCTGAAAGGTCAGGATATCGAGAGACTAATGACATTATAGAGGCTCACCAGAATACCGTGCTGTTCCGGTGTACACCACACGTGGCCATCACTCCAGCGACTGAGGTCTCGCAGCTCCTGTACTTTATCGTGCTTCTCGTCGTTGTCATTTTTGATGGGAAGTTCCGTGGGGTCGAAGACACGGACGTCGCAGCCTAGACGATGGAGGATACGGGATGCTTCGAAGGCCATCAGCTTCGAATATGACCTGCATTCACAGCTGTAAGCGCGCTTCATGCGTCGTTTGGTCAGTTTACCAAGCCTAGTGTGCCTATTGGTATTTGGTGATCGAGTCGTACCTCTTCCGCAAACTACCGTAGAGTACCAGAATTCGCAAGGGTTGAGCTGTTGCAAGGAGATCTTGTCGCGTCATCTCTTCCGCAGTGTCGAGCTCCAGCTCTGATATCCAGTCTGATGCTCTTATCTGCTCATCTAAAAGAAACGGCCGGTAGACAGTACGATTGTTTGAAGGATTTTCTAGGTCTAGCTTGTCAAAAGCGGGCTTTGATACTTGCGTCGCCATCGTCGCTGATATGATCTTGGAAATGACAGAAGAGTTGCAATGACTTCGGCCGCTGGTAAACCGTCGGACATATGAGGGACGAGCGTAGATAAAAGCGGTAATTTCTTCTGACAACACGACTGTTTTGTACATTAATTCCGCTAGGGCAGCTTCTCAATGAGCCAATGCTACCTTTTTCGAAAGAGAAAACGTTGCGAAATGAAAGGGACGATCATAATTAGTTACAAGGTTGTCGTCGGCGATAAGATTTGGGGAGAGAACGGCCAATCAAAGCAAGCCAGGATGTCACTGCATGCCAAGAAGCCGAGGAAAGCAATCTACGCGTATTTACTTTATCAGAGCACAACCCTTTCTCATCCGCTTTGAGATTGACAATGGCTTTGGTCTTGAGAATACTAATGGCACCATCTTGCGTACCATGTGATTTCTTATATTGTATAGATCTTTAAAGCGAATGGCTCGATCCTACAAATGAATGAAGCCTTCTCTACATATGTGCTAGATTGCTAGACTGCACAGCCCGTCTTTAACCCAATCATGCCTGATATCCATCCATCAGTTGAGTGTATTCCTCCCCAGCATCCCTCCAGCCCTTGACACCATCGACAAGCGTCATGCTCTTCATGCAGGTGTCTTTCTGATCTTGGATATAATCATCAAACCAACCAGCCGCACGGTTTCCTCGCCCTCGAGATGAGCCTAGTGAGGAAAGACGTTAGCAACGCAGCAGTCTACTAAACCAGGATGGGACGGAAAATAATGACGCGGAGAGCGGGAGTCATGATAGATGTCAAGCCACAAAGTGAAGACTTGCTGACCGCAATACCAAATAACCACTTCTATCTTCGCTGCGGATAGAACAGCATATAGGGTGGGGATAGATGGGTACAGGCTCTGTGCTGGGAGGTTCAGAGACCCTTGAATCGTCCCTCCCTTCATGGCAATTAGCATCGAGCAGAATGTATGGGTGCTAGAAAGGCCGAGTCTCACCTCGTGGTCATTCCTCCGCAGGTCAACCAGGATGAAATCCTTCCCTGCTTTCTTGCCATCTCGAAAATATTGCAGTAATTCGGCGCGCGATATGGAAGCGGGAGATGTGTTTCTGGGTGCGGGATACGCTGCATGCCAGGGTGTTTCGGTGTGTGTTTTGGAGGTGAAGGTTGGATTTTCAGTGGCGGCCATCACTGCCAGAGCGGAGTATGTTTTCGCTCGTGTAAATTGATGTTGGAAGGGGTTGGGCGATTCAAATACCCTTTATTGAGAGGCTTTGGTATGTCACTAGGGAGCTATGATTGGTTGAAGCTTGCCGACCACGGAAGTTTCTCTGGCTGGAGGCGCAGGCACGATCGAAGCCCGGCAGTTTTGAACACCATGTCAATGACTCGTAGCTCTTGGTCTAGTCCATCTTTGAGACCGGTTGGTTTTTCATCTGCAATCGAAAAGGTACGACGAGACTTGGCGTGCGTGCGGAGGATGTCACTGAGGGTTTCCGATTGGACGATGGAGGGCCTTGGCGCCACCACCCCAAATTGCCTTTCATTACATACCTTACCTTACATGTCTTCTCAGACTAATATATCTTAATATATCTACTGACTGTTCCTTTACCTCACATATGCAATAACGAAACCTAGCATTTCCCACCACTTCTCCAAAGAACATTTGATTGAAGTAAAAATCTCATAATATAATCCTCGGACAACCGCCACAATGCATAAGTCCCCACCCTCAAGAAACCACCCTCCAGCGTCAGAGAGCCCTGCGAATACCCACGATACCGAAAAACAAGAGATAGAAGCAGCTATAGCACCAGACAAAGTCTCAGCGTTCAAAGGTCTAGGATGGCTAGATCGATTCCTCGCACTCTGGATCATATTAGCCATGGCCACTGGCATCATCCTTGGAAACTTCGTCCCAAACACCGGCCCAGCATTACAGAAAGGCAAATTCGTTGGGGTATCTGTTCCTATCGGTGAGCACAATAACCTCATACCAAACATTCATAACGTGAGACTCACCACCGATAGCCATTGGATTACTGGTCATGATGTATCCCATCCTGTGCAAGATCAAATACGAAAGTCTCCATCACGTCTTCCGCAGACGCGAGATCTGGATCCAGATTGCGTTCAGCATCGTGATGAACTGGCTTGTTGCTCCCTTTTTGATGGTAAATCTCCCAATCATCGTACACCGTGCATTGCAAGAACTGAAGTGTCCTAGCTGGGTCTTTCATGGGCTTTTCTACCAGATAAGCAGGGCCTGCGAGAAGGCTTGATTCTAGTAGGTCTTGCTAGGTGTATTGCAATGGTAAGCCTCCCCACAACCTGCCAAAATATCTTCCAGACTGATATACCATCACAGGTCTTAATATGGACCGGCCTAGCTGGCGGCGACAGTGAATACTGCGCTATCCTCGTCGCCGTCAATTCCATACTGCAGATGGTCCTCTACGCACCCCTCGCTATCCTTTTCATCAAAGTTGTCAGCCACGCCGACTCAACCGTCTCTGTCTCCTACACAACCGTAGCGACGAGTGTGGCTGTCTTCCTGGGTATACCACTAGGAGCAGCCATCGTGACCCGCTTCGGGCTTCGAAAGCTCACGAGTCCGTCTTGGTATGACACCGTCTTCCTTAAATGGGCGGCACCGTGGTCATTGATCGGGCTGCTCTTTACGATCCTCGTACTCTTCGCCTCGCAGGGTCATCAAGTTGTACATCAGATCGTTTCTGTAGTTCGAGTGGCTGCTCCCTTGATCGTGTATTTCGGCATCATATTTTTCTTCACCCTACTTGTCACGCATAGACTGGGCTTTGGGTATAAGCTGTCCGCCACCCAGAGTTTTACAGCGGCAAGCAACAATTTCGAGCTTGCTATCGCTGTTGCGGTTGCTACATTTGGTGCGAACAGTGATCAAGCTCTTGCGTCTACTGTTGGTCCGCTGATAGAGGTGCCGGTGTTGCTGGGATTGGTGTATGTGGTCAAAGCGATCGGGAAGAGGCGCGGGTGGAAGGATTGAAAGCCGCTCAGGCTCTCATACTGTTTCTATGGTACTCATGTCTCAAACTTTCTTAACTATGCCAAGATAATTGAGAGATCCCTCAGTCCTCATCGTGGCTGCTCTGCAGCGCTATACTCTGTTATGAAGCTCATGGTGCTGTGCTCGGGTCCGACAGTATTCTCAAGTTGGGCTTCCGTGGAATATGGTGAAGTGATTGTTTGTCCATTCCTCTTTGCACCTTGAACGTTAAACGCATCCACCAAACGGGTATTTTCCGAGCCAAGAAGGACCAGCAATACGGACCAAGGACTGAATGGTCTTCCGTACGGGCATTCCATGCCCATGCCACTTTGTCTGTAAACATTTCTCTTCGCTAAGAAGTCACCACAGCTTTTAGTATGCCTCTCATTGTCGTGGCAGGTATGCGAGCCACTCCATGTGGCAGTCAATACACGACATTTCGCCTGCTACACCACAATGTTTATCGAACACATTCGAGTCCCATGGGCGAGGCAGAGGATATTTTTGGCGAGGCTGTAGCCAGTGTTTTGAGTGGATACCCAGTCAACCAGGAGATGATTATCTTTATGGGTTGAAGCCTTAAGCGGCAACGATACGCGTTCTCTGTGATGATGTGGCGGCGGGCCAGTGGAAAGTGACACGAGCGGACGGCCCCATAAATCCCACTGTCTTATGTATGCGACATAAGAGACTATTCACTAGATGAGCATCTGAGAAGACTTCAAGGTCTGGTCTGCATCTCTTCGAAATTATGTAGTGATATACCAAGCTTGCCCAGTAGCGAAAGCTGGTACCCTTAGACTATGCAATGACCCGAGTCGCGTGTTGGATGATATCTTAAGCCTGATGGATCAGCTAGTCAAAACTGAATTCACGCAGCTTTTGCTCAAGCTTCTCGAGCGGACAGATCACCTCGTGATGGAAGGCAGCCTGCAAGCGAGGGTCACTGAGATCAGTTCCGCAGCCGAAGTCACACTCTACCAGCCTCTCAACAATACTATGATATCTTGGACCCATATCGGTCTTCGGAGATTTGGCTAATCTTCTAGCTGCAAAAAACTCCGTATATCGGTTTTCGCGGCCATTGTCAAGATCAACAGGGCTTTGGAGACTCTCCAACCTTGAAGAATAGGCGATTTCGAGGAGCATGACGCCAAGGCTGAACATCAATGGGTTGCGTGCTAGATTGTGAGGTGGAAAAGTAGACGCGCGAGAGAGTTGTTCGCAGGGCTCTTTGACATTGACGTTCAAATGTGGGGAGGTGAGATCTGGGGGTTCCTGTATGGATGCCATGTCACTGCCGAAGAAGTACACATCCTCACTCCGCCATGACATCTTGAGCCAAGGCGTGGAATGGTACTGGAGGACTGCAATAGCGAGAGTCTTGGCGAGGTGTAATCGATTATACAATGATATAACGCCAATAGCCTGTCGCTTCGACACACCTGATATGACATCCCCTAATGAGAAAGCCGGTCGCGTCTGACGGTAACATTTGTTCGAGGATGGATAAACGAAGTTTTTGCAGCTGTCCGTGTTGTTCAACATACCCACACATTCGCTCGCTTGGAACGGCTCTCGAAGACGCCTGCGAATGAAGTCGCAGAAATCTTTGCGCATACTATCATTAGAGAGGATGGCGGTAGCTATCATAGTAGTGGATTGTATTTGCGGACAGGCTGGTACTAGAGTGCTTGACTGGAATCTAACGCTCTTCTTGGGCTTTTTCTGCAGAGTGCATGAGGACGTTCCAATCTGTCGCTTGAGTGAACGGGTAAGGTTGTCCTGACCGTTGTCTGAAGCATCGGAGCGAACCATCTGCATGGCGTCGCCGCTCATGGAGTCCACCACGAACCATATCAAATCGCCTTGGTCAGCAGAGCCAGCCAAAGTCAGATGCGTGTACGCCATGTTGAATCTGACTTGCGCACTATGATCTCCAGTGATAGTCGCCTGCTCCACCTCGACGCAGAAATGAGCCTGATGCTCTGTATGTTTCGTACAGGCTTTGCCTAGAGCATCGTAAACCTGGCGGGAAGCTTGCCCTATAATTTGATATCTCTCAACCTCTTTGTATGATTTCGCCGGTGTCGCTTCTTGCCTTTGTGCTTTTAGAGAGGTAGATCTTAGTGTCTGGGTAGATAGTGTTTGGAAATCTTCATTCAATAAGCGAAGAACACTGAGGGTTTCGTCAAGTCGTGGCTTAGAAAAGCTGAAGCGAAGCTTTTTAGCGATACGTTTCTTCCAAGGTTTGCTTCCAACGAGGTCTTTGTTGTCCTGTAGCGTTATTTCTGTCAGCGAGTCCTCTCAAGCATTCGGCCGTAAATGATACCTGAGAATCCTGGTCAATGGTGGTTTCAAGATCTCGACTCTCGCAATCAATGTCTCGCAGCCGTTCTTCAATTAACTCAATAGTTGTGACACAAGCCGCTCGAGAGTCCCCGAGGAGCTTGCAAAGCTCTTTCTCCAGATCAATATTTGACCATGAAGGGTGATTCGCGCCGGACGGGCCATTGAGCATAGTGGTTGCAACATCATGCTCGATAATTTCCTCGAGCAGAATGCGGCATTGGTTCCTGAAAATGGTTTTCTGGATACCCAGCAAGTCACGAAACCGGCCTGCCTCCTTCGCGAATTTGTTGTACCGTATGAAGGGGCGTAAGCAGTCGTCGTAGTGTTCGGCGGCACTGATCAGGAGCGGAAGAACCCCGAGCGTGAGGCCCACTATGGTTTCAACCCCAGACATTATGGTGCCAATCCTCAAAGTACAAATACAACGAACACATTCTCTGTCTCGGTGTAATATATATCGCAAACGAAGCGACCACGCCCGTGACGTATTACTCTGTGCTCCAGCCTCTTCTGCAAATAGGGACAGTCGGTAGCTTCCGTAGCACAGCCCGTTCGCCGAACCTATCATGATGAGAGACGGCAACGAGGCTGTCATGCAGGGCCTAACAGGTAGAAGGCTGCCCATGGGACCTATGCGCTCTCCACTATGCGACAAGCCATCCTCTGCTTCTTTCATGAGAGTCCTGGACCGAGGATGCACTCTATATCTCCTACATTCCTAGTTGCCACACAATGCAAGAGATCACGGACAGGAACGGATTGGAGGCTCGGAGTGACTACCTCCTACAATGGCTCGACACCGACGTCTGTGTCGACGACACTCGATCCTTCGCTCATAGTGGAGCGTCAGCTAGAGACGAAGACGTACAAGGATTTGCCGCTCGTCTCTATCAACTTTGTCTTCACGCGTTGCAGGACCTATACATTCGGGAACGGGAGAAACGCAAGTTCGGGTCACAAACTACTGGCTTGAGAGAATGTCTTGGAAGACTATACCTATGGGGCGAATCTTTCGAACGTGGGGAGCTAGACAGAGCGTTGGAAGAGTCGGACGAAGTAAGAGAAAGTGTACTAGAGCGTCTTGGTCACATTGGGGAACTTTTACTACGTGGTAAGACCTACACCAGCTGAAAATATGCAGGACTCTGCTCACGATATCGAGCGCAATTAGCAACTACAATCGCTGCTCCACAAGGACTGCCCCAGCTGTCTAAGCAGAGCATCGAGCTTGAGTTACTTGTCAAGCAAACAAGAGATGTGATCTCTAGTTACCGAGAGGAAGAGCCATCAATCGGCGATGATAGTGATGAGGAATACGACTCTGAGAGAGAAAGCTTGTCAGACAGCGAAAGGTATAGTCTATGCGAAGATGTTAGCTTTTCTATTACGTGCCTTGCAGAGTTGAGACCCAGCCTGGATCTGAACCTTGTCCGCGCCGAAAAGAATCGCACCCAGAGTGCCCGACCCCCACCCGTGTCATTCTACCTTTCTGATCCAGCCAAGATCTACGTATCGCTGGTGCGCGAGAAGTTCAAACAAGCACAAGATCAATTAGTCGAGAGGCTGGGTGAGGCTAATTGGCAACGACACATAGGCGTACGGAGGCGTGCGGAGAGTAAAACGGGCATAATTAAAGAAGTCCCAGAACCTGCCTGTTCCATCTTTCGTCCATACTCGACATTCCACGACTCTGGAATCGGTACAAGTGTTCCTGCTCAGACTGCCTACACACCATCGCACACATCCTTTATTTCTAGCAACACGGAAGGAGAACGAAATTCGCTACGAGTACCACCCATGCCCTCAGAAGTTGGTGCTGCCAAACCCTTCAAATGCGAGTTTTGCGGAACGATTCTTTCAAGCATTAAGAACCGCGTTGATTGGAAGTCAGTATCACTCTCGCTCAGACAACTCATCTTCAACATTGTGCAAGGGCTTATATTTCGCTAGAATGCACGTCTTTGCCGACCTACAACCGTATATATGTACATTTGCCAATTGCGAGGATGAGCTGGCTCAATTCCCTACACGAGCTGCTTGGTCAGATCACGAATTTGCCGAGCATCGCATCACCCAACAATGGATTTGCCCTGAATGCCCAAAGACTTACACTCGTACTATAGATTGGGAAGACCATCTTCAACGGGATCACCAATGTGTTTTCACAGGTTCTAAATTGCAAGTGGCTCTCCGCATGGCGCTGCATAAACAGTGTAGAGCAGCAGAGAACGAAGAGTGTCCCCTCTGTCGAACAATCCCTGGAAAGCCACGTCGAGCTTTTATTAAACATATTGGTCGTCACATGGAGGAAATTGCACTGATGGCTCTGCCTCGAAATGCTGAAGATGAATCGGATGAAGGGTCAATCAGCTCCAATGAGGAGTCAATCCCGGCGGTCGATAAGGAGATGGCATCTGGAACACCAAGGCGCGAAGACATGGCTAGGCATAAGGAGAGATTCTATACCGCCGCACAGAGAGTACTCGACATTTTACGCGGCTATACTGAACATTCAACTCCATTCTTGACGCCAGTGGACTCTCAGGAAGTGCCGGACTATTATGACAGTAAGATCTGACTAATGTGCTAGGAATATATATGGCTGACCAAACCCACAGTTGTCAAAGAGCCTATGGATCTTGCCACTATGAAAGACAAGCTCGAGAACTACTGGTATCGGTCTAAAGGTGCTTTCCTGAGTGATCTCAATCAAATCTGGTTCAATTGCTTGAGATATCATACCGCTCCAGACCACCCTCTTCGTGGAAAGGCTCTCGCCATGCATCAGAAGACCAGGGAAATCATGCCCCTTATACCAAACATTATCATTGGTGAGGGGACTGATGTTGATGCCGAGGAACGCCAATCGCAGTACAGCGATACTCAGGCATGCGACGAAGAAGAAGACGACGATGAGCCTATCATGTCCTCCAAAGGTTGGTTTACATTGCGTTCGGAGAACAAGTCATCGCTAGATCGGTCAGTGCTTGCAATTCCCAAGCCACTGCAGAGAATCCGCGAGAACCAAGACGCGTATTGGGAAGATTCTAGTTTAGTATCCAAAGATGATATAACAGGGGCGAAGCTTAACCTGGGAGAGCTCCGCAATGTCACGAAAGCAGGCAAGCCCCGCAAGAATCCATCATCTGCATGCAATGCTTGCAGGCAGAGGAAGATGAATTGTGATATCGCCAAGCCGAAATGTTCTCCATGTGAGGAATCTGGTGTAGAATGCATATTCCCACCAGCACGTCCCGGCGAACCGATACAACTATCTCCGAGGCCAAATGATCTCAGGCACACTTACCCGTTTGCCAGCAGCCACGATCATAGCGGAGCGTATGAGACCCCGGCTCAGGGAGCTGCTACCAACCGAGTCCCGGTATCGAGCATGTTGGCGGACCCGAATACGGCATTGCAACAATCCAAGAATGCACTCGACGTTTCGATACCGCCTACCAACAAGGAACATCGATGTCCGTACTGCAGTACTTCGTTCAATCGCCACCACAACCTGAAGAGTCATCTTTTGACTCATAATCAAGACAAAGCTTATGCTTGTAGCACTTGCGAGGCTCGCTTTCGACGTTTACATGACTTGAAGCGGCATACCAAACTGCACACCTGCGGAGGTCCTCACGTGTGCCCCAACTGCAATCAAGCTTTCGCCTCTGTCGATGCGTTCGCCAGTCATTTTAGAGAGAGACATAATCATAGAGGCATCAACGCAGGAGGCGAGCGCAGAAATTCTGAGGGGGATATGGATAACGTGTTTAGCGCAAACCCCCTTCGTCTAAACAGGTCCAGGGCGGATGTTGATGATGTGGGTCTAAAGCCCCAAATCGAGATGCCCCCTCGTGTTGCTCCAACAGACTTGTGGGTAGGAAGTAGATGGTCCTCTGAGAACGACAAAACTCTTCTACGTGCACGTAAAGAAGGTCTCGATTGGCATACAATCGTTTCTCAACATTTCCCCGAAAGCACCGCCAACGCCATACGCAACCAACATACTTCGTTGTTAGCGAACAACGAAACTGACACTGAAAGGACTCTCATTCACGAATTCCCCTTCACTCAACAACAGAACTCTGGTGCCCAATCTCAGGCATCTCACAGCCATGCTACAGAGCTCGTAAGGTCCCCTCCACCAGAGCACAGACTAGTGCAGGAGCACACGGTATTCTCTCAACCATACTTTGACTCTTTAGATGGTCCGACAACGATCCCCCTAAAAGACTGGTCACTAGATCATGAATCTGTGCAAGATAACAAGGGTATCTTCGATGAGGAGAGCACAAGCTATAAGGGAAAGCGCCTGTATGGTGACGATGACGAGCAACGTCACCCGTCGTTGACACGTGAACGTCATCCCATATACGGCAACTCGTTATTCTCCGAACACCACAACGATCACCCCCCAGATAACGCCGATAATCCCATCACAGAAATGCCATTTGAGCGTCACATTGCTAAGGGGAGTACACTACCTACATATTCCGATCCTAGTGGGGGGACCAAACGCCGAGCAGCCCGTAACGTTTCTTCTGAGACTCCGAATGACCTCACAACAAGCCAGAGGCCCTCCCATACCACAACCGCTGCAACCTCGGGCTCAGCATACAAGCTCAACGACTCCACGTATGGAGGTAAAGTTGAAGGGCCTCAAAGTTTGCCCGAGATATTCAAATGCTCTCACCCAGGCTGTGTTCAAAAGCCTCCTTCGTTCTCCAGGGAGTCCGAGTGGACGTAAGTACTTTCTGGGTTGCCTCCATTAGAATCCAACGCCAAATGACTTACAAACGTAACAGGAAACACATGGACAAGCACACGCGTCCCTACGTCTGCGAAGTACCGAAATGCGACAACCTCCGCGGCTTCATCTATCCGGGTGGCCTCCTCCGCCACCAACGCGAAGTACACGGTCAGCATAGCGGACCTACGGGAGCCTACACATGTATATATGAACTGTGTGGACGGAAGTATACAAAAGAGGGAAATTTGAAAGATCATATGAGAAGGGTTCACGATTGGGATGTGCTAAATATGAGGACAACGGAGGGCATAGTGCGGGCCGAAGACCTACTTGAAGGGCAGAGCGGACTTTCCAAATTGCAGTGGGTGAAATTGCGTGGGTCCAAAGATATCTCCGAATGGATATCTGACAAGGAAAGAGTCGAAGCGATCGAGTGGGAGAAGATTCTAAAAGAGGCAGATAAGTAAGACCGCAATACTCGAAAAGAAAGATTCCCGGAAGAGGAGGGTAATATGGCCTGAACGACAATCTATACGTGAAGATCCTTGGATTTTGTGACTCGGCATAAATATCTAGAAGCTATTCAACATAAATGAAGCACTTGTACGCTGGAATCTCATACCCTTCCACATCATGCCTTGGCACTACCCCTGAAACGGATGTCTTGCCCAAGATATGAAATACTCCTCAGCGTCCCAATATCTACACTCCTTAATCCCATATCCTGGCAGGGTACTCGTTTCACGGGGGTTTACCGAGGTACGGCCGAGACGAGTGCCCAAGCTGCCAGGACATGGGATAGGGGGAATGGATAGATGCAATACTGAATATCCCCACCCCCACATCACCGTTTTGAATTTTGGCCACAGTCGTACATATCAAAACCGCAACACCCTACAGCATCCCATCCCATCCCATCGCAACCACCCAGCACAATCCAGAATAATAATCACAAACGACTAGATTTGCACGGTAACACTAATATGAGATCATAGCATCGCATTCCCTCCCCAAACGCTCAGCATCTCTCCCATTTCTCCCAACCAAGCCACTCCTTCCACATCTCCCTCATCACTTGACCCGAGTCCAGCATACATACATACCTACAATCCCGAACCTACCCCTCCGAACCCCCCAACCCTAGCCGGCATCATTCTACATAAGGTCTTCCGGTAAGGAGTATATACAAATTGCAGGCCTGTAGCTTTTTTATATTGTTGTGTAGTATCGTAGTGTTTTTGTAAAGGAGGGAGGGAGGTTATGTGATGTGGTGTGATACGTCCCAGGGCTGAGGTTAGGATACAAGATAGAAGACATAAGATTCGGCTGTGGGTCAGGTGTGGGAGTATATGGTGGGATGCGGAGGTGCACCTGGCGATCTAGTTTTATCTGTTTTATCGGATCTGTTGATTTCAACATCTATAAGTGGGTTCCTATGTAGTCACATCTCCCATCTCCATCCCCATCCTTCCCCACCACTTCTCCCTATCCTCCCGTTTCTCACTCGAAAAAGGATCTCTGTAGGATTGGCGATGGTGATGTTAGTCTTGGATTTAGAATTCTGGATGGGATGGTATCAAACAGGATGGTTTTAAATGGGATGGTATCGTATAATAGGGAGTAGGGTTTCGTTGTTGGAGGATAATCATTTTTGGTTGATGATGGGGTTTTGGGGGAGAGTTTTGTGGGTGATTTGGTGGAGAGTATTGGGAAGGGTTTGATGGAGATTCAACAGTGGTTTTATATAGAATGGACGACAAGGCAATTGATCGATTGGTGAGCATGTTGTAGTCCATTATCTCTTGGATGGAGTGAATCCCTCACATCGATCACATCCGGTTCCCCCTTGATCTTCCACATACCCAAACAAAACACCACCTCCCCTCCCTATCCATAAAACCTCCAAAACGACAAGCATAATTCCACCATAACTTCTCCTTCATCACCCCCCTCCTTCAATCCCCCATCACCATCCGTCCCCATCCCACATCCCTCCATCCCCCCACCCCATCCCAACTCCACCACTCCACCTTCCACAACAAACCCCCCAACGCCGTCACCCCCCCCTAACCCCCCGCCTACACCCC
>JAABUP010002904.1_pt1 | contig 31639 bp, 27 predicted proteins | sample 5559201 | NCBI WGS metagenome assembly JAABUP01 (sample SAMN10711887, study PRJNA513373) | rock metagenome | isolation source: Antarctica rocks | place: Antarctica
TAGAAGCTCTTCGAGCGCCCGGTGCGGCGGGCGAGGCTGTCGAGTCGTTCTTCCTCGTCCTCGGTCAGCCGGATCGAGATTGTCATGGGGTACCCCTGCCGTCAGCGTAAGACATGTTTACACAGCGCCGCCAGGTTGGCCTGCTGCTCATCGACCAGGAAGTGGCTCTTGCCCGAGCCATCCACCACGCCTTCGACCTCGACGACCTTTGACGAGCGCCACCCAGTCCGGCTCACCGCTGCCGGCATTCTGGGAATCGTGCTGACCTCCGTCCGCGCGGGGCTGGTGACCCCACTACCCGGACTTGGCGATCGACACGAACCAAACGCCGATGAGCCCGCCGCGCGCTCGAGACTCCCACGCGCCTGCCGAAATCTCCACAATGGAGTCAGCTGTCCGCGCACAGTCCGCAGGAGGTCCGCGCGACAGCCCAACATCGACCAACACCTACCAACAGTGTTTCCCTAAGTCACCGCACGAATCGCCGAAGGAGCCCAAGGTCGCGACACGCCGTGGCCACTCCGGCTTACCGGCCAACTCGTCCGCCCACGGTCTGTGTCGCCGCGGCTTCCGCTGCGCGCGCTCGCTCTGGCAGGGTCAGGTGCCCATGCTGACCTCCCGAAGGAGTGCCATGATTTTCATCGTCGTCAAGTTCACTGTCCGGCCGGACCGTAGCGAGGACTGGTTGGATCTGGTTGCCGACTTTACCGCCGGAACCCGCAGCGAGGCGGGCAACGTGTTCTTCGAATGGTCACGCAGTGTGGACGACCCGCACCAGTTCGTCCTGGTCGAAGGATTCGCATCGGCGGCCGCTGGTCAGGCCCACGTCAGCACCGAGCACTTCGCGGCAGCTATGGCGTGGATGCCCGATGTGCTGGCGCAGACACCGGACATCATCAACGTCGAGGTCCCGCAGGACGGCTGGGGCAAGATGGCCGAGCTCCAGCCGTCGCAGAGCTGACCACCCGGTGGAGGCGGTTCCGCGGAACCGCGTGGGACGGCCGTCCGGGGCAGACTGGGCAGCATGTGCGGCCGATACGCGAGCACCCAGACCGACGCCGACCTGTTGGCGTTATTCAGCGTGGCCGAGGCGGTGGGTGACGGTCCGCCTGCCTCCTACAACGTCGCACCGACCGACCCGGTCCGGGTCGTACTGGAACGAACCCCGCGGGGTGAACCCAGCGCTGAGGCAGTACGCCAGTTGCGCACCGCGCGTTGGGGTTTTGTGCCGTCCTGGGCGAAGGACGTCAAGATCGGTGCTCGCCTGATCAACGCCCGCAGCGAAACCATCACCGAGAAGCCGGCGTTTACCGCGGCTGCGCTCCGGCGGCGGTGCCTGGTCCCGGCCGACGGATATTTCGAGTGGGAGAAGCGCGAGGGGGCGAAGGTGCCCTACTTCCTGCACGGTGACGCGGTGCTGGCTTTCGCTGGGCTCTACGAACTGTGGCGCGACCCCGCGCGGACCGACGACGACCCGCTTCGCTGGGTGTGGTCGGTGACGATCCTGACCACGACGGCCGCTGACTCCCTGGGCCACATCCATGAGCGCACCCCGCTGGTGCTGCCCGCCGACCTGCACGATCGGTGGCTGGATCCCAGCATCACCGAGCTGACCAGAGTAAAGGAGCTGGTGGCTGCGGTTCCCGAGCCGCACCTGCACCCTCGCCATGTCAGCTCCGCCGTGAACAGCGTGCGTAATAACGGCCCCGAACTGCTGCGTGCTGTGTGAGCTGCAGTGGCACACTGCTGGGCATGAGTGAGCGCGACACCCAGTGGTACTACTGCACCGCCGACGGATCGGTCCGCCAGGGCAAGGAATCCCGCGGCCTGGACCGGATGGGGCCCTACCCGGACGCGGAGACCGCACGCAATGCCCTCGCCATCGCCCGTGCGCGCAACGACGCGGCCGACGCCGCCGACCGCGAGTGGCGGGGCTGAACGCCCATGAGCGGACTCACCTTCGGCTACGCAGCGATGCTGGAGCAGTTCACCCCGCGAGAGTGCATCGAGCTCACTGCCGTGGCCGAGACGCACGGGTTTTCCGGGTGCATGGCCGCCGACCACTTCCAGCCCTGGGTTCCGCAGCAGGGTCAGTCCGGCTTCGTGTGGAGCGTGCTGGCCGGGGTGGGGGAGCGCACCACCGGTGACCTCGGCCCGGGGGTCACCTGCCCGTCGTTCCGCTTCCACCCCGCCTTGGTGGCGCAAGCCTCGGCCACCCTAGAGACGATGTACCCGGGGCGGTATTGGCTGGGCGTCGGTTCGGGGGAGGCGCTCAACGAGCACATCATCCCGGGCTATTGGCCGGAGGCCGGGGAACGTTCGCTGCGGATGTTCGAGGCCGTCGACGTGATCAAAAAGCTGTTCGACGCCTCGATCGCCGGTAAGGACGTCAAGCACCACGGCCGGTTCTTCCAGCTGGAGTCGACCCGGTTGTGGACCATGCCGGAGCTGGCCCCGCCGATTCTGGTGGCCACCGCAGGCCCAATCAACGCCCGGCGCACCGGGGAGCACGCCGACGGCATCATCACCGTCGGGGCGCCTCTGGAGAAGATCGACGGGCTGTTCGCCAAGTTCGCCGAGGGTGCCCGCAAGGCCGGCAAGGACCCCGACACCATGCCCAAGGTGCTGCAACTGCACCTGTCCTGGGCCGACACCGACGCTGAGGCACTGACCAACGCAATGACCGAGTGGCCCAACGGGGGCATGAAGTTTCCCAAGGCCGACATCCGCTCACCGCACGACTTCGCCCAGATGGCAAAGCTGGTGCGCCCGGAAGACTTCGAGGGCCGGATGGTGATCGATTCCGATCCCGACGTGCACCGGGCGCACATCCAGCAGTACGTCGACCTCGGTTTTGATCGCATCTACCTGCACAACGTGGGACGCAACCAGCGGCAGTGGCTGGAGGTGTTCGGCCGGGACGTGCTGCCGAACCTGCACCGTTAGAAGGTGTGCCGCTAGAAGCTGTGCTCCGGCCCGGGGAACGTGCCGAGGCGTACCTCGTCGGCGTAGTCGGTGGCGGCGCGCCGCAGCTCCGCGGCAACATTGCCGAACCGTTTGACGAATCGCGGGCCCTTGCCCTCGCTGAGCCCGGCCATGTCCTGCCACACCAGCACCTGCGCGTCGCACTCCGCGCCGGCGCCGATGCCGATGGTGGGGATGGTCAGCTTGTGGGTGACCTGCGCGGCGAGTTCGGCAGGCACCATTTCCATGACCACCGAGAACGCCCCGGCGTCCTGCACCGCCTGCGCGTCGGCCACCAACTGCTCGGCGCCGTCCCCGCGGCCCTGCACCCGGAACCCCCCCAGGTTGTTCACACTTTGCGGGGTGAATCCGATGTGCGCCATCACCGGGATCCCGGCGGCGGTCAAGGCACGGATCTGGCCGGCGATGCGTTCCCCGCCCTCCAGCTTCACGGCGTGCGCCAGGCCTTCCTTGAGGAACCGGACGGCGGTGGCCACCGCCTGCTCGGGGCTGGACTCGTAGGTGCCGAACGGCAGGTCCGCCACCACCAGCGCATGCGGGGCGCCGCGTACCACGCCGCGGACCAGGGGCAGTAGTTCCTCCACGGTCACCGGAACGGTGGTGTCGTAGCCGTAGACGACGTTCGCCGCGGAGTCACCGACCAGCAGCACCGGGATCTGGGCCGCGTCGAAGATCGTGGCGCTGGAGAAGTCGTACGCGGTGAGCATCGCCCACTTCTCCCCGGCGTTCTTCTTCGCCAGCAGGTGGTGAATGCGAGTCTTGGTGCGAGGCGGTGAGTCCGGGCCCGTCGTGGGCGCGCCACCGTAGAGAGTTGTCTCGGACATCGTCGTCCGTCCTTTCCTCGAGGCCCGTGCGGGTCCCCGGGATGTGGGGTTGTGACGTAACCGATGCTGCCACTTCTGTCGGCGGGCGGCGATAGCGTGCGCGGTATGTCACAGCACCCTGCTGCCCGGATCGATCCACCCTTAGTCGCCGACGAGGCCGCGATGCTCACTGCCTGGCTCGACTATCAGCGGGCCATGCTCGCCATCAAGGTTCACGGGGTGCCGGCTGAGCGGTTGGCTGAGCGGGCGGTGCCCCCGTCGGGGCTGAGCCTGCTGGGCCTGGTACGGCACATGAGCGAGGTGGAGCGCAGCTGGTTTCGGCGGGTGATGGCCGACGAGCAGGCGCCCCCGCTGTACTACTCCGACGCCAACCCGGACGGCGACTTCGACGACGTCGACACCGCGGACCCGGCCGCGGATCTGCAGGCCTGGCACCGTGAGGTGGGAGTGGCTCGGGCGTCGTGCACCGGGTTGTCGCTGGAGACGATGAGCGCGGCGCGGCGGCACGGGGAGCACTTCTCGTTGCGGTGGATCACGGTGCACATGATCGAGGAGTACGCCCGGCACAACGGGCACGCCGACCTGCTGCGCGAATGCATCGACGGACAGACGGGGGAGTAACAGGCCCCTGCGGATTACTGCGGCGCCCCTTGGGGGTACTGCAAGTACTACCAACACGTTCCCCGGAGGTCTGTAACCGCTACCAACTTCCGGGCGCGGCGGCTGCCGGCTGCTGCGGGTGGGTCCCGGGCCGCGGCGGCGGACAGCATCCCGATCCGGTTGGTATCACTTACAGACGCCGGCGGCCGCAGTTGGTGGTACTTGCAGTACGCCAATCCCGGCCGGGCTAGCCCGGAGCGCGCTCGCGCCAGGCGTTCGTCAGCGGCAATCGGCGGTCCCGGCCGAACGCCTTGGAGCCGATCTTGGTGCCCGGCGGGTATTGGCGGCGCTTGTACTCCGCGCGGTCCACCTTGCGCACCACCTCCTCGACCAGCTCGGCATCGAACCCGTCAGCGACCATGTCTGCGTAGCTTGCGTCGCCTTCGACGTAGCGCGCCAAGATCTCGTCCAGCACCGCGTAGTCCGGCAGCGAATCTGAGTCCAGCTGGCCGGGGCGCAACTCCGCCGAGGGTTCTTTGGCAATCGAGGTCTCTGGGATCGGCGGGACCTGGCCCCGGTCCGCGGCGGCCGCGTTGCGCCAGCGCGCCAACTGCCACACAAGCGTCTTGCTGACGTCCTTGATCGGCGCGAAACCGCCCACCGCGTCCCCGTAGATCGTTGAATACCCCACCGCGAGTTCGCTCTTGTTACCGGTGGCCAGCACCAGATGCCCTTCGGCGTTGCTCAGCGCCATCAGCGTCACCCCTCGGCAGCGGGCCTGCACGTTCTCCTCCGCCAGCCCGGTCAGGCCCAGTTGCCCGACGAACGCATCCACCAACGCCCCGATCGGCTCCACCCGGTAGTGCAACCCGGTGCGCTCGGCGAGGTCGTCGGCGTCGGAGCGGGAATGTTCGGAGGAGTACGCCGAGGGCATGGACACCCCGTGCACGGCCTGAGCCCCCAGCGCATCCACCGCCAGCGCGGCCACCACGGCGGAGTCGATCCCACCGGACAGGCCCAGGACGACGGAGAGGAACCCGTTCTTGTGCACGTAGTCGCGCAGCCCGGTGACGAGTGCCCCCCATACCTCGGCCTCCTCGGTGAGCGGCTCGACCACCGGCACCACTATCGGCTCCCATCCGGGCAGCTGGGGGTCGGACACCGTCACCCGCTGCACATTCCAGCCGGCCACCTCCTCGGTGTGCGCACCGCCCGCGGACAGTTCCAGATCAGCCACCAGCAGGTGTTCGACGAACTGCGGAGCCCGTGCCAGCACCTCCCCAACCGCGCTGACCACCATGGAGTCGCCGTCGAACACCAGCTCGTCCTGTGCGCCAACCAAGTTCACGTAGGCAATGGCCGCCCCAGCCTCGCGAGCCCGTCGCACCACCAGCTCACCGCGTTCGTCGTCCTTGGACCGCTCGTATGGCGAGCCGTTCAAGCACAGCAGCAGGTCCACTCCAGCCTGGCTGTAGGCGGCGACCGGTCCGCCGTCCTGCCAGATGTCCTCGCAGATCACGATGCCCACGTCCAGTCCGTGCACCCGGAGCACCGGCAAGGTGGTACCCGCGGCGAAATACCGGAACTCGTCGAACACCCCATAGTTCGGCAGGTGGTGCTTGGCGTAGCTGGCGATCACCTGCCCACGGTGCAACACGGCGGCGGCGTTGCGGGAGCCGACTTCGTCGCGGTCGAGGTAGCCCACCACCACCACCGCCTCTCCGCAACCGGCGTCGGCGAGCCGCGCGGCTAGCCCGTCCAACGTCGCGCGGGAGGCCAAGCAGAACGACCGTCGTAGCGCCAGGTCCTCCACCGGGTAACCGGTGAGCATCATCTCCGGCAAGACGACGACGTGCGCCCCGCCCTGCACCGCCGTCCCCGCCCACCGCAGGACGAGCTCGGCGTTGCCGGTGAGGTCGCCGACGCACGCGTTCACCTGGGCCAGGGCGACACGCAGCTGTGGCATGCCCCGATCGTAGGACCGGCCACCGGCCGGAGCACCGCCGTCACACGGATGTGGGCCGGAGCACCGCCGTCACACGGATGTGACGGCAGCGGGTGGCAGCATGCGCCTCATGAGAACGCGTCGTGTTGCCGCACTCCTCGTCGCGTCGCTGACCGCCTCGGCCTGCTCCACCGTGATCAGCGGGACGCCACAGGCCTCCGACGCCCCCCCGGAAGGGACCAGCTCGGGCAAGGCGGTCGGGATCGTTCCGCCCGGGCTGGAGCAGTTCTACGGCCAGCAGATCACCTGGGGGTCGTGCTCCCGCTACGCCACCACCACGACACCCGGAGACGCGCTGGCCTACAACAACACTGCGCTGGACTGCGCGAGGGTCCAGGTCCCGCTGGACTACGCCGACCCGGCCGGCACCGCGATCTCCATTGCCATGCTCCGGTTACGGGCCAGCGGAGCGCGGACCGGCAGTCTGCTCGTCAACCCGGGCGGCCCGGGAGCGTCGGGGATGAGCCTGGCGGCAAACCTGGCCGACACGGTGGCGGCAACCCCACTCGGCCAGAGTTTCGACCTGGTGGGGTTCGACCCCCGCGGCGTTGGCGCCTCCGAACCGGCCGTGGCCTGCCTCGACGGCAAGCAAACCGACGCCGAGCGCGCCGACCTCGACCTCGACACCAGCCCGGCGGGCATCGCGCAGACCGAAACCGAGGAGAAGGACTACGCCGCCAAATGCACCAGCCGGGTCGGCAACCCGGTGCTTGAGCATGTCGGCACCCGGGAGGCCGCCCAGGATATGGACGTACTGCGGTCGGTACTAGGTGACGAGAAGCTGACCTACCTCGGCTACTCCTACGGCACCCGCCTTGGCACCGCCTATGCGGAGAAGTTCCCGCGCAACGTGCGGGCACTGGTGCTCGACGGGGCGCTGGACCCGGCGGCGGACCCCGTTCAGGAACTGGTGCGCCAGGGCCAGGGCTTTCAGGGCGCATTCGACGCCTACGCCAAAAACTGCGCGGCGCGGGCCACCTGCCCGCTGGGTAAGGACCCAGCCGCTGCCAGCGCCGCGTTCCAGACCCTGGTCAGGCAGCTCATCACCAAACAGGCGAAGACCGACGACCCGCGCGGACTCGGTTACAACGACGCCGTCACCGCAACCATCCAAGCGTTGTACTCCCCGAAGCTGTGGGACACCCTCACCGCGGGGCTCGCCGAGTTGGTCGCCGGCCGCGGAAACAAACTGCTCGAACTCGCGGACCTGTACAACGGTCGTACCCCCGACGGGGGGTATACCAACCAGAACGATGCGTTCACCGCGGTGCGCTGTGTCGACAGCCCACCGGTCACCGACCGCGCAGTGGTCAATCAGGCCGACACCAGCTACCGCAAGGTGGCCCCGTTCCTGGACGACGGACTCGGCAGTGGGAACGCCCCGCTGGACGCCTGCGCCTTCTGGCCCGTACCCCCCACGGGTGCCCCGCACACCCCGTCGGCCCCGGGGCTGGCGCCGACGGTGGTCATCTCCACCACAGGCGACCCGGCGACGCCTTACCAGGCCGGGGTCGACCTGGCGGCCCAGCTCGGTGCCCGGCTGATCACCTACCGGGGAGACCAGCACACCGTCGCGCTCAGCGGCGTCGGATGCGTGGACGACGCCGTCACCGCCTACCTGGTGAACCTGACGGTGCCGAGTACCGGTCTGACCTGCTGAACGCGTCTGCGAAACATGGATGTAACAGGACCTGCCTAGGGTGCAGCCATGGATCGCCAGCGGGAATTCGTGCTCCGGACGTTGGAAGAGCGCGACATCCGGTTCGTCCGTCTATGGTTCACCGACGTCCTCGGGTTCCTAAAGTCGGTGGCGATCGCCCCGGCCGAACTGGAGGGCGCGTTCAGCGAGGGGATCGGCTTCGACGGGTCCTCCATCGAGGGATTCTCCCGGGTGTCCGAGGCCGACACCGTGGCCAAGCCCGACCCCTCGACGTTCCAGGTGCTGCCGTTTTTGGACAACGACGGCAAGCAGCACTCCGCTCGGATGTTCTGCGACATCGTGATGCCCGATGGTTCACCGTCCTGGGCGGATCCCCGGCACGTGCTGCGCCGGCAGCTGAACAAGGCCAACGAGGTGGGCTTCAGCTGCTACGTCCACCCTGAGATCGAGTTCTTCCTGCTGCGCGACACCCCGACCGACGGCTCACCGCCGGTGCCGGCGGACACCGGCGGGTACTTCGACCAGGCGGTGAACGACACCGCGCCCAACTTCCGCCGCCACGCCATCGACGCGTTGGAGTCGATGGGCATCTCGGTGGAGTTCAGCCACCACGAGGCAGCGCCGGGCCAGCAGGAGATCGACCTGCGCTACGCGGACGCGCTCAGCATGGCCGACAACGTGATGACCTTCCGCTACCTCGTCAAAGAGGTGGCCATCGACGAAGGGGTTCGCGCGTCGTTCATGCCCAAACCGTTCAGCGACCAAGCCGGCTCGGCCATGCACACCCACATGAGCCTGTTCGAGGGCGACACCAACGCTTTCGACGACCCCGACGACGACAACCAGCTCTCGGCGACGGGGAAGGCGTTTATCGCCGGGATCCTCACCCATGCCCGCGAGATCAGTGCGGTCACCAACCAGTGGGTGAACTCCTACAAGAGGTTGATCACCGGCGGGGAGGCGCCGACCGCGGTGTCCTGGGGGGCCGCCAACCGCTCAGCGCTGGTCCGGGTCCCGATGTACACCCCGGGCAAGGCGTCCTCCCGGCGCATCGAGGTTCGCACCCCAGACTCGGCGTGCAACCCGTACCTGACCTTCGCGGTGATGCTGGCCGCCGGCCTCAAGGGCATCGCCGAGGGTTATGAACTGCCGCCCGCTTCCGAGGACGACGTGTGGTCGCTGACCGAGGCCGAGCGGCGCGCCATGGGCTATGAGGAACTGCCGCAGAACCTCACCGAGGCGTTGAAGGTGATGGAAGATTCGGAGCTGGTGGCCGACGCGCTCGGTGAGCACGTCTTCGACTTCTTCCTGCGCAACAAGCGCACCGAATGGGACGCCTACCGCCGCAACGTCACACCCTACGAACTCAGAACGTATCTGAACCTCTGAGCAGGGCTGAGAACTTGGTGGCCGCCTGCCCCGGGTGCTGGCACCGTGGCAAGCATGCACGTGCAGCGCCACCACGACCTGGCCGGGTTCGCCGACCTGGCGGCGGCGATGCTGGCCGCCGATCCGGTGCGCCACACTGTTGCGCTGAGCGTGCTCGACGCCCTGCAACGCGCGCCCACCCCCGACCGGCCACCGCCGGTGCTGCTCTCCGTGCACCAGGGTTCCGCGCTGGTCGGTGCCGCTGTCCGCACCCCACCGCAGGTCCTGATGTGCTCCGCACTGCCGCAGACCACGGCCGACGCGGTGGTCGGTGCACTTGCCGAGCTGGACCCGGACTTGCGGGGGTTCACCGGTCCCACCGCGGTGGTCAACGCCCTGGCGGAGCGGGCCGGGCGGCCCGTGCTCGCCGAGACCAGGTTGCGGCTGTTCACCCTCGGCCGGCTCGTCGGCCCTCGTGGCGTGCGGGGGCAGGCCCGTGTGGCGGGGCCGGCGGACGCCGAGGCGCTCGGGACCTGGGTGGACGCTTTCGCCGCCGAGGCGCGGGCCAGCATCCCTCGGAACGGGACCGACGTGGTGCGTCAGTGGGTGGCCACCGGTGCCGGGGCTTGGGTGTGGGAGTTCGACGGTGCCGTGGTGTCCCTGGCCAAGGCTGGGCCGCCCTCCGCCGGGATGAGTCGCATCGGGCCGGTGTACACCCCTGCCGCGCACCGCGGGCACGGTTACGCCGCGGCCGTGACCGCGGCAGCCAGTCGGTGGGCATTGGCGGCGGGTGCGCGACACGTCGTGCTTTTCACTGATCTGGCGAACCCCACAAGTAACCGGCTGTACCCGCGGGTCGGTTTCGTCCCGGTCGGGAATCACCGGGAGGTGTGGTTCACCCAGCCGACCTAGGGTTGGCTCCATGGCTGGGGTGGTCGTCCTCGGGGCCGGGGTGGCGGGCCTGGCGGTGGCCTGCCGGCTCGCTGCGCGGGGCCACCACGTCACGCTGTGCGAGTCCGCCGACACTATGGGCGGCAAGCTCGGCACCGTCAGCGTCGGCGGGTTCACCTGGGACACCGGACCCAGCCTGCTGACCTGGCCGCAGGTGCTGGCCGACACCTTGCGCGACATCGGCGCAGCCCCGCTGCCAACGACCAGGCTCGACCCGGCGGTCACCCACCGCTTCGCCGACGCCAGCACGCTGGTGGTCCCCGACGGCCCGGTCGACGCTGTTATCGCAGCCATCGGCGCGCAGCTCGGTCCGGCCGCCGCAGTCGAGTGGGCCGCGCTGAGCGGGTACGCGGCGCGGGTGTTCGACGTCGTCGAGCAGCCGTTCCTGCGCCATCCGCTGACTCCGCTCCAGCTGCTCACCCAGGCGGGCCGGTTGCCGGCGCTGGTTACCGTCGCACCGTGGCGCACCCTGCGCGACGTCGGGCAGCGGTACCTGCGCGACCCGCGGTTACGGCAGGTCCTGGACCGCTACGCGACGTACACCGGCTCCGACCCACGCCAGGCCCCGGCACCTCTGGTGACCGTGGCGCACGTCGAGCAGGCATTCGGGGCGCACTACGTCCCGGGGGGTCTGCGTCGGATCGCCGAGGTACTCGCGCAGCGGGCTGCGCAGCTGAGCGTGATCGTCCGCACCGGCACCACGGTCACCGCCGTCGAGGTGAAATCCGGTCACGTCCGCGGGGTCCGTCTCGCCGACGGGTCCCGGCTGCGGGCCGATGTGGTGGTCAGCGGGATCGACGCCAGGGCCACCGTGGGCTTGCTGTCGCCCAGGCACTCCCGCGGGCTACGCCGCCGGCTGCGCCGGGCCACGCCGTCACTATCAGGGTTCAGCCTGTTGCTGGGGGTGCGTGGGATACCGACCCTGGATGGGCGCCCGCTCGGCCACCACACGGTGCTCTACCCGCGCGACTACGACGACGAGTTCGCCAGTGCCTTCGGTGTCAGCGGTCGGCGCCCGCGCGCGCCCCGCCCCATCCCAGACCCGGCGGTGTACCTCGCCTGCCCGGACGACCCCACCACCCGTCCGGACGAGCGGCATCGTGCGGTGTTTGTGCTGGTCAACGCCCCGCGGCACGATCCGTTGGGCGGGGTGGACTGGGACGGTCCCGGCCTGGCGAAGCGCTACGCCGAGCTGGTGTGCGACGTCGCACGCCACCGCGGCATCGACCTGGGTGAGGTGCTGGTGCAGCAGGTGCGCACCCCGGCGGACCTGGAGCGCGACACCGGTGCCCCGGGCGGCAGCATTTACGGCAGCTCCTCCAACGGCATGGCCGCGGCCTTCCTGCGCGCACCCAACCACACCAGTGTCCGGGGGTTGTACTGCGTGGGCGGTTCGGCGCACCCCGGGGGTGGGTTGCCTCTGGTGTTACTGAGCGCGCAGATCGTCGCCGACCGCGTCGGGCACGCCTGAGACGGCGGTTAGGCTCAGCGCTCGTGACCACCCTGCTCGTACTGCAACCCTCGATCACCGACCCGGTGGGACCCCTCGGGGAGTGGCTGGTCGATGCCGGCGCGCAGCTGCGGGTGGTCCAGCCCTACCTCGGTGAGCAGATCCCCAGTGAGCTGGCCGGGGTGGACGGGGTGGTGTGCCTGGGTGGGGAGATGAGTGCCGACGACGACGCCGGGCACCCCTGGCTGCCTGCGATCCGGGCCTTACTCGCTCGCGCGGTCGCCCAACAGGTTCCGGTGCTTGCGCTGTGCCTGGGAGCCCAGCTGCTGGCCCTGGCCACCGGTGGTGCGGTGCGCCCCATGCCGCAGGGCCCCGAGGTGGGGCTGCGGTTGGTCGCCAAGCGGGACGCCGCCGCAACCGACCCGCTGCTCGCCGACCTACCGTTCACCCCGGACGTGGTGCAGTTCCACTCCGACGAGGTCCGCACCCTGCCTGCGGGTGCCACCCTGCTCGCGGTGTCGCCGCACTGCACCAACCAGGCATTTCGGGTCGGCCCGTCGGCGTGGGGTCTGCAGTTCCACATCGAGACCACCCCGGAGCTGATGCGCCAATGGATGCGCGAGGACCCCTTCGTTGCTGAGCTGGTCCCCGCTGCCCAGCAAGGTGACCAGGTCCTCACCCAGGCGCACCTGGACCTGGCGGAGACCTGGCAACCCGTCGCCCGGCGGTTCGTGCAGCTGTCCGAGCACCCCCCGATGCGACGTCGGGAGCTGCCCTTGCTCGGCTCGCCGTGAGTCGCACCGACGGCCGGGCCAGCGTGCCGGGCCCCGGCCGACTCGGGTTGGTGGAACCACCGGCCGCGGCGTTGCTGGAGCAGCTGGGCTGGCACACCGAGGAGCACACCGCGCTGCTGTGGGCGCTGTCGCGCAGCGCCGATCCGGACCTGACGCTGCGCAGCGCCATACGGATGGCCGAGAGTGCCGGCGCCGAGTGGACCGAGGTCGATACGCGGCTGCGCATCGATACGCAGTTGCGGGGCAGGCTGCTGGGGGTGTTGGGGGCCTCTGCTGCGCTCGGCGACCACCTGGTGGCCACTCCACGGTCGTGGCGTGGGCTCGCCGAGCCGGGCCGGCTGCCCACCCCGGCCGAGATGACCGAGACGCTGCTGGCGGCGGTCGGCGCGGAACCCGAGGGCGCGTCTGGGTGCCACCGGGCCCGCGTCACTGGGGCGCAGGCCGCCGTTGCGTTGCGGGAGGCCTACCGCAACCAGCTGCTGGCGTTGGCAGCGCGCGATCTCGCGGCCACTGTGGAGGATGAGCCGGTGCTGGCCTACCGGGAGGTCGCTGCGCACCTAGCCGACCTGGCCGGCGCCGCGCTGATCGCCGCACTCGCGGTGGCCGTCGCGGAGGTATACCCGACCGGCCCGTGCGAGGTGCGGCTCGCGGTGGTGGCGATGGGTAAGTGCGGGGCCCGCGAGCTCAACTACGTCAGCGACGTCGACGTAGTGTTCGTCGCCGAGCCTGCCAATGCCACCGCCGCCCGCCTGGCTGGGGCGATGATGCGCATCGGTGCGGCCGCGTTCTTCGAGGTAGACGCCGGGTTGCGCCCGGAGGGCCGCTCCGGTGCGCTGGTCCGCACGCTGGACTCGCACCTGGCCTACTACCGGCGGTGGGCGAAGACCTGGGAGTTCCAGGCGTTGCTGAAGGCCCGGCCGCTGGCCGGTGACCTGCAGCTGGGGTGGGACTACCTGCACGCGGTGGCGCCCATGGTGTGGGCGGCCAGCGAGCGCGAGGACTTCGTACCCGAGGTGCAGGCCATGCGCCGGCGGGTGGAGGACAGCGTGCCCGCCGAACTGCGCGAGCGGGAGCTCAAGCTCGGCCGGGGCGGGTTGCGCGACGTCGAGTTCGCCGTCCAGCTGCTGCAGTTGGTGCACGGACGTGACGACGACGCCCTGCACGTGTCCGGCACCGTCGACGCCTTGGCTGCGCTGAGCGACGGTGGGTACATCGGCCGGGACGACGCGGCGAACCTGACGGCGTCGTATGAGTTCCTGCGCCTGCTGGAGCACCGGCTGCAACTGCAGCGCCTACGGCGCACCCACACACTGCCCGATCCCGGGGACGCCGCCGGGGTGCGCTGGCTCGCGCGGGCGGCGCACGTGCGCCCGGACGGGGTGAACGACGCCGCCGGGGTGCTCGCCGCGGAGTTGCGCCGCAACACCTACCGGGTGCGCCGACTGCACGAGAAGCTGTTCTACCGGCCGCTGCTGGACGCGGTCGCGGGGGCCGAGTTCACCCCCCTGCGGTTGAGTTCCGAGGCCGCTCGCCGGCAGTTGGCCGCGTTGGGTTACGTCTCGCCGGAGGCGGCGTTGCAGCACCTGCGAGCGTTGACCAACGGGGTCGCCCGCCGCTACCGGATCCAGGCGGTACTGCTGCCCACGCTGCTGGACTGGCTCGGTCGCACCCCCGACCCCGACGGCGGGCTGCTGGCATACCGGCGGATGTCGGAGGCGCTCGGAGACGTGGCGTGGTTCCTGCGCACCCTGCGCGACGAGCCGGCAGTGGCGCAGCGACTGATGCAGGTGCTGGGCACATCGGCCTACGCCACCGAGTTGTTGGTGCGGGCGCCGGATGTGCTGCGCCAGTTCGGTGACTCCGCCGCCGGTCCGCGGCTGGTGCAGACCGACCCAGCCGATGTGGCCCGCGGACTGTGCGCCAGCGCCGGCCGGCACGCCGAACCCGACCGGGCTATCGCGGCCGCGCGCGGGTTGCGGCGTCACGAACTGGCCAGGGTCGCCTCAGCGGACCTGCTGGGAATGCTCGATGTGCAGCAGGTGTGCGCGGCGTTGTCGTCGGTGTGGAGTGCGGTGCTCGACGCTGCGGTCGGTGCCGTCGCCCGCTCCGTGGGCGCCGCACCCGGTCGGCTGGCGGTGATCGGGATGGGGCGCCTCGGCGGGGCGGAGCTGGGCTACGGCTCCGACGCCGATGTGCTGTTCGTGTGCGAACCTGCCGCCGGGGTATCGGAGAACGATCCGGTGCGCTGGGCGAGCACGGTGGCTGAGCAGGCGCGACGGCTACTCGGGGCGCCGAGCCCGGACCCGGCGCTGGAGCTGGACACCGGGCTGCGGCCGGAGGGCCGTAACGGGCCGGTGGTGCGGACCCTGGCGGCCTACGCCGCCTACTACGCGCAGTGGGCGCAGCCGTGGGAGGTGCAGGCGCTGCTGCGGGCGCGGCCGGTTGCCGGGGATGCCGAGCTGGGGCAACGGTTCTGCGCGATGGCCGACCCGATCCGGTACCCGGCCGGTGGTATCGGTGCCGAGGCCGTGCGGGAGATTCGACGTGTCAAGGCCAGGGTGGATGCCGAGCGGTTGCCGCGCGGCGCCGACCCCGCTACCCACACCAAACTCGGCCGCGGTGGACTGGCCGACGTGGAGTGGACGGCGCAGCTGGTGCAACTTCGTCACGCCGGTGCGGTGCCGGCGCTGCGCACCACCTCGACGGTGTCGGCGCTGACCGCGGCGGGTGCGGCCGGGCTCATCAGTGCGCCGGACGTGGCGGTGCTGCTCGACGCCTGGTTCACCGCGACCCGGGCCCGCAACGCCCTCGTGTTGGTGCGGGGCAAGCCCGCCGACCAGCTGCCCGCGCAGGGCCGGGTACTCGGCGGCGTGGCCTACGCCGCGGGCTGGCCCGACGGCGACGCCGGCGCTTTCCTGGACCACTACCGCAAGGTCACCCGACGGGCCAGGGCGGCCGTCGACCGCTCGTTCGGCAGTTGAGCGGCCCGGTGAGTCCGCCGCCGTCCTTGCCGCCGCCGTCCGTGCAGTTAATTGCCCGGCTGCGGGCGGCGGGATGCGTCTTCGCCGAGGAGGAGGCGCAGCTGCTGCTGGGCGCGACCGACTCGGAGACCGAGCTGGCCGGCATGCTGGCGCGCCGGGTCGCTGGGCTGCCGCTGGAGCACGTCCTGGGCTGGGCACAGTTCTGTGGGCGGCGGATCGTGGTGGGTCCCGGGGTTTTCGTCCCGCGGGCGCGTACAGAGTTCCTTGTCCAGCAGGCGGTTGCGCTCGCCCCGCCGCGGGCGGTGGTCCTGGACCTGTGCTGCGGGTCCGGTGCGGTGGGGTTCGCGCTCGCGGCCGAGGCCGAGGTGGCGGAACTGCACGCCGCCGATGTCGACCCCGCCGCCGCGCGGTGCGCCCGGCGCAACGTCGACGCCGCCGGCGGCCGGGTATACCAGGGGGACCTCTTCGAGCCGCTGCCTCCGTCGTTGCGGGGCCGGGTGCAGCTGCTGGTGGCGAATGTGCCCTATGTGCCGACCGACGAGATCGCGCTGCTGCCCCCGGAAGCCAGAAGTCACGAGCCGCGGGTGGCGTTGGATGGCGGGTCCGATGGGCTGGACGTGCTGCGCAGGGTTGCCGTCGCCGCGCCGTCCTGGCTGGCGCCGGGCGGGCATCTGCTGTCGGAGACGGGCCGGCGGCAGACCTTCGTAGCGGCTGGCCTGCTGGTGGCTTCCGGTCTCGCTGCGCGCGTGGCCACGTCCGCGGACGGGCAGGCGAGTGTGGTCATCGGGACCAGGTCAGTCCGGCCGCGCTGACGCCCGGTGCCCGGCCGTGCGGCGCGGCAGCAGCAGCGACAGCCCCATGATGACCGCTAGTAGCGCGCTCATCGTCCACAACGTGCGCTGCATCGATGCCAGGAAGGACTGACCGCCCACCTCCCGACCGGCGACCGCCAACGCTGCCCCGGCCCGCGCCTGCGGGGAACCCGGTGCCGCCGTGGGGGGTGCGCAGCCGGGTGGTGCCACCGCCGGGTCGGCCGAGGCGAGCCGGCGCCCACTGCACTCGGCGAAGCTGGTCAGCAGCGGCTGCTGGGCGGCGGCGGGCACGCCGATCGCGCCGAGTTGCGTCACGAGGGCCGGGCGCACCTGGTCGACGGCCCGCGGCGCCTGGTTACCGATCAGGGTGAAGAACACCACCCCCAGCGCGGCGAGCCCCACCGAACCACCGAGCTGCTGGAACGTCGGCAGCAGCCCAGAGGCCGACCCGGCGTTCTCCTGCTTCACCCCGGACAGGATGACGGTCTGCAGGGGGGCGATGAATAGCCCCAAGCCGGCCCCCGCCAGCAGCAACGGGCCAGCCAGGGCCAGCCAGTGCGGGCTGGTTCCCTGCTGACCCAGGACGACGCTGAACACCACCAGTGCAACGGCCAGCACCCCGGCGCCGAGTGCCAGTACCAGGCTGCCCAGCCGCTGGGCAACCCGGTTGGAGTTGGCCGAGAGCACCGCCGACCCGAGGGCGAAGGGCAGGGTCGTCAGCCCGGAGTGCAGGGCGGTAAACCCGAATCCGGCTTGCAGGGTGAGCGACACGGTGAAGAAGAAGGTGATGAGGACGCTGAAGAACACCAACGCCATGACGCTGCCCACGGCAAACGCCCGGTCGCCGAAGATGGACAGCTCAATGAGCGGGGAGTCCCCGCGGTCGCCGCGACGCTTCTCGTAAAGGACGAAGGCCACCAGCACCGGCGCCGAGGCCACCGCCATCAGAACCAGCCACAGCGGCCAGCCCCGCTCGCGGCCTTCCGCGAGCGGATACACCAGCAGGAACAGGCCCACGGCCGACAGCAGCACCCCGGGGATGTCCAAGCGCTTCGCCGTCGCCGATCGGCTGTCCAGCAGGTTGCGGTAGCCGAATACCAACGCGACGATGCCGAAAGGAACGTTGACCAGGAAGATCGCCCGCCACTGCAGCCCGAGGACGTTCCAGGAGATCAGCGCACCACCCAGGGTGGGTCCCAGGATGGTGGCCATCCCGATGGTGGCGCCGTAGATGCCGAACACCCGGCCGCGCTGCGCCGGGGGGAAGGTGGTGGCGATGATGGCCAGGGTCTGCGCGGCCATCATCCCGGCGGTGAAGCCCTGCACGATCCGGGCGCCCTCCAGCTGCAGCGGGGTCTGCGCGACACCGCACAGCACCGAGGCCACGGTGAACGATCCCAGTGCCAGAAGGAACACCCGACGTCGGCCGTAGAGATCGCCCAGGCGCGCCGCGGTGATCAACGTGCAGGCGAATGCCAAGGTGTAGGCGGTGATGACGAGCTGCAACGAGGCGAACGTCGCGCCCAGATCCTGGGCGATGCTGGGCAGTGCGACGTTGACGATGGAGACGTCCAGCAGCTGCATGAACACCGCGATCAGGGTGGCCACTAGGCTCAGCCAGGGGTTCACCCGAGGCGCGTCAACGGGGTCGAGCACAGTGCTGGGGTTGCTCACCGGGTCACCGTAAGGCCGGGCACCGACATCCGCCCCCCGACCGCAAATAGCGGGCTATCTGCTGGCCTCAGGGCGCTCGCACCGCAAATAGCCCGCTATTTGCGGGGTAGGTCAGGGGGTAGGTGGGGGATGCTCACACGTCGTAGTACAGGGCGAACTCATAGGGGTGCGGTCGCAACCGGATGGGGTCGATCTCCTGGGTGCGCTTGATGTCGATCCAGGTCTCGACCAGGTCGGCGGTGAACACCCCACCCTCCAGCAGGTAGTCGTGGTCGGCTTCGAGGCGGTCGATCACCGCGGACAACGAGGTGGGGGCCTGCGGGATGTTGCGGGCCTCCTCCGGCGGCAGCTCGTAGAGGTCCTTGTCCACCGGGGCGGCGGGTTCGATCTTGTTCTTGATGCCGTCCAGGCCGGCCATCATCTGCGCCGCGAACGCCAGGTAGGGGTTGCCAGAGGAGTCCGGCGCCCGGAACTCCAGCCGCTTGGCCTTCGGGTTGTTGCCGGTGATCGGGATGCGCACCGCGGCGGAGCGGTTGCGCTGGGAGTACACCAAGTTGATCGGCGCCTCATACCCAGGCACTAGCCGGTGGTAGGAGTTCACCGTCGGGTTGGTGAAGGCCAGCAGACTCGGGGCGTGGTGCAAGATGCCGCCGATGTAGTGCCGGGCGAGGTCGGACAGGCCCGCGTACCCGGCCTCGTCATGGAACAGCGGCGCACCGTCCTTCCACAGCGACTGGTGGCAATGCATGCCCGAGCCGTTGTCACCGAACAGCGGCTTGGGCATGAAGGTGACCGTCTTGCCCGCAGCCCACGCGGTGTTCTTCACGATGTATTTGAACAGCAGCAGGTCATCGGCGGCGTGCAGCAGCGTGTTGAACTTGTAGTTGATCTCCGCCTGCCCACCGGAGCCGACCTCACTGTGCCCGCGTTCCAGCTCGAAACCGGCGTTCTGCAGGTTGGTGGCGATGTCGTCGCGCAGATCCACGAAGTGGTCGTAGGGCGCCACCGGGAAGTACCCGCCCTTGTACCGCGTCTTGTACCCCAGGTTGGGACCACCGTCCTCCTCGTAGTCGCGGTCGGTGTTCCACCACCCGGCGATGGAGTCGACCTCGTAGGAGGTCCCGTTGGCCTTGGAACCGAAGCGCACCGAGTCGAACATGTAGAACTCCGCCTCGGCACCGAAGTTGGCGGTGTCGGCAATGCCGGTGCTGGTCAGGTACTCCTCGGCCTTGCGGGCGACGTTGCGGGGGTCGCGGCTGTAGGACTCGCGGGTGAGCGGGTCGTGCACGAAGAAGTTCACGTTCAGCGTCTTGGCGGCCCGGAACGGGTCCAACCGCGCGGTCGCGATGTCGGGCAGCAGCATCATGTCCGACTCGTGGATGGACTGGAAGCCGCGCACCGACGAACCGTCGAACGCCAGCCCGTCGTCGAAGACGTCCTGGGTGAACGCCTTGGCGGGTACGGAGAAGTGTTGCATCACACCGGGTAGGTCGCAGAAGCGGATGTCGACGTATTCCACCCCCTCGTCCGCGATGAACTTCAGCGCCTCGTCGGAATTGGTGAACACCAGCATCGACTCCTTCGTCCGGTCCCCGGGCAGCGTGACACGCTGCCGGTCGTCAGCGCCCGACCGTAGGGAGCAGGTGTTGCCCGTCGGTCACCCGCAGGTTTCGCTGGTGTTACGCGTTGGTTCGTCGCCAGCCGGGCCGGGCACTCGCGACGGGCCTACCCTGAGGGCCGTGGCGAGGATGACCGGGTCGTGGCTGTCGGGTCCGCGGGCTGCGCTGCCTCAGGACGGTGACGGCACCGACGACCGCTACCGCGGTGAGCGCCTGGGCTTGCCGCAGCACGGGTCCGGTTCCCTCGCCGGACCGGGCAAGCGGGTCGCTGCCATCACCATCGATTGGCTGCTCGCAACCGGGCTCGGCTATCTGTTCACCGCCCCCGCCGACCCGGGCTACTGGCGGGTGGCGGTGTGGGCGGCGCTCTCGACGCTCTCCGTGGCAGTGCTGTCCACCACCGCTGGTCAGGCCGCAGTCGGCATCGGGGTGGCCCGGATCGACGCGCCGACGTCCGTGGGGTTGCTGCGCTCGGTGATCCGAGTCGTCCTGATCTTCCTGGTGGTACCACCGCTGGTGTGGGACACCGACGGTCGCGGGCTGCACGACCGGCTCACCGGCACCGCTGTCATCCGGTCCCGGTGAATCCCAGCGCCAGGTAGATCCGCCGGGCGCCGTCGTCACCGGGGGTGAGCCACACCAGGTCCGCCCCGCCGCGGGCCGCACCAGCAGCCGCGGCTGCCGCCACCGCCGCACCCAGGCCGCGACGCCGATGTGCCGCCATCGTGGCGACGCCCACCACCTCACTCGTACCCTCGACCACCGCGGTCCATGACGCGGCCGCCACCGCTGTGCGACCGCGCACCGCAAGCACGAAGCCTCCCATCGTCGGATCGAGCGGCGGTGGCGCACTTGAGCCCGCCGGCTGACCGAAAGCCTGGGCGTACACCTCGTCCACCTGTGCCCGCCGGGCGGGGGAGTCCACGGGCACGATCCGGACGCCGTCGGGCAGCGCAGGCACGTAGAGCTCCGCTGGGTGGGCCGCCAGGATCACCTGAACTTACCGACGCTTGACTGCGCGCTGCATGCTGCGCATCCGGGCACCCGGCGGCACCGGCCCCTTCGGCATCGCCGCCCCGCCGGCTCGCGCGCTGAGCGCCGACAATCGCGAATCCAGCGAGTCCATCCGCTTGGTGTCGATGTTGCGCGGCAGCCGGGCGAGGTGGCGCTGCAGCTTGCCCAGCGCGACCTGGCCGTCTTCGTTGCCCACCACGATGTCGTAGATGGGAGTGTCGCCCACCAGCCGGGCCACCCGCTTCTTCTCCTGCGCCAGCAGGGCCTTTACCCGGTGCGGGGAGCCTTCGGCCACCAGGATCACCCCCGGCCGGCCCACCACCCGGTGCACGGCGTCGAGTTGGGTGGTGCCGGCGACCGCTGGCGTCACCCGCCACGCCCCTCGCATGTTCTCCAATGCCCACCCGGCCGCACCGGGCTGACCGTCGGCCTTGGTGTAGACGCTGCGCTGCAGACGGCGTCCGAACACGATGACCGCCACCAGCGCCCCGGTGATGACCCCCAGGGGCAGCGCGTACCACTCCAACCCAAAGATCAGCCCGACGGCGAAGAACACCGCCGCGGTACCCAGCACAGCGCCGAGCAGGATCGGGATGAGCGCCTTGTCGTCCTTGCGTTGCATCTGGAAGGCCTGCCAGAACTGCGCGCGCCGCTGCTTGGACGCCGCCCGGCGGGCGGTGCGGGCCGCGGACTTCTCCGCCTTGGTGAGCTTGACCTTCGCCATGGTGGGAGAGGATACGGCTCAGCGCACCGGCGCCAGGCGAGCCAGTACCGAGCTGGCCTCCTGGCTGGCGCTGCCCGCCTCCGCGAGGTGACGCAGGTGCGGCGGGACCTGCCCACCTCGGTGCTCCACAGCCTGGGTGTACAGCCGCCCGGCGCGGTAACTCGAGCGCACCAACGGCCCCGCCATCACCCCGGCGAAACCCAGGGCACGAGCGAAGTCCGAGTGCGCCACGAATTCTTCCGGCTTGACCCACCGGTCCACCGGGTGGTGTCGCGGACTGGGCCGTAGGTATTGGGTGATCGTGATGATCTCGCAGCCAGCGGCGTGCAGGTCCACCAACGCCGCGCTGACCTCGTCGGGTGTCTCACCCATTCCGAGGATCAGGTTCGACTTGGTGACGAGCCCGGCGTCACGGGCCGCGGTGAGCACGACCAGCGAACGCTGGTAGCGGAACGCCGGGCGGATCCGTTTGAAGATCCGCGGCACCGTCTCCACGTTGTGCGCCAATACTTCCGGTCGGCTGGCGAACACCTGCGCCAGCTGCTCCGGCACCGCGTTGAAGTCCGGGATCAGCAACTCCACGCCGGTGCCCGGGTTCATCCGATGGATTCCCCGGACCGTCTCCGCGTACAGCCACGCGCCCCCGTCGGGCAGGTCGTCGCGGGCCACCCCGGTGATCGTCGAGTACCGCAGACCCATCTGCTGGACACTCTCGGCGACCCGGCGCGGTTCGTCGCGGTCCAGCTCGTCGGGCTTGCCGGTGTCGATCTGGCAGAAGTCGCAGCGCCGGGTGCACTGCTGCCCACCGATGAGGAACGTGGCCTCCCGGTCCTCCCAGCACTCGTAGATGTTGGGGCAACCGGCCTCTTCGCAGACCGTGTGCAGACCCTCCCGCTGCACCAGCTTCTTCAACTCGGTGAACTGCGGACCCATCGTCGCCTTGGTCCTGATCCACGCGGGTTTGCGCTCGATCGGGGTCTCGGCGTTGCGGACCTCCAGCCGGAGCAGTTTGCGTCCCTCGGGTGCGATGGTCACCTGACCGATCCTACCCGCGGGGCCGTCCGCCGCTCAGCCGTGCGAGACCAGGTTGGACGGGCCGGAGGGGTGGGTGTGGCTCGGCATCGGCTCGATGCCGGTCTGGCTGGCGGTCAGCGCCCACACCACCTTCGCCAGCCGCTCGTCCTGGGCGACGTCGTTGGGCTGCACGACCTTCGGTGCACCCCGCAACTGCCCAGGACCGGCGGGACCGTAGAACTGCCCGCTACGCACCTCGGGAGCGGTAGCGGCGTACAGCTGCGGCAGGGCACCCTGCGCGGCGGGCTGGCCCACCAGCCCGATGGCTGCTTCGGCGAGGCGACGCGGGACGGCGGGCGCATTCGCCATCATGGCCGGCACCAGGCCGGTGGCGCTGAGCCCGGGGTGCGCGGCCACGCTGAGGGTCTCCGGGTCGTCGATCCGCAGCCGACGGTGCAGCTCGGCGGCAAACAGCAGGTTCGCTAGCTTGGACAACCCGTACGCCGCCCACGGCCGGTAACCGGCGCCGGTCGTGGCGGCCGGCAACTCGGTGGGGGTGATGTGGCCCTGCCGGTGGACAATGCTGGACACCGTCACGATCCGAGAACCGGACCCGGTGGCTAGGGACGGGTACAGCAGCCAGGTCAGCGCCGCGTGACCCAGGTGGTTGGTGGCCCACTGGGATTCGAACCCGTCGACGCTCAGCCGCAGCGGCGGTGCCATCAATCCGGCGTTGTTGATCAGCAGGTCCAGCCGGTCACTGCTGCGCTCCCGGACATCGGCGGCGGCGGCGGCCACCGACGCCAGATCGGCGAGGTCCAGGTCGACCAGTTCGGGTCCGGCACCCCCGGCGACCGCCCGCACCGTAGCCAACGCGGCAGCTCCCCGTGCGGCGTCGCGGGTTCCTAGCAGTACCCGGGCGCCGTGGCGGGCCAGCTCGGTGGCGGTATGCAGGCCAAGGCCGCTGGTGGCGCCGGTGACGAGCGCGATCCGCCTGGACTGGTCGGGGATGTCGGTCGCGCTCCAGGAACTCATCGCACCATCGTGCCGGGGCGTGGGGGCGGGTGCACAACGGGGTGGCTCGGCATGCGGGTGGCTGGCCGCGGGAGGTCCCGCACAGTGACCGGGCGCGAGCCGTCCAACGCCGCCAGCGCGGCCGCGGCGACGTCGTCGCGCACCTGCGCCACGGTCACCGGGCGGCCGAGTTCCGCGGTCAGCGAGGTGACCCCGGCGTCGGCAATCCCGCACGGCACGATCGTGGCGAACGCACCCAGATCGGGGTCGCAGTTCAGGGCGAAGCCGTGCAGGGTGACGCCCCGCTGCACCCGAACCCCGATGGCCGCGATCTTGCGCTCCGGGCGCCCGCCACCGGCGCTGAGCCACACCCCGGAGCGACCCTCGACCCGGCCGGTGACCAGGCCGAGGCCGTCGCACACCTCGATCAGCGCCTGCTCCAGCCGCCGGACGTAGTCCACCACGTCGATCGGGTCGGCCAGCCCGATGATGGGGTAGCCCACCAGCTGGCCGGGGCCGTGCCAGGTGATCCGCCCGCCCCGGTCGACGTCGATGACCGGCGTGCCGTCGGTGGGCCGCTCGTCGTCGCTGGTCCGCCGTCCCGCCGTGTACACCGGCGGGTGCTCCAGCAGCATCAGCGTGTCCGGACCAGTGCCCGCTGCCCGGGCAGCCGCGTGTGAGCGTTGCTCGGCCAGCGCCTGGGTGTAGTCCAGCAACCCGCGGTCGATCACCCGCACCTGGTTGGTGCAGCGGCGGGCCGAGCAGGTGGGATCGCTCATGCGCAGCGACGTTACGCCTGGCTCAGCTGCCGCTGCACGGCCCGCGCAGTCCGTGCCCCGCTGACCAATGCGCCCTGCAGCGACGGCGTGTCGCGGTGATCGCCGGCCACGTATCGGCCGTCACCGAGGTGCACCGGCTGGCGCAGCCCCGGCGCGGTGGGAGCGGCGAGGGCGGGCAGCGCGTGCGCCACGGTGACGGTGTGCAGGTGCTGCCAGGCCCGGGCGTCCACCCCGTACAACCGGGCCGCCTCGACACGCACCACCGCCTCGCCGAGCGTACCGGCCGCCCCGAGCACCGAGGACGACACCAGCGCCCGGTGGTCGGGGGAGTAGGTCGGTGCAGCGGCGGTGAGGACCACGGTGTTGAGCAGCGGCCCCCCGGTGCCGTCCAGGTGCAGCAGCGGCCGATCGACCGGGGGCGCGTCGGCGACGTGATACACCGTGGTCACCGCGCGCATCCGCGGCACGGGCAGGTCCGGGAGCAACCGGGCGGCGGTCACCGGGTCGGTGGCCACCACCACCGCCCTGGCCCGCAGCAGGGCGCCGCCGTTGGTGCGCACCTCGGTGGCACTGACCCAGTCGACCGGCGTCCGCAGCGCCACCGTGCCCGGGTGCAGCGCGGCGCCCATTGCCCGGGGCAACTCCGCCATGCCACGCGCGGGCACAGCCACGGTGCCCAGGGCGAATGTCCGCCACACTAGCGCGGTGTAGCGGGCGGCGGTGTCCAGATCGCGTTCCAGCAGCACCCCGGCCAGGAACGGCCGCAGGAAGCGTTCGGTGGCCGCGCCGTCCAGGCCCGCCGAGGTGAGGGCCCGCGCGGTGCTGACATCGGGCTTGCTCAGCACGGCCGCGCCACCGCGCAGCACGATCTCGGCGGTCCACCGCAGCAGGCGCAGCCGTGCGGGCAGCGGTAGCAGGCGGTCGAGCGCGGTCCGGGGCGCGGTGAGCGGGGCGCGCAGCGGGTTCAGCAGCCGGTGCAGGGCGCCGACGTCGTCACGAACGGCCGCGCCAGGGGTGAAGGGGCGCAGGTCGAGGTCGCGCAGGCGAACCTCTCGCCGCAGGGCTGGGTAGGCGGTATTGAGCACCTGGAACCCGCGGTCCAGGGTGAAGCCGTCAACCAGGTCGGTGGCGACCCGCCCACCCACCTGTGCGGCGGCTTCGCACACCAGCACGTGCAGCCCGGCGCGTTGCAGGTACTTCGCGCAGACCAGCCCGGCCAGTCCCGCCCCCACCACGACGACGTCGGCGCTGTCGGCGGGCACGCCCGGGACCTTCAGTGCCCGACGGAAGCGTGCAGGGCCTGCTGCACCGTGGGGTGGGTGAAGTCGAACCCGTGCTCAGTCAACGCGGTAGGCACGGCCCGCTGCCCGGACAGCACACCCTCTTGGCCGAACTCCCCGATCAGGGCGGTCACCGCGAACCCCGGCACCACCCACGGCGCCGGGCGGCGCAGGGCCGAGCCGAGCGCGGCGTTGAATTCCGCGTTGGTGACCGGCGTAGGACCGGTGAGGTTGACCGGTCCGGATACCTGCTCGTTCTCCACGACGAAGGTGATGGCCGCCACCTCGTCGTGCAGGGAAATCCACGGGAAGTACTGCCGCCCGTTGCCGAGCCGCCCTCCCAGGCCGAGGGAGTACAGCGGTTTCAGTCGCCCCAGCAGGCCCCCGGCGGGGGAAAGCACCAGCCCGGTCCGCAGCATCGCCACCCGCACCCCGCCGTTGTCCGCCGGGATGGTGGCCGCCTCCCAGTCCCGGCAGACCTCGGCCAGGAAACCGGTGCCAGCCGGCGCGGATTCGTCGACCTGACGATCGCCGGTGTCGCCGTAGTAGCCGACGGCGCTGGCGTTGATCAGGGCCGACACCTTCTGCGCCACAACCGCTCGGGCCAGGACGTCGGTGGGGGCCATCCGGCTGTCCCGAATCAGCTGTTTGTAGGCGCCGCTCCACCGCTTGTCGCCGTTGCCGACACCGCACAGGTTGACCACCGCAGCTGCCCCGTCCAACGCACCGCCACCGATCGTCCCCGCCGCCGGGTCCCACCGGCGCTCGTCAGGTCCGGCCGGTTCACGACGCACCAGCCGCAGCACCTCGTGATCGCGGGAGCGCAATGCGGCGACGAGGGCGGAACCGATCAGGCCGGAGGAGCCGGCGACGACGATGCGCATGTAGTGATGGTGTCTGGTCAGCCGAGCGCGCGCAGCGCCAGACGTCCGGATAGCTCCCGATACCCCTACAGGCCGAGGTCGGCCTCGAACGCTGCCTGCTCCAAGCGTTGCTTGATCGTGGTCAGGAAACGTCCCGCATCGGCGCCGTCGACCAGTCGGTGGTCGTAGGTGAGGGGGAGATAGCACATCGAGCGGATCGCGATGGTGTCCCCGCCGAGGGAGTCGGTGACCACCACGGGCCGTTTCACGATCGCACCGGTGCCGAGCATGGCGGCCTGCGGCGGCACCAGGATGGGGGTGTCGAACAGCGCACCTTGGCTGCCGAGGTTGGTGATGGTGAACGTGCCACCGGACAGCTCGTCGGGCTTGAGCCGGCTCGTCCGCGACCTGGCGGCGATGTCGGCGATCGCCCGGGCCAGCCCGGCCAGGGACAGGTCACCAGCGTTGTGAATCACCGGGGACAGCAGGCCCGCCGGGGTGTCTACGGCGATCGAGAGGTGCTCGGCGCCGTGGTAGGTGATCTCCTTGCTGGCCTCGTCGTAGGAGGCGTTGACGTTGGGGTGTGTCTTGAGCGCCTCCACGACCGCCTTGGCGAAGAACGGTAAGAAGGTGAGGTTCACGCCCTCGCGCTCGGCGAACGGCGCCTTGGCCGCGCTCCGCAGGGCGGCGACCCGGCTCATGTCGACCTCGAAAGTCTGGGTGAGCTGTGCGGAGTTCTGCAACGACTCCCTGGTCTTGGTCGCCGTAATCTGCCGGATCCGGCTGGCCTTCTGGGTGGTGCCCCGCAGAGCCGCCAGCTCCGGGCGCACCGGGGTGGCCGCCGCAGCCGCCGGTGCGGCCGTGGCTGGGCTGGGTTTCACGGCCTCGGCTTTGGCTGCTTCGGCCTGCGCAGCTTCCGCTTTGGCGGCTTCCGCGGCGTCGGCTGCTGCCTCCACGTCCTGCTTGCGGATCCGACCACCCACGCCGGTCCCGGTCAGGCCGGCCAGGTCGACGCCCTTATCCGTGGCCAGCTTGCGTACCAGGGGGGTGACGTAGGGCGCGGCGCTTCCCGGCTCGCCTGTCCGGTCCTGGGTCGGTGCCTGGGCGGTTTCGGGTGCGGCGGTTTCGGGTGCGGCGGTAGGTGCCGCGGGTGCCGGGGGAGTCGGGGGAGTCGGGGTGCTGCCCTCCTCGGCCTCGGCGGCCTGGGCGCGGGCGGCGGCGTCGTCGCGCACCTCGGACTCCAGGGGTGTCCGGGCGCTGTGCCCGGATTCGGGATCTTCATCCGCGGGGCTCCCACCAGCGCGGCTCCCGTCGGAGTCGCCGGTGGCCGGCTGGGTCTGCTCAGGCTGAGGCGCCGGTGCCGGTGTGCTCCCCGCGGCTGTGCTCCCCGCGGCGCCGATGACCGCCAGTTTGCCACCGACCTGCACCGTCTCGTCCTCGGCCACCGAGATCTCCAGCACGGTGCCAGCGACGGGGGAGGGGATCTCGGTGTCCACCTTGTCGGTCGACACCTCCAGCAGCGGCTCGTCAACGGCCACCTCGTCGCCGACGGCCCTGAGCCACCGGGTCACGGTGCCCTCGGTGACACTCTCGCCCAGGGCGGGCAACGTCACGGAGGTGCCCTCGGCAGCGGGGGCCGGCGTGGGCGCCGGGTCGTCCTGCGGGGCAGCGGGTGCGGGCTGGGCCTCCGCCTGCGCTGCGGCGGGCTCGGCGGGAGTCGTGTCGGCCTGCTCGCCGCCAGCTGTGTCCTTGTCGGCCTGCTCGCCGCCGGCTGTGTCGCCGCCGGCTGTGTCGCCGCCGGCTGTGTCGCTGCCGGCTGTGTCGCCACCGGCTGTGTCGCTGCCGGCCCGGTCGTCGGGCCCGTCACCAATCACGGCGAGCTCACCACCCACCTCGACTGTCTCGTCCTCCGCGGCGACGATGCGTTGCAGAACACCGGCGGCGGGGGAGGGGATCTCGGTATCGACCTTGTCGGTGGACACCTCCACCAACGGCTCGTCGAGAGCCACGGCGTCACCCTCCTGCTTGAGCCACCGGGTGACGGTCCCCTCGGTGACGCTCTCACCCAGGGCTGGCATCTGGACGGAGAAGGCCATGTCGTCTGACTCCTGATCAGTCGTGTGCGGGTGTCGCGGGCGAGAGCGGGAATCAGCCGTGCGCGTGCAACGGCTTTCCGGCCAGGGCGAGATGCGCCTCGCCGAAGGCCTCGGTCTGCGTCGGGTGGGCGTGGATGAGCTGGGCGACGTCGTCGGCGTAGGCCTCCCAGTTGTAGACCAACTGGGCCTCGCCGACGAGCTCGCCGACCCGTTCGCCCACCATGTGCACTCCCACCACGGGTCCAGGGGTGTCCGCCCCCCCGGAGCGCACCAGCTTGATGCCACCGGCCGTCCGCAGGATCTGGCTCTTGCCGTTGCCGGCCAGGTCGTACACCACGGTGCTCACCTCGCCGTAGCGCTCCTTCGCCTGGGCTTCGGTCAGCCCCACCGAGGCGACCTCGGGGTTGGAGTAAGTGACCCGCGGGATGCCGACCTCGTCGATAACCTGGGGGTGCAGGCCGGCCACCTCCTCGGCTACGAAGATGCCCTGGGCGAAACCGCGGTGCGCGAGCTGCAACCCGGCAACGATGTCACCGACGGCGTACACCCCGTCCAGGTTGGTGCGCAGCCGTTCGTCGGTGGGCACGAAACCGCGGTCCATCGTGACGCCGGCCTCGGCGAAACCGGTGTCAGCGGTGCTGGGACCTCGGCCGACGGCGACCAGCAACAGATCGGCCTCCAGGGAGCTGCCGTCCTCCAGCCTGACGGTGACGTTCGATTCACCCTGCTCGGCGCCGACGAACTTGACGCCAGTTCGGAACTCGATACCGCGCTTGCGGAAGGCGCGTTCGATCTGCTTGGAGCACCATTCGTCCTCGGCAGCGACCAAGCGCGGCAGGGCTTCCACGATGGTCACCTCGGCGCCGAAGGACCGCCACACGCTGGCGAACTCCACCCCGATCACACCACCGCCGAGCACCACCACGCGATCGGGTACGTGGTCCAGGGTCAGCGCCTGCTCGCTGGTCATGATCCGGCCACCGATGTCCAGGCCGGGCAGGCTCCGAGCGTAGGAACCGGTGGCCAAGACCACGGCTTTGCCGGTGTAACGCTGGCCGTCGACCTCGACCGTGCGGTCACCGACAAACCGTCCGGTGCCCTCGACCACGGTGATCTTGCGGGATTTCACCAGCCCCTGCAGACCCTTGTAAAGCTTGGCGACGACGCCGTCCTTGTAGGAGTTCACCCCGCTCATGTCGATGCCCTCCAGCGAGGACTTCACCCCGACGGCGTCACCGTGGCGGGCGGAGTCGGCCACCTCGGCGGCGTGCAGCAGCGCCTTGGTAGGGATGCACCCCTTGTGCAGGCAGGTGCCCCCCACCTTGTCGTTCTCGATCATCGTGACGGTCAGGCCGAGCTGGGCGGCACGCAGCGCGGCCGCGTACCCGCCCGAACCGCCGCCGAGGACAACCAGGTCGGTGTCGGTCAACGTCGTCTCCTCGTCGTCGGGGTGCGCGTCCAGTCGTGCCGCGTGGGCAGCGTGATCGTCATCCTTCCACTTACCGGTGGTGGCCGGGTCGTGAGGGCGCGACGTGTCGATTCTTGGCCCGCACTCAGGCTGCGGTGGCATCATCGGCAGCCGCGAGCGTGGAGGTGCAGCGATGGGTCTACGGGACGTGCTCCGTCGTGGCCGGACGCCACGGGGTGCTCGACGGTCGGCGGCGCCCGAGGACGTCGCGCACCTGACGTCGTGGGCTTCGGCCCGGCACGGTGTGGAGGCCTACGTCGAGCCGCCCACTGCCATGACGGAATTGACGGTGGTCCTCGTAGCGCACGACGGGGAGTGGACCCGGCGCCGGATCGCCGGTGAGCGGGGCGCGAGGCGGCTGGGCGAGACGTTGAAGATCCCGGTGTACGACGTGCAGCGCACCGGGTATCCGCGGCGAATGCGCGATCACGACGAGCGGTTGCGCATCCTCCGCGACCGCGAGCGGCGCTCCGATCTGCGCTAGCTCGTGCACTTGCCCCGGGTCACCCCATCCACTACACTCGAACATATGTTCGATACGTTAGTGGGTCCGGTGGGGGTTGCGGACTGTGCTGATGATGATCTGGTGGGGTTGGCCGCGGCGCATGCCCGGGCGGAGGCGGTGCACGCGGAGCGCAAATTAGCGGTGGTCGCGGAGTTGGCGCGTCGCCGCCGGGTGTGGGGTGAGTCGGCGGTCGGGTCGGTGGGGGCGGCGGAGTTCGTGGCGGCGGAGGTCGCGGTCGGGTTGTCGGTGTCCACCGGGGTGGCCCGGCACTGGATGTCGTTGGGCTACACCTTGGCGGTGCAGCTGCCCCGGACCCGGGAGGCGTTGGCCCGTGGGGTGCTGGATGTGGCCCGGGCGCAGGTCATCGCGGAGCGCACCGTGGGTGTTACCGACCCCGGGGTGCTGGCCCAGGTGGAAACCCGGGTGCTCGCGGAGTTAAGCGCCCCGGGTATCACCCTGACCCGGGGTCAGGCCGGGCACCTGGTGGACCGGGTGGTGGCCGGCGTGGACCCGGGTGGGGTGCGGGCCCGGCGGCAGCGGGCAGTGGCGGACCGGGAGATCACGGTGCGCCCCGGGGTGGACGGGATGGCCACCGTGTGGGGGTTGCTGCCCGCCGCGGACGGGGCCGGGCTGAACACGGTGCTGCAGGAGATGGCAGTCGGGGTTTGCCCCGGTGACCCCCGCACCCTGACGCAGCGGCGGGCGGACGCGGTGATTGCCCTGACCCACGGGCAGCAAAGCCTGGGGTGCACCTGCGGGTCCCCGTCCTGCCCCACCCCGGGCACCCCGGACCCTAGTTCTCGGCGCCGTCCGCTGGTGCAGGTGCTGGTCGCCGCGGAAACCCTCACCGGGGCAGTGGACCTGCCCGGGGTCCTCACCGGGTTCGGGGTCTTGGACGCCGACACCGTCCGCGAACTCGCCCGCGACGCGACCTGGCAACGCCTCCTCACCCTGGGCACCACCCCCACCCACCTCGGCCCCGCCCTACCAGGTGGGGTCGTCGCCGACCCCGCCGCCTACCGGTACACCCCCAGCACCCACCTCGCCGCCCTGGTCCGGGCCCGCGACGGGCACTGCCGATTCCCCGGCTGCCAGATCACCGCCCGGGCCTGCGACCTCGACCACGTCACCCCGTTCAACCACCACGACCCCACCGCCG
>JAABUP010002906.1_pt1 | contig 31631 bp, 34 predicted proteins | sample 5559201 | NCBI WGS metagenome assembly JAABUP01 (sample SAMN10711887, study PRJNA513373) | rock metagenome | isolation source: Antarctica rocks | place: Antarctica
AGCGCTTCGTTAAAGTTCTTTTGTGAAAAGCTAACATCTGCTGCTTTCTCAATCAGCAGTTGAAACGCTGACAAGTTGCCGTTCCAAGCGGCCAACTCCAGCGTGTTGCCGCCTGAACCTCCCTGACCATTGACATCTGCGCCCAACTTGATCAGCAGCCGAACAAATGCCCCATGATCATTCTTAATAGCTGCCCGCAGCGCGTCATCGTAATAACCTCCCTCGGCATTGACATCGGCGCCGCCATCAATCAGCAGTTGACCTACATGTAGCAGTCCGGTTGACGCAGCATAGTATAGTGGCGACCCAACTGATTCTGATGTCCTGCTTAGTTTTGGATTTGCCAATTTATGGTTCGGTTCCCATATCCTCAACCAATTGATGAAGCTGCCATTGTTCTCCGTATCAAATAATGATCTGGTCAGATTTAACACTTGTTGCACGACCTCTCCTGTCACAGTCCGAGAGTGCATCTACCAGTGGCGAGCCGCGTAGTTGAGGAACTGAAAATCGTTCCAGACGTCTTCGTACAATGAGTCGGGCTTGGCAAACGAGAGCAAGTATATCAGACTCGCTTCTGCCATGTATTCGTGCGCTTGAGCCTCAACGACTGCGAATGCTTTTGCTGGGCCGGCTTGTATACGCTGAGAGACAATGTATTCCTTCACCGAATAATGTGCAAGTTGGAGCTCCTTCATCTCATCCGTGACCGCGTTTTGGGTTCTCCCAAAGTCACTCTTGGTGCCGCTCTCGGATAGAGTTACCATACTGGAGCAAATCTCAAGAACGTTATAAGCGTCGAGAAATCTAATTTCGAAGCCAAAGCATTGGTTTCGTCTGTCCACAACAATAGCATCGGAGATCTCTCCTAGAGTCATTGGCCGCTGCGAGAAAGCAAGCCATTGCAATGCTGCATGAGCTTCCTGCTGGTAATCTTCGGGAATATTCAGCAGAACCCGATCGTAAGTTTCATCCATCGTAATGGTAGTTCTCGTAATCTTTGTCGAAGTAAGGGGAGCTTGAGGCATCTTCGGAGTACATCAAGTTGACAAACCACCCATCGGAACCTGTTGTGTTCAGACCGGTCACATGTTCTATATGAAGTGACATACTTACATCCCATGTGATCCTTTTACAAGCGCAGCTTCCATCTCATCCCTTACCACAACTGGCCATTTGCTCAATCTGAATCAGCGACAAGGCAACTTTGTACGTGCCTTTTGATATCAGCGTCCACTACCCCACTCTGGATGCAGATACTTTCATTTGCGATGTCTTCCAACACTAGCTCAATGTCATATTCTCGTCGACTCGTAGCCAGTATGTGGACATTCCCTGACCGTGGTCCATGTAGATGGGATAGAAGACTCAGTAAGTTGTCTCGCTGTGAGCATCCATCCAAAGCGTCTAGTATGATGTATGTTTCAGGACGGCTTCTCAGGACCGACAGCAAGATGCTAATAAGGCTCTCCACACCCGGCTGCTGTTGTCCTCGTACATTGTCATTGTAGAGCTTCTTGAACTCGTCCGATAATGCTCCCGTTTGAGAGATCAGCTGGGATAGCACAGAACGCACTAGTCCGATTGTTTCTTGCTTCTTCGAATCGCTGAAGTCAAAGTAAAAGTAAACAAGGCTGCGATTCGGTAGGGTCTCACACAAACATCTAACATACTCGATGGCGGTAGAGCAGAGAATGCTTTTGCCGCAACCCGGGATGCCATGAAGCCACAGGAGCTGCTTTGGTCCACGCAACCACGCAGCAAACTCCCTTGATTCCAACAACCAATTTCCTGTCATTGGTTCATGCTTTGCCCGTGCATTGTTATGATTTGTAGAAGGGTCCACAGGCTGCAGCCATTCAACGAATGCTTTGCGTTCGCTATCCAGTCTGAGTCCTTGAACTGACTGTTCCACTCGAAAAACGGCTTGTGTATTATCTATGATCAAGGCGAGTTGTAATGATGCTTTGATGCTTCCCAAGCCTTCAAGTGCCTTCCTCACTTCGCCCTCTTTGAACGGCCAGCTCAAAGCGTTTCCTATTTGCTTCAACCCGGTTTCCGGTTTCAACTTCTGCCCGAGGATTTCCAACTCCCCCTGACACCTGGCTAGGGGTCCATCTAGCTTGGTGAGGCTGCTTAGAGAAGATAGTCGAGAATTGCCTGCCCGTTCTTCGCTCTCGGCAAATTCGAGTAGTTGTTCGAGGACGTTATGGAGAGCGTTTAACTCTTTGGTAATCTTCGCAGCCTCGCCTGATGCGCCCTTGACACTCTTTCGAAAGTTATAGCAAATCCTTACTACCGCTCCACTGAGCTCGATGACAGTAATGATGCTAGCGGTCAAGCTAAGCGGATCCATTGAAGAGTATAGAGCCTCAAAAGCCCCGGTTTTGCAGGCAGCCACGCGATCGTTGATCTTCAGCGGATTGGGCAGTGCCTTTTGGCAGAGGCTTCCAAAGCGAATGTCACACAAGGCTGTGAGGCCATTGTGGAAGCCTTGTGCAAGTCTCCGTAGTACGAGGGAGGGGCCTCACCCCAAACAACGGCGCCGTTATCTCAAACGGGATGCGTGCGAATATAGCACAAGACACCTCGAGAACTGCTCGATGGATTGCTTCATCACCGCCGCTATCGAACCGTCGGACGCGGACTGCTGCGGCTGAACGCACCGATGAAATTGGTAGCTATGGATCTGCGAGTTTTGGAGCCCGCTGCCCTGTGTATTACCTCCTGCGTTGAGGAGCGCGAGGATGGTGTAGAATACCGCTGTCGTATTAACCTTGAACCTATTCGTTCACTTTCCTCAACATCAGGTAGTTTCGGCGGCTGTGATAGAGACATTGAGCAATGGTGGGGATGAGGAGTTGTGGAGCCACTGGTGAGGTGCTACCAGGATCTTGACGGAGAAGAAATTGGATACTGAGTTTGGGGATGTTTTGGGCGTTGTGGAAGGTTGGGGGCGATGGGTATGTCATGAGGAATGCCATGGGGGTTGTTTGAATTCCTATATCATAGATAAATCTTCACCAGTGAGGTCGTATACCAACTCTATTAAGCCTCCACAGACGACATCATACAAGTAGAGTAAATCATCCATGCGAACTGACTTGATGAGATTATGTGACTATTTGCAGGGATCACCGGTACAGATCTAGACAAATAGAAATTCAACATACATCAACAGTGAGAAGTTAGGATTAGGCTTACATGTAACAATATTGACAGCGAAATCAATATCGCACCTGACTTCCTGCCTTGCCATTGACTGTAGTAAACAGCTTCCAGATTTGTTTGATCTGCCACGTACGTTCCAAGTCAAACTGTATCTCCTTGTGACATCAGCCCCGGTATAACATGCCAAGCTTATTATGTGGTGCTAAGGTAGGCAGTCGCTACGTGAGAGTGACATGGCAAAGATAGTACTACGTGTCAGGGCTCGTAGGACTGCAGTGGGTATTTTCGCATCGAGGCAAGATCACAGCTCCTTCGGTACGAAGAGTAGCATATAGCATATATGCTAGACATCGACGTAATGAAGCATACGTCTCTCGTTAGGGCTGCGTCGACAATAACGGGTCATGCTTGTTGACTCTGCGGCTCAAGAAAGAAGTCACTACACACGTGTACATTTCAGGATCTAATCCTCAATTTTGGAACCCTAGAATCGGAACAGCACACGATTCGTAGACCTAGCTAGCTCCCATTACATGGTATCCGTCGCATCCAAGGTCAATGAGAGAAAGCAACACTGCTGATTTAAGACCCAGAACTAATGACATAAACCACGCATTTACAGGTCACAGGGCTAAATGATCAGGAGGAACTGTCGTCCTTAACAGCCTTCTTCTGGTCCGAGGCAACTGCAGACTCGAAATGGTACAATGGCTCCAATCTAGCATTCTTGCGTCGGAAAATGTAGCGCTTGAACCAGTAGGGAAGCGCCTTCGTGAGTTGATAGTGCATATGTGTGCGAGTTGGAACGGCGAATATGTAGTCCAGTTCTTCGAGCGTGCGCTGCTTGGTTTCCGGCACCCAGAAGAAAATCATCACTAAGGCGACGACGTTGAGGAAAGCATAGAAGCCAAACGCGCCTTGCGGTGATAACGCCGTCAACATACGTGGGAAGGTAATGGAGAGCGTCGCAGCCCAGAAAAGGGTAGTTGCGACCGCCCAGCTCATGCCAACCTCACGATGGGACAGTGGGAAAACCTCTGCAGAGTAGGTGAATGGTACAGGGCCTTCACCGGGGGAATAGAACGCCGCGAACAAGAAGATGAACAGGGCGATCAAGCCAAGATGAGCTGGACTCTCTTCCGGGATCCAAAAGCAAAAACCGGCGGCCAGCAAGGTCCACGCCATTTGAGGGAATGTGAAGAGGAGCAAGGTACGGCGTCCGTACGTGTCAATAGTCCAGACAGCAGGCCAGGCGAAGACGAAGTTTACAAGACCAAATCCCCACGAAGCAAGGAGAGCCGACAAATTGCTGGCACCCGCTTGCTTAAAGACAGTTGATGAGTAGAAAGCGATGATGTTGATCCCACACATCTGCTGAGCGATCATGACTGTCCATGAAGCGAGTGTGGCGCGACGGACACGGGGGATGGTGAAGAGTTCAATGAATCTAGAGATATAAGAACCCTGTCCGACGATCGTTGCTTCCTCCACGATTTGGGCATGAATATAGTAGAGATCCCGGGCGGCCTGAAGAGGCGTATTTCGTAGACGACAGAGAGACTGGTAAGCTTTAAGATAGCGGCCCTTCTTGATATACCAACGCGGCGATTCTGACGCAAACGGTTAGTCAGAGTCGACTGGGCGACAGACGTCAAAGACTTACCAGGGCAGAAGTAGATACCAACAACCAAAGGCACGGCTGGGATGAAGGCAGAACCCAGCTGCAAACGCCATGCAATAGCACCGACGTTGTAGACTGCTAGATTGGCGCAAAAGCCAAGGAAGATACCAAAGGCGGTCCACATCTGCCAACTCATCACGAGACCTCCACGGATCGCCGCAGGACAATTTTCGGCGGCGTAAATGGGAACGGTAGACGCCTTACAACCCATGCCGACACCGAGAAGCAGACGAGTAACGAAGAGTTGCTGCCACGTCTGGGAGAATCCGGAGCCGATGACCGAGAAAAGGCAGAAGATGGCGGCGACAAAGATAGTTCCCCGTCGACCAACGTAGTTGTTCAGTGGGTCCGACATCCAGCAACCGAAGAAAGCAGAGGCAATGTAAGGAGCGGCATTGATGAGACCGACGAGCCAGTTGTCTCGTTCTTGGTTGGGAGCGCCTGGTATGTCCCCGTTGCCAATGCCGAATGCCAGAGGAAAGGAGAGATTGGCACCGTTGGAACCTGTCTGATCCCAACCCTGCACAGCAGCCCCAACGGAACAAAGAATGACGGTGATGTAAAGGGACCTTGGCTGGCGCCATTTGTGTAGGACCTCATTACGGAGTGCCTCACGCTCGTTGTTATCAAGTTCCTCGATGGACTCGAACACAGGTGGGTCTTGCGCGACAAGAGCACCCTTGCGCAAGAGAGGTATCATGTCGACCAAGTCGACCTCGCGCGCAAAGTCTTCGACATTGCGGAAAAGCGTCTCACGAGGGATCCCAGCCAGAGGGTTTTGGATTCTATGAAGAAGCTCAGCAACTGCACAACAGAGCACAGCAAGACCATACTGACTTGGCACTCAAGTTACGATTCAAGTTGACGGACTCTGATCTCCCTTTCTCCATGCCGGCCATTCGATCGTAGGCGTCTGGTCTAAAGCTCATGGTCAGTTCCTGCGCAATAATTGATCATCAAGAATTAGAGACATACCCATGTCCCTCGACAAATACCGTTTCCTCTTTCCCAGAGCGATTGATCGGTAGGTCAGCCATAGCGACGGTTTGGTGGTGTTTGATACGTTGTAGCAGAGGTGAAGAGAAGAAAGAAAAATGTAGCGGGGTAGGCAAGGTATTTATTTCATGTAGGACGATCAATCGAACAAGTGAATGTTACAGTAGTAAAGTACGCGGACCTTAGTGGAAGGATCTGGATCTGTGTGTGTGGGGTCGAGGAGATGCCAGTCAGCGTGATTGGAAAGAGCTGGTTGGTATTTGCAACGATAATGATTACAAGTACCGTTACCATAGCATCCTCAACGTAATTTATATTTACCCTGTACCTTACACCGCAATGGGAACAGATCTGCCTTACCTCCCTACCTTAGTGATGATATCATGCTAAGATTCAGCCTGAATGGAGCTTGTTCGCTCTAGCCTCACGCCATCGATTCCCCTAACGCTCAGCTTCTCCTACCGTAAGCTATCTTGGCCGATCTCAACAGCGGGGCCAAAGTTCGAGTCAGTAGCGGAAAGCCCCCACCTTGCCACATATGGTATTCCGCACTCAAATGTGTGCAAGTACAAGTGTACTCGATAAGGTGAGGCTGAATCGCTGGCGGAATCTACTCTAAGGCAGCACTGTTTATGAATCACACCAGGAAAACCAAGTAAGCTTTGGAGAGGCCTGGAACGGCACGGAAATATTCAATATCCAATATTCACATGCATTCGGAACTAAATGTATCGGTCTCGGGGAATAGTTACGTCCGAGACTCCCGTAATCATCCTCGCAAGGCGCTCCCGGTCTCTGACTATCTGATGCAACATCGCGCCACTAGACTGAAGCAGCCACTCAGAGCGATCCAGAAAGGCCAAGACGGCGACACCGTTGATTACTGCTACACACAAGTTCATCACCGGAACGGCCTCGGGGAAAGCCTCGTGACTGCGACCCAAGCCCGATTGGCAGTTCCCGGCGGCAATTCTCCACACCCCGCTAGGAAATCCAGGCTCTAGACCGTTAGAAGCGGAGCCGTACCACAAGTATTGTACTGTACCTAGAAAAGACACATGATTGGCTGGGACAACGTTTGCGTCACAGAGGCACAGTACAAGAGAGATTTTTAGTTTTATTGTTGTTGGTCTTGCTACCAACAAGGTGCTCTGCAATCATGGAAGCTTTGTTCTGCTCGTCTGTTCGAACCAGTATTCGTAGACTCGGTCGACATTCTACTGCGGTAGTGAATTTCCAAGGCCATGTTCTCCAACATGAACTAAGAATGAAGCTTTACGGCACTTCCGTTCGGAATTGACCAATTACTGCTCGTACTTACCTAACTAATTGCTAGTGTCATCGAGGGATGCTCATTACATGGTCTTTTTTTCGCTGCTTCAATTCGTATCCTGATACCACTCAGTGCCCTTCTTATACGAGAGGATGTCGCCACTGATTTTCATCGGTCGTTTTGAGAATTGGTGGTGGCCTTTCGAAAGAATATTGATATCTTCTACTGTCAATCTTCTCAGCCGTTTCTCATGACGAGCTCCATTCCCTACTCGCTCCGGACGGCAGGACTGTCCTATCTACTCCTTCTTCCCCCGCAGGTTTCGAGCGGCCAAACTCCCGGATACTATCTGGGCTTTGTATCAGGCTCTTCTGCAGCCTGCCAACCTGCTCCGGCCAGACTCTGGCACACATTCAAAACACGGAGTAAGATCTTCCCTTGGACGAGTTATGGAGAGTGTTCGTCAGAACGAGCCAGACGGCGCAGAGACCGTCCCTGACGAAGCATGAGCGAACTCAACTGTTCATCAAATCCCGCTTTGGGACCTACTTTACCTCATCCGAGGTTTACGGACCAGCAGGGTAATCTTCCTGGGCGCAGCAAGCTCGTGAAGATTAATAGATCGAGCCGTGGATGACTGGGAAGAACGATTACGATAAAATTACATGTACGTTCAGACGTTGGCATGGTAGTCGTTACTGTATTCTCTTCCTTGGGGGCCAACGTTGAGGGATCGTCTTCAAGAAGCGCTTCCAGTATTGATGCTTTCTCTATGAGAACCATGATCCCTTTACTGTTCCTGTCTACGATTTGTATCTAGGGTTGGAATAGGACCTCGAAAGGCGAGATGATGATCACTTCTGGGATGTGGGTTCCTCGCAACGTCCATGCGCCAACTTAAACTTCGACTGTTTTTAGCGTTGGACTTAGACCAGATTGTATTATCCACTCGTACTTGGAGGGATACGATCAATGCACATGACTAAGTGAGATAAGGTACATGCACAAAATGTGCACGCCGCATCGCCCTAAGTGCCTTCGGAGCCCCAGAAGTGTGTACCTCTCCTTAGGTCCGGAGCCACCTTCCTGCGTACGAAAAAACAAATCGTACACGTTGTACTGATAAGACCTAAGCAGTCTTCTTCCACGCTCCCCATACTCCAATCAAACTGCTCACCGTACCCGCAAGACCAACTATCCCATCATCAAGATTAGCGTAGCCCAGCGCCGCGCTCGGAACCGTCAGATCGCAAAGGTCCGAAATGAGTTGGAGATTCGTAGCAGTACGCTCTCTGTAATGCCCATCTCGTCAGTACCCAATGATCTCCCTTCATTGCCAACAACAAGTACATACCTCTCGAGCTTCTTGCTCTCCACAACCCCCTCACCCTCCTTCCTGTCCACGCTCTGCGATTTCTGCCGAAGCTGGTACAGCGTGTACACCCCCGCCACAGTATTAAACAATAACCCCGCAAACCACGCCTTATACGCCTCCCTCTGCAACCGTTTCGCCGAAGCCATCGGCCTGATCCCCGCCGCATCGAGCTATTCCACCAAAACCCACATCAGCCCCATCCCTTTCCCCTTTAACATCCAACACTCTCAGGGCAAAAAACATACATAAGTAACCATATCCAAACTCAAATAAACCGCATACCCCAACTGCCGTCCCACAGCACAATACTTCAACACCGGATCCATCCCCTTACTATCGGCCGCCACGGCCGCCGCTTTGAAATGCTCCACGTTCTTGCCCACGCGCAGCAGTTTGCGCGAGAAGCCGAAGTGCTTTTTTATCGCTTCGAAGGGTAGGATTGTGCTGTTCGGGTGGTTGGTGCGGAAGAGGTACCAGGCGTAGAAGCGCGAGAAGTATTGGAGTGTGCGAAGGATTTTGTCGCGGCCGACTGTCGTGTGTTGTTAGCAATGTACTTTGGGAGAGGGGACGGATTATGCGGTGTGATGGTGGTGGTGGTGGTGTGAGCGCGAGGGGGATGGGGGCTTGCCTGTTGTTGCCACATATCGGAGGTAGTGGGCTACCGTTGGGTGGTACACCAGAGCATCTGCCACCATGATGAAGGACCGATCAAATATTAGGAGTAGTTGATATGTGGGTTGAAGTTGAAGGAAGGTGATGGATGAGGTTGAGGGCCTCTCGGGTCGAAGATGAGATCGCTCGCTGAGCCTCGGTTATTGATATTGCTGCGCTTGCTTGCTTCACATGTCCGCTCCTACCATTCACAAACACTGGCCTTACCATCTGCAAATGGCAGAAAAGCCTTTGCCATGTGATGAACGGGAGAATAACGACAAATGGAAGGAATTATGGAAACTGGTTGTGAAGTTCTTGTGCGACAGCCCAGAAGTATTCAAGACTTGGCAGCGAGCCCACATGGAGTTGCCGGATCCACCATATTACCATGTCGATAGAACGTTCTTGCGCTCTCTCCACGTTGCGGCCGTGTATGGGTTGACCGGGTTGGCCGAGATGTTGATAAAACGGGGAGAATCTGCGAAAGCAGAAACGGACGACGGTCGTCAGCCCTTGTGGTTTGCAGCAGAGCATGATATTGAACTGCTCAAGCTCCTACTAGATAATGGTGCAGATCCCAAATCCCGAAAAGACTATCCACCTCCGTTCCACAGGTTGCTTTGGTTGAATCCTAAGCTCGAGGGGTGAAACTCATGCTCGATCATCGAGCCGACTGCACAATATTGGACAATTGGAAGTACAATGCTATGCACTGGTTCGCTGTTTTCGGTTCAGATGTTGAGGTCTTCAAAGCCTTATTGGAGCACCATGGTGACATCAATATTATAGATGGTTTGGGAGAAACTCCGCTCCATAGATTGGCCAGCCGGCCTGACCTTCATTTGGAGCTTCTTCGTGCATTCCTTGAGAAAGGCGCAGGAGTCAACATTGATGACAAAGCATCTCAAAGTAAGGTACATAGCGATCCACAGCTGCATTAGGTGACTAAATATACCTAGGACCCTTGTATGACTTCTGTTCTGAAGGGAATACTGAAGCGGGCAGAATTTTGCTTGATAACAAAGCCGAGATTCACGATGACGATGTAAGTAACAAGGTCCATGACCGCTGCAAGTTTCACCAGCCGGCGGAGCAGTGTCCCTCCGCCAGAGGTCTTTTCTATTCATGTTAGGCATTCTGACGTCTAAATAGAAGTACGGAATGACTGCCCTACACATTGCGAGTTTTGGAGGGCAGCTGAACACTGTAAAGCTTTTGACGAATCGGCGAGCGTCCTTGAACCGGGGAGACAAGCATGGGCGGACGCCCTTCTTCTTTGCATGCTCAAACGGACATCTGGAGACAGCACGCTTCCTGCTCTCAGCTTTGCATGATCGAGGAGACAGTGACATCAATAAAGCCATGAATGATGGCAGAACTCCATTAAGTAAAGCTGCTGGTAGGGGTCACTTGAAGATTGTGAAGATGCTGCTCGGCGAGGTCGACGCAAGCTCTGCGGTGAATGCAAGAGAGACAGAAATCAAGCGGACAGCGCTACATCGGGCAGCCTACAACGGCAGGACAGACGTTGTTATGATATTGTTGCGAGAAGATGCCGATGCAACTATTCAAGATGAAAACGGCAAGACCGCCCTTACTTTGTGTGGCCAAGGCTGGGCCAAGGACAAATCTGATGACTGGGAACCGATCGTCATGGCCTTGATTGACCGTGACCAGGAGACAGCAGCCAATGAGAACGGTCTTATGGCCACCGCTGCAATGAAAGGGAGCGCACAAGTCATAGGGAAACTGCTAGATGCAAAAGCACATCCAAATCGGCAAGATGAACACGGATGGACACCAGTGCAGCTCACTCAACAATATGAAAACGCAGACACCGCTAACCCCTTAACTCGACGTGGCGCAGAGGTTGGATCGAGACCAAGCAGATGTGTCACCGAAAAGGAATAGATTCAGTTGTCTGGAGATGGAGATGAATTAGAGTATGTAGGGGACGGTAAGTTGCTACCAATCATACGCGTTGCAGTCCAATGCTAATCAATCACCAACAGTCGAACATATCAGTGTTCTTGCGGATCATCCAACCCTGACGGGGATTGAGCGGTTCTACTACGAGATAGAGATCAAGAAGGACGTGGGAGAAAATCCAAATCCGCAACTATACCTGCGACCCCGCATCACAAAAGTGAAGCAGTCATGGCTCATCCCTATCTGACATTAGTTTTCATCGTCATTGGTTTCTCAACTCAGCCGGCGAGACTCGACCGAATGCCTGGTTGGTATAATAACCGTGGGCCCTAGCTGGGCCTATTATGGAGACGACGGAAAACTTTTCGCCAATACTAATCAATCCCACAAAGATTATGCAGGCTCGTATTGCAAGGGAGACACTATTGGCTGCGGCCTCATCTACCAGAATAGCGTCAACGGGACAATCTTCTACACTCGTAATCGGTAATAATCTGGATAAGAGACCGTTCAAATGGTCTCTGAGTAACAGTGGAGATGATAACCTTGAGGTACTAAAGGCTTCTGAGGCTTCTCAGCCTACTTCAAATCCTACTGCTGCCTCTAATTCTACGCCTACTTGAATCTATCTTAAGTAGGACCTCTCTTTACATTGATCTCTACTCTAGTTTAGTCTTATTATCTTCATCTTATTATTATGTAATCTATATATTAATACTAGTTTCACATTCTTGTTGAAGAGACTGATCGAATATCATGAATAGTTGAGTAGACTTGAAGAATGACAATGAATGATGTTTGAGGGTCTGTCAAGTTACAGATGAGATTGCTCACTGAGTCTCAGTAATTGATACTCAGCGTTTATGCTTCTGACCCCGGTATCAACACAACATGAGATGCCTGTACTACTTCACATGTGGATTCGATCCGCTCGTATGATTCACAAATCTTATGTTGCCGTGACCATTACCCTGAGAACAGCGAATTGCATTCTATTTCATAGAATGCTGGAGCAAAACGCTTGGAATTTTGTATCAAAAGCTGCTGACACAACTCGCCGCCTCATGGGGACGCAGGCGAATCGTTGCGGCCAACGCGATTTACACAAGATGCATGTTAAGGGCAGGAGATCAACTAGATCTCGAAGCATGAGCTGACCATGATCTCTAGCTTCGATTATGGGTAAGACCCTTACGTCCCTTACACTTTGTAGAAGCAGAACGCATGGTAGAAGCCTAGGAGAAATGTTTGTTAGCCGCGCTTACAATTGACTTGGGGATTAGGTTGCATACTTGCTGCTTCCATCTCTTCATCGCTCACGAGCAACGGCCCACGCCCTCTCTCCCTAACGCCCATACGCTCGCTGAGAGCCCCTAACACCGGATCGTCCTTCTCTTCCTTCCAAACATCAACGAAGGGCCGTCGATACTGAAGCTCTAGATTGTACTCTTCCGTAATCCTACATTAGATAGAGTTAGCTTCCTAACTTGACGCCTGGGCTGTGGGAAACTTACGCTCGGAATGCTTCCCATGGAACCACATACTCTGGAACTTCCTCTACGGCCTCTTCCATGAAGTAACTATACTTCCAGCCAAAAGGAGGTCTGAAGATACCATCCTCAGGAGTCTTGCCAGGAAACCTAGCCCGATAGATGCTATTTCCCCACTCTGGCACAGCATCTGCCTGCACTTGTTCGCCATCCTCGAGATCCCCGTTGACCTTCCCTTCGCCATTGACATGGCCGTTTACTGACGTAATTGCCTTGTCTTTTGCTTGGTCCTTATGGAACTCCTCAACTTTTCGGGTGATGACGTCTGAATTCGGGATGACTCCCATGAACCTTCCCCCCTTTTTCAAACTCCCAGCCACGTTGCGTAACATCCCTCTAGCTTTTGCTTCGCTTTCGAAAGCGTAGTGCATGCAGAACATCATCGTGACTACATCGAAGCCACCGCCGCCCCATCGTGCGCTGCTAGAAGCACCAGCGCCGCCATCAATGCCCACATCTCTTATTAGAGGGATATCTCCGAGCCATTCGCCGAATCCATCCTTGACGAAGAATTCGGCGTGGAAAGTTTTTTGGGGCCTGCCCCCTCTCCCACCTCTTCCGCCTCTTCCGCCACCGCCTCTCATTTGCGCATACCTCTCACGTGCTTGGTCAATCGATACCTCAGCCGGATCGACGCCAACGTATAATTCGACCGATTGCGGCGCTTGTTGCCACTTCCCAAGGTCGCCACCTTTGCCACAACCAATATCTAAGACCAGAAGACCAGCGTTCTGCCCACCATTGTTACCATTTTCGTCCATCCCATCGGCCCACCTTGTATGCTGAGTTCCTGCAGGTGTAAAATCCTCGTTTGGCGAGAATTTCTGGATGATCGTGCTTTTGACCCAGTTGTTGAAGTTTCGTAACCCCTTAATCCTACTGTCCGTCTTCCGCCAGTCTCTGCCACGCTCCGGTACGGCATTATAATGCTGTCGCACTACATCGTGTACGCCTCGCGTTGCCGCAGCGTGCTTTGCTTCCTCAAGCTGCTCCTGTTCTCGATCTTGTTGCCGCTGTCGTAGTGCCTCTTTCTCTGCATTGCCAATTTTTGAAGCACCTCCAGGTCGTTTTCTTTGCCGTGGAGGTGACTTAGGTGGTGGTGTTGGTGACCGTCGGAGTGATTTCGGGGATTGTGATCTTCGAGATAGCTCGGGTCGCGGCTCTCTCCTTCTGTGACTTTGAGTGTGTTGCTGAGGTGATCGTGAACGTTCACGGGCAGTGCCATTTCTAGAAAGCTTCCTCACATGTCCGGGGAACTTTGGAGTTTCTCTGTCGGTTTTCTTTCGGGAGAAACGAGGTAAGTTGGCAGTGGTCATTGGGACAGGGGAATCGTAGTCTCGTGCTCGTTCGCTGGGTGGCGACCTCCTCAATCTCTTGCTACGAACAGTGTCTCTTTCGGACGTGTGAGGGTCAGGTGAAGGTTGGGAATTATTGACTCCAGGTCGACGCTCAGACGAGCTCCCTCGTCTCCTCTTCTTGTCTGAGGTCAAGGTACCCGAGTCGACGTTTGTCGAGCGCACAGGTCCAGTATCAACCTCGTTTGATGCTCTTTTCGAACCAGTCCCGGCTTGAGCTACACTGATGTGCTGCATTGGAGTCTGCGAAGTCATTGGTCAGGCATCAAGGACAATATACTGGGAAGCGTACGGTAAAACGAACGCGAGAGATAGGTTCTTCCTGCCCATTCAAATTGTGTCTAGTACTTGGCATTCCCTCTGCCTGCTGGTCTTGTACCACAGTGGTGTTGCTGCGCTCTGCCGACTCATCATCTGGGTCCATGGGCGGGTCTTCGGAGGAAGTAAATATATCCCTAGCAGGGTCGTACATGATGGTCAGAGCTTTCCTCGAAGGTCCGGACGTATCGAATAGTCTTAATCCTCCAAGCTGGGCGCGTTTCTTTCCGTTCACAGATCCGAATTCTGTCCAATCAGGTAAGCCTGCGGTGACACACGAAATAGTACGTAGTAAACAGCCACGCTAGTAACGCGAGGTACGAAGTACGAAGTTCGCCAAAGCTCTCGCCGCCGATCACGTAGCTGTGTTGCCTATTACTCTCTACATACCGAATCACTACAACGTACAGGCTCCTCAATATCTGAGCTGGACTCTCCGTCCCTCTGTCTCTCGATTTATTCCGCTCGATCATGGGTTCAGATCCGCAATACAACAAATACCCTGACCTATCTCTCGCACAAGACATCTTCCTCTTGACAAGCCCTTCATCCTCAAAAACCACGCGCCAGACCTCTCTCCAAAAACTTCAAGATGCTATCGCACAGTACAAGATGGCACCTCTATACCGACACCTCGCACATCCGGAAGACGGTCTGCTGAATGCATCTGGGGAAGGTTCAGCACAGAAACCTGCTCATACTGGAGTGAGGAAGAGCAGCGATGCGGCAAATCTCCTAGCTAGCAAGAAAGCTTTGTTGACTCTCGACTATCCGTGGGATGAGAAGGTTTACGAGTCATTAGTAAAGGAAAATGATGAGGAGCTGGAAAGTGTTCAAAGGGAAGAGGATGAGGCGGCAGAGAAGGCTGGGGAGACAGAAGTACAGGCAGCGAAGGGTAAGAGAGCCGAATTTTGGGCTAGAGTAGGAGACAAGGTGCATTGAATCTGGCCTGCAGGAAAAGAAATGCGCTAAACCTATTCTACTTCTAGGACAAAGCTATCTCATCCTACGAAGCAGTGTTCGAGAAGACTGGTATCCTGGGCAACAAGATTGATGTCGTTCTTGCCATCATCCGAATTGGAACCTTCTTTGGTGACAAGCTCTTTGTGAAAAAGAACATCGACCGTGCCAAAGCTTTAGTCGACAGTGGTGGTGACTGGGATCGTCGAAACCGGCTCAAGGCTTACCAAGGGCTTCATCTCTTGACGACGCGGTCCTACAATCTTGCAGCTCCGCTTCTTCTAGACAGTCTCTCCACGTTTACAAGCTACGAGTTATGCAGCTACTCCTCTCTGGTGGTCTACTCTGTTCTCGCCGGATCGGTCTCACTTAAGCGCGTTGACTTCAAAGCAAAAGTCGTTGACGCACCAGAGATCAAAGCCATACTTGGTAGCGGAGAGGAGAAGCTGTCGGCGCTTTCAGGTGCGGCATCAGCAGGTCCAGGGGCCGGGGACGAGGAGATGAAGGACGTGTCTTCCGCTACACCTACTCCTGGACCCACCGCAGTCAATCTTACAACCTTGGGGTCTTCGAGCAATGGACCAGCTGAACTTGAGGCACCAGTGGACTTTTCGCCTTTGGCCAGTCTGGTCAATAGTCTTTATATTGGTGATTACCGGTCATTCTTCCTTGCTCTGGCTGCTGTAGAGGAAAATTTCCTCTGTCAGGATCGGTATCTATACGAGCATAGGGGATGGTTTGTTCGAGAAATGCGATTACGAGGATACCAGCAGCTACTACAGAGCTATAGGATAGTGGGTCTGGGAAGCATGGCAAATGACTTTGGGGTCTCGGTAGATTTCCTCGATCGGTAAGTCAGCCCTCATTTGCTACTTTGAAGATGCTCATTCGTGTGGCATTACAGTGATCTCGCAAAGTTCATTGCTGCAGACCGGATACCCTGTACCATCGATCGAGTCAATAGCATAATAGAAACGAACCGTCCGGACGACAAGAACAAGCAATACACGGACGTGGTCAAGCAAGGCGATCAGCTGATTACGAAGCTACAAAAGTACGGGCAAGCCGTGAGATTACGGGGCAGTGAAAGGGGTTGAGCAAAGCGTCTGGTTTCCTATTATGCCAGTAAACATGAAGCTTCTTACCTCACTGCTTGTATTACGTAGCGTGCATGGGTAGGTACCATAGATAAGTCAAACGAAAGTCGAGATATAGAGCTTGACGACCATAACTCTGCTCAACTCGAATACTGAAGAAACCGGCGGCAAATCTGAGAGACTGCTTTCCTCTTCCCATCGAGTCAATCAGTAAACACATTCCATCAATATTGCAACGGCAGCTGATATCTATTGCAACATGGCGTGTTCACCCAAAGCCGAAAAGATAGATGCAAGTGAACAACGGCGAGCGTTCATGTGAATAGCACAGTAACCGAAAGAACGATCTCCGCAGCATGAGGAACCTCGAGCCCTGGTTCTTCATCCTGAATGCTTATCGATAAGCAACCATCGTCATATCCAATTGCTGATCCCAGCACCGTTTCCCCACCGAGTCCTATACCTTAGCAATCACCAGGGTTGAAGTCGATTATGTAGGGTCATAACTCTCAATATCTCGCCCTTGGGGGTTAGATGACCAATGCCGCTTATCGTCATGACTTCCCTCTATACGCCATCGATTATCATGAAAACCAAGCGACTTCCTCTGGAGCTAGAACGCAGCTATTCAATCCTCGCAAAGGGTCAATTCAATTGCAGAGGAGGCATCGGAGCTAGAAGTAATTGAAACTTTCTCTTGATTCCCCAATTACCTTGATCATTCATGCAGACTTGGCCGAGATCGGCTTGAGCGCAAACCTTTCACCCAGTTGCTGCCCATGCATTTTATATTTCTTCTCCTTACACTCAAGCATCAAATATAAACTCCCGCTCAGATAGTCCTGACAGAGTCTCCTCCAGCTCATCCAAATCACCGAACCCAATTGATTGTACACACACGCCGCAATATGTCTTCGACCGCGCAGCTACGAAGCCTCAACATCAACAATATAAACCCCCACGTCAAGGAAGCCAAGTACGCTGTGCGAGGAGAGCTCGCAACACGTGCTGAGCAATATCGTGCAAAGCTCGCAAAAGGACATCCTCCTACACCACCAGAAGATCCATTACCGTTTGACAAAGTCATCTCAGCCAATATCGGCAATCCTCAGCAGCTGGACCAGAAACCTATCACCTTTTTCCGGCAGGTGCTTAGTCTACTAGAATATCCACCGTTACTAGAGAATGAAGATGCGCTGAAGCAAAGTTTTAGGTATAAGCAGGATGTCATCGACAGGGCGAAATGGTTGTTAGGTGAGGTCCACAGCGTGGGCGCATATAGTCAGAGTCAGGGGGCGCCTGGCGTAAGAGCCAGCATTGCTAGATTTATCGAAAAAAGAGATGGATACCCCGCAGATTCCACCAACATCTATCTCAGCGCTGGTGCCTCTTCGGGAGTCAACACTCTGCTGCACATTATTTGCTCGAAACCGGAGACTGGAGTTCTGGTGCCCATACCGCAATACCCTCTATACACCGCTACGCTCGCGATACTAAACGCGCGATGCATACCCTACTACCTCGACGAGAGCAAAGCATGGGGTACCGATATGAGCGCTATCAAGGACGCCATGAAGAAGGCCAAGTCAGAAGGTACCGACGTCCGAGCTATTGTCGTCATCAACCCCGGGAATCCCACCGGTGCAAATCTTTCTGCCGAAGACGTAAAAAGCGTCCTCTCATTCGCCGCAGAAGAAAAGCTCGTCGTCCTCGCAGACGAAGTATATCAAACCAACATCTTCAAAGGCAAATTCAACTCCTTCAAGAAAAGCCTCCGAGATCTGCAAAAGCAAAACCCCAACGGCAAATTCGATAATCTCGAACTCGCGTCCTTGAATAGCATCTCTAAAGGTATGGTCGGCGAGTGCGGACACAGAGGAGGCTATTTTGAGTTCGTAGGCTTCGATCCGGAAGTCGCGGCGCAGATCTACAAATTCGTCAGTATCAGCTTGTGTGCGCCCGTCATTGGTCAGTGCCTTGTCGAGATGCAGGTCAATCCGCCAGTGGAAGGGGATCCGAGTTATCCTTTGTATAAGCAAGAATACGACAGTATTTTCCAAGGCCTGCAGAACAGAGCGACTGCACTCTTCGAGGCGTTCAAACAGATGGAGGGAGTTCAATGCCAAGATCCGCAGGTATGCTCTTCGTTCGTTCACCTGTCATTACTGCCGATCTGTCTACTGACCTCCTCGACAGGGCTCAATGTATCTCTTCCCAACAATCACCATCCCCCAACAAGCCATCGAGCAAGCAAAGACCGAAAAGCGCAACCCAGACGAATTCTACGCTTCCCGACTCCTCGACGCTACGGGCGTCTGTGTTGTCCCTGGCTCCGGCTTCGGCCAGAAGGAGGGCACGTTGCATTTCAGAACGACGTTCTTGGCTCCGGGCACGGAGTGGGTGGGGAAGATTGCGGAGTTTCATAAGGGGTTTATGGATGAGTTTAAGGATTAGGTTAGATTGTGAGTTGGCGTGCGATTGCGTGTATGGGGTATGATGATAAGCGCTGGTGATTGCTACGAGGTCATGAGCGGAGATAGATGCTAATAGCATGTTGCGACGTTAGAGCGGACTTATTGCTGGGCTATGGAGATCGGTCCTGGTGATGCTTGTGATTCGTATAGTTCTCGGTCGTAAATGAATGCAGATACCAATTATTTGGGGACTCCACAGACACGAAGCACATCAACGTCAGATATGTGAACGCATGACTCGGAATTTCCAAGCATGTGAGAGATGAGATTTCACTGTCGCCGCCCTCAATGGCACAGTGTTGTGGAGTTCTCCATACATTCTGACAGTGAGGCAATCAGTTGATGAGGGCAATCATTTACGACCTAGAACCATGCTGTATGTAACGAACATACAGATATGACTAGTGCCGAAGAAATCAAACAGGAGAAAGCCCGGGCTGGACGCTCGCTCGCGCACATGTTACCCGTGTAGCCCAGGATAAGCTCTATTCTACCGTCTTTCCTCTCGACAGCTCTGTAATGCAAGTCCAAAATGTCAGATCCTCTCCTCTACAAACCTCGCGCCACCAAAGCCATGTAAATACGCCGATAAAGATCCAGGAAGTACAACACTAGACAAGGGCTGTTGCAACAGTACTTCTCTGCACAAATAAAGCTGATCTATGCTTATCAGCAGTGGGTTTCATTTCCAACAGGGGTGCAACATACGTGGCTACCAAGTCCCAGGGCGTTTCTGACAACCGACGCCGGTGCTTTTTGGGCGGAAAGCGAGGTTGGAGGATTGCTGCTGTCCCCTCGCCATCTTCCGGTTCGTGAGCTTCGCGGTGAGAGGAGCCTTTCTCGGAACGGACTCTTTGCGCATGCGCTCAGGAGCTTGCTCAAGCTTCACAGAAGATTGCCTTCTCTTCATGGTCGATGCTGACAAGGACGGCCTCTTGAAACCCGACTGCTGAATGGCTTGGCATACTTGGACCCTCGGAATCAGAATCCTCCATCATCGCTTTCTCCAACTCTACCGCAAGGTCGTAGTCATCACTTTGCTCGATGCCCATCTCTCCCAGACTTTCCATAGCGTCGATGAGATCGTATGCGCTTTTGTCGGCCTCCGTTCTGGCTTTCTCCGCGGCCACGTCCATTCTGGCCTCGGCTTCAGCAGCCAGTTTAGCTACCTGGTCTTTGGCAGCAAGAGAAATATAGGCCTCGCGCGCGAGAAACGTACGAATGTGATGATGGCGTTCGTAGCACGCGTCCCAGAATGCCTCGTCCGTCACGGTCCCAACCCCGCCCGCAGCCGCGCCCGCAGCCCAATGTGTCTCCAGCCCGATCAGCCGCTGTAGAACATCCGAGTAGAGATGCTGAACCCATAAGGCTGGATGTCGTTCTAGGCTAGGAATCTCGTCTCTTCCACAATACCAGCATGGGTATTGCCGCTGAACGTGTCCATTTTGCGGACCATGTCCGCCATGTCATACCCATCAGGGGTATAGCTAACGCAAAGTTATTAGCGGATGCTACTTACATTGGTGGATTAGATCACGCGTAAGCTCTGTGCAACGTGTAAATCTTATCCACAGAAAGGCATCACCCTCATAGATACTAGGAATGTGCTTACAGTGGCGGCTCCCACGCATATCTACAACACATATTAGTACTTTCTGTTGAGTCGATGAAGACTGATCGTTCCGCTCGCTTGACGAGAGGTAGACCGTTGTGGCCCACTGGTTGTATGTCACGGTAACGAGGTGCCATGGATGCGGTGATGTCGACTATGCTGAAGATGAGATCCACTTCGAGGAGCCAGATACGAAGACAAGAACCTCCTGGTGTCGCGGATGGTTCATTCAAGACTGTGGTGTGCTGTTGATGGGTTTGAGTGCGGTAATCCAGGTTGGAAAGTTTGAAACTCGACGTGTAGAAGCCCACGATTCAGAGATCAGAATAGAGACGCGGTAGGAGTATGAGGTACCGAGACTAATCAGGAAACAAAAGCTTTGTATAGGACAAAGAAACCCAGCAATAAGCGACAGTGTTATACCAAAGCTAGGTGATAACCAAAGTAGAAGACGAGGAACAGAACCTCTGTCATGGAGAGACCCTCAGTCATGAACAAGAAGTAGCAACATAGAGAGAAAGAGACTCTCCACTCCCTGTTTCGTCATGCTGAAGGTCATCCACGCTGCCGCAGAGGGTATATCCTTTGAAGCTCTATCCCATTGGCATTGATCCAGCGGAGCCTGGTCGGCGGCAAAGAGTTCACATTAAGCCTGCTCAATTCTGCTCGACAACCCCGCCGCAGAAGTACATTGAAGCAAGCGCAGAGGTCGATATATAGCCAGCCTTAGGGTTTTCGATTATATGCTTTTCACTCCAAATGTTTCCCTAGCAAAAGAAACTCATCGTCGATCTATGACGTGTTTGAGATTGTATCGCACTATAGGACGAAGAGGGTATTTGGTTCAGAGTAAGCCTTTTGCTGTCGAGAAGTACGCCTGGGCTTCCTATAGTGAAGGCGCAGGAGTCACAGCAATGTGCTGCTGTTGCTCGTTATCCAGTTGATTGCCAAATGTAAGACTCCACTCCATAGTGATAAGTGTGCTAATATATATTTGCTGGATACAGTACGTCGTAAGGGTTCATGTTGTCACGGGTGCTAAACCGGATATATCTTAGGTCAGTCACATCTTACGTAATTCGACAAACATCACCGGAGGTCTAAGGTACGGGTTTCTTTTTCGCTACGACACTGGACGGAACAAGACAAAGCATCTAGCAATACATGGTATCAGTCGTTGCTCTCCCGAACTCTCACCAAGGTGTCTCGTCTCACTAGATCCTCAGTACCGCCGCAATCATACCGCAAATCACGAAGAATAGCGACTAAGTAAAGCAGCTTGTCAGTCAACCGTACCAGCGTTGTAAGGACAAAGAAATCCACTATGGAGATTAGAGCGACTTACATATATCACCGGTCGAGCATCGCTCCCGTTCGTCGTAGTGACGACAGGCGCGGTAGTGGGTGTGGTTGATGATCCCGTCGAAGTAGACGGCCGAGAAGATATCGCGCTGGTCACTGAATTTTCGATCACCACCAAAGGAGCTGACGTAGCCGGACAGCTGGTCACTAGAGCCCTGCTCGCGGTTGAAGAAGCAATCCTAGCGGTCGTACTCGGAGCAGCTCCAGTTGGCGGATTCCCCACATCTCCAACGCTTGTGCAAAATCCAGCGAACGTACTGAAAACCGAGTAGTCTGATGGATTTGCTGTCGAAGCATAGTTTCCGCAAGTAGTCATGGCTCTGTCAAAAACGTCTGGTGCCCAGCTTGCGCTACTGTAGCAGAGGCAGGGTGCTTGATCAGTTGGGTTGAAGGTCAAAAATCCTGGGGTCACAGATTCACAATAGGAGAGGGCGTCCTGAACCAACGAACAGTCAGTCGGCACAGCGCTCGACGCCGCTGCTCCTGCTGCCGTTGTCGTCGTTATGAAAAATCTACTTGATCTACCTGATGGCGTTGTCGTCGCAGCAGCGCTTGGTAGGCTATTGAGCACATCCCCAACACTTATGCAAAATCCAGCCAATGCGCTAAAAATCGAGTAATCTGATGATACTGCCGTCGAAATATAGTTTGCGCATGTGACAGCGACTCCATCAAAGAGACCTGGTGCCCAGCTTGTGCTGCTATAACAGAGGCAGGGTGCTTGAGCGGTAGGGTTGAAGGTGGTGAAGCCAGGGCTCACGGAATTGCAGTAGGAGATGGCTCCCAAAACAAAGGAGGTTTTGTGGTCATCTGCGCTTTCATCATATACTGTTCCTTCGTCGCAGGAAGACCAAGACCAACAACAACGACGGCTCTGCCACGGCGCCAACGGCAGGCACCAAATACTACAACAACCAACCACCGATAGGCAAACCATCGATGGGCCAACCGCAACAATACCAACCAATGACTGGCGGAGCAGGACAAACCTATTACCCTTCCGGGCGCGCAGATCCAGACTACCTGAATCAAAATCACTCGTCGTACGGTGGCGGCGATCAGAAGCATAATGGTGGATTCGAGCTTGAGTCTACCCTCGCCTCTCTAATACCCCAATACTCGCGCCAATTGGCCCCTCAAGATGCCATTGATTCAATGCCGATGCGGCCGCATTCAACAGTGATGACGGGAAATCCTGTCGCCCAGCATGACGCACAAGCTACGCATGGAAATGTCGGTCCGATGAGAACTAAGGATGGAGCTCAGATCTACGGGCCCCGCTCTTAGTTTCGTCTTCAAGTTTGTCTCTCAGTCCTGTTAACTGGATTTCTCTTTTTGGGTATACACAAATTGTTGCCACGCCTCAAAATATAATGGTGGAGTTAGTAATGATAACTGGACATGGAGGTTGGCTGCCTTCATACGCAATTGCTTGAATTGAGTGTGACGAGTGAAGCTTAATCGAATGTCCATCACTGCTTACGAGGAATTATCGACTGTACTCTAGACTGCAAGAATAGTTATTACGACTGTCACTCTTGCTGAGTGCTCCGGGTCTTACATGACTCGCTAGTATGGTCCCGGGTCATAAATGAAATGCCGATGTCAACAGATGAGCACAACCACCAAATATATGGAGAACCCCACTAGATATGTATGGAAAACCCCACAAGATGTCATCAAAATCTATAGCTGTGTGAATCAATAGATTACAATGCTCGTGAATGCTGGATCAAGAGTCTAAATACAGATGATGTTGATGTGAGCTGTGTCCATGAAGTGCGCCAGATACTTTAGGATCGGCATTCATTTACGGCCTAGAATTATAGTAGTCCTTCGAGTCCCACATGCTACCTAGTATTCAACCACATCATCCAAATTAACAATTAATCATGTAATGGATTTCAACCATTGATCAGGGGGAACTAGCGGGATTCTAATACATAGAGTCGGAAGCATAGTAGGCAGATGGGCAGACGGGAATGTGTTGAGTCATAGGAGCGGAGTGGGACTGATATGTGCATGAGATTTGGATCATAGAGCGCTTTGTAGCTACAGGCTACCGTGGTTGGGCAAAATCAGTAGTAAAACACAGATTAAAGACGATCAATAAAGAAGGATTCTGCGATACTATGCTGCAAAGTAGTAAACAGGAACACAGCCTTGCACAAATTCTTATTCCAGACTCTATCATACAACGCCTTGAGACCCCATGCCAAACACCAAGGTCGTAGAAGCATCCAGCAATCCCAGTACTAGCGTGGACCTAGGTAAGATGAGAATCCTCAAGCTAAAGGTAACCCAACAGCAATCACACAGTTTCTGGTCGTCACCGACTTGGCTTCCTCCCGAAAGATAGCGCTTGACGCCACGATCGAGGTGTTGGCGACTCTACCTCAAAGGTACTCGTGATGGTGGTCTTATTGCCTTTCTCAACATCTCGCATCCCTCTTGGCGGCGGAGACTCCACTATCTTACTAAGCCCACGCTGTTTTCGGGATGTACCTTGAGCCGACGGCTTGAAGCTTCCTGTGAAGCGTTTTGCGGATCGACGGATGCTCTTTCGGACCTCCCACTGTCGCTTCTTTGCAAGATAGAAAAGCAAGGCCGAAGCAACTATTCCTATGTCAGTAATGTCTTGACCGGGCGATGGAATGAGAGACTTACGGCCAATGACAGCTACCAGGACAACCACCACAACGATCGCGACCTCGGCGCCTTGTGAGACGTGGATGAAGTCGGTATCCACTCCAGATGCACCTGCTTGATTGTCCGAGCTTGAGTTTGACGCGTCCGTGCTGGCTGAACCGGGCTGGGGTTCAGTGGTTAGGCCTGCAGAAGAAGAAGCAGCAGGGTTTGTCGTCGACGAAGGCGTCGGTGACGGACTTGACAATGCCAGGGCCGTTAAGGGTGCCAAAAGCGCAAACAGAAAGCTTGATAAGGGAAGCTGCATCATGTTTATGGAGCTCTATGCAATGCAAGAATTGAAATGTTGCAATATTGAAGCTTCCAGAGCTTGCAAAAGGAGGAATTCACAACGCACTATTCGAGAGTTTGGGAGAAGGCTGCGAAGATTGGACTGGACGAGCGCATGGTTATATGAGAGCCAGGAGTGGCGGCCGAGGTACTAGACGCAAAGTAGGGCAGCGGCTTGAACAACCTTGCTTTAGACATGAGAACTCACTTGACACCATACTAAGGTTAAAGCGTCGGAAATCTGGCAACAGTCTCACAGATGACTTGCATTCCCCTTGCATTCTTCAAGCTAAGAGAGAATGTCCAGGGCTGATTGGTGTTGAATAATCAATTTGGCGCCCATATGTTTGTCCTTCTTCAATGGCCGTTGTCGTGAAAGCCAATGAGAGCGCAGTGTTCCTGGTAGTTTACGCGCCCGGGCCTTAGCGAGCGGATGCTGCAACCTCGAAACAGTGGATGGGTATTGGACTTTCTACAGTACTCGTGCATGGATTATCAACTCCTCCTGCAGAATATGCAAAGCCTTCTTCTATCTCCCTGACCCTCAGGTTCGTCGGGTGCACAAGAGCTCTCTCAGCCTGACAACTAAAGCCAAGTACCGAGCCAACTCCCCGCGATGGCCAACGCCGCAAATGCCCACTTTCGAAACGCCCATGGAGAGAGCAACGGCCAAGAGACGGAGCAAACCTTCCAGTCTTACTGCGCACTGGTTGCTCACACGGTCAAGTCAGCGAATCTGTTGGGCATTGAAATGCTGGCGGCTATTCGTGTGCACTGTGCCAGACTGGCCACAAATCTTACAAGCTGGGAAAATCGTGGATTACCTTAGCTTGTGTGAGTTTAGGTATACTGGATTCAGTCATAGAAACTCGCAGTGAAAAGATTCCAATCTGCAACCTACCCTTATCATAATCGTCCAGCTACTGCTCTGCCCTAAGATCACCTAGGCATGTGACTGCCTCGTTGTCCGCTGTCGTTACAGTTTCATTTATTTACCTTATCATGAATGAAACGACGGAGATTGCATCATCTCGAAACTTTATCAGCGACTTACGAACATACAGTTTGTACGGGGATCTCAGCGGTGTACATGTATAACAACATGTAGACTCGAGATGACATTATCAAGGTTACCCGAATCGGGATCTGCCATCGGGACCTGAGCTTCCGCCAAGTTTTCGTCTTTGCCCTTGTTCTTCTGTTCACCATCACATGACACTCTTACTCGTACACTGCACACTGCTCTACTTCTTCTAGACAGAATTCCCTTTCTCTTTCCGATCGTTCAGGCTCTCTTCGGTTCCCGCCTGTGTTGCAGATCAGCTCATTTCTGACACTGCCCCGCGAAAGTCTTCCATAACGGGTGTACTCAAACATGGATCCAGAAAGTTCGTATCCGATACCAGACAAGCAGATTGCCCAAAGCTCTTCTTCGAAGGTCATAGAAGATCAATCAGGCCATCTCGACAGCCAGCAGCAGCTTCAGCAGCGAGAAGTGGATACTAACGTCAGCCACGTTACTGAGACTCAACAAGAGCAAGTCGAGCTGATCGAGGATACCTTGCCAGATCATGAACTCGATGATGACCACCTTCCACCCAAAAGCAACACTTCCGTACCTCCGAAGCTTGCACTCCAGCCAACACCAGTAACCTTTCTCCAAAGACCATCCTCTGCTGGTCAAGACCTTACCACCGCCTTCTGTTTTGGAAAAGCAACCAAGCTAGCACTGAATTTTGCTGGACATCCTTCGCAGAAGCAGAAGGCTTGCAAAGGGTCAAATCTTAACTTGCTAAAGCATGGTACTTGCAGCCTTGCTGTAAATGTGTTGAAAAGACCTGCATTCTAATCTTGCTTCTCTTCACAGCTCCACCATCTCATGAAGCTTCCGATCCTGCTCAGACCTCTACTCGGATCAACGCTCAAAGACTTGAGACACCTCGTAATAGGATAAACGACAAGCCACGCAAATCCAAAGGCCTCCAAGAGAAGATGACGATTCGCGACGACTTCCCAGAAGGGTCTCATACTTCAACTGAGCGGCAAGAGCAGCTGCCAGAGTCACTGAGCCTTCCAGTCAGAATGGCATCGCCAGTGAGAGATATCCTGACACCCTTCCCAGCGGCGAATGTAGGACCTGCTTCGGAGGATTTTCCTTGCGATTCACCAATGAAGATACCAGTCTACCCCGACAAAATAATGCGTGCGGAGGAGAGCCATCACACCATACCGCAACAACGAAGTACAGCGCCACGTCAAACTGTTGCTCGAGTGCCCAAGTCCGTTGATAGACCTCCGTCTTCTGTAGTCGGCCCTAAGAAGGTCATAAAGGTCAAACGGAAACCGAAATTGAGAGATCAGCATACCGCGGATCCAACCATCGTGCAGCCGGCTCTTGACTCCACCCCGTCTGAGGAGGACCTTCTCAACCTGTTAGCTTATCGACTCAAGAAAGATCGACAGAATAAGGCCACACATGAAACGTCTCTACGAGCAAAGGAGCTCGAGGTTCGGGAACTAAAGCATGATCAAGAAGACCTTCGGAGACAGCTGGTGGATAGTGCAAGGGAAGTGAATCTACAAAAGAAGCGGGTAGGACAGTACAAGGAGGCTATCAGTAACAAGGTTGGTAATCTCACGAAGTTCATCAACGGACTGGCCAAGGATCACAATCAGCTGCGTGATGACGCCAAAGCAATCAAGGAGAGGCAAGATGCCGTACGGATTGATGGACAGGACCTCGCCACAAGCATACAAACCGCAAGAACATTGGCAGAAGAATGGGTTAAGAAACTTTCAGAGCATCCCAAAGTCCCTTTACGCGATGCACAGCATCAGCTTGACCGACTTCAAGGACTCGTCGACATACTTAGCCGGCAGATGGAGGAGAAATCTGGCCTACTCGCCACAGAGCAAGACCGTACTGCAAGACTCGAGGCTCAGATCGCGCGGGCTGCAGATAGCCAGCAGGAAGTGAAAAGTCTGATTAACCGTAACCGCACAGCTATCATTCAAAAGCTTGACGACTTGCACATCAGTTTCGAACTTGCTCGTGGCGACAGTGATCCTAATGCGGAGGCTGACTTGCAAGCAAAAGTGGAAGAATGCCTTGGACTACTTAAAGATATTCATGGCAGCGACAAAGTCCTTCCCGAGGAGCTACAGAAGATTACTGGTCCAATCAAGGCTCTCTCTGACGAGTCAGTGTCTTGCTGAACCTCAGATAACTGTACGCTAATGTTCTTAGTGTCCGTACTTCATTCCAGCAGGCAAAGGAGGATCGAGCGAATTCTAACAAAGCCGTACTCACGCTCGAGGCATGCATCAAAGACGATATACTCTCCTTGAAACAAGACCTGTCAGCTGGAAGGACATTGACTGAACAGTTGGCAAGCCTCCGAGAGTCACAGGCTGGACTGACAGAGAAACTCCGCGGCAAAGAGTCTGCATTAGCTGAGGCACATGAGCGATGCGTCGTTTTACAAAACGATCAGCAATCTTTGCTGTCCAAGATCTCCGCCTTGGAATCAGAAGCCGTTGCTTCTCTGCGCCAGAGTGCGGACTTAAGTGAGACAGTGATCGGTCTGCGAGAAGCTGAGTCTGCAAATGCAGGATTACGAGGGAACCTGGAGAAGGTGCAGAACGAACTTATTGACCATCAAGGCAAGCTTCAAGCACAGATCGAGAATGTACCCCTTCTGCAAGGTGCCAAGGAGACACTACAATGCCGCGTTGACGAATTACAGGCTTCGATGGCAACATTTGACCAGCAGAAGATCACCTATGAACAGGAAGCTACACAGAGGTGCAACGAAATTAGGCTCGAGCTTGCTGGAGCCGCCAAATCTGGGAGAGAAGAGTTGGTCTTTGAGTACGAGAACAATTTGCATCGGCTGTCACAGCAAAAGAAGGACGCAGAGGGAATGGTGGACCAGCTGAAAGCTTCTCAGGGTAATCATGTAAGTTACCGTTAACTAGCATCTCTTCGTTCTATAGCAGTCATTAACCATGCTTAGGCTCAGACATTGAGTCGATTCAGGGCCCAGATCGCAGATCTCGAAATCAAGGTGAGAGTCTACAACTGAGCGGATGTATCGAAGGTATAAGTAATGACCATTTGGTAGAGTGGCGAAAAGGAGAGACGATCCGAGGGCTTACAAGAGCAACTGCGCGTCGCTTCTGAAGCATTACATGCCAAAGATGCGGAGATTCAGGCCATCAAGGAAGATCGAGCTGCCAATGTAAAGAAGCTAAATCAGGCGACCAGTGATGCATCGGGCCTCCAAGGACGGGTTGCAGGCTTGGAGAAGCTCCATATTCAATCCGAGGGCGGTTTGGCAATACTTCGCGCCAAGGGTGAGGACGATGATAAGTTCCGAGATCGGGTTGAGGAGCTCTGTCGGAAGCTAGGCATTATTGACGCCGCCGCACCATTATCGATGGAGACACTGGAATTGTTGGAACAGAGGATAATTATAGCCAAGGAGAATCAACCTCCATCCGCAACCTCGACCGTGCCTCTGTCGCAAGCTGTGGTGGCAGGGACTAACCCGATCACACCAATGGACCCACTACCAAACGCAAGTCTCAATTACACAAGGCGTCCCCGAAGGAAGGTGACTCGAAATAACGTCACCGATAACATGACTGTCAAGGCCCCTCAAGTCCTCAATAACCCAGAGCCAGATGTCTTGCTCAGGGAGACTCGCCGCACAGAAACAACAATCGAGACGTCCAGCATTACGCACAGAGTCTCCAGTAGAGGAACAGAAACCGCCTTGCCATCCCAAAGGCGTCCTACCCAGAATGACTATCATTCGGTTGCCGTTGTTCCAGAATCTCAAACACTGAACACTATAGTTCCATTATCGCACATCGAAGACGGAAATGACCATGTGGCTTTCACGTCTCCTCTGGCAGATCTGTCTCATCTTTTTCCCCGAACGCCTGTAGGCTCCCAGAAAGAGATCGGTTCTTTGGACAGCGCAAAGAAGGAATTACAAAAGAATTCAGATGCAGCTGGGTCCAGCAAAGACGGAGCATCTTCGCGCAAGAACGTCATAGTATATTCAAATGACCAAGTGCAGGCACCATTAACTTCCCATTTGCAGCGCCAGCCGAAGTCTACCAAGGACATGAACGCGATAGCAGTACCACCCTCACATAGTCCTGCGCACAAGACGGCCACCAAGCGAGAAGTACCGCGGGAGCCGGGCACTTCCACAGCCAAAGCTTTTGATTTATTTCCAGACTTCTCCAGTCCAAGCACCGATCATCTTGACCGCACCAACCTTCGCGCAAGAACTGCGTCCAGTGGCAACATAATCGCGGAGACAGCCAAACGCGAGAAAGTGTACAACAGTACAGCGAGAGGACCAGCACCAAAGTCTGCCTTCTCGAAGCGTGAGATCAGAGAGCGACAAGACGGTCCCGAAAAGAATGCTTCTGGACCAGCTGGTGTCAACCTGGCCATTGGCCCGCGTTCACAGACCTCTAGCATGCTACCCTTAGCTCATCGTGGAACTTCTGCAAATAATACAAAGCTTTCTGGTGGAAGCGGTACAACTCGAGGCATCTTGAAAAACCCAATATCAACCTTCTCCGGGAAACGTGGATTGGAGAGTGTCGAAGCACAAGCTGACGATCCGAAAAGTAGGAGCAAGCGTCCCAAGGCAGAAATTGATGCAGCCACCAGCTCCGTGGTTGCTGACTCACAGTCACCGTCTGCGTTTCGACAGTCAAATTCCATCCGCAGCCTTGGTAGGCAGCAACATACCTATAGTCCAAGCCAGACTGCTAGAGGCACAACCAACCGGCAACGCAAGCGGAGCCAAACATCTGGCGGTGAGCTTGATAGTAATTTATGAAACGAATATCACTGACACTGATCCACAGCTGATCGTTACGAGCTTCGCTTTCGGCAAGAGTTTGCCTAGCATGGTCAACGGACTTGGTAGATCTGGCTTTCCATGTTCTAGCATAAGACATAAGTCCGGACCTCGACAGTGCATAATCCTTGGCAACGCTCCACGTTCTGACCATTCTCCGCTTTCGCTAAACCATGCTTTGTTTGCTTCGCTCAACTCATATCTCCTAAGCAGCGCAAAGGCCAGCAGTGGAAGCTTGGGTGAAGTTGCGGTGGGAAAGACAATTCGTCTTAGAGTTGCTATTCAATGGCTACCAGTCGCTTGTATGGGACAGAACACACTCTTATTGCATCACGGCGATATAGATTTGCAGCCAGCTTTCGCTAGATGCTGGACAATAGCTCACATGGCCTTGAGAAGATAGCTTAGAATATATACAAGACTTGAACGCTCGATATTATGAATTTGACTCCGACGCTTAATGCAAGTGACCCGACTCTGAGGCAATAGGGATATAACCCTATAAGCGTTCTCGCTTACAGCACTGGGCGATCTCTGCTGCAAGCCCCGTATTTGATATACAACTCCGCCGATACCACAAACCCCGCCGTCAAACTCGATTCGTATGGCCGTCGGCGCTCTCTGACGGTGGTATTATATCGGTCCCGTGAAGCGCCTCCTCTGCCCAAATATTCCCCCTCATCCCCTCCCCCCACGCTTCTGCTCCAAAAACAACACCTTCTTCCTCACTACCTCCCACAAAACCATCAGCTCCAAAACCCCAGCTCCAATCCAAATCCCAACCCACTAAATCAAAGCTCAAGACGTAAAGGAAGTGTCGGGACTTACCGACAGGATCGTATTTCAGCATCGACAGGGGTCGATGTTGTCGCGGTCGGACGAGGGTTTTGTAATAGCCTGTCATGGCCATTGAGACGAGGCGCACGGCGATTGTTCGGGATTTTGCTGTATGGGTGGGTT
>JAABUP010002908.1_pt1 | contig 31620 bp, 46 predicted proteins | sample 5559201 | NCBI WGS metagenome assembly JAABUP01 (sample SAMN10711887, study PRJNA513373) | rock metagenome | isolation source: Antarctica rocks | place: Antarctica
CTGCTTGCGACGCATCTGTGGCATATCCTTGCGCGATCATGTGCCAAATGTTGTCATACTGAATAGGTGCAACACCCTATCTGTGGAGTCTCAGCTGCAAGGCAAAAGACTCAGGTGGCTAGGTCATATTTTCAGGATGCCTAACGATAGATTGCCTAAGAAGCTTTTGTTTGGTGAAGTCAAGGGGCTTCGCCCACCTGGCCGCCCTAGGTCTAGTTTCAATGATGTTGCATTACGTGATTGTCAACACTGTCGTATTAGTAGGCCTTATAGGGATGCACAAGACAGGCTGCTCTGGAGAGACAAGACTTGTCCTGCACGTACCTAGCTCATCATGAGCTGGAAAGCGTTTTTATTATTATCATTATTATTATTATTATTATTATTATTATTATTATGTGATGCAGCACTGCTGAAATACATGATTTGTGTGTACACGATTGTGTGTATGTGGACTGTAGGTGTTGTGCTGTATCTGCTGCCCATGGGGGCAGGGCAGAGCAAGGGCCAGAGCTCACATGGCTGGGGCACCCCCCTGCACAGCTTCTGGTGCTGCTATGGCTCTTCTGTTGAGTCCTTTGCCAAGCTGCAAGACTCCATCTACTTTTACAGGTGACCCCCTGTCCCCTGCTTGCTTTCCTTCCCTTACCCGTCCACAGAAAGTGGCTTGGCCCCTCTCTACCCTGCCAGTCCCTTGCCCTGCCCTGCCCTGCCCTGCCCTGCCCTGCCCTGCCCTGCCCTGCCCGGCCCGGCTCTGCCCGGCCCGGCTCTGCCCTGCCCTGCCTCTGCTTTCTGCAGTCAGCATCTGGACAAACACTCGTATTGTCTTGCTCCACAGTACCGAAGCAGCAGGCAATGCTCTCTTGTCCGCTAACACTAGCATCATCACAACTCCACATTCTTTGAGCAGTGCAACATGGAAGCAGCTGACTATGGGTTTCCCCAGGCCCCAGAGATGCTGTGTTACTCAAGATAACTCCCCAATGTATTTCACTGTCCCCAGGCGTTGTTTAGTTCAGCTTTACCCTGTCCAAGGGATGTTTCTCTGAAAGTAGTAACGTTCCTGAGCTTGCAGGCTGTACCAGGGCAAGCAGCCTGGCGGGCCAGTTGCTGACCTATACATCAACCAGCTGGTATCCTCCAGCCTCACATGGCCTGAGCAGGGCTTGACAATCAACCAGACTGCCACCCTGAATGGGCCCAACAATATGGCACTGACCAAGATCGCCTTCACGGCAGAGACTGGGACAGACATGATTGTGGTGCAGCTGAGGATACCTAGCTGGGTGGCACAAGGCGCATCTCAGGTTTGAAGGAATTCATCAATGCTGCTGCAGCCGTCCATGTTACAGCAGCCATCGATGCCATGGCTAGCTGTGTGCAGCTGCTGCTGACCAAGCTCTTTGAGTCTGTGAGTAGGCTGAGTCTGCTGAAAAGCTCAGCAACAGCAAGACCTGTCTGGTCTGCAAGCATGATTCCTGCATGGGCAAAGCAATTGGTTGCCTCCTTGGCTGTCTCTTTGCTGCTGCTCTCTGTTTGCACTGCACGCTACAGATGCGTTAGATTGAAGCCTGTGATTTGCTGGTGAACCAAGGTCTTGAATATTTAGTGACATGACCTTGAGCATCATTGGCAGATGGCGCATGACGCTTATGTGGTAGAGGGATTTTTGCCATCAGCCTTGACTGACAGTCTGACGAACAACTTGGAAACATGCCTTGTGCCTTTGCAAGGTACGACTGAATGGTCAGACTTGGCGGGAATGCCATCAGCATGAGTCAGCAGGTGCTGGACTAGGTTCGTCAGTGGGCACAGCCTTGTCGGCTGGAAGCTATTGCAGCATCAAAGGTGTCTTCAAAACAGGTGAGCTGCTTCACAAGCCTCAGCTCATGTTGTTCTAGCTAGAGGCATCTTTGTCTACTCCGCTGTCTACTGTGCTGTCCACTGTCGTAGCTGTTGTCTACTCTGCTGCCTACTGTTGTAGCTGTTGTCTACTCATGTCTTCCACTCTGAGCTTGCACATGCTTTCAACCACAAGATAACTGCGTCATGACTACCAAGTGCACACTAATGTGATGACAATGGGATGGTGAGCAAATGCTATGATGATGAGGAACATTTTTATGTGCTGATGATTCTGGGGAATGTTTGTTTTGATGTTTGTCACATAAACAAACTCACCAGGCACATATATGTAATGCTGCTGGGCCTTCCAAAAATAGTGCAGCTGCTTTGATCTGTTTGTAACAGAGATAGGACGTAATGTTCAGTAAGCACGGTGATCAGCAGTAATGAAAGTAAATGTGTGATATAATTAGCACAGCCCTAGCACTGACCCTGAGCCCACAGATGTGCTCATACTTGGCATGTCAATTGACTAGCCAATTGCAGGAATGGGGCAGGTCAAGACATAAGTTTGTGAGAACGTGGGAAATACTGATGGGAGCTGTGTGTTGCCAGGTGATGTCATCACTGCCAAGCTGCCCATGATCATCAGGGCCGAGACAGTCCAAGACAAGCGGCCAGAGTTCCAGAGCTTGAAGGTACACAGCAGCTTGGTGTTTGGCCTTGGCGCCTGGACGGTGTCTACTGTGCACTGCATTGTGCTGGTTGAAGCGCCACAAGCAGATGTGCCAATGTGCAGCAAGCTTGCCTGTTGACTGATGGCTTGAATCCTGCAATTATGCAGCATCATCTGTTTGTCTACTTGTTCATTTACTCACTCGCTCAGTCATTCATGTACTCACTCACTCACTCACTCACTCACTCACTCACTCACTCACTCACTCACTCACTCACTCACTCACTCACTCACTCACTCACTCACTCACTCACTCACTCACGCACTCACTCACTCACGCACTCACGCACTCACGCACTCACTCACACTACCCAGCTGCTTGCAACAAAAGCATACAATCATGCTGTACTTACGTGCTTCTGCTGGTTGTGACTGCCTGGCAACACAGCAGATCTTACCAGAGTAAGATCATGAGTGTCCCAACGGCCATGTATAACTCACAAATGTGCAGTCACAAGAGTGCAACACAAGCACATCTTGTACAGGCAGTGATGGCTGGGCCCATGCTGATGGCTGGCCTAACAGAAGACAGCAGGAAGATCACAGCTAATGCATCCGACCTGGCATCCCACGTGTCCCAAGTATCAACAGAAGGTCTGGTCAGCCTTCGGCTTCAAGGCACTCCCAACATTTACCTGCAGCAGCTGGGCACTCAAGTTGTGGCAGGGCCTCTACGACAGGGCAATGCTGCCGCCATGGCTGCCACATTCCGCATGCTTGACATCTCTGCCAGGTCAGAATCTTAGTGATGATCGTCGGCGCGAAAGCTGCTGATGCTGCTGCCTTTGTGTCGTGCTTTCTTGTGCTTCTGATGTATCATTGGTTAGCCAGCAGGCTACATGATGTGGGCCAGCATGCTTTCCTGCCGATTGGCTTGTGCCTTCACAGAGGACTTCGTCCAGCATGAATAGTTCAAAGTCTAGGTTCCTGTGACTGCAGTGCCAAGGGCCTGCCGTTGTGATGCTGAACAGTGGCAATGTCTGACGCCTATCACAGTGATGTGTGTGCGTGGCCTGCAGTGAAGCAAGGCCTGTTACTTGGATGTCTCATGGCCAGCAGCTTGTGCTGGAGAGCATGCATCGGCCTGGTCATGTCATTGTGCAAGACTCAAAGGTGAGCAGTCTGCAAACGCTTGCCTGAATGTGTGGCTGATTCTCAGATCAGCCTTTTGCCTATGTCTGAAGCGATTGATTGCCTTTGCAAACAGTGTGGATCCTCTTGAGCAGGTGTGACTCAGCATGGGAAAGCGATCTGCCATGTTACGTGCTGGCTTCATGGCATGAGTGCAAGCATGCCCATTGAATGCATTACACATGGCGCCATGGTTGACATGAATTCAGCATGTGTTCACACTTCCTTGTATCTGGCTATGTGAACACTCAGACAACAGCCAGGGGCATGCTTATCAATTTTTGACCGTGTTGCCGCAATAACACGTCAGTTGGCACGGCATTGATTGCTTTGGAAGCAGTGCATTGCGCAATGCATGCAGTGGCTTGACAACACATGCAGTGACTGGGAACTTAAAATACTATTTTTGTCAGGAAAAGGAAGGGAACCTGTTGCTTGTCTCATATCTTCACCAGGATCCAATCTTCTTCTGAATGAATCCCAGATGTCTCTTCGCTTGCCTCTTCCGTTGCTGTCACCAATTTCAATGTTGATTTTGCAGGGCCAGCTAAGCCTGCAACTCATGCAACATCTTCAGATAGACCATTTGCGCTCACATGGCCTTGCCATGCGTATCAGCCTCAGCAATGCAGCAGATGCCGATGAACCGACAGTAAGACTGCAGATGATGCATGTCAATGCAATGCAAGATCGAGTGCCTGCTAAGACGTCGACTGTTGGTGATGACTGGGTTGTTGAAAGTTTTAAGGGCAGGTATCCAGAAGGCAGCAAAGCTTTACATGGCCAGGACAGAAACTACATCATTTCACCTTTGGGCAATATAGTTGATGAGAAGTATACTGCGTACTTTGACTTTCAAATGCCGTCATAACACATGATCCTTACTGTTTCCGCCATACTTGATAAGCCAGGTCACATGCTGTCAAAACATTGATCCTAATGGTCAGGGGTCAGTCAAGTATGCAAATATATATGTCATTGAGGCATGGTGAATGTCACCTTTGTGGTGCATAGTGCCTGCGTGCACTTTGCTTATATGCACCTGTGCTTGATGCACATTGAGCAGGGCAGCCATGTTTGATGCTTACATTGTGTTTGGTGGACTGATTACCCATCCTATGCTAAGTGAGCGCTGCTTTGGCAATGTGCCAATCTTCTGCTATCTGCAGCGTCCCTTTGACCTGAGTTTACTGACCTGGAGGTTCAGTAGTCCTTGCATGACTGCATATTGCATCAGAATTTCTATGATCCAGGCATTTTACCAGGCTCTGCAGACCAATGCACTCCTGGGAACGTGTATCTGAGATCCGACCTATCAAGGGAATACATTTATACACGTTGCTATTGGTCAAGCTCAGTCGCACGTATATTGATACCATGATCCTTCACGATACCTTGCACCGCAGCTGCGTGCTCATCCAAGCTGTACCAAGCAGCACACACACACATGTACATATGTATATGTTTAGCTGACTACTGACCTTAGTTGCTTTCTGTGATTTATCACACCATGTCAAGCAGGAGGGTTGGGTGTGACCATAAGCCTTACAAAACAGCCCCGTGGAATCAGCAATAAGTGATTCTACACGTCTTGATATGCATCAGGTGGGAGCAGTACTACTAGTAGAGCACAGTACGTTACAAAGTATCATACATGTATTGTACATACAGTGCAGTTCTGTGCATGCTATGCTTGCCAACACCAATGTACCTGCAATTCAAAAGGCAATTGCTGCATCACACTGTGGACCTGTGCTGACAGACCTTGCATATACAGAAGCTGCAGAGTTCAACTGCATTCCATGGGCAGACTTGTGTGCCTCATGTTTTAAGCTGTAAGGCCAGGTATGTCAAACCCACATTCCTGTGCACTGACACATATCCATTGCCTGACCTGCAACAGGTAGCAATTGTTAGCATAAACAGGTAGCAGTTTTTAGGTTAAACAGCTCTTGTGCACCTTTGCCAACACCTTGCTGTACAATCCTGTTGTGTACACAACAAAAGCCAACGCAAGCTTTTAATCAGTGTCCAATGTTGTATATGCAGCTGCAACCAGGTGAAGCTTGATGGCTCAGATAGCAATATGGGGTGGAAACTTACATGCTCCACACTCTTGATGTTCCTGGCCTCGAAATCTGGCGCGTGCTTGTCAAACTCCCAAAACTCAGTCAGACACACCTGGACAAAATCTTTTGCCACAGGAGCTACTTCCACAATACTTTGAAGGATGTCTGCACAAGCCTGGTCTGCTTCTTGAGCATTGTCCCACATATCCATGTATCTACTGAACTGGTTGAAGCAAACCAATGTTGGCTTCCCTTGTACTGCAATCTGAGCAACTCTTTCAAGCATTCCCCCATCAAGCCTTGCACTCTTGACCGCTGGGAGCACAACAACATACAGAGCCATTGAGCCTGCGACAACCATTTTGGCTTCAACCTGCATTGGCTGTGCTGTTGGTACACAGCAAATGGCAGCGCTTGTCCCGGCAGGAGTGTCATAGTATTAAACACAATAGCGAACATGAAATCATGTGCATTTGTATGAGGCAATTACCAAGGTAGCGAACAGCACAGTCAGCCAGATTGCTGTCTGCATCAAACATCCCCGGGGTATCAACCAGCAAAGGAGAAGCTGGGATGATCTTCAGACCCTCTGGACCAGGCACAGGCATTGCAGATGCTGCAGCACAGCGGGTGGCGTTTTCCAGCCTGTGTCCTGTCGGCTCTTGAGGCAAGCCGAGCAAAGCCCTCACAAGGCTGGTCTTGCCAGCATTGATCTCTCCAACGCACCCTAGCAGGCAGCTGTGACTGACCCTGTTGCGCAGCTGGGCTAGAGCACAGATTTGATTGAGTTGTGTGCTCAAAACCTGCATGCATCATTCCGCAGCCATTTGTTGGTAAGTGCTTATCCATTGCCGGGCCAGCTGTGATCTGATACAACCGTTGCGCATGCTAACACAAATTGCATTTACCATGCCATGCATATAGGGATCAGATTGTAATGCAAATGGCAGCACATGATAAGACATTTCGCCTATGGTGTCCATTTGCCTGACTGCCGCTGAGCACAACATGATGATGAGACATGTACCCAATTTTGGCAATCACCTGTTTGCAACTGACTGTTGGCCTGCGACCATTGGGCATATAGAGCTGATCTCTTTGACCTGCCAACTCCTCTGGTTGCCAAGAAGGTCGACTAGCTGGAAGAGTACTTGACATCTTTGGGCCGCCAATGAGCAACCCCAAAGGCGACCCTGCCGCAACCTCTGACTGGCAAAGGTCCATCACAATCTTCTCTAACATGGCAACATCTTGTTGTGGTTTTAATTTTGGTGCCAAAGTACCAATCAGCTGCTCCAACTTCTGCAGAAGAAGGGCGAGTGGCATCATTGGCATTGCTGCCGCGACAGTCATTGTATGCATGTTGGATAAGGCAATTCCCGTCTATGTCTCTGGCAAACAATCGCTTGACAAGCCCCTGTCACAATTGCAGAAGATACACAACATGGTGTCAATGCAAACTCTGCAGTTGCTGGGTGTGATGCAAAAGATGGCGAACAGAGATGGGCAGTTGTACACTGCTGGGACACAGTATACGTACGATCTGGTATGCGCTGTTGTAGCGATACATCTGACATATCCATGCCCACACTCCTTGAGAGTACCCTGCAATGAATAGCCACACACTGAGGTGAAACAGCTCTTTTCAATCCCGAAACGTCTGTTTTAATGCAGAAACGTCCATTCTACAGTGGAAATCTAAACTCAGAAACGCCTGAGGACAGTAAAACTGCGTTTCTACATTGAGGAGATGTTTGAGGGGTTTGACAACATTACTCCAGGAACGTGCACATAGACAAACATAGCCTGTGTCATGTCCTTGCATCTCACAAACGCATGTACACCTGTTGGCAGATACTGGACTGGTTCGCATGACTTGATCATGAGAACAGCAGCAATTGCATGGAAAGTCAGCAAGCGATTCCACATGGCAGGCAGACAAGCGGCAGGCCTCTGCCATAATGAAGCTGCGAAGCATGGCTACTGGCGTCGTTCTTGCAGCCTGCTGGCCAGAAGCTGGGCAACGTGCACAGAAACTTTGCTCATGCAGCCACATGCCAAACAAAGAACAAAGCATCGATGGGTGTGGCACAACCACGCAAACACAGACTTTTCGTGTTGCACCTTCAAGATGTTGTGACATGCGCCTGCAAGCTTGTCAATATGAGGCAACTGTAAAATGCTGCAATTGCTGTGAGACAGTTCAAGCTTACCAGGTCAGCAGTCAGGTAAGGTGATTGCAATGGCTGGTACATGATGCTTACCATATGTCATTTGAACCCCCTTTGCAAGTGACACAGTTATACCCACGATGGCTCCAGCTTCGCCCAAGGCTAGTCCATAACCAACTGGAGGCAAAATCACAGAAGCTGCTACAATCCCCAAGCAGATCAGGACGGTAACAGCGGTTTTCTGGTAATCTGTCACATACTCAAGCACCACAGGAGCAGCCAGCACAGCTGCTATGCTCGTGGCGTTGTCATTGAGGGGCTTCCCAACCTTGTCCAGTTCTGTGAAAATTTTGGCGGGCTGATCAGCTGATGCCTGTATACGAAGCCATTTTCAGATTGCTGTGATCTACTTGATACAGACTGCAGGCAGAAACAATCAAAATTCACATTGTCCTATAGCATGGGATACATAGTCCAATGAGCTTGAGCGTGCTTAAAGCTCATGCAGCAATGTATGGTGATAAGTACATGCATTCTTATAATCACATGCATGCATCCAGCCTTACCTTGAGGCAATCCTCCACCAGGCCTTTGATGCTTTTGCTGCGCCAAGCAGTCTGTGAGAGCGTTTGGTCTGCACGTTTGGTGAAGCCTTTATCAAGCCCATCTGGGCACGTACGGCACCAACTGCACACACAATGCTTCATGTTGCATGTTGACATTTGTGCACGGCAGGAAGCACATCTTTGCACAGAAACATCAGCAGAACAACTGACATAGCTGACCTATTTGGAAATGGAGCTAGCAATACACACTGCAGTTGCTGATGATGAACTGGCAGCACAGCATACATAGAGAAACATGGGCATAATCCTAAAGACAAAAGAAAGTATTACAGAAGATACATCACACAGATGCTGCAAACTTGACGACTTTGCAAGTGCTCCCAACAATTGCATGACAAGGCATAGACATCGATAGACATTTGACATTAATAGACATTTGACATGGTCTCCAGACACAAGCAGCTTCTGTGTTATTTCACTGCGCGTCCAAATTAGCACTTGTCACCACGCAAGCTCATCTTCCCAAGGCACACACACCAGAAAAACACGCAATGAAAGTTTGTCACCTTTCCAGGGTGTCAATGACTTTGAGCATCTCAACACCAGTCTGTTGGGTGTCAGAACTGCCAGACACCAAGCGTGAAGCTGCCCACAGTACTGCACGCTGCAGCTGGTGTTCAATGTTCCCAGACGCAAGCCTTGTCTTTAAACCCTGTGCGTCCTGCTCTGGCTGCTCCTTGTGCAGCAACACTTTTTGCTGTCCAAAATGTGTGCTGAGGTATAGGAACACGTCCACCTGGGCATCTGCCTCAGGAGGCAGGGGAAGAAAGTTCTGTCCAGCCAGCACCTTACCTTTCACCTGTAGCATTTGAGTCACATCACCAGTGGCAGACGTCATCAATGACCTTGAGCACTGCTCACTCACTCACTCATTTATGAGGTTTGTTCACAGTGATGAAGCTCACTCACTCACTCACACATGGATGCAGGTTCAGGAACAGCTAATCTTGCAGCTGATCCTGCAGCACTCATGCCTTGTACCTGCCTCAGCCTTGTAACCTGGCTTTGACTGACTCAGTGAAAACAAGGGCTGGCTCAGATAACCAGGTTGTCTTGCAGATGACGCAGGGAAGTTGCACACAACAGCAATTTCTGTCAGTTGCACTTCATCAATATCAGAGCAGAAGGACTTCAAGAACCACAGGCAGAGGCATACTGTCAAGGAGTAATCTGGACCGGCGCTCAACTTGGCCCCAAGCAAGATCTCAGTTGGGTCAGACACTCCTGCAAAGACAACATCTGCTTTGGAATAAAGCAATGTCATGAGCAAAATGCAGGATTTGTTCGTGCTGGCAAACACAAAACTGGCAATGACCAGGCTTGACAGTGCATACCTCTTTGGAGGTCCACTGAACACCCACACCTTGAAGTGTGATGTGGCATCCGACCATGGGGGTCACAGCAGCCTTAATGTTGCTTGCAGATGGCGCGACTCCTGTCAAAGGCTTGAAGAAGCCTTTGATGTTGCTCCCAAGCTTGAGAGGCTCAAGCACGCCCATTGATGGCTGTGGTGGAATGTGCATTGTTGCTGCACCAAGCTTGTCCACAGCTAGAAAATACTCCTTGAATGGCTCCCTGCAATATGATCAGTCTGTGTCCATCAATCAGCCATCCGGGATTGAGTGCGACAACTCACATGCTGACTTAGCCATCCAGGACACAAATCTGCAAACTTGTGTGTAGGGCAATATACTTCCAAAACACAGCATGGCAGCACACTTCCAGGACACAGCAACTTGAGTTCACAGTAACAGCTGCACATGCTGCCATGCACGACTTTATGATGAGGATCGTACCGGCACAGACCAGAAAAGGTAAATCTTCCAATGTCCAGGGCTTCATTCAGGTTTGCAGAAACAGCAGACGCCCCCGTGCATACCAGAAACCAAGTGTGCCCCATATACGCTGGTTCCTGTACTTCACCTAGAGCAGAGCAGCAGTCTCACTACGCAACATAGAGGCATGCATTGGTGATGCATCCTCACAAAATTGCCGATGATATCACCTGCTGCCAGGACCTTATCAATGCTTTCTTTCAAATTATCCTCATTGGTAGATTTCCTGCTGGCTACTTTCTGCAATGCTGTGACTGCGCTGAACCAGGCATGTGCTGAGGCGATGCTGCTTGGCCTTGTGGACATGACGGCTGGCATGATGTCTGCGAGTGGCAACCTCTGACGCATGACCTTCTCCGCCTTTGCTATCACATTAGTGGCTGCATTGGCTAGCAGGAAATTCCAAATGAGGTGTGGAACCACAGGTTTGTCTGACTCCATTTCTGCACCATCCAGGCCATATAACGAGCTTGGAGGGGCACCAAAAGTGATGCACAGCACTCTCTCTGGAAGCTTGCAGCTTTCCTGCAACAAACGCTGCTGTTACCACCACACGTCCTTGACCCTGAATACTGTACACCTGAAAAGGCTGCTCAGAGACATCAAGCTAGCACTGTCATGACTTGCCTGATCAGACATTGGCAGCTGCAGCATCTGTTGCACAGTCACAGCTGCATGTTGTGCAACGGCGCCTGCCGGCCCCTTGCCACAGATCATGAGTCTACAAGGCTGATCACTCAGCAGCCAAGCCAACTGTTGAAGTGGGAGCTGCACCAGACTTGATCAATCAGCTTACATAGAAGCGCCAAATCAAGTGTACAACAGCAGTAGGCTATCAGAACAGCCTGTGTCAAGCACGCACAGCTTATCGCTCTGCGATGTCCAAAAGCCATATCGACAAGAGCTTCTTCCTGAGGAACAAAGTCGTCATGCCACTCACCTCAGCAGCTGCTGCTTGTACACCAGGATTAAAATGTCCCTGCAACGTTTCGCCGTGAGGGGCCTCTGCAAACTCTGAATAATGCTTGGCATAAGCAGGCCAAGGAAGAAGTGTTTCACTTATTGCCATCACAAGTAAAGGCAGGCTGTCTGCTCCAGCTCCTAGATTGGCTTCAGCGCATGAGAAGTGCTTCTGAGACAGCAAAAGAATGAAGTCAGCACCAAGAGGCAGTGACAGAGAGTCAAGCTCATACAGTGCGAAATTATAGTGAGCACATCCACACAGCCACAGGTACAGCAAATGAACAGTGGCGCAAATGTCACTTGAGAGACAAAACCAGGTGGCATTGTCTCTGTGCATCAGCTGAAACAAAGCGCATGTAATGTGCAAAGGTTTGACTGTTTTGGTGACAGGTTTGCCTACACGAGCAGTGTGTTGACAGGTCGCTTACTTGTGTGGACCTCAGACGCTCTGTGAACCTGGAGTCAGGCTGCGTGGGATATGCATTAGCTGCCATAGACACTTCCTTACACGCTTGTCCCGCCAGTGCAACCAAGTGCCCCACAGAAGACACCTGCCATACGTCTGCAAGACCCCCCACCAGCAGGGTGTTCATGACTGTGGTCTCAAAGGTTGTGTCTGCTAAAAGTCGAAAGCCACGCCGTCGTGGACTTCCCGAGTCTTGCTGATCTACTTCACTTATGCTTCTTGAAAAGTCCAGCCTGTAGTCATCCATTCTCCCGGTGATTTCAGTGCCAAAGTACGAGGCATGCAAAGAGTGCAGGGTCGCTGATCGCTCACAAGAGATTGGGAGCTTGTCATCAAAACAACATGCAATACGCAGCGCAGCACTTGGCAGCGCAACACAGGGCAGCGCAACACAGGGCAGCGCAACACAGGGCAGCGCAACACAGTACAGCTCACCGGAGCCTGGCCTATATAGCTCTTCGGTGACGCGAGCCAATCTGGCAAAAGCTTTGCTTCACAAAAGCAGCCCCTACGCCACCTGCAGGCTGTCGCAAGGCCCGTCGCGGAATTTGGTCAGTTCGCGGGGCAATCGTGTGTTTGTTGCGACCAGAAAATGACCATTGGGGCGTCGAAACTGGCGTTTCGGCCCACCATATAAGCCCCCATACATTAATGGGGGCTACATAAGGGAAGATAGGGGCAGTGGGGCCTTTAGCCGATTTGAGTCAGCTTTGATGACCTGCTCAAGGCAAACGAGCACTCAAAACTGGACCTTGTTGCCTTCTGATGTGGGCAGGTCTTGAGCACTTTCTTGCAGCACAAGCCACCGTTAAGTTATACAGGAGATGATCTTTGGAGGATTGTTTGTTCATGCGTACTTACCCTAGCTATCAAAGTGACTTCAAGAATGGCCAGATGCATTCCAGTCCAGACCTGCTGCACTGCTGGCAGCAGGGTGAGCACTTCAGCAACGTGCTTGCCATGCAAATCAAACTTTCGAAGCCTCAAGGAAAGGCACCCTTCAAGTATTCAAGCGTGGAGGCTCCAGAGCTGGAGTGTTTTGTTGAAGTGCGCTGATCTGCACCTCTCATGTTCATTGTTCCTGCGTGAGGCTGGTAAATCGTGTGTCCACCAAAGCTGACAGCCTGTGCCAAATCTAGCTGCAAGCACAGCATTGTAGTGTAGCAGCGCACGTCTCCTACCTGATATCTAGGGCCTATCAGAGCATACCAGGGTTTCCTGTCGGGTGATTATGCATTGCAACTGACCAGATAGAGGACTCTCTTTGGTTTTCAGGATAATGAGACGTCTGGAGTCGACTCTGGACTCTGTAATCTGATCCCTGATGTTTGAGGCTGGCAAAATGTCAGTTGGCAACCATCAGCACCAGCTCAGACAACAGCCGTCAGCAGCCAGCTTCTTGTGACAAATCTGGCACACCATACACGCTGCACTGCATACTCCCAGCAGCTCCTGCTCACACACAACCCCTTGTGATCATGCTTCAGAGTTGGTTTTGACTGACCAGAGACAGAGCACACAATGCTGTACAGCACGTGGTACTGCATTGCTGTGGAACATACAAGTAGGCTGTCCAGACATGTATCATCAGTCATGTTGGTCACGTGACTTGCTTGGAAGTCAGTCAAGTGTGTTGACAAAGCAATCTTCTGAGTAGGTATGCTCTCAGAAGCACCAGACATGCCAATAACAGCAGCATCAACGGCTGTATGCCTGTTCAGCTTGACATCATCGCTCACACTTGATTGGTTGGTGCATGGATCACGCAGCCGCTGATGCAGCTCGCCATGCCTTATAGCCACTTCCACTACCATGATGGCAATGGCCAGCTTCGCCTTCATTTCATGTATCAGCTGAGTCCAAAACCTCACGGCCAGGCAACAATAGCTGGGAAAGCACTTTCCTGTCTCTGTCAAGTGTCTTGAGTAGAGATCATGCATCATCTGGACATTGAAATGTCGCTGTCACTCAAAATTACTCTACTCAAATGTAGAAAAGCTGAAGATTGCATGTTTCTTGTGTTGCATGCCAATTGTCATGTGTCGGTGATCTACATGAAAGTGATGACTGTGGACCTCATGGCTGCGCACATGGGCATCCACGTGGCACAATCAGCAATAATTGGACATGCTGTCTGTTCACACTACAGATTCAGGGGTGCAACTTCGCCGGTACTTTGCCGGCTATCCCAGTGCAGAATAAGATTGCCAGGCGTTTGCCAACGACTTTGCCACCTGCCTCAAGGTTGTGCCAACTGGGGCAAACCCCGTTTTGCCGGCAAAAGGTATAGTGCAAATCGGCAAAGAATACGCATCGCCAGAGATTGCCGAAGATTGCCGGCAACTTGATTGCCGTACTTTGCCAACACTCACTGCCGGCAATAGCACTGGCAAAAGGGTTGCCTGATAATTGCCGGCAACCTATTTGCCAGCTTTTGCCAAATTGTGCAGGAATGAGTTGCATGATTTACAATCTGGAGCTGGGACACTGCTAGGCATTGCCCTGCATTTTTATCAAACATTGTTCTTTCAGACAACCATATGGATGCATCAAACAGTGACAGTCATAATGGCTGTGGTATTGTCCAGCAAAAGACAACGGTACCGGCTCAAACACTGCGCAGCAGGCTAGCTAGTTGGTGTTGTCATCGCTGTAAATACTGCTGCTGGTGGCACTATCACTTGCAGCTTGCTCATTATTCTCTTATAAGCTTGCTGTACCAAGTACAGGTCACAAAATTTCGTTGGGACACAGTGCTGAGGTTTCATGTTATGTAGTAGTGTCACAAGCAACAACAGTCTTCATCCTTATCAGGTCTTAAATGTTTGTCTGACAACTGAACACAGGATGCCAAATCACCACGTTTGCCTTGGGCAGAAGGAGTCTACCAAGACTGGTAGACATTGCTTTTAGGGTTCGGTGCGAGGGTTCCGACAAACCTTCGGTCATGGTGTCGGGAGTGTTTCCGGAAGCGCACCGGTCACTGTTGTAGCCCGCAACCTCCGTCGCACCGCTTTGACACTCTTGTGCCCGCATGGGCATGAGGAGTCTGGTGCCAGAGACGTGAATGTGGAAGTTGATGCTTTCTTTTGCCAGGCCCAATGGCTGTTACGTTGGTGCAGTCAGCCCCTTTGCGACAGAGCTCGCAAGGAAAGGTATGTAACGACATTCCAGCTCACGTTTGTACTTACCGCCCTGTATATCTCACACCAAGCAACTGCAGGTCTGATTAAGCCAGGGCACAGCAGAGCAATTCGACTGCGGACCGACAGTTGCAGTTGTATACGGGCTGACTCCAACAGTGCTGCGAGCAGTGCTGCCCTTGGTGGCTCGCATGCTCAGCCCTTCGCGCGTGCATTTGCCACTGGCCCAACTTCTGGCCAGGCCAAATCGAGGCCTGGCCGTGCTCCGAAGGCCTCTCCACCGTGGCTAATCAACAGGGATAACAAAGCTCCGTCTGCACCAGATTTTTCTAGGCAGACCCCATCAAATGTAGCTAGGCAAGGTGCTGCAGCTCCTGAACCTGGTTTACACGCAAAACCAGAGCATTCACAGGCGAGACAGGCCAATGCTGCCCCTGGCCTAGCTGAAACCCAAGCCAAATATGCTGTCAATAGCAAGAGCAGCACTGCTCAGCAAAGTGCAGCAACCAGTTCGCAGGAGACTAATGCTGAGAGACGACAGCGATCACTGTCAGGTAGTGCCAGCACATCAGCTGCAGCAACAGTCACTTCAATCAATGAAGCAACTTACGGCACAGCCAAAGATGATCTGAAACCAGCTCAGCAAACTTCTGCTCCCCCAGCATCTTCTGGCATGCCTTACCACTCCACTGCGGCAGCTGACGTCGGTCACACACCAGCTCAGCAAGCCTTCTCCAGCAATTACGCCACTGTTAACCCCCATCAGTCCCCAACGGCACAGCAGATGCACAGCAACAGGCTTAGCCATCTGCCAAACGCTGGTGCTACTGTCACCTCTCGCCAGCCCTCAAGACCACTGCCACAGCCACCATCTGCTCCCAGCAATGGCTCCAGCCACTTGCCAGGCAGCAGCGATGCTATATCTGCTCAAAGCTCAGCATCAGAGCCTAGTCAGTATGCTCAGAAGGAGGTCCAGTTTGATGTGGCAGCTTCCAGAAAGCAAGGCGGCAATGCCATCAGGGACCTGCTAGAGACGCAGAAGATCACGCTGCAAGAGTATGCTCCTGGTCAAAAGCCCAAGACGCGGTGTCCACGCTGTCATGGTGGCACTCAGCATGAGGACAGCTTGGCTGTTAACATCAGCGTGGACAGCCAGTCAGCTGCATGGAAGTGCCATAGGGCTACTTGTGGCTGGGAAGGCGGCATTGATCAGAAAGCAGGTGTGTGATGCACGCTCATAGCACATCAGCTTCAAAACTACAGTCAGCTTGACAGGTAGACACAGGTGCTGTTCATGAGTGAAGTGCTCGCAAGTGTGTATTTCGAAAGCATTGCTGGAAAAACAGGTTTGTGGTGTAGTGGTGTATGTAGCCAAGTAAACTATATCATGCCTGTTCAAGCATCAGATCTGCAGCAGGTGCTTGCACCCTGTACAGTTATTTGAATCATATGCTTGGGCATGGGTCTTCCCATCAAATGGCGTTGTGTATGAGGCAGCTCTTGGCACTTGTGTGTCTGCTTGAATCGCAGCAGCCTGTAAAGCAAAATGCTGCAAGATTCAGGCGCTTATTGCATCTTCCATGTCGTGGCTCACAGCAATACTGTTGATTCTCAGCAACTCCTTCGTGAGCCGTCAGATCTGCTATGCATTGCCATAGATCCATTCACACAGGCTCATACATCACTTGGCGCACCATCAGCCTCCTCCATTCTCCCTCCAGTTGAAGCTTTCACTAAGGGCAATGCCAAGGGCAAATTCCTTGTTCCTGCAGTGCTGCCCAAGAGCAAGAAGACCGCCGTCAACAAGGTGGAGAAGCCTCAGACAGGCAACTTCCGCCCACTGACACCTGAATTCCTGGCATACTTTGCCAGTCGTGGCATCAGCGAAAAGACCCTGCAGCGCAACCAAGTGGCCCAGGAGAGTACTTGGATGCCGGGCCAGCCTGCTGGGGATGCCATTGCCTTCCCGTATCTGCGTAATGGGGAGGTGGTCAATGTCAAGTACCGTACCATGAACAAGTGCTTCCGGCAGGTGAAGGGTGCAGAGAAGATTCTGTATGGGCTTGATGACGCTGTGGGACAGGACACTATCATCATTGTGGAAGGTGATTCCTTGTTGCATTGTGTACAGCATGCATGCCATCGCCCATTGCTTATGCATGCTTTACGTAATCAAAAACATGATGGCTGGACAAGTTCAGTACAACTGCCCAATGCTTTTCTTTTGTCAGATGCAGAGAGATTGTTGCAAGTCAAACTCGGCTGCGATCTTGTCGTTATGACTTGCCATCTTCACATATGTGATGCAAAATGGATGCTTGAGATTGCATGCAACAGCATCTGTCTGCCTGTAGTCACCCAGCTTTGGTCACATCATTGTACTTCCTGCAAGATGTCCTGTGTACTAAATGGGGCCTCTCATTTCAACCTCATATGCACAGTAGATTATCACACTTCAGGAGTATGTCCCTCCATTGGTGTTGTACCGCCAGCCATGCATGACAAGCTACTCATATCCCAAAATGGAGGTGTCAGAATTACTGGTATACATCATGGCAGTCTAATCTGGATGCACAATTTCATCACAAATCTTACAATCCGCGTTACTTTTACCTTGTATCAAACCGATTTTGCTTCACATCCAGCACACTCTGCATAGTCTGCTCACAGGTGGCGCACTGTGCAAACACGTGAAATGGACAAGCCAGCATAAACAGAGGCAGGCTTGATAACCATGTTAATGTGCCTCCTCCAAGCTGATATTCTCACAGCGCTGCCCACTCTGCACACATAGGTGAAATGGACAAGCTAGCATTGGAAGAGGCAGGCTTCATAAACGTGGTGAGCGTGCCAGATGGGGCCCCAGCCAAGGTGAAGGAGGCTGCAGTGCCGGCCCCAGACGCCGACACAAAGTACTCCTACTTGTGGAACTGCCGGGCAGTGCTGGACCAGGCCACGCGCGTCCTCATGGCTACCGACAATGACCCTCCTGGGCATGCCCTTGCAGAGGAGCTTGCCCGCCGTCTAGGTACACAGCATGACCTATAGTCAGGATGTATACCATAATTGCTTCTGTAGCAAAAATTCAGGTTTCACAATGTAGATCGGTCTGTCCAGACCCTGAAGCGACGCGGTTAGCAGTGGTGTTCCTCCAGCTCACCTGCAGCGCCTTAATTGCTCTAAGAAAGATTGTGTTGATGACACTAGGCATGAGTATTGCTGTAAGGGAAACTGTGTTGTTGACACCAGGCATGAGTATTGCTGTAAGGGAAATTGTGTCAATGACACCAGGCATGAGTGATCATCATCACAGAGAGTATGCTCATGTCCTCAAAACTGCTGCCAAAGCCTTTCCCTTGTTGTCACAGCTGGCCGTACATGCAGGCTGACACCGAGCTGCAGTGCTGCATGCGTTAAGGTGGCAGCATGTGATTGATGATGACCTGACAGCATTTATCCTAATGGACTTCTTCTTTGGTTAGATGCATGCTGATTTTGTCTACATTTTTTTGTGTGCCCCAAAACAGCACTCAATGATTTGTTTCATTCCCACCCAGCATTTTCAGTCATTGTCTGTTGACTCCTCTGATGAGTCCCTAAGACAGGAAATGTAAATTGATTGATTGATTGATGATGTTGGCACCAAGTCCAATGTGGGCACTGAGACACATGCCATTCAGATGAGCCTGGGCTTTGGACATCATTGGCATTTATGTGTACAGTCAGCTTAGATACATGTAAGTTGGAACTTGGAATGCATAAATACTCCTTCTGCCGCTAAAACGCAATGAAAATAGCCAAGGGTAACAGTTTCTGGTTGTTCCTGGAACATTATGAGAAAAGCGGTGTGATGCAGGCAGGGAGAGATGTTACAGGGTGCACTGGGAGCTGCCTCAGCCAGAGCTGGTGGAAGGAGAAGAAGAGAACCTGTCTGAGGAGGCACTGATTGAGGCATGTGTGAGGAAGGATGCTAATGAGGTGCTGATGAAGAACGGACCGGATGCTCTCAGGCTCTGCATAGACCAGGCAGAGCCACTGCCCATCAGGGGCCTTTTCAGGTGGGCTTTGCCCTTCATCACCTGTCTTGTGCTGGGCTCTGCCCTCTGTCCTCTGCCTTTCTTTCTTCCTTTTGCTGTATGAGTAAGTGCTGCAATTTATCAACGAGGGTCCAGAATGCATCTTGATCCTATCTACTGCAATCTCAGATTGCAGAATGACTAGTCCATGCCTCAGCCAATCATCAAGCTTTTAACTTTATCAGTCTACTCAACTGGCAGGTCTCGTCCATCGACTGCGCCCTGCCTTGTGGGGCTGTTCTGCTTTGCAAGTTTGCTCTTCTGTATGACATTGCGCTGCATTTCATCATTTCAGGTCTTGCTGTGTGTTGGGTGCAGGTTCTCAGACTTTGAGCAAGATGTGTGGAGTCTGTACAATTTGGAGTTTGGTGACCAGATGGGCAAGTCCACCGGCTGGCAGTCCCTGGATGAGGTCTACCGGGTGAGTAGACTCATATGTTTGGGTTGTGGGATACTGAGCAAGTTTTGCAGCAATTGTCTGGATCCTTTTTTGCTTGCACATTCAACGTCTGTATTGTGAAACGTTGTGCTTGAGCCAGACATGCAGTAGTCGCATCTGCAAGACCACTGCCTGAGACTGGAAGCAATGCATGATGTGCAAGCTGCCCAGGCAATTCAAAGACGGACGCTGATGACAAGACTTGTGCTAGACTAGGAGAAGAAGCATGCTGGTGTGTGCATGCGTCAGCACTCACTGACTCACACGAGGCAGATGGGGTGATGCAGGTTGTGCCCGGTGAGCTCACAATCATCACAGGCGTCCCAACTCTGGAAAGTCTGAGTGGATAGACGCACTCATGGTCAACCTGGCTGACAAGTTTGGCTGGCGCTTTGGGCTTTGCTCCATGGAGAAAAAAGTAGGCTGCAACTTGCTATGCATGCATGCATGGATGGCAGCTGATGTCAATGCGCAGCCTTGGCAGGCTTGCTCAGGTTAATGTGTTGCCAATCTCTGCGTATGAAGTTTACTTATCAATGAGAGATCATGCAAAGCAGCTGCTGGAGAAGCTGCCAGCAAGCTGACAGCTCGTGCACAGCAGCTGCTGGTGGTTCATCAGCTCTGCTCAGTTTGTCATCATTGGACGCATGAGCAGCTGACTGGGAAGGGGTGTCACAGGTGACAGACCATGCACGGCAGCTGATGGAGAAGCACCTGCGCAAGCCCTTCTTTGACGGCGGCTATGCTGGCAGCACGCCTCGCATGACAGCAGATGATTTGGGAGAGGGCATAGCCTGGGTGGATGACCGCTTCTTCCCCATACGCTATGAAGACGAGGCTTTGCCCTCGGTTGACTGGGTGCTCAATGTTGCCAAGGCTGCTGTGCTCAGGTGAACATAGATCAACGCGAGTGTTGGATGAGACCTTTCGTCATGCAAGCTGGTCTTGCACGAATGTTGTGTTGGCATCTTGGTGGTGCTGAACATTATGTCGCGATTCCTGTTGCAGTGCAGAAGTTGACCAGACAAGCTGCACTGCACCATGACTTGTGGCACAATGTTCAGGACCATCAAGACGCGGACACAATCATTGTGCAAGACAAGAACCTAGTTCTGGGATGCTGTTCAAGGGACTTTGCATTTAGTGCAGCTGTTATCAATTGCATTTTGTTCATGCACGGTCCATGGTTCTGATAACCTTTTGAACACGCAGTTGTGTTACAATGTGTAGACCTTACATGTCTCTTCCAGCTGTTCAAGGTCAACACTCTGTCTGTGCAGGTACGGCATCCGAGGGCTGTTGGTGGATCCCTACAACGAGCTAGACCATCAGAGGCCGTCCCACATGTCAGAGACTGAGTATGTGAGCCAGATGCTGACCAAGATCAAGCGCTTTGCTCAGCATCATGATGTGCATGTGTGGTTTGTAGCCCACCCTAGGCAGCTGAGGGACTGGAAGGGTCAACCACCCACCATGTATGACATCTCCGGCAGCGCCCACTTCATCAACAAAGCAGACAATGGGTTGGTCATTCACCGCAACAGAGATCCACAAGCAGGCCCAATGAATGAGGTAAGCCCTTATACTGACAGAAACGTTTTTGACATGTTGCAAACTGCACATTCCACCATGTCAGTCTGATTTAGCTTTTTTCATGTTGACAGGGACTGCAAGCTGTTATACAACCATGATAGCGGTATGCAGTCAGTGGAAGTAGTGCATTCGGGTATGGTCTACTGCTGCATGCTGCAATGATAAGCAAGTCATGTGTATGGGATGTGTGCTGGCAGGGGGATTTATGCCAGCGTTACCATAGCGTTACCATACCACGACCATACCATGACCATAGCGTTACCATAGCGTTACCATACCACGACCATACCATGACCATAGCGTTACCATAGCGTTACCATACCACGACCATACCATGACCATAGCGTTACCATAGCGTTACCATACCATGACCATAGCGTTACCATAGCGTTACCATAGCTGTGTCTTATTTTCAGGACAGCAATCAACGGCTGTTTTACTTGCGCAGACTGCAAGTGGTTTCCCAGTGCTTTGTGAGAAAAGCTGAATGGTGTTAGCTGTCCTGCTGCAGGTGCAAATCTTTGTGAGGAAGGTGCGCAACAAGGCTGCAGGGACAATAGGTGAATGCTGCTGCTGAGCCCCAACAGTTATGGCATGTTGCACAGCCTGCTGCAAAACACAGCAAGCCTTCTCAATGCCCGCACTTTTATGTCACGTACCCTGTCTCACACCAGACAGGGTAGTCGATGTTTGAAGATTGCAATTCATTTGGAAACATGTTGGCACTGTTTCTGATTGTCTGTGCAGGCGACTGTAAGCTAGAGTACGATCGGGCCACAGGCTGTTATCTGGACCATGCACAAATGGCATATGGTGATGCTACAAACAGCATCTATGGCAGTGCTTTGCCGCCAAGCCAGGAAGCTCCCATCCTCAGTCTTCCTCCAGCGGCTGAGCCAACATATGATGAGGCTTTCAACATACGCGGTGTCAATGGAGATTCCCACAAGGCATCTGACAGCCTTGCACAGCCAGCTGCGTCTTCACCATTCTCTGCGTCTTCTTTTGGATCATCTAGGTCAGAGATCGATAAGGTGTTTCAGAAGTCTGGTGTGAATGGAGGGCCTGGGTTTGACCAGCCTGTCAAACATGACATTAGCATGAGAAGACCACGGCCTGATGTGAAACCTCAGCCAGGGTTATCAACAGATGACCCGGAATATGATGATACAGATTTGCAACAGGGTGATGTGGTACAACGATTTGAGCATGGTCATGCTAGACAGACTGTAGGAAATGCTTTTTGACTGCATGTTGAGGTAGAGCTCGTGCATGCCTTGGGGAAAAATGGGTGGTTGAATGGAAAGGACTTAGGCTTCTGAGCTGTCCCATTCCATGTCTTATTTGCCGCACTGCCAGTTGCTAGGAAAACCATGTACAAGCTGTCGGAACGTACGTGACTGACAACCTTGCAACTGTCAAATGATTGCCATTGACATGATCAACATTGACGAATACGCATGTTGCTGCTTGTCATGCTCAGCAGAGCTGCACATTCGCAGACAACCACTTGTGGTCTGAGGCAGCATAGTCATGATTCCCAATGCTCTTCTTCAGCACCTCCATTCTCCGTAGCAGCAGCCAGTCTAGTTTGCCTTTCATCAGATGAAAGCCAAAATATCTGTAGGCTGGATGATCTAGTGTGACAGTGCTGCTTGGGTCGAAAGGATCAACAAACCCTACAAGCCCATTATCATGATTCAGCAAACAACCTGAACACGCCTTCATATCAGGGTTTGTTTAAGGCATGGACCATGAGAACCAAATCTCTACGCTAGCACAATCTGTTCATCAAGCCCTCTGGCGCAGAGTGCATCACTCATAGGTCCAGACGAGCCATGCCACAAAGACAGATTGCAGGTTTGCACACAGGCGCATACCAGGATTGGTGATGTCTTGGCACACTTGGGTTGGCAAGCCCCATTTTTGTAAGTGTTCATTGGTCAAGCTCCCTAGCAGGCCTGGCGGGAAATGGCCCACTGCGACCTCCTGCTCTGCAGCATCTTGCTCACAGGACCCATCCCCATGCTGACCATCTTGACTTGATCTTTTCGCTGACGCTGCAATGCCAATGTGTTTGTGACTCTTGCAGGTTCTGCTGTGACAACAGTTGAGGCATCAGAGCTCATAAATTCACAGTTCATGACATGAGTCTTGCACAGCTTCACAGCTCATCCTATAGCTCTCATGCAGTTATGATGCAACCAACACCACTGACCATGCTACAGTCAGCTAGTGTGGAACCCAGGAAGAAGGTCAGAGAAAGCATGAATACAGTCTCTAAGGTCAGCCAGTTGGTGAACATGATTTCTTTCCAATGTTGGTAGCTTGGGATATGTCAAGAGCAATGGCCAAGCTACAGCTGCAGTCAACATTTGTGCTTTGGAGCTTCCTTACCAGTCTGGGTTGCCGGCTGATTGTCAGCAGCCTGCGTGGCATCGGCAGGGCTGCTCCTCTGCTGTACAAGGCTGTCTTGCTCAGGAATCGTGTCTGGATCCATGACTTTGAACACTGTGTGGTCCCAGAACTCAGCCTCTGACTGGCCAATGCTCCAAAACCGCATTTTGTCTTTGCAGTATTTGGGTGAGAACCTGGCAATCCCATGAGCCATGGTGTTCAGGTCACCAAATACGGCCTGATGGTACAGCCCCTGCATCACATTTGTGATCCTGATCATTGTCTGCTCTTTTGGCAAGCAGGCAGGGGCAAACGAGTTGCTGTCGCGAGTTGACAGCAAGTTAGCAATTCATGTACCAGACAGGCACAATGTCACATATAGCCCATGCACACTTCAACACATAGTCCAACATCAGAGGCAGCACTCTTGCCTGACATGCTGGGAAGGAATGCAATTAGTCCATCCATACTTTCCTGAATTGCTCATGAGGTATGAACACAGACAGGTGCTGTCTCATAGTTAGGTAACACAACTGTCAATGCAAGAGAGGCATTCACCTTTTGGATCTGTAGCTTGCTGTCCCGCATGACATCAGCAAATTGCTCAATGCGTGCCAGCATACCGCAAAATAACTGCAAACAGAACAGACAGCATTTTGACAGGCACCATAAAATCCAGCTCGGCTTGGTCAACAGATTCCAGCTGTGGTTTATCTGCTCAGAATTGGTACTTAATGCAATTGGTACGTCAGCACAGGACAACTGATTTGACATTGTGCACAGCTTGTGCGGACTTGAACTAGTCAATGCCTGCAGGACAACAGGAATATTTAGCAGGTACTGACATCTGTTTCAGAACTGCAAAATGAGACAAACCTCCATGTGAAGGCAGTAGCACAACAGAGGTCCTTGGGGAGTGTTCACAGTAGCAGCCAAGACAGCTCGTTGTCCCCTCCGCGGCTCTGACTGTTGCAAAGGGTGATCTGGATTGTTCCAGTCGACTGGATGCAATCTGAAATCCATTGCGACTCAGCAACATGAAATTTGCCATACAAACTACCGATCATGCATTTGGGCATGTGGGGCCTCTACAAAAGATGGATTAGCTGCCAGTTTGTAAGCACTTGTTGCAAAGTCTACGCTGGTGTCACGTCAGTGGTACCTGTGGTGAACAAGACGAGCATCTGAGATATCAAATTTGCTCAGCAAGGCATTGCCATGCACACCACCACCCTGCAAGCCACAAATGTTTGTGAACTTTGGTTCTGGGGTGTGCACTTGCGCATAAAGTGTTGTTTGCATGAATGTGCGACCCAAAGGGCATTGCATCGCGCATGGTGTCACATACCTGGAGTTCTGGACTTCTAAGAGGAGAATGCATCTCCTCAAACTCACAAAAGAACACATAGTTCAAGCCCAGTTGCTCAGCAATGTGTTTGCCTATGCGTGGTGACACAGCAGGGTGATATTAGCAGGATTCTGTCTCAGCAGGAGGCCAAATTGGTTTAGCAGTCAAAGTGCCACACACCTGTGTCAATGCTTGAGCTTCGCTCACATCCTATGTCGACTTCTTGTAGGGCAATAATGTCTGCATCAATGGCCTTGAGCTCATCTAAAATCTTTTCCAATTTGTAGCCGCGCTCAATATTCCACTGCAAGCGATCAAGACGAGTTAGCCTACTAAGACCACTAAGGCAAGCGAGCTACGCGGATCGCTTGCGGGCGCACTTGCAACAGCTTGACCCCCTCATTGTTGGTGTGTGTCTTTGCTCCGCGACGAAAGTCCAGCTGAACAAGCTCGCCAGCCTTTGGCAGGGTCATGAAAGCAGTGTCTTAGCTAGGTCACACAAGAACCTGCAAAACGACGTACTGAAACCGCCAGCAGCGCGTTGTATGCCAGCCGGCCGGTTACAAGTCAGAAGTTCTCTGCTGCAAGCTGTCGAGTTGTTGGTATAGGCAATCAAGTACAGCGCCCCAAGGACTGTGTGCTCAAGGTGTGCATGCGCAAGTGTGCCAAAAAGGACGGCACGCTGCTGTCCTGCTCATGCCGCAGCTGCCATCAGGAGTAAACCGAAACGCACATTGTTCAGACGAGTGGCGTCCTTTTAGCAAGCATGAGCCCGTGCACGGGCTGTACTCTTCCGATAGGTCAGCAACGTTTTGAATCTGTTGCTGGAAGTCAAGTTGGTCAAACCGCAATCGAGCACCAGTTGCAACTGAACACAGCTCCAAATCTGGACTAGAGCTGGATGTTGCACTTGCATGAAGCTCCAGCATCACCCTAGCCAGACGAGCGCTTGCACCAGTCCTGTTGTGCTCGTTCCGCACTGCCGTGATCACTGCGTGTACAGATAGCTTCCCGCTCCTCCGGGGATCCCAGCATTGCATAGTATCGCGAGCGCATACAGCTTGCGAAGTTGACGTTCAGCTAAGCAGCAGCTCCACATTCCATTTTTATCGCCGAGGACATAGCCCACTATGCAGCTGCATGCTTGCATGCCGTTCAAAACGAAACCCAGGCGCTTGAGCATTGAGGCGTGATCTGGACATCCCTTGAGCAACATCCACAGTGAACTTTTGAACCGATGGTCTGACAGGCATCGAGGCGGTAGCATTCTGGGGCTGAAGCCTTGAGTATGGGGTTTTGCTGTTGCTTCCAGCAAGCTTTGTTGCAGACTTCGACAACCACACGAGGTGATGATACAGCTCATGAACCTGCATCTGGTTGCAGCAAGACTGACTGACTGTCTGCCGTGGACCTCTTGCAGAAAACCAAACCTTTAAAGCAAACGAGCAGGACACAGTACTAGCGACCGGCACACAGCTCACTGACAATTTGAAAGCAAGAGTGTCAGTTGCAGCTGATCCAGTCAACGTTTGCCCTGCACCCACTGAGCACAGGCTGTCCTGGAGTCACACTCCGCACCCTCCTAGTGTTGCTTCTAGCACTCTCTTTGACCCTGAAGGTGTTTTATCTTGAATGTGCACCGTCTCAGGCTCTTGACTTTAAAGTGTGTATCATGTATATGCAGAACTACAGACTGCAGCAGCTGTGATCAGATTGCAAACTTTGTTTCGGTTCCCACTCCAGATTGCTGTGCTCACTGAAGCTTCCTGTTTGTTTGACAGGTGGTGTATGTTCTGCTCACGCCTTGGCCACGGGGATGACATACTGTCTGCACTGCAGGTCAAGCTTTTGCCAAGCACTACAATCCATTGCGCAGCGGCGAAACCAGTCATGGCTCTCAGCACAGCAGCGACAAACAATCCAACGCCATTGTGTTCAGACGCTTTGGAGAGCAGATGCACACAGACAGCCAGGCCTTGCCACCAAGCTGCATGCCCAGACAGAGCATTCAGACTGCTTTACAGGCCATCAGTCAGTACACAGTTCCCGCCAGTCAAGCAATGCACACAGACAACATCACCAGCAAGGTGAAAACAGAGCCTCCAGAAGAGCAGCAGGAAGATCAGGCAGTGCGTGTTCTGCCCAAGGTAGTTGCAGGGCCATTACCCACAGCTGCAGCCGAAGCAGAAGGGACTCACAGGCAATCAAGCTTAGGCAAGCAGCTGGGTGATGCTCTCAAGCTACGCAACTGGAAAGGACTGCAAGCTCCAGCTGTATTCAAGGAGCCTGATCAGCTACCTTCATTAGTCAATCAGGCAATTCCGTCTCAGGTTCCACAGCCGGCACAGATGGCAGATGCTATGGCGCTGTCCCCAAGGACGGAGTCTGCACTGCTAATTGCAGCCTCTGAGCTTGGCTTTGATGCTGAGCAGGACAGTCCTGATCTGCAGTCTGAGTCATGGCGGCATACTGCTGCAGCCCAGCCACCCAATAACCCTGCCTCAGCATCCAGGTCAGTGCAGCAACGCCTGACATCTACATCAACACATCTCTGCTGCAGTGCCTGCCAATCACAACAAGCACCCTCAACATCAGGTGCTCTCTGGCTCAAGTCAACATCTCCTTGGACTTGCTGAGTGGAGCAACTGTATCTGGTGATTGCAGGTTGGAACAAGGGACGCCATCAAGATACGCTGCAATTGATGGGCCAATGCAGTCTGCAGCCTCAGTCACCATGCTGCAGTCCATGACAGCCAGGGCAGCCTCCTTCAGGCCTGACAGCATGCGAGGGGCTTACTCACCCCCGTCCCCCCTTCCAAGCATTGACAGGTTCAGCTCCATGTCGTCCTGGGATGGCTCTTCTACAAGCCACAGCAGCAGCAGCACCTTCAGCAACGATGTCATGGCAGTCCACAGGCACAAGACAAGCGGCACGGAAGCTGTTCGCACACATGATGCATTGCTTGCAGGACAGCTGGGCGAGAGACAGCCCACGCCTGGGCTCAGGACAATTCAGTTGAGCAGTCATGACGCACAGCAGAGCCAAACAAGCTCTAGTGCTATGCGTGCCATGCACGACAGCAGCAGCTCTTGGATAGACCGCTCCCTGCCTCCCAAGAGCAAGTATGCTTCCCAGCAGAACTCCACCGTTTCAGGAGACAAGATGGTATGCTACTTGGAAGGCTCGGCTGTGGCTGAGCGTGAGGTTGTTGGCATTTTGGACACAGCATCAGGCATTGAGCAGGTCGCAATGCCTACTGAGGGCAAAGAAAAGGATGTTGCAGTCAGTGCCCAAGGTAAAGTTGCGCAACTGCTACACTGAAACCTACACTCAGTCAGATACCTTGCATGTTCTGTCTAGACGTGGAGATGCACTTGCCTTCCTCCCACTGGATAGGGAGAACCTGTTGGTCAAAGCTCTGCATACTTCTCACACCACCAACAAACAACATCTAAACTGGCACTAGTCGCTTTAGCAAGGTAGCTTGCACTAAAGACTTCTTCTGGTTCTCTCTAGCAGGGGCAACAGACCAGGTCGCTGCACTTCAGCAGGGCTTACAGAGCGCTAGCTTGCAAGGTGCATGCACTGAAGCAGGTGAGCCTGCACCATCAGCAGGAGCCCCTGGGCTTGCAACAGGAGCGCCAGCATCAGTGCCAGCACCACCAGATGTGGCAGCAACAAGTGCTGCAATGAACAGACCCAAGCAGACTCTGGAAGAGATGGCAGCATGGCTAGACGCTCAACTGGCTGCTGCGCCAGGCAAGCCTTTGCCTTTGTCAAAATGCTTTGAGTTCCCATAATAGGGTTACATCCAGATACGCATTCTGAAGCACAAAAATCCATGCAAACGTTGTATGTTCTCCACTAACAGGCTCCATGAGGTCACAGCTGTCCTAAATTGGCACATTGCTGCGCAGTCAATGGCAGCTATGGTGATTGCATGAATGACTATTAACGAGCTGACATGATGGGCATGATTATTGCCGCTTGTAGCATCACACTCCTTTGCCAAAAGCCTGATGTTGCTTGAGAGTATCTGTACAGCTTGGAACCAGTCATTTGCAGCTTGAATGTGTCTTCGCTGAGCTCAGTATAGCTGCGCAGCTGATGACATATGTGCTGGCTCATTTGATGCTGGTAGCCACTCTGTTCAGCAAAAAGCGGGAGTTAACTAGCTAAAAGAAACCGGTTTGACTGTGTTCCTGTTGTGGCTCAATGTCATGATGATGGCAAAAGACTACTGGCTCATAGTGGGGTGTCACTGCAGGGAAGACACCAGGCAAAGCTCAGTCAAGAAGCAAGGTGGTCGCGCCAGTGCCTGCAAGTAGCCAGAGCACTGGCCCTGCCCTGCCTATGTCACACCTGACAGGCACTCCACCTGCTGTTCCACCCATTGCATCTGAAAACAATAAAGGCAGCACTCAAAGGCAGCTCCCATCAGCTCATCCCCTTTCAAAGGCAGCTTCAGCTCCTGGTGTGATGGGCAGGACCAGCAGCCAGACCAGGTCCAAGCCCACTGGCCTGCCGTTGGCCGGGAAAGGCAGCAGTGCTGGGTTGAAGCCAGTGGGCAAGCTGCCTGCTGGTCAAGGCAAGGGGCCTGAGGGGACTCAGTTGAGTGTGACTGAGATGATGCAGTGGCTAGATAGCAAGCTGGCTCAAACGGTGCCTAAACAAGCACCCATGCCTCCATCACCTTCTATGAGGTACAACCCTTTGAGGGGCCATGAATTCACTGGCAAATCATCTGTCCCAGTAGGTCACATGCAGCATGCTTCACTTGGAGGTTGTCATGTAACAGCAGTACTGTGCTGTCACTGGTTCAAGCCAATGGACATTGAGGTCTGACAGGGTGTCTGCTCTGCTGCAGCAAGGTCTGAACAGGGTGCTGTCTTACAAATGGCGCAGTGTTGTACTGTTACTGACTGTTGCCAGCTGTCGGTCCATCGGCAATCTGATTGTTGTTGCTAGGCGTGTCATAGGGTACGGAAACAGGGTATGGAAGTAGCATGTCACACAACATGATTTTTTTTCGACACAGCAAGACCGGGGCCATATCATTTACTTCTTCCCACAAGGACGACGTACATGAAATAATGTCATGTCAGCATCTGATGTCTGTTTGCAGGAAGACACTGCATGATGGGGACTCCTCGGCTATCTCAGGCAGTTCAGCTCTAGACAGGCAGCATCAAGCATCAGAGGTGAGCAGCAGCCAGCAAGCAGTGTCATGCACAGAGGCACACAGCCAGGTGGAGACATCTGACACTCAGCCTGGCACATGTTCAGCCTCATGCCTTTGCGACAGCGTGCAGGCAGGTGTATCCAAGTCACAACAGGCACCACAATGCACTGTTAGAGGTGCCTGTGCCGCTTCAAGACAAGCAGCGTCAGATGGCGACTACGAATCTGACACTTATTTCCCGCCTAGCTCATGTGACTTCACTGCAACTGAGACACACAGTCCAGCAGTTGCAGCCAGTGATGTTGAGTCATGCGCCCCAGCAGCTGCTCAGGAGCTGCCACCTGTGACTCAAGGCATTGCCACTGCCAAGCAAGCTGCAGCAGCAGCTGCTCCTGAACTGGCTGGGCCCAGACCATCAGCACCATGCCGTGCCCTGAATGGTCCTGCGATGCCTCAGGAGGGCAGGACGCCTCAGGCAAAGGCAACCCAGACAGCAGCTGAGATGTTGCAGTGGCTAGATGCCACTCTAGCTGGCAAGAAGCCGGCAGCTGTCAAGGCAGAGCCCAAGGTATTCATCCTGTGTTTGGAGCATTTGCCTTGCCATGGCATTGCCATCATACAGCTGTGTAAGCATGCCACCAAATTTTAGCATGTCACATTTGCAACATGGGCTCAAATATCAGCAGCTATTGCACTACAGAGGTAGGACATGAGTACAGCATGTGTGAGTCAATGCCTGGCTCAGATTTGAGGAGTCAGTTCATGTATTGCATAGTTGGTGCTTCATGCAATTTTGCTGCTTGCTGCAATGCTTGTCATGAGATCTGTTCATGCCTTGTCAAACCACCCATTTTCCTCTTTCCTCTAGTTGTGTCTGCTGCTCGCAGAAGAGCAGCAGCCCTTCAGTACCTGCTGTTGGACCGGCAATAATGAAGCAAAGTCCAGGTCACAATCAGGCATACAGTTTAAAGACTGCTGGCACAAGTGACATGTTGGCCTGGCTGGACGCCAAGATAGCAGCGCAGAAGAATTCAATCGTTGGTTGACAAGTATGCAGAGCTCCTCTGAAAAGAACCAATAAACTGTAAAGTTAGCATCCTATCGAGCATCCTGTTATTTGGATTTTCATAGTCCTGTTGTGTACAGATTGTGACACAAGTGAGGCATGTGCACGGTTTTGAATAGCTGTCCTTTCATGACACATGTCATGCTGATGACACTTGACAACTGAAGAGAATGAGTTGCATTGGCCGCCTATAAGCAGCAGCAATGTGTATAGTAGCAATAAAGGTGTTCGTGGGTTATATGTATATTTGCCCAACTGACCACTGACCATAGGGTTTTCTCTGTGATTTGTCAAGCATAGGGTTTGTATATGTGACTAAAAGCTTTACAAAACAGGGGCCTTTACTAAGCAATGTTTTAAAGATTTGAAATCAGACCCTATCTGTCAGGCTAAATAGCTCCTTTATAGCATTTACAGCCTAGGGTTAATGGCCAATTGAGGTTCTGGTACTTAAGGCTGTAGTTAATTCCTCTATAACACCTATTTACACATTTACAAGTTTTTCTAAAAAGTATAGAGACCTACTCAAAAAG
>JAABUP010002909.1_pt1 | contig 31615 bp, 47 predicted proteins | sample 5559201 | NCBI WGS metagenome assembly JAABUP01 (sample SAMN10711887, study PRJNA513373) | rock metagenome | isolation source: Antarctica rocks | place: Antarctica
TTGCCTAAGAAGCTTTTGTTTGGTGAAGTCAAGGGGCTTCGCCCACCTGGCCGCCCTAGGTCTAGTTTCAATGATGTTGCATTACGTGATTGTCAACACTGTCGTATTAGTAGGCCTTATAGGGATGTACGCCATGTAAGGAGTCTGTTGGCTCGTTCGTTTTCTGTTGTGCTTCTTCTTGCTGCGCATGGTGCCTGACAGTTATACTATTGATGCCGACATGTTCGTGCAGCAGTTCAAACTACCAAACAGCATGTGACTTGTGCAGGCCACCCTGATTTTTGTGATATTCTCAGTAGCTTTAGGAGCCACAACACTGCTCACAGAGTTTGCAAAGACGATTAGGCGGGTAAGAACATACAGTTGTAACCTTATGACAGAATCAATGCAGCAGCAGTCTGCTTGTTCAATTTGCAGAGTCAACAAGGGCCCTGACACTGTAAATCATGCTGTTCAGGGAACATCTCTATGTCAGTTCAGACATACAACTCTGTGTGCATGGAACATCGCGTCTCCTCAGTGCACTTAGAGCCTCCTTTGCAACCTTCCTGTGGCGTGTCTACGTGGTTGCAAAGCAGAAGCAAACCTGGTATGCTTCATGTCTGGTACACATGTCATGCTGCAAGTAGACGTGCTAAGCAGCACATTTAATTGAGCCATCTGTCAATGGCTACTTGATACCAAGCTTCGCAAGTGCTTTTTGGTTGTACACATTGCGCTTTGTTGCCGCTTCAACCGTGAAAGCAGCAGTAGGTCATGCTTGGCATCTCAGCTGAATGTGTTGCAGCACCTCAGCTGGCAGTGCAATGTCATGATAGTACAGCCAATATTGATGTTTGTAGGTGAAAGCATCATTAATCTTGACAAACTCTTACATCATATTCATCACAGGGTATTTGCAGTGCATGTGGCAAATGATATGCATGGGACAATAATTCAAATCCCCTCAAAGCCCCGTGCAGGCATCAGCTTATGACACTTAGCACATGGTTTCCATAGGACCCGTTTATACAGATCCATGCAAGGGTATTTTTTTTGGTCTGCAGGTGGCACAGGAGGAAGTGATTAGCTTACCTCCATCCCCCGGAAGCCTTCACACAGTGGACTAACCTAGTCACACTAAATGTCTATGTGCTTCTGTGGCATCTCCACCACCTCTATCTTCAGGTGTGGCTTTGTGAGGTGGACCTGCTGGAGCACAAGAAAGTTGCGCCTCTAGTCAGCTGATCAACCGATTGTATTACACGCAGCATGCAAGGCAGTATTCTAACACGCACCATGCAAGGCAGTGAATCCTTTTCAGCTGCACAGACACAACACACATGCTTGCTATTGTGACAATGCTGCCAAGCTGCAAAGGACTGTACTTACATCACAGCTTGCGTAATCAGGATGGCAGGCATTGATTGGTATCAAGCCAGCCTATATAGGCTGTCCTGCCTCTGTACAAGCTGTGTTGCTTCACCTGACATGTGTTGTGGTGATGTATTTCTCTGACATCATTGACTGAGCAAGCTCAACTGCATTTCTATCTTGCATGCGTATGCACATTCCCAATCTCTGAGCCTGTAATTCACGCATACAATGGGGCTCAGAGCAGCTTATGTGCATGCTTGCAACTTCTGCAGCTGCAGCCTGCCAAGGTGTATACAACTGTGTCAACCTGGCTGCATTTGTTGCAATGACCTATCCTGCTCTCAAACGTACCGGCATTGATGCAACTGCTGATTCTGTCCAAACACTGGCTTTGTTACTGCAGGTGACGCAGCACATGCTAGCGGAGTGGCCTGTGCACTATATTGCACACAGGCAGCATAACATCGAAATTAAATATGCATACTGTATTGTTGCTGGGCTCTCAATACTTCATTCTGTGCAGGTCTACATGTTTTTTCTGGCCCATGCTTATGGCACCAATGTTCTGCACGACCACTCAGGTGGCAGCGTTCCATGGGGTTGGATTTCATATCCATTAAACAATGGGTAGGTTTTTGGGCCCTTATATAAGAGGATTACACACACCCAACCCTAATGCTTAATGACAAATTCTGACAAATCACAGGGAAAACCCTAAGGTCAGTGGTCAGTTAGAAAAATATATGGCTGCCTCGTATTTGTCTTTCCAGAGACAGCTATCACCGTGCAGACATACATGGGAGGCTACCTGCTCATCTTGTGTTATTCCTCCGCCCTATCAGCCATCACAATACCCTCACTAGCCCTCGTGAATGTTAGAGCTGATGATATGTGGAGACGCGCACAAAAGCAGCTGGAAGACATGTACCAGACGTATGACCAGCAGCACCTATGTAACATCACAAACAGCACAAGACATACCTACAGAAGCCTAGATATCACCAACTTCTCCAAACAGCGCTGCACCCATGAAGGCCCAAGGTTGTTTTACTTCACGCTTGACGCCATGAACTTGCAGAATATAGTACAACAGCTGCCAAACATCAAATCAGCATTGCAGCAACCTTTGCCATTGATCATCCTCTATGCAGACAGATGTTGTTCAAGCTTGTTGAACTCAGTCATGCCAGCCACTTCAGACTCGTCAGGGTCAGCTTCTACAACTGACTTGACTTCAGGGATGTAGTGCATCAGCATGTTCTCTATGCCACCCTTCAGGGTGACAGCAGAAGATGGGCACCCACTGCATGCTCCCTGCATCTTGAGTGTGACTATACCGCTGTCCTCATGAAAGCCCTGTACACCAAAACAAATTTATGGGCAGGCCATGGCATGGACCAGGTCAAAATCTTCAAACATGCATCTGCATTGCGAAGACCCAGAAAGCATGTGTAGCATTCCACATTGTGTTTCCAAGGTTGCTGATAAGCAATGCACAACTGACTGTGAGCAATCCCAGGGCAGCAATGGGATGACGAGCAGAGCGGCAAACACACCAGACAGAGTGTATGGAGAAGGTGAACTGCATACTGCTTATTGTGGCAATGCTGACTAGGCAATGTAATACCTTGAAAACAATGTCACCGCCATCTTCCATGACTGCTGGCCTGATGCGTGTCTCCAGGAGTTGATCATAGCCACCACCTCACTGTCATCCTCATTGATTGCAGTATCAGACTTCTCAGTGCTACTGGCATCAGTGATCAAAGGGTCCCCTGTCACAAGCGCATGGTAGCTTACACATCTGCTCCATAACAGGTGTCAATGTATGTATATCCCCCATGCCAAAAGGCGTGTCAGAAAATGTCAGAAGTTCAAGATTGACATAGAACTCTGCTGTACACGGTGCAGACCTGGTTTGATGTCATGTTGAAGCAGGTGCTGATAGGGCATGCTGCACTCAATCACTCACCTGAAGTGAAGTGATCCATGATGCCAGCAAAGATGTCTGGCTTGACCACATTCCATGTGTAGTCATCAGACTTTGTGACTGTGATAAAATCTGATCCAAAAAAGACGTTGGTGACACCATCCACTTGGAATAGTTTCTTGGCCAATGGTGATTTCATCGACTCCCTGGCAGTGGCAAACTGCATGCTTCCACTCTGCATGCAGCCACTGTACATCAGCTACGTGGTAAAGGCAAAGCTTCACTTTTCAGTGTTGCAGCTGCAGGCCTGCAGAATATGAGCTTCACAACATTGATTGTAGTGACAGAAGTCCCAGCAAGATTAGGTGTTGAAGCTACCTCCAGGACTGTCAGAAGTCCCAGCAAGATTAGGTGCTGAAGTTACCTCTAGGACTGTCTGCCCAGGCAAGAACATCATACTGGAAGGGTTAGGAGTTGGCTGCGTTTGGATGAACATGCTGCGCCTTTGCTGCCCCAAAGCGCCTGGAAATCATGAGCAAGAACTTGATATGTTGGTGCGCGCATATGACACCTGCTCTGAGGCTGAAGGCTATGAGCTTTGCTCAATATGCTGCCACACATGTGAGTCGATAGTACTATCACCTATTGCAGACGTAGCTGTCTGATGTGGGTGAGTCGTTTGCTGAGAGTGCAAGTGGTGCAGCTGAGCAACTGGCTGCCATTGAAGTACTGTTGCACACGGTAACGCCACCTGCAGAGCACTCAGCACGAGTGCATTGCCCCGGCAAAGCCCACAATGATCAGCTTGCCGCAGACAGTTTGCAAATCTGGACAACACTTACCAGGACTGCTCTTGCTTGTGCACTCGTTTGTGACCGCAGAGAGCGACAAGCTCGAGGAGCCAATTCAGCAAAAGCTCTTTTCATCCTTGCTGACTTCAGTCGAGACTGTTGACTCTTGCAGCAGAAGCACTCCAAGTGATCGATAAAGCTTCGAAGAAACTTTACGTCGATCAGTTACTAAATGACTAATTTGACGATGTTACGTCCAGACAGCGTCCTCCTCGTACATGTTTACTGCAGAACATGTGGCAATGATTTAGAAGGTCTACCGTTTGTTTGAGTTGCATACATAGCAAATGCGAGCGCTGTCAACACATTGTTCGCAGGTTGGCAGGGTCTTTTAAGCCTTGTGTGATTATCATCCAGCGCGTTCTGCACAACCTGTTGTATATTGTCCCTTCGGACGATTTGCCGGTCACTGAGACTTGCACGAAGAGCAAGTTCAGCAAGCCCTTGCACAGCAGGCCGAGTCAATCATTGTATCAATGTTGGCAACAATACGCTACGTCCGCGCACCACCTGAAGTTGGCGGAAATGTGACCTGACGTCTTGCGCGTTCCACTGGTTTGCACCAGCTGCAGCATGCAGGCGTGGGGTGTCATGCCAGTGCTCGGGACCTCAGCTTGGTCGCCATGGACATGCTGAAAGCGCAGAGTACTTGCAGCATACACCGCTCGCGCTACGAGCGTCAGCATGTTCTACCGTACGGCGATACTTTGCACTCGGCCGAGTGCGGTTGTCCAGACAACTGGCCGAAGACGACCAGAGCTGCAGACCTTGTCGATATGCTGTTTCAGCAGGCGTTCAGCAGATATCAGCAGGGGATGCTGATGCCGTGCAGGCATCTGACTGTTGCCTACATGCTGCCTCATCACAATGTGGTGAGCTACCAAAACAGTGCATCCCAAAGCTTCTAGTATCAAGACAGAAGTATGCAATCATACATGACTTCCTGTCTTCACCTTTGTTCAGTTATACTGATGCATTGGTTATACTCTGTGTGATGCATGTGCAGACTGGCGGCATGAAGTGTCTGGTAGAACATGTAAAGCTGCTAACACGCAGAGGGCATACAGTCATTGCAGTACATCGCTCAGACACAGCCCATACTGCTATGCCGCCATGGACAGATATCAAACCTAGTGTGGATGTTGTCTGTCGCCTACATCAGAGGCTTGGAGACGTGTATCCTGCCTCCAAGATTGACGTTGTGGTAGTCGGCATCTTCCACCAGGTATGCACAATAGTGAGCTCACGTCAGAGCTTGCATATTGGGTCATTCTTCCTCACTGTGATAGCACATCCCCTGACTGGATGCATGCAGTCATAACAAATGCTGCCATTGGTACCATGCCACACAATTGCTGCATTGCTTTGCCTGCGCATTGATTCTGGCCCAATCTGCTGTAAACGTCATTGTTCTGCACAGCATGTTAAGCGCACTTTCATCTGTAGTCTGAATTGTTTCTTCCCACTAAGCCTGCTATGCATGCTATGCCAGGTGGCAGAGTTGCTGGTAGGAGTTGCAGCACCTGTGCTGTATTGGGAGCAAGGGCATGAGTGGCTATTTGGGGATCCTGTCCGGTCTCAGGTCAGACTTGGCAGCCACAATAAACCCTGTGACTCTGAACAAAGCTAGATTAAGGCGAGAGGGTTTCTGATAAAGTCAGCATGTCATGTGTGTTTACTATGCACATTATACCTTGGGTTTTTGGCATGCACAAACAAGACTACAAGGTGCCTCAGCCATGCATTTCATTCATCCATCAATCTCATTGCTTTTCATATCTCACTGTCTGCATATCAGACAAAACAGCTATGGAAACAGCACCTACTGATGCCTGCTGGATAATCAGCGTGCTCAGGTTTGTGTCCCATGCAGGTTCAGCACAATTACAGAAAACAGGATCAGCTGTTCCACATGGTCATGCATCTGCCAGTTGCTCTGGCTGCCGTCTCAGAGGCGGTGCAGTCCATTCTGGCCCAAGAGTTTGGCCGCACCTCCACTATCATCCCCAACAGTGTGGACTGTGACCGATTCCGTCCCGGACCTTTGTCATGTCATCCCTATACTGCAGTCCTGACAGCACCTGCAAACGAGGTGACATTTCAGACTGTACACGTTCTGTACCGCTTTTGCACCTTGGAGTCCTTTGCCTCCTTATGCAGCTATGACAGCTGTCACGCTATGCAGAGCTGCTGTGCATGCCTGTCTTCTTGCCTCTGCATCTGATGCAAGAGCATGCCGAAATGCCCATGAGTTGTGCTGTCAAATTTGGTGTGAGCGCCTCAGCGCAAACACGCCAAAGCTTTGTGCTTACAGCTGCCATCCAAGCGCACAAACCCATGTCCCATCCGAGGCCTGAGCTTTGCGTCACCCTGAGCCGCGCTTTTTTGGTTATTGCTTGTGGCGTATTGCTTATCACCTGCTTCGTGAGCAGGTCCTGACTTTTGTTCACATGCGCTGTGTAGCAGTGTGGCCACCCCAAGGCAGGGGTGCGGTCGGTTCTGCTGGTGGGCAACCCCTCACTGCACCTCAAGGGCTTTGATGTTGCCATCTCAGTTCTGGCGGCGGTCAACCAAGTGCTGCCTCTGCACATCACCTGGATCTGCCAGACGCAACCTACTGCAGCCCTGGTGCCAGCACTATTGGCTAGCGGCCTCAGGATCCATCTCCATGTGAACCCACCTCAGGTGCAATTGCTGAGCTGTGTGTCTGTTGACAGCTGTCAGTGCTTGCATTTGTGCCCAATTTTGACAAAACCAGATGATATGCTTGTGTCACTCCTCATAAACAGATGATTTGCTTTTGTCTTGCCTTCGTGCAGCAGACTCTTCATCCTCCTGCAGAATGCTTGCTCGTCTCATATAACATGTTCAATCAAGGCTACACAGCAGATACAATGCCTTTGGTTTTGATGCTACCTCATGTGCATTTGTGTGGCCACTTGCAGGACATCTTGCCGGAGCTGTACTGTGGGCACGATGCCTTTCTGTTCAGCAGCCGGTACGAAGCCTGGGGCATGCCTGTGCTGGAGGCCATGGCAGCCGGCCTGGCAGTGGTGGCCACAGCTTGCTTAGGGGTGGACACCTTCGCTCGCCATGGCATGAATGCACTGCTAGCTGCACCTCAAGTAGGCAGCTTCTTGTAACCACCTCAACATTGCATGATCTTGCACTTGCTATGGTCATGCACAAATCGTGACTTCCTGCATTGCAAGCTGCCACCTGGCTGGACAGTGCTGTTACTGAGTCACCATACAGCCCTTTGTGCGTCATGACATGACTAAAACTCAGGTGCATCCTTCATGGTTTGCTGCTGTGCAAATGCAAGTCCTTGGTGTCTGCTATGCAAGTCAGTTTGTGCGCAAGCAGTGGGACCTTGCAACGGCTTTTACTGTGGGGCCCTATCTGTCAAGCTCAGGGCCATGAGCAAAGATTGTTGCACTGCCTGTCCAGCTCCCATCCCCAAGCTGAATGGATGCTTGCTCAATCCCTTGGCTTGTACAGTCCCTTGGCATGCACAGTCCCGTGGCATGAACTGAAGCTCTTGACCTTGCAGGATGTGATGGGTATGGTGCGTAATCTGTACCTGGTCCTGACCGATGAGCAAGTGAGATGCCAGCTGCAGATCAATGCCCGCCAGACTGCTGAGCAGTTTACTCCAGTTGCTATTGCAGAAAGGTAAGGTGGAGCCATAGATACCATGAATACTGCGTTCCATGGTCCAGTGCTTGGTTGTGCTTACAGCACTTTAGACATGGTCATGTTGCGCTGTGTTCTCAGGAGACACACTTGAAAGTTCGGTTTTTCTGTGATGGAGTCAGCCATGATAGGACAGACAGTGTACAATCACTGCCATGCTGCATTCCTGCACACATGTCTCATGTCCAGCTTGCTTGATCAGACGAATGGTGCTGGACGCGTGCAGAGCTTGCTTTGCAGGTTGGAGGGCGTTCTGTACAGTCTCACATCGTGTTCCAAGGAGTTGTTGCAGCTGAGACAGCCAGCATTGGCAGATCTGCAACAAACATGTGCCTGGGCATCTCACGCTTGCAGCAAGCCCTCCACCGCAAAGCCAGCCAAACAGGGGAAAGAGAATGTGAGTGTGCCAGACAGGCCAGAATGCCACGGTCATCAAGACCTTGTGCTGTTAGCTTAACGCAGTGGGATATCATATGTATGTGTGTGTGTGCATAAAGTGTCAACCGTCATGGTTGTGCTAGGCTGATTATGGTGCAGGATGGCAGGACAATTGATACGTTGCACCGTGATGGTGGGCAAGTTTCTCACCAGTTGTTTTAGTTGAAAGCAAGGAACTAGTTTGCAAGCTCATAAATGTAGAATGGAAGTTCTTTTGAGAGGAGTGTCGAAAGTGAGTTTGGACTGTGTGTAACTACTTGTTAGCTTCTGCACAATGTGTTTGCGGACTGCTGTGTGATTGAGAGAATCTTGAGAGCTCCAATTGGCAGCCTCACAGTATGATGATCATAGTGTGCCCATCACAGTGGGTATACCTCTACCCAGTGCGTAATGCCTCCATTCAGCAGCAAAAGTCATTAGTCAGTGGCACACATACTGTCTGGAAGCACACAATGAAATGTATTACAAAACGTGGACAGCTGGGAGTCATACAGTTTCAACCTACCTTAATAAGGTACATGTACAGGACGTTTCCTTGCTGATGTTGGTCTACTGCTACAGACACATATGTATGCATTCCTGACAAAAAACTAAGCAATACTCTGCATACGCTACACTCAAAGCTTTATCTGCCTAGACTTGCCAATGACACTGTTCACTTACCAAACAGAGTGTCACTATTTTATCCATGCAAGCATAGGTTATTGCTTGTTCTGTTCAGACAACAAAGGACTTGTCTGCTCAGCTATAGTCTTCATTTGAGACCTTTCGGCCTCAATGCGCGCATTCAGCTTGGCTTGAAGATCCTTCCGGTACCCACAAAAGAACAGAAATTCCAGCCACACAAACAGATTTGCCAAAGCAAGGCTCTGCAATGTACACAAGCTCCGTTAATGACAAAGACATCCACTGGAAATGGTCGACCGAAATGCTCCTGGGTAGTATGCAAAGTACAGCACAAACTTTCTGGCCCACCCATTTACTCCAGATGGCAAGTCTGGCCAGCACACCAAAGGTCAACAGCAAGCAGAACTTTATATGAACTTGCTTAAAAACAGTGTAGTGAAGCATGGCAGGCAGAGGGGGAGTGGATGCAGATGCAGACACGCTGGCATGGCAATGCTGCTTGTGCGAACAGGAGAGGGGTCATTGCCTGAAAGAAGCTGTCTAACAGAGCCGGCTTCCTGTGCTCGAGCATGATGTGACCCAAATGGATCTGCGCCCACCATGATAGGACGTGCACACCAATGGCATATGCCCAGGCATGTGGCACGTGCTGAGAGAAGGCAGTTGCAGTCAGCCAGCATGGAATGCCGGTGGACAGGCACCATGTGACACCAGCAAATTGCTCCAGGCCTATATAGAATATTGAGTAGACAACAACGCCTAGGAAAGCTCCATTCAGGACGGCACACCTGCGCAAACAGACAGTAGAGTACAACTCTGTGCGGGTGTGCCATGCACATATACTGACAGCAGCACGAGCGCAGCAGAACTGTCACTCACTGTGCGAGTCCTGCAGGGAGTGAGTGCAGAGCTCCAGGTAGGTCATATGGAACTAGCTGCCCTGTGTAAGACAACCACACGGAAGCCGACCAGAATATCAAGGGAACAAAGACAAAATGCACCAGCTGATTCCATTTGTTGTGGTGATAAGCGCCATAGAAGCTGAGCTGATCGTAAAAGTTGAGGTTAAACCCCAAAAAGCCCATCCTATGAGTGTCAACACAAAGCACCTGGCAACGTCTGAGAAGATCCTAGCAGGCGCAGTCACGATGTGTAGAACGACTTCTGCGTGAGCCTGGCTCTTCGCCTAAGCCAGGATGCTGGGTAGGATGCAAAAGTCTGAGTCACCTTATTTTGTTGGATAGGGCGTCCCGACTAGAATGCCCGAAAGTGCCCCCGTCGGGAAGTGACGGGGGATAAACAGAGTGCTTGTCTCACGATCCATCGCTGACACCAGGCACACATGGTAGGCCTTAAAAGACGTCAATAAAAGCTCCAGCTGTGCGCTTCAAGCTATGATCTCAGGAATGCGAGGTACGTTCCAGCACAGTTGGATCTTCCTCGGTCAACGCTGCAGACAAACTGCGAATTGTACAGCTGAGCCCCCACTGTGCGAGCCTGCAACAGCTGTCAGCTGCCCCACATGCGTCTCAGGGAGTGCTGTTGCCCACAGGCATCGTTTCAGGCAAAGCTCGTCGGTATAAGCAAGGAGGCTTTGATCTTGACCTGGCATATATCACTGACCACATAATAGCCATGTCTTACCCCTTTGAGGGCCGTAGAGGTGTGTCCGTCTGCCATGTTTTGTGTTGCATTGTGGGAAACTGACACAGCAGCATCTGCTCGAGATTCTACTCACAGCTGCTTGTCTGCAGAATTCTACCGCAACCCACTCAGTAGCGTTAAAAGCCTACTTGATGGCCGACACAAAGCTCACTACATGCTATTCAATCTGTGCTCAGAGCGGCAGTATAAAGCCTCAAAGTTCGGTGTAGAAGTTGCTTGCTTCCCTTTTGAAGATCACCAGGTATGGGTCACTCCAATTTGCTCTGAGCAGGCAACGTCCTACACAGCAGCTTCACAGAATAATCCATATGTATGTGTGAGGTGGGCAATGCCCTGCATCACCAGGCTTGCGTTTTGCAGGCGCCGCCACTGCCTCTAGTGGCACAGTTCTGCCTGGAGGTTGCAGCTTGGCTTGGCAAGGATCCTCAGAACGTGGCAGTGGTGCATTGCAAGGCTGGCAAAGGCCGCACTGGCACAATGATCTGCTCCTATTTGGTTCATGCAGTATGTTTTCTCAACCTTGAGCATCACAGTGCGTCATGGCAATTACGAATTGACCAGGCATACACACAGTTTGCTACCAGGCATTGTGCTTGAATGGACCGATTTGTAACATGAGACAATGTGACAGTTGTGTTAGCCATCAAAGGTCAAGCAAAAGATGCACCTGAGATATGAAACAGGCAGTGACTCATGCAGGGCATCTGCAAGACAGCAGATGAAGCCTTGGATCTGTATGCAGCCAAAAGAACAACAGATGGCAATGGTGTTACAAATCCCAGCCAACGCAGGTACTCAACCCCACTACCAGCAACTAATAGCAGGCTAGGCCTGCAAAGGCAACTTGAGTCTCATGCATCTTGCAATGCCACCCCTCCCGCCTAATCATTTGACTGTTGGCACAATTCAAAGCATGTCAAGCAGGTTGTGACACGTAGATGACGACAACTGCCACTCCCACGCATTTTTGCCTAACATTTCTACATCAATATTGATATTATGCACTTCAGCTATTGATGCCCTGCGGCACAAACTCAGAATTATGAACTTACCCATAGACCTGCTTGCATGTAGGTATGTACAGTACTATGCAGACCTGCAAAAAGAAGGTCCTGTAGTGCCAAAGCGATTGCAGCTGCGGCGAGTGACTGTGACCGGATTGCTGCCTGGTGACACCAAGGACTTGATTGTTGGTGTGTGGTCAAGACCTCCTGGAGCTGGTTGGAAAAGCCATCTGATGTGCCTAGCGGCTGCTAGGCCTCAAAGCATGCTTTCTAATGGTCAGTGCATCTGTGACTGCACATGTGACAGCACTTGTGACTGCATATGACTGCCTCTGCAGACAGGCAATGCTGCAAGGCAGTCTGTACTTGCGTTATTGCTGTGGTTCAAGCAGTGCAGCTGCAATCTGATGTAACCCATATGCCTGACATGCATGGTATGGACGGACGCAACAACGTTGTTTGTCATTGGCTGAGTGAAGTGCATTAGCTGTTGAAGTGCATTTGATGCTTATAATGATACATGTCATGCATACACATCCGCCCGCCGCTGCAAATATAACCTGCTAGCTTTTGTTGCACCACGACCTGACCTGCTCGTTGATTTTTGGAGCTTCAGCATGTCTTTTGTTCAGTCGAATGGCCCTGACACCATCCACGGGTTGGGAACCTGGCTTCCCCACGGTTTATGCTGCACATCTTACACCGAAAGCTGGCGCAGCAGGTAACCAACCATCAACACAGCAGGTCACTGATGCCAACATTGGTGCAAGTCGCAGCGACCAGGCAAGTTTGCAAGACCGCAAACAACAGCTGCTGCTTGCCAACAACACAGCTGTGCTGGATTGTGACAGAATTGCTCTTGCTGAGCAGTGGCTTTTGGAAGGGGATGTCAAGATTGAGGTAGGGCTACAGTACTGCCCACGTGATGTCAAACAGCAGCTGCACTGGCCTAACTGCTTACATAGTAACAACTTGGCTGTTCTGTGTCTTACTTTTGGTCTCATCGCTTTCAACATCAGTACCTAGCTGCCTACACAGACAAGTACACGTGGGTTGCATACTTCTGTAGTGTCTGACCTTGCATTCAACACTGGCGTTCTGCAAGTGCGGCTGGTGCACACTCTCCACCTGCTGCACATCTTCATCATGGCACATGCAGATCTTCAAGTCTGAGGCCACTCCCAAGCACTCGTTAGCATGGACCTGGTTCAGCACCATCTTTGCGCCAACACAACAGACCCTATCTGTGAAGGACCTGGATCACTCCAAGAGCTTGTCTGCTGGCAGCATGACACCGTGCATGTACCGTGTCTGGACCAAGTGGCTCAAGGTGAGCCTGAGACTGCATGTGCAAGCACATGTTTGTGAATTCCTTCAGACAGAAGAGCTTGAATGTCAACTTCATGTCACCCTTCATTTGTGCACGTCCACAGTTGCCCTTCATAATGCATGTCAACAACTGCCCTTCATTTGTGTGTGTCCACATGATTGCACAGCAAGCATACTCACCAATACGCCATTTCTGGCCAGTTTAGGATTGTGCTTGTTCACAGCGGGACTTTTGTTCAACATCCAGTACAAGTCTGCATGACTGTGCTGTGCATTGAAATGGCTGGTGATGTATGACACCGTTACAATCTATGCTATTTGTGCTGATTAGTGTGAACCACTTGTGCACATCATGCACAGATGGCAAGGTCTGTGCAAGAGGACATGCAGCTGAAGATAGAGCTGACAGAGTTCAGTCCGGGCTAGCTGTTCGCGCGTGGTCCTAAGGGTTGCAGCCTGACACATTTGCTTTTAGCTGGGTGCATGGTGAGGTCGCCGTTGATGCTTCTACCTGAGGGGCTATGTCACGCATTAACTGACAAGTTGCAATGTCCACGCTATGTCCTGGATCCTGTAGAGTGATCCAACCTCAAACAGTTGTGCTTCACGTCCAGTGTGTGCTTGCATGCAGGCAGGCATACATTGTTGCTTGTAGCTTTTAAGTTGCCCAATTTGTCAATACGCTGCAGATTGCCATGCACATGAGGCAACAAGTAAGGGCAGACCGGCTGCAACAGTATGTGTCAACAGGCAGTCTGAAAAGAGTGCTGACCATTCAAGTAGTTACTCAGCAGCGCAAGGTGCAAATCAAGAACACGCGGCAAGGTTGGGGTACCAAAAAAAGCATGAATGCCATGCAGATGGTGTGATGCCGGCAGATGACATGATACCTGTGCATACAGTGGCCCATATTGTGTGGCTGCATGTATCGGCATTGTTGCATCTGCAAAAGCTCATGCAAAGCTGCTTGACTTACTGTAGATATGGAGGGGGAACTAGTGTCATGCAGCGGAATGTGTTTAAGGATCGGTGTCTCATAATTTTCAGAATGTCTGCGTCAGCTGATTTGTGTGTTTGTGTACAACTGTCAGAACTGCTCAACAGATGCAAAGCAACACATGAGACACCACCCATCATGAACGGCAGTATTGCTAGCAACATGTCTAGGCGTGAGGCTGTATCTAACAGCTAATTAGGGGTTACAAGGCAGGAGCAGCTTTTGCATTCAGCTGACATCAACGTCAAGAGTATGTACTAGTAAAACAACAAGACGGCCCGTGGCATTGCAGCCCTCAAGACTTTGTGTGGTGTTTGTTTGGCAATGTGCATGTGTTTTGCTTGCACATAGCTGATACTGCGGTTTTGCACATTTTGAGTTTGGTCTGCTTGCTAGTCATGCAGCTTGTGTTGCTTAAGGACCTGTGTCACAGAGCATGCGCATGTGCACATTTGTGGCATTGCTACAGGGTGGTTCAGTGACAGGCTACGATGCATGCTATACATGCCAATTGTATTGCATACATTTGTCTGCATTCGTCTCCGTACATTTGTCTTCCACGATTGCATGATTGTGCTTGGATGCTGCTCTGCTCTGCGTTGCGCCCTGGGGATATCCCTGAGCCTTTCTCTGCCAGCTTACGCAGGATAGGACTTCTGAATGTGGTGAATCGACTACCATGTACACCCAGACAGAGCTACAGGCAGCCTGCCCACTTATAGACACAGCTGGTCACGAGTTCCTGTATGCCCTTTCACACTCGTGTGCCTGTGCCTGGACGGACTGCATGACCTAATGCTCACTCTGGAGGTACTACTGGTGCTGAAGTACCTCCAGAGTGAGCATTAGGCCGCTCATGTCCTTGCTTTTGCAGGTATAAACAACCGTTACACCAAGGACAATTGGCTGTGTCTAATGGCTCGTGGCCAACAGCGCTCAGCTCAGATCTAGCATCCGGACTCAGCTAACATTTCATTTCATTTAGCACCTTACAGTCTGGGGTATGGAGCCAGTTGTGACTCATCAGACATCCTGGCTTGAAAGCACAGGTGAAAGCATCCGGACTCAGCTAACATCGTTCATACAAACTCAATACGGCACAGACAAGCTCCACAGCTCAGCGCAGTGCGACATCTGCTGATCATATGACTCTGTGTCAGCTGCTTCTGGGGTAGCTGACACAGAGTCATATGATCAGCAGATTTTTTTTGTTTCACATGCAAACAAGACGTCAAGCTGCACTGCTGTGTTGCAGCATATGTGTATGGATAGATATAATGTGTTGCATGCGTACACTTTGTACCCGTATGCGCAGATGCAACCGTATGAATTTCACGTTTTCGGCCTGTTTCAACCGAGATTTGAGCCCATTTTCACCTGTTTTCACCGCCTACGTGATTCACAAAGCCCTGCGCGAAACCCTTTAATTAATTGATTCGATGCTGTCGGACCTTTCAAGAGCGCAAACGGTCTCGACTAAAGATCTCGACGACCGGACCCCGCAGTGCTCCACGGCAGCCATTGTTGCGTATCTTTCAGTGTTACTGAATACAAGAGAAAATGTGACCAGTCGCTTTCTAAGCATGCAGACAAATCTCGAGGAGCAGCATGTGGTCTAGCGGGTATGTTCGTGCCTCGGAAGTTTTAACCACAAGCCCATCAGCATTGCCTGTTGGCAAGGTGCACTTCCAATGAGTAGTTGAACCCTTTTGTCGCAGGCGAAGGGGCCTCACCTCGTGGTCACTAGGTCGGAAACAAAATCTTCTGGCCGTACTGTCACTTGCGCTGCTGATCGTCTTCTTTTGCGTCAAACCAGAGGCATCCGGGCTCAATTCCACGCCTCGCGCCAATATCGCATCACCCCAAGACGACTCCAAGACTTTTGGTCAGGCCTCCAGTCAGCAAGTGCTTATAGAGAACATATATCAGAGGAGCCAGCCGTTTGAGAGCAATGCACTCCGCCATCTGGACTCTGCCGCATTTACAGATGATATCGCCCTACGTGAGGGCAAAAACGGTTACGAAGCTACCAAGTGGATATGGGATTTCTTTCCACCAAACTATAACTGTCCTCTGAAGGAACGCTTTGGCAGGCAAGCACGCATAGGAGACGGAGGTAAGTGGGTGTGTGGCGTTGAGACACTTATGCAGCGGCAAGGGTGCAAAGTATACAGCTTTGGCTCCAATGGAGATACAGACTTTGAAGAAGCTGTTCTTGCAACAACCAGCTGCGAAGTACATGTCTTTGATCCCACATTGGGACAGGAGGCACTTGAAAAGCTGTCCAGACAGCCCAAAATCCAATTTCACCCTGTTGGGCTGGGACCAAAGAATGAGCAGGTAGAGATGAGAGACAACAGAATGACCATGGGCAATAACAGACACTATACCATGGATCTGCTTACTCTTCAGACAATAATGCAATCTTTGAATCACACTTGGATTGATGTGCTGAAAATTGATATTGAGGGCTTTGAGTATGCTGTGTTACAGCAATTGATGAAGACCAGCAAGTCTCAGTTGCCAGTCTCTCAGCTGCTTGTCGAGTTTCATTACTGGGATGATGCGCAAAGAACGCTTCCTCGAGACATTCTGGCAACGTTGAAGTCCTTGGTACACAACAACTTTAGGGTGTTCAGCACTGAACCCAACTGGTGGTGGACAAACAAAGCATACGAGTTTATTGAGTATTCTTTCTTGCATGTTGACAACACAGGCAAGGTGTTGCTTCCTAGCTAGTTCTTTCTTGCCTGTCTTGAGAGGTTTCCACAGAATCTATTCAATCTAGATCTGATAGTCAGTGTCAATAGCTATACCACGAAGGTTGAGGGATTAACAGTCTTGCCGAAGCATGTCGAAGTACCATTCCAGGAGTTTGTGATGAATTTCATGATTCACAAGCCACGTACCGGTATGCATACTCGCATCTAACATATAGGCAAATATACATATTATAGCTGGCAAACCACGTGTATAGCTTTATAGCCTGCAAGTCGAGGCAGCTGTCAGGCTGCGCTGGTGCAGGCAATCGCAAGCTGCCCAAGATGCTAGGGTTGTCGACTGGCGCAAACATGGTTGATTGCCCACGCAGTGGGCATGCTCTTCCGTCTAGACCCGCACCATGGGCACGCTCTTCCGTCTAGACCCGCACCAAGTGCAGCTGATGAAGCTGGGGGCAACTGATCTTAGATGTGCTCAAGGGCAATGAGTGCGACTCAATGGACTTGAGTCGGCGTTTTCGAATGCTTTGTACTTTGAATACCTTTCGCCGCGCAATACATCCGGCATACCCTGCAACTACATGCCCTGAGCTGTCTGCCTGTGCCAGCTGCTTTTAGTCTCAGCCTGATCGGTCCAGCTGTGTGCAAGTGGCTCCCCGGGCATCCTTGCTGGCAGCAAACAGCGAACAGGCTGCGAGAGGGCGGAGGATGAAGTACACCCGGCTGCATGGTCATGAAGAATCTGTCCAAAGCTCTGACGAAAGAGCCGCCAGTGATCTGCCCACGTATCTTGTCGCTCGGCGAAGATTGCCATCTGAGGAAACCCCTGCTGCAGCATCCTCAGCATACTTGAACTCATACAACAACCTACCAGGAGATAACCTGCTGCAGTCTATACCAGAGCACCTCATCAATAATATCTTGGACCAGCTACCCCCTGATTCCCTGATCAAGGCTTGCTATGTGTGCAAAAGCTGGAAGCAGCTTATCCAGCAAGATCAGTATCAGTGCAAAAGGCTAGCTTGGCATCATAAAAGCTTCCTGGCACCAGGACATGTAGCAAAGTTCCGTGCTAAGAAGAGGCTGTTGAGTTGTGCCGCAGAGCAAAGGCTAACAGAGTTGACTGAGCGGGTTGGGAAAACAATGCTTTTGCAGGTTTAGCAAATTTGCAGCATCAGGCCTGCATGCATTAGGATCGCACGTATTCTATATTCTATTCAATTCAACAGTGTTGTGCTAAGTCTCTCCTACCGTGTACTCTCGCAAATATCGTGTTCATGAATAGCTCAGCAGTGATCACAGAGCACACATTTACTTAGTTGTGGACTGCAAGGCACATACGATGTGAGACACATTACTGCATGCCAAACTTGACTGTCTTTTGGCACTAGTACATCATCACTAGCGACATCGAAATACCATTAGTTGCCAGGGCTTCATTTGTGTACACTGGGCATTTCTGCAAACTGTCATGATAATGATACATTTATCCTAGTGAGTCTATGAAGTTCTTCACGACCTGCCTACCGTTGTCAGTGATGATGCTCTCAGGATGAAATTGGACACCCTGCAGCACATGCTATGCAAAGTCAATATCGCAAATTTATGTCAGTCTATCAGACTGTTGCAAGCTGTCTTGGTTTTGGTGTAGCATGCCACAGCAGCAACATAGCAAGCTTTCTTACATTGCTGTTTGTAGAGTGACGAGTTAGCTTTTATCATGCATGACAAGTGACAAAAGCTACTGCAGAGCATCTCACACTGGCCAATGCAGGACATAGCAGACAGAGACAGATGCTTGTCCTGAATGCAGAGTCTTCAATGACATGGTATGCCTCCTTGTGCATTGGAGATCCCTCAATCAGTGAAGCACATACCTGGATGTGGGGATACTGTTTGTGCTGAACTGCCATGACAATGCCGTCATCAGTCCAGGCTGTCACTTCAAGTATGTCAGGCACGCTGTCCTTTGCAATGACCAAGCTGTGGTACCGAGCAGCCAGGAAGGGATTTGACAACCCCTGCAAGCCACAGGCAGCATATCAACGCAAGGCAGCATATCAACGCAAGGCAGCAAATCCTAGTGCTTTCAGCTGCACACCTTAGCTCAGCATGTAAAGCTCTACTAGCAGAGTGTACTGAACAGGCTGCCATGACTGCAACACATAGTCAGCATGTGTGGCCTGTTGCATGACGTGACACAGCTTGCACGGATCAACCTGAAACAATGATTCAAGCAATCATATGACATACTACAACACGCAACAGCAACTGCTTCATGCCTTGATGCTTGCTTTTTGAAAGCTTTTTGAGAGTATGGCATGGAGGAGCTTGCAAAAGATACTGCGCCATCAGCCTGATCAACATCTTTTAAGCTGACAGCATCCTAGAGACATGACAAGTAAATATGTAACTGACCTTCAACAGGCCAGAGTTCTTGTGATGGACAGGCGATGTTTTGCCATGCATGACTCCTGACGGTGCTCGCACCACATCACCACCAAACACTTGCCCTATGCATTGGTGCCCCATGCACACCCCAAAGATAGGAAACTCTGTGCCCAGCTCTCTGACAGTTTGCAAAGCAATTCCTGAATCTTCAGGCCTTCCTGCCAGTTGTGTTCTAGCGTTAGTGTCATAGACTGTGAATGAAGCATGCCAGCCAAGAGCAAAAAGGCTGCCTGCAGATTGTGATGGCCCCATGATCATGCAATGAGGCAGGTGCCACACTGCACATTGGTATGTACACCCACTGACCTGGTCCGGGAGATAGCAGAATCCCCCTGGGATTTAGAGCGCGCAATTCCTCAATTGTCTTTTCGTCATTTTTGTACACAAGATGCTCACAACCAAGATCGCCTAGGTACTGCAAACATCAACATGTCTTCATGCATTGTCATGATGTTCATGTGGTCAGGGTGCTGCAATGAAGTGAGCGCTGACGCTGACATGGTGGGCCATTACCTGACAAAGATTGTATGTGAAACTGTCATAGTTGTCTATGACTATGACAGGACCTTTGTCATTGCTGCTGATGCCGTTTGCAGAAGAGCACTGGCATGCAATATGCTGCCTGGAGCGCTGTATGCAAAAGAGATGCTTGAGGCAGGACGCTTGCTGTTGTGTGGTCCGCCGACCACATAAAGCCGCAGTGTAGATCCTGCAGCTTCTGCATTTGTTGTGATGCCTGGTGGAATGTGCGTTGGCCAAGTGACCGGGCACAGCAACGTCAAGTTGCCAATCCCTGCCGGATGTCGAAGCTCCACTCGAGGATGTATATCTGCAGGACGTCTGCATGTAGCAAACCAGTGTTCTTGCGATAGGCAGGAACAGTGTTACGCCAATTGCTGCCGCAAAACGAGCTGGCATTCAGTCGCCTTGCCCTGATTAGTCATATGTTTCAGGGTTTGAAGCTTCAGCAAGGGGTGAGACCTTACTGGCGCTAGTACATGGCATCTCTCTGATCGCAAGTATGTGCAAGTGGCAGGTAACTCAAGCAAGTGCTGAGCGCTTGTGACCCCGTCGAGTTGACAGCACGTCATGTCAGATACTGAACCAGAACCCACGGTACAGCATACAGAATCCTACGAGGAACAGCATATAGCAGAGAGCGATGCAGCAGACGACCCTGATGCAATTCCAGAGGGTTCCAGCGATCCCACCGACTCAACAGATTTGCAGACAGAGTTTCATGCAGCTGAAGAGCCAGCAAAAGAAGACGCTGAGACAGACAGTGCAGAACATCAGCTCTCACCTATAGCTGGGGAGGCAGCTCGAATGTTGTCGTCTGTAGCGGATATGGAAATGCAGCAATTTGTGGAAGCAGATGCTGACAGCATTGGTGACTCTAGGCCTGTCAGCGTTCGACAGCAGCAGTCAGACGCCGGCCAGCAAGGTGTCCCTGACGCCTTACTTGATGAGTTTTCTGTGTCTGCGTCCCATCAGCAAACGCCTGCAGACAGGACACTACTTGCATCTTCAGCTGGTGAATATGATGCTGCGCAAGCTGAAGCTGGCATCAACTTGCTGCAAGACCATATGGTGGAAGATGAGCCACAGACCGCCTCAACTTCTTCACTGATAGACAATGCACAGCAAGATGTTCCTGCAGCCTATGCTACTGCTCTCAGCAATCCAGAGTTGGACCCTGACCATCCATTGTTGGCACGTGCTCAGAACGCTTTGGCCAAGCAGTTACTTGCTATCAAGTATCGCCTGGAGTCAGACGTCCGTGAAAAAGCAGTCACATTGCAGGTATCTCAGCCTTGTATGTTGTCTCACCGCGCAAGCACATAGGCTGTACTTCTGCTGGTCAATCAAGGGCCCACCATCCCCAAACAGCCATATTGCCAGTGCTGCATACAGTATTTTGTAGCACTCATAGGATAGGCATGGTCAATGTGACAATCTGCTTGATTTGCAGTGTTCCATCAGGAGATGACACCAGCGTATCTTTGCTGAAAGCTATTTCTTACTGTGTGTTGTTGCTCTCAATGATCATCAGCATGTCAACTCCGTGTATGCTAAGGTGGACTTTCACCCAGAATACCGAATTGGAAACGGTGCCTAGCCATTCAAGCCTGGTCTGCAAGCTACTGACCATCCCAACATGTTCTGTAGCAGGCCACAAGACAAACCCGCAAGGTCACCGTTTCAAAGCTTTCAAGCCATACATCATGAGCGTGCATGGTCTATCATCACAAAGCTGTAGGCTGTAACATGCACAAGCCTATTGCACAACCTATGCACAATGCTGTTGCAGCATGCCAAGACACGGCGTGAGGCCATCGGTGTGGAGCTGTACAACTTTCAGCAGCAGCTGGCCAAGATGCAGATGCAGCTGGAGAAGGCTCAGGAGAACTACGCTCACATCAGCCACATCCGCCGCCAGGCTGAGGAGCAGCTGCACAGCCTGCAGAAGACTCATGCTGAAGAGGAACAGCTCACCGCACAAGAAAAGCTCAAGGTCGGCTCCTGCTCTGCTAGCGAAGTTCATAGTGCAACTTTGTCCAGATGAATGAATCATGTGCATGGTTGTGTTGTGCTGAGCCTTGCACTGCTATGCCATGCCCTACTTGGCTCGACTTTGCTATGCATAGCCCTATATTCTGTGCCTTGCTCTCATTGCCCTTCTCCGCCCTGCCCTGCCCCGCCATGCCCTGCCCTGCCCTGCCCTGCCCTGCCCTGCCCTGCCCTGCCCTGCCCTGCCCTGCTCTGCCCTGCCTTGCCCTGCTCTGCCTTGCCCTGCATGATCTATGCACTGTTCCTCAATGTTGTGTGCCATGGTAAGCGATCTCATAGAAAAGCAAGAAGCCTCCTGGTATACTTGCCAACCAATCAATTGAGCTTGCTCATGCCCTTTGCTGCTGATGCAAACATTGCAGCGGCCTGCAGCGGCCAGCATTGCACATAAACAGGCCCCACATACTCCATGCAAGGCATTTCATGCATTCTCTGGTATGCTTACTACTGTAGCAATGGGCTTGGCGTATTGTGAGAGTGAGCACACTTAGTATGTCCACAGCAGCTCATGCATACTGTGACTCATCCTTTCTTGGACACGTGTCTCAAACGCTGTGTTATGTTGTACATGACATGCTGTGATGGTCAACACAGGTTGACAAGGTGCAGAACGAGCTGGACGGGCTGGCAGCCACCCTGAAGCAAGTGGAGCTGTACAATGAGCAGATGAAGGGCGAGATTGCTGTCACTAGAAGGTGAGCTTCAGTCTTCAACCAGCCTGTGACCTGCCTACCTTGGTCAAGTTGACACTGAGGGACAATGAGACCTGCTTAATGTTCAGTGAAGATGTCAGAAATGTCTGATACTTGTTACAAGCAGGCTTTTGTATGACTTTTTGGTCGCTATACTCCGTTTGCTTGCGTCCTGGGGATTCCACGTGCGCCCTAGAACTTCCACATACCCTCGAGCCCATTAACCCACGGGGCCTCTACGAGCCATTTCGTATGGCGGCCCATCATGTTCTAGGGTGCACAATGTCATGATCTGACTGTGCTGGCTGTGCATGGTACCAAGCCCTAGCACACCACGCCTTACGCAATGCATGTTGTAGCACTAGATTAGGTGGACATGCTAGTGCAGCTGCTCCAATTGCTGCATCCTCCTGGCATGCGTGATTGGCCGCACTCTTTATTGATGGAAGACCTGCAACACCACATGATCATCGCCTCACACTCATTGCCAAGACAAAGCAGATATGACCATGCTTTTTACACACATATCTATGCAAATGTTTACCATTGCACGCGTTGTATGACGTACTCAGTGTTTGCACATGGTATGTGCAGGGCCACATACGCTGCTGAGCAGTCAGTTCAGAAGCTGGAGAAGGGGAAGAAGGACCAGGACTTGCTGATTGACCACCTGCAGCAGCAGCTACGTAGTCAGGAGCAGCAGATCGCCATCTACAGCCAGCAGTACGATGCCCAAAAGCGGGAAACCAGGGCGGCAAAGGAGATGCTGGCGGGAGCTGAGGCTGAGATGGAGGGAATCCATTTTGAGAAGAAGCAGCTGACTGCTCAGTGGCAGAGCAGCTTGATTGCCACTCAACGCAGAGACCAGGCTCTGAGGGTAAGCATGGGCAATGCCGGTTTGCCGGTCGGCGGCTGCCGGTTTGTTTGGGAGTATGCTTAGTCAGCTTGTTGCCCAATATCAGCAGTCGGGTTGCTTTTGTTCAGCTTTACATCAGATGAGAGCCCTTTTACCCTGAGCTTCTGAGTATTTGTCAGAGCTACTGAGTCGCATTGCAGGCTGTGCAAGTTCATCAACACAAAGCTGTGCAAGAGTCATACCTGCAGTGTCAACGCAAGGCACGAGCGAAAGCCCTGGATGTAATGCAAAGTTGCAGACCGCAACCTTGGTTGCAATGCTGTATATGCTATGCAAGCATGCACAGACAGCATTGCTGAGACAGCCTTGAGTGATGGCAGGCGCTGGAGGATGCAATCACAAAGCAGCATGAGCAGGAGCGCAGCATTGAGAACGAGATTGATGCCTACCGCAAGGACATTGTGCGCGAGCAGATCCGCAATGAGCAGCTGACAGCTGTCATGACCAAGCTAGAAGGGGAATCTGGCTTCCTCCAGACCCAGAATGACACCATGGTCAGGAAGCAGGAGAAGCTGCAGGTGGGTCGCCTCCACCTGCATCTTCAAATCCACCAAAGCCAACATACATGCTCACTTGGTAACTGCATACAACGTGGAACGTAGCTTGACGCATGTAGCATTCCTGAGGTTTGCCCCGACACTTTGAACTTTGGTGCTCACACAACGTCTCTGCGGCACACCAGTAGCATGGGTGCAGTGTCATTGTATGCTGGAAAGATAGGACACGGCCTGCATCACTGAGTTGCTGCAGCAAGTGTAGCATCACAATGGCGCTGCTGCAGTGCTGTCTCTGCCTCTGCTACCTTACGCATTATGCTGAGGGCTGTGCATTAAGGCGGCACCAGCCACTCAAGCACAAAAGTCCAGCAGGCGTCATCATGATGCATGGCATGTTGATTAACACACATCATTGTTGGCATACTGGCTGCCAAAACAGGACCTCGTACAGGGAACAACTCACAACCGTAACTGCCTGGCCCCATGGAAGGCACGTTTCAGATTGTTCAGCAAATGGCCTGTTGCAGGAGACGTATGTCAAGCTGCAGCATGATCTCAGTCTAGCTGAGGAGAAGCTGAGGAAGGCGCACAGCCAGGGCAAGCTGCTTGAATCCGACCGCAAAATCCTGGATGTGGGCATTGCCAAGGCTAACAACAGCATCAAGGTATGCAGGCCTTCCATGCATGCATATGCCACCCATTGCATGATGCCCTGCTCCTACAGCTGGATGCATGCTGCTTGCTAAGCAACATGAAAGGCCGTGCAGAAAACCTTTTCTGGACCAATAAAGGCATTGCAATTTGATGTTTGTCGAGTGCCAATTGGTGGAATCAAATCAAGTGTATGTCTAGATGGAGGCGTGTGCAGCTCAATTTGTCTTATGATTAGTGTGCTTTGTTGGTGGGGCATATGCTGGCACAGACCAACAATCCAAGCTCGTCATGACATCCAGATCATCAATCAGACCACATTTGTTCAACAATCCAAGCTCGTCATGACATCCAGATTATCAATCAGAGCTCCTGATTCCACATTTGTCTGTACTCCTTCAAATTGAGTCATCCAGCTTAGCTCATCCAGCCTGATCAAGGTCATGACATTTTGGAAAGCAGTGTGCTCACCCTCACCTCCGCTGTGCAAGACTGCCTGCTGTGTTTCTTGCATGATTGATTCATTGCATGCATGCCCTACTGATGCTCACATCTATTAGAAGTCTGTTAGGAGTGTATGCCATTGTCACCCGATGTCAGTAAGAGGCATAGCATAGCATAGCATAGCATAGCATAGCATAGCATAGCATAGCATAGCATAGCATAGCATAGCATAGCATAGCATAGCATAGCATAGCATAGCATAGCATAGCATAGCATAGCATAGCCTAGCATAGCATAGCATAGCATAGCCTAGCATAGCCTAGCCTAGCCTAGCCTAGCCTAGCCTAGGAGCATGTGTGATCTGTGCAGCACAGGACTGACTGCAAGTGCACTCACCATGTGCTCAGCTCCTACACCTCAGGTACTATTCAGGTTCATGCTAACATCTGTTAGAGTCAAGACAATATAGAATGGATGTGCTTGACACATTTCCATACAGTGATTACCTGAGGTTTTTGGTCACGGATGCCCCGTACAGCAAGGCTGATGTGTGCCGACTGTCTCAGGCTGTGGAGGCCAAGGTGCTGGACAACCTGAGCGAGCAGACAACTGCTGAGAAGAGCGCAGCCAAGACTGCGCAAGACATCAAGGCCCTGCGCAAGCAAGGTGTGAACAGCAGCTCCTTGCATTTGTACAATTGCTTACATCATTCGCTGGAATGTGCCTACAGCCGCTCAGATGCGGTTGCAGTAGCAATTGTCAACTGCAGTTACAGTTGTCAGATGCAGTTGCATGCAGCAGCTCAGATGATAGGCCCCAGTACGCACATGGTCACTCAAGTGATTTGCATACATGCACATGCAGCTGTCCACATGGCTGCTGTCTGTCTACAGCCTAGACAATTGCAAACCTTCATGAATTCTCCAAGACATCAGGCAGCTAAGACGTCATGCACACCTTATGCAGAATCTAGCACGCTGGATGCCTGCACCATGGCTGCCACTGACAGTTGCATCAAGAAAAGATAGCCATACATGTTTTATGCAGAAAGAGAACCTGACAATCATGACTTTTACTCGGACTCTGACTGGTTGCAGTGTACGATGAGGAGATGCTGGTGGTTCAGCTTCAGAATGAGCTGGCCAGGCTGGAAGTGGAGATCCTGCACACCCAGGGCCGGAACCTGCGCCTGAAGCAGGCTATGCAACTGCTCAATGAGGACATTGACGAGAAGATGCAAACCATTGGCAAATTTGAGGTATGCCAGTCCACCCAAGGCTGAAGCTGATGGCATTGTCAACGCACTGAAGGTCACACGAGTGGTTTGATAGACACAGAGAACATAAGCAGGCACGCTGAAGTAGGCATATGAAACATGTGGAGGCAGGTTTGTGTTTGTCTGCCTCACAGAGTGCTCAGGAAGAAAGCTTCAACAGCTTTCAGGGCATGGTGCAAAGCGGTGGTCTCCAATGCAGCTGCTGCTTGTAGTCGAACTCATCTTGGCTTTTGCAGCAATCAAGCTGCGCTGCTCCTGTTCACCCTTCAAGTCTTTGTTGCTGCTGCTGTTGCTGCAAGGATGCTTCTGGCTCTATGCTGCTATATAGAATGCTGATTGCAGATTATGGCAGCTTGCATCACGCCGCTTGACACTGTTGCAATATGCTTTGTAGTGCTTGCATCTCAACACAAGCATGCTGCGCCTGCTATTCTGCTTGCTTTGGCCTGCCTCAAGCATAGCTACTAAGATGCTGTTCAGTGCTGTGACAAGCATGTTGTCACTGTGCCTAATGGGATGCAGGCGGATCTGAAGCAGAGGGCGTTTGAGATTGAGAAGAAGACAAAGGAGGTGGACCTGCTGAACCGCAAGTATGAGAAGCTGCAGTCTAGCCAGCAGGGCGGACCTGAAGCAGGTAACTTTCTTCCCTCTCCCTCTCCCTCTCCCTCTCCCTCTCCCTCTCATCCCTTTTGTTCCCTTGCATGATCAAGGCAGTGAGAACCACAGAAAAGCAACACCTCAAGACCTCTCTTTCACTGACACAAACAGTGAGACCCAGACTTCCTTTGCTTTATGTTGAAACCTGACAATGGGGTTTCAGGACAAAGGTAAGCAGGGCAGGGAGCGGTGGGTGGGCTGGCAGGGCGCTCCCCTTTTGCATGCACAAAAAGGTAGACACCCTCTTTCTGCTGCTGTGCAGGCCCTCTGGAGGCAGTGGTGAACAATCTGACAAGGGAGATCCAGGGCAAAGGGGAGGAGGGTAGGGAACTGCAGCGCAGATGGGTGGGCTGGCAAACTGAGCTTGTAGGGCTCCAGGCCGAGAACAATCGCCTAGCCCAGGATCTGCAGCGACTCAAGGCTCACCACACCATCACTCACCACAAACGCACGCGTCTCAGGCAACAGTAAGCATCCGGATATTGCAGAGTCGTGTCTTGGATACTTCTGGAGCTTGTGGTCAGCAAGCTGCATGCGAGCTGTCTGACTAAAGCAAGTCTGACGATGTCAAGGCCAGGGGCAGCAGTGAGCACCCTGACACCAGAAGTGCAACTGGTGTAGGGAAGCTTGGGCTGCCCCTCAAGCTTCTCATCGTCAAAGTGTCTGCTGGTATAGTGGACTTTGGTGCCTGATTTCCCGATAGCTCCTGCTGCTGGTTGTGGCAGATTGCTGTGCATGCTACAATATGCTTTGCTTGCTTGTGCTGTGCTGAGCGTGCATGTAGCTTATAAGGTAGTGCATCCAGCGCCTATACTCCAGTCCCAGAAGACTCAGTTGACGAGTTGATTCACATCTGGCTCTACATTGTCAGACTGTGATGCAAGCTGTGGACCCGAGCCCCTGCAGTCATTTGCATCATTGGCGTGGGGTGATCCAGCAGGGCAAAACTGGCCTGAACAGGAGCAATGCCTACACCTGCACACATGCTTGTCTAAACAAAGCTGCAGCGTTTTTTTGTTGTTACTGATGCTATCCACAAGCCAAGGCACGCCATACCCTGCAGGCATGATTTGGTGCTGCGGGAGGTGAAGGATCTGGAGAAGGGCATCGCACATCTGCACAACTGCATGGCCAGGTACAACGCCCTCATTGCAGATAACGCCGGTCTGAAGGCGCAGCTGGTCAACGACAACTTCCACCTGGAGACCAAAATCAGTCATGAACTCAAGGTGATGCTCCAGCTCTGTGTACGTGTCACAGCCAAGCCTGCAGGCCTGTGAGCTTGCTGATCGAGGGGCTGTTGCAGAACACCTCCTTCCATTCTCAGCATCACTAGATGCAGACAATCTCCCCAACATGCCAACTATTGTTTCTGCAAGTTGGCATGTGGGGGAGGCTGTCTGCACCTAGTGTTTGTATCTAGTAACACTGAGAATTGCAGGAGGTGTGTGTGAGGTCCTGCCTGAAGGGCTAACAGTAGCTGAGCTGGCGTCAAGATTTCTGTTGTGGTCACTCATGGCTGTATGTACCTGATCCTCAGGACAAATCCTGCATGTCTGCCCATGCAAGAAGTTCACAACATTTGGTTGTGGATCACCTAATGCTTCCTGTTGCACATCTGCTGACTGGCATGCCCTGAATAGCATTGCAGTTCACGATGTACATCTTGCACACAAGAGCATGACTCACAAGGAATTGCTTATACAGGATATGGAGGAGGCAGCAGCAAAGCTGAGCGGGTCCATTGATGCTAGCCGCCAGGACAAGAGTCAGCTGCTGACTGACGTTGTGGAGACTGAGAAGCAGGTTTGTCCATGACCCTTGCTTTGGTGCTTCTTCAGTTTGCTGTGAAACTACACAGCCCGGTGCTTCTGTGCTGTCTAGCAGTAGCAATGGTGAGATGCAAGTGTGCTTCGCATAATGTATGTGTTTTGCTGAATGACACCATGCTGATTGACTAAAGCAGGGAAGCAATATTGTCACGCTCTGCCATGCAATTGCAGTCTGTATAGAGCCAAGCACACTTCTTGCTGCATATTGACAACTTGCAGGCATGGTTATGCTCGTGTACAACCAAGGTACAGGCGTAACAAGCGCCTCAATCTGCATCAGGTATCTGGAAACGAGTGTGCCATCTGATCTGTATCTGGTGTGCAGCTGTCAAGTCCTGGCACAGAGGCTCTCAATACAGCAGTTGCACTTACGGTTGATGGTGTTGCTGGTTCCTTCATGAGGGCATGACAGCGCATGTTGACAAGCCCATGAGGCTCAGTCTGATGCCCTACTCCCACATAGCAGTTGCATTTTTGATCCTCTCATGACTGCGTCCCAGGTGATGCTGTGGCAGCGCAAGATTGAGCTGGAGAGGGAGATGAATGATGTCCTGGACCCTAGCGTGGGGGGTGATGTGGTGGGAGCCATGAAGAAGGAGATCCACAGGATGCAGCTCAGGGCTGGCGAGCTGGCTCGCATCCAGGAGAGCCTTCTGCTGGACCTGGAGCGCTCCATTGCCAAAAGGGACACCATTGCCCTCAAGGCAAGCTAGGCTGCTTTCTGTTCTGTGTCTCGATAGGCACCCCCCATGCATGATGAGATAGCGTGTTGGCCTATCTTGAGCTGATGGGTCAAGTCTGTGTGCATGATGCTCAGCGATACAATACAAAAACCCTGCTCCTATTTGTGCAGTAGCTCAGTGCCAAAGTGAGGATTGTAGCCCTCAACTTTGACTAGGCTGCTGATTTTCCCTCCAGGCGTTCATGCAATCAGTCATGGCAACCCCCCTAAGTACCTTGTTTGTTGAGACGTGTTCAAATGGGCGCACAGGGGCGAGCAGCCACGATGAAGAAGATCCCGGACATCACAGAGCAGGCCCTGAAGAAGGCCCTGGGGGAGCTGGAGCGCAGCATCAGGGATACCAAGAGGGAATCCAGAGCCACTGATGAGCGGGTGGCGAGCATGGACTTCCAGCGCGCCCAGCTGGCAGATGAGGTGGCCTCAGCCAATGACAGGTCAGCCTACCTGTGTGGGGACGCAAGAGTCTGACAAGGGTATTGTGAGAATGGTCAAAGTTTGTGCGTGACTTCTAGGATCTTTCTGTGTTGTGATGTGTGATAACTTGAAAGGGTCAGGGGTTCCCTCTTAGTTGTAATCAGCGAACAGTGACGGTGCACTTCTAGGTCTAGTCAGCGTACAGTGACAATCCTCTGGGCCCTCAGTGTGATGTGCTATTTCCTTAGAGTCATTCAGGACAGTTAGACCTACTGCTACTGCACTTCCGCACAAACTGTGCAACCGTGCAAGAAAAGTACATGCGTACGCATGTGAGCATGATGTTTTTGTAATTATGCCCGTGCTAGAGCGTTCATGAAGGTCTTTTTGGGGCTCCCAGCCTGTCACAGGTCAGACCATACTCTGTTCTGCACAATGCTTTGACCGATCTGCAGCTTTGTGCAGCCTGGTCATTGCAAGATGTGGCATTGCCAATTGGAAATTGCAAAACTAGCCAATGATGCGCCATTAGTCTATTTGCTTTGCACATAGGATGCAGCTTGGATCCAGCTTGGCGTACCTGACATGCAATTTGCAGTGTTGCCTCCAAAACGCACACTGTGACCGGGTAGGAGGTGTGGTGACACAGCTACATCAGTAGTCCATGCAGGGTAGTCACTTCGCTGCAGCTGCATGCCTTCAATGCATGCATGGTATGTATTGCATGCCTGTAGGCATGCCATACAAATTTGTGGATGGTGCAGGGTGGATGAGTTGCAGCAGCAAGAGGCTGCAATCAGGTTGGCAATGGACATCGCCAGCACTGAAAAGCATAAGGTATCATTGCGCGCAATGTTGCTTATGGCAATGTGTTATAACTGACATATGATGACCCACACATGATGTGTTGGATTGCTGCAAAGCTGCCTGTTGCTTGCTGCATTCTTTGAGAATTCAGAAACACCATGTGCGGTGAAGAATGCTATGACTCCGTGCATGCATTTGCAATGGCCCTCATGCCTTAGTAGCAGCATGCACAGAGCAAGACAAGCTGCCATGCTACCAGGACAGGTAATCATGCCTCTGGCAGTGCCAGGCTGTCTACTGGTTGCATGACTGGTTGAAATGACATCTATGTTGCTTGATTGCAGGCTCTCTTGATGACAAGTGGACAGCAGAAGATGGCAAAATGCTATGAGGATGCTGGGGCAGGGCGTTACAAAAGCAGGGCGTCACCTTCAGTGGTTGATGCTGAGCTGCGTGCAGCAAGTGACAAGCAACAAAAGATTGTGGCTGCACTCACAGCTAGCATGGAGCAGTCACCAGACCTGCGGCCCGTTCTAGAACGTATTTTGCTTCGAGCAGTTGCAGTTCAGCAGTGATGCATGCTGCCTATGCTCTGGCAAACGCACCCACCTGCCACATTGACTTTCAGTGTACTGCTATTATAGAACGCTATTACATAATATAGACAAGCTGCATGATCTTAGGTCCTCCATTCCAATGTTTGTACTTCATTCATGCACCCATGCATGGTGGAATTTGGAACCCGAGTTGAGGGTGACAGTCTGTAAGTGCACATGGAGAATTGCTACAGTGGTCGTCAAAAGTCTGTATCCAAAACCAGTCCTTGCTTAGCAGAACAGTTCGTGTGCGATGACAGCTCAATCTGACTGACGGTACGGCCAGGTAGGCCTAGTAAACCATCGAACGCGTGTATAGGTGGGACCAGTGTGGCAGATATCGTCCGTAGCGCTAGCTGCAGAGCTTTGACCCTGACTGTGCGTTGACCTAGGAAACCTGTTGTCAGCAGAGGGCAAGTTTGCTGCACAGCAGCAAGCCAAAGACATAGGCAAGCA
>JAABUP010002910.1_pt1 | contig 31614 bp, 53 predicted proteins | sample 5559201 | NCBI WGS metagenome assembly JAABUP01 (sample SAMN10711887, study PRJNA513373) | rock metagenome | isolation source: Antarctica rocks | place: Antarctica
TGACTTGGCGAGGGGAGCGATGGAATGGGAGAGTGAGGTACGGAAGATGAAAGTTCTCAAAGAGGGGTTGAAATGGAAGATAAGGAGACCAAGACGGGTTGTGGATCCGGTGCGCGTGCAAGACGAGGCCATCACCTCGAAGCCAAGAGCATCAAGCGTGAGCGTGAGCCCAAGGCCTGACCCGAACATGAATCCGAATCCGAATCCGAATCCAATACCGAACACGAGGGGCATGGGACCGGTGAATCGGGAAGGTTAGAAGATTAGACCCTGAAGCTACGCTGGGGCTGGTCGGCTTTCATATTCTTCAGTCGTTCAGTACAATGCGGATAATGACGATTTCTCATTCGAACATCTCCTATCTAAAAATATCAGCCGGAGAATCATCCTCTCCGATCTCCTCGGGACCTGTGGCGACTCTTCGCTATCCGAGATCGTCCGTGGGTGTCGAGATCTACCGGTACCGAGGGATGGGAGGGAGAATTGTCAAACTTGGGTTAGGAAAGCTTTGAAAGAGGTGGTTGACGGGTTGGCGGATTTGGATGAGGAATTTGAGAAGATTGTGGATCGGGTGAAGGGTAAAGAGGCTGATAGGTACATTGGAGAGGATGGAGAGGATGGCGAGGGGGATGATGGAGAGGATGGCGAGGGGATGATGGGGAGGATGAAGAGGAATCAGATGATGATCAAGATAAGGGAGAGGGTGAACAAAGATTATTCTCTTCCGTGTAATGGTTGGGTTGTACTTTACACCGCATGTGTTGTATAAAGAGCTAGCACTCTTCCCTCGTCCCTCCCTCCACCTCGCACGGTCCACTGCTCCTTCCATCGCTTCCCTTCTGGCGATCATTGCGAAATGTAATCTCAACGGAATTTTACGCTTCGCCCCCGACTCTCACATATCTCAGATCCGTCGTTCCGGCTTCCAATCTACCCACCCAAGTCCTCTGCCGTCTACATAATCCACTAATCTTCTCACCTTGGTCGTCTGTGCGCTCTTGAGAGTATCCCACCGTGGGGCCAGCTCTCCTGAATTTACTACATACAAGTGCATGGGCGATGATCGTGCCTGCTAAACAACGTCCTCCCATTTTCGAGAGGTGACAGCAAGTCGGTACATCGACTCAGATACATCGACAAAGTTGTTTGCTGGTGATTCTCCCGACCATCGACATACCGTCCTCCACCTCGCCAGCCAAATCCCTTGCAAAAGTCGCTATTTTGATGCAAGGAGCCGACTAAGCGCTACGTATCGTCAGTCATGCCGATTCAAGTGAAAAGTTCGAAAAGGTCTCACCGGGTCGCTTCTGAATAGGTAGGAGGCGTCTCCAGCTCCTTGAACTCCTGCATCGAGACCTCGTAACCCAAGTGCCTTTTCAGCAGCTCGTGAGTGACAAAGCGCTCGGGCGTGTTTCCCTGAGCGTCCACGAAGGATACGTGGTGATTGACATCGCTGATCCTCTGCAGCTCATTGGCGTGACGGTGATGATGCGGGCATCCGTCCACACCAATCAAAAAGATGGTGACGTGGGCCCAGCTGAGACCGAGCAGGTCCAGTTCGAACTCGTCCATGTCCGTCGCCTCGCCATCGAGCAGGAGCAGCAGGCGTAGCATAGGAGTGTCCGGACCGGCTTGCCAACCGTAGACGGGGTGGTAGATGGCTGACTCGGAATGTTTCTGGAAGTGCAGATCCTTGACTTTCAGCCAGCCGGTCATGACGCGCGTGCCCCCGCCGATCTTGATGGTGCGCCAGAGAGCGTCCAGGTTCTCGTGATTGACCGTTCCGATGTACTTCGCATGAGATGAGAAGGTGGACAGGTCGTAGCCGGCAAACGCGTGGTCATGATTCATCATGGCATCGCTAAAGCGGCGGATGATTGCCTTTGCGACATCTGCGGGTGATGAGCTTAATGAGTCGTTGGCGGGAATGACCCACCTTTGTTCTTCGGTTGAGTCGACATGCGAAAGCCAGTGATGAGATATCGGTCATAGATCGGACTCTGCGGTGTGAAATCCATCGATCCGGACACGTCCAGCAGGATCATAGTATCGTCTGAGGGGCCTTCGGGTCGGTCAAAGGCTTTGAATGGAGGAGGCATGACTTGTTTGGAATAGCCGTCGGATGTATGCTGCACGTGACAGATATCGTTGACGTCGTAGTACTCGGGGGGAGGCGGCACCGCCCTCTCCATCCGCTCACGAGCCATGTTAAGCGCCGAGATGAAGTCTGGCTTCATCCTCGTCCCTGTGCTTCCCTCGCGATGGTTCAAGACCCAATACAGGCGCTCTTCCGCGGTATCCTCGTAGCCTCGCCAGGTAGGCGTAATTCCCCTCCAGCCGGAAGACGCTTCGATGCTGAATTTGAGCGGGTTCGAAGCCTGGTTGGCCCAAGCGACGGGTATCGGCTCGAAATAGCCAGCTCGCAATAGGTGGAAATACTGAATTGGATGACGGGCCCGCAGATCCGCAATCTTCTTGGCCATTCCCGTCTTCTCCTGGTAGATTTGCACGATATCGCGCCACTGCTTGTCGGTCCATCTGCCCTGCTCTTCCCTTAGGATTCCATCTCGCAATTGGCGACCTCTGTCGACCGCCTTGTCAACCTTGGAAGTCCGTCTCTCATCGCTGGTCATAATGCCAATGGACTTTCGGAACTTTGACAGCTTGTTCGCCTTGGCCGAGTCTCTCGTATCGCCCGAGACGGGTGCGGACGAGCTTGGTCGGTCTTCATTGGACTGCTTTTCGGCTGACCCGTGTCCGACTGGACGTCCCGGTTCCCCGATAGTCATGCGTGAGATCGAGTCGTCCAATGAGTCGCCGTCCCAGATATTGACCATCGGCTCCTTGGTGTCGATCGCGGCTTGGGCCTCTTGGTTGAGCGAATTGTTGAGAGCGATGGTCTGAGTGGTCCACATAGCGTGATACTTTGCGCTGGGCACCTTGGGGCCCCAGTTGCTGGAGAAGGGGCCATACGGGGAGAGGATCCGAAATTGGTAGGGATTTCCGGAGAACAGCGAACTGTTGTACCGCTGGTTACTGTTGTAAGCTTTCTCCCCTTTGAGCAAGTTACGTCAGCGAGACGCTGAGCATACAGTCGAAAGAAACGAAAACGCGCACCCGGATAGATGACAGCCGCACTCCACATGTCCTGCACGCCGCTACGAGCCCATTTTGCAGCCTGGAACTGATGGATCGGGCACCCGCAGTACGTGTCGGTCTCGTGCTCCGGCTCGATCTCGGAGTTATAAATGCCATACCGGTATTGCAGTCGCTGAAGCCAGTTCTGCATTTCTTGCTACGACACGAGTAAGTCAGCCCGATGCAGTCGTCTTATTGACACTTACTTCGTTGATCGCGCGCATTTTGCCAGCTTCTGTCACCGGATTGGTGTGATCAGGAGGTGATCGGCCCGAGTACCCCGGTGACTGCTGACGTCGTTCTGAGCTCGAAGAGGGTAATCCAGGAGGTGACGCATAGGGTGCACGTCGATCATCGTCACCTGTCGGCGGCATCTTCAAAGTGGAGCTGCTGGGTGTGGAAACACCATTGTTCCAGTCGTCCTGTAGCTTGCGAGCCAGCTCTTCGTCCGCCAAAGCCCTCTTGTCACCATCTCGTGGCCAAGAAGATACCTTCTCATCCCCAATCCAAGTCTGGTCCTTCCTATCGGACGCGGACGGAGCCTCCTTCGCGTCCAATGACGATGAATATCCCATGGTCGAGGGGAGTAGCAATGATCGCAAGGAGTCAATCTCCACTGGATATCGCACGAATTCGCCTGCTGACCGATGGATTATCTTTGTGGTTCTGTTGACGACAATGTGAAGGGGAATGCCAGTTTGTTGGGATTGTAAATAGAAATGAAATGAGGCGATGAGCGTAAAATAGCGCAGCGGAGTTTGGAGTAAGTCCGCGCCTCGTGTTCTGGTGTCCAAGATCATCTGAAACCCACTCGTCTTGAATGTCGACGTCAAATGGGTATTCGCGGTACTGATATCCCCCGAGCCTTCACGCTTTCCGGCCTGCATACTGCTAATGAAAGGAAAGTATCACCATCACAAGGTGTAGCATTCATTCACTCTGATGTCCTTTCACGTAACGAATGTTTTCCGTGGACAAGTGGATTCGTCCGACCAACATTTCCCACTTGCTGGGGAAACCACGCTCCACTGGTCGAGTCAATCCAGACCAATTCGATCAGTCACATCCAGGATGACGGAGAAATCTGAACTCCAAAGTCTTACCGGCAGAAGAAGATCTTACATCGGCGTCCCCGTCTCCTTCCTGATCTGCGCAACTCACAGATCCTCCAGTCTCCCAACTCATGGCTCCCCAGGCATCATCGTGGGGGACTGCGATCTACAGATCCTTCAAATATCGATCTAGCTGCAGAGCTTGCATCGGAATCGTCCATGCTGAAACTGAATGGGACGGAACGGAAGGATGGATCTCTGCAATACTAGTAGACTTGCGAGCCGGTCGCATGGGACGTCCGTGTCGACTTTCATCCGCCCAACGTCTCGAGCAGATCGTGGCGGGAAGAGGATTTCCTGAGGCTATCGTCGAGCCGCGGAGGTCGCCGGATACGGATGAACGAACGCAAGTGTTTCGCGCAGAGGATGGGAATGTTCGGGCCAGACTGATGTTCTCACGAGCATGCGAGAACGACCGCTCGGTGTGCTTGGACTCCGGATGAGCGTCGAGAGTTGAGCGAGTCAATCACGGACGCAGCAAGTAGTTACGACCGGTCCGACGGGGCTTGGGACGTTGGCATGACCGAGTGGTCGGGATTCGATGATTTCATCACGGGCACATAGGACGATGGGCGTAACCTTATCCTTTAGCCAAACTTGACATGTCACGAGCTCCGTAAGCTATCAAAATGCAAAATATGTTGGGACCTCGTAAACGAAGCTATGTACGATGCCTCCTCGCAGCCGGACTGATAGGAAGCCAGGAATGCTACCCACATTGCTTGGAAGGATGCTCCGTCTGCTTGGACCGAGTTGAACAATAGATCCTGAGTGCGACATCTATCGAATCCGTGATGGGATCTGAGGACCCTGGTTTTGAAGGCTCTGCATATATGTGCCGTGAGTAGATATGAGTGATCGTGTGTATTCCACTATAACGTTTCCCATTGTTGCTCGCCAAGAGACAGCAGACGATCAAAGAGCTCATTCCTCCGTACGATCCCCTTGAGCCTGATCGTCTCCACCTTCCCTTGCGTCGTCTTACGACCATCGCTGTTAATCACGCCCACCCCCTCGCCTGGCGTTCCGCGCCTCACAATCTTGAGCTCCATCCCGGTCCCTCCCGCTCCTTCGGCATCCAAAGCCCATGATGTCAGGATCCGTCCAGGCAGATGCAGACCTTCCTTCTTGATCGAAATGATGTCGTTGATCGAGATAGTTAGGTGTCCCTTGGAGGGCTCGACCTCGGTCTCGAGACTGACGTTGCTGGACGCCGGAACACGTCGTATCGTTGTCAAGGTGATCCGTGCTGAAGTGAAAGATTCGGTATCCTCAACGGGGATTGTTGGAGGATGAATGATGAGATGACCGGGGCCGTGATTGACGTGATACACGTAGAAGCCTGAAAAAGACCGTACTCAGGTCACAAGAGAGGCGGTCCACGGACATGTAACTCACGGGAAGGATTGTCCGGGGATGACTCGTCAGGAGCGGTCGGAAGACGGTCGAGCAAAGCTTTTGCTCTCTTGCCTTCCACCGGGACGTTCAACTTGTCCAGTGTCGACTGATCGATGAACGCATCGAGTCAGCAATAGTCTGTGACCGCTGCCAATCGTGCTCGCCTCTGCCTTGCTCTTGTAGTCCACCTTTTTGTGTCCGGTGATCCTCGCGAAGCCCTAGCCAGAACGTGTACCGTCAGACATGTTTCGCATACCGCTGCGCATTCCTGACTTACCTCCTCCTTCACGCTACCCGCCTTGTCCCACGCCTGTCGCACTTTCGATCTTAAACCGCTGTTGACCTTCGTCTTCATGCTTCTTATTTTATACCCCATCTTGCTCTTAATGTCTCCCTCCTCCGACTCGTCCTCCTCTTCATCGTCGTCGTCATCATCATCATCATCGGGTAGAGACAATGGCCGCCGTTTGTGTTCAGCATCTCGCAAGAGACGTATGATGAGCTGGGAGTTGGTAGGGACGTCAGACAAGATGTTGCTGGACATGTCAGTCGAGTTGATTGACAGGTCTATTTCATGCACCCTCCACTCACTATTCGAGGATAAGCCTCTCCCTCCAGTGGGGAATCATAATGTCGAGTTTGGCGACCGCTCGACCGGTGATGGGCTTTCCAAACAGGAAGAGGCCGAAGAGCAAGCCAAACATCCGGGAGAAAACTCGCTCGGAGATGATAGTTGACAGAACTGTGAAGATCCAGGGTAAGGTAGGATTCAGAGACAAACGGCAAAAATCGGTTGTAAGCTGGCACAGCAAGGGGAGCTGAGCAGGAGGACATACCAAGGATGGGAGCTACGAGAAGATAGAACACTTTGACGCGATGAGGTTCGAGGAGGAAGGGCGGGGTCGGGTTGAGGCTACTGCAAAGCAAGTTAATATGGATGAATCTCCTAGCCATCTGCCCACTTGGCGATCCTCTCCCACTTATCAGCCAATCCTCCGATGATTCTCATGGCTGGTTTGCCATACTGTTCGATCGTCAATGCCTTCTTATCGACCGGCTCGTCCTCATTCCCTCCGTCCAAAGCCTGCTCCCTCCGCATGTCTTGGACCATGACCCCGTTGACCTCTTCCGAGACGAGCTTGCCGATCTTATCAGCACCTTCTCCTCCTCCCGTTGGTGAGGCGATGGACTTTAATAGGCCCTGCATCGACTTCACCCATTGATTCGCAGCGGCTTCCGTCGCAGCGGGACCGACCCCCGCTTCGTCGCCGTGATCGGTGAGCTTGGAGCAGGAATCAATGCTCTCTTTATTGTGCTGGGGAGCTCGAAAGCAGAGCTCTCGGGTAGCAGGGGCGAGGATGAGTGTCGAGAGGAAGAGAAGGAAGGAGGTGATGATGAGATTGTAATTCCATGCCAGGCAGTATATCTGTATCACGAGCCTCAGTGTCTCGGGAAGAAGTGGATTGATAGAGACAGACCAAGAGGGTGATCGCTGTTCGGGAACCCCCTTCCTGCCATCCTCTGATTCTCTGGAGTTCTCGAATACATCGAAACAGTCCGACGATGACGGAAGCATAGAACCGCTCGAGGTTGCTTCGCAGTTTGTCGATGTCAAACTCCTCGTCGGGAGAGGGAACGAGGTCGAGGTGCTTGAGCTCAGGACGCTCGTTGGGAGGTGCGCGAATTTGGACATGGTGGACTTGCTAGAGGAGTTCAAAACATGAGCGTCTCGGTGTGATCCAATCTGAGATCAGCTGCCCGCTCACCTTGTCGAACACGCGGAGCAGGGCATTCAAATCCTCATTCTCAAGACCTGTGACCACTCTCTCACTCTCCTTTATTCTCTCCGCCTCCAGCTCCCGCCGCTCCGCCTCGATTCGATCAATCTTTCCTTCATCTCCGTGGACTATCGGTGAGGGCGCACCGAGCTGCACTCGACCCGATGCCGCATCGATGATGACATCTCTTGGTGCTGCAGCTGGACTGACCACGACGACAGGCTCAGCAAGATACGCCATAAGCCATAGTAACTCGCATGTACTTTTGCGAAGAAGGGAACGGTTTGCAAGAGTGCTTCCCGACAGAATCATGAGAGACAGCCGATCTCCATCTCAGGGCTGAAAACACACGGTGGTTTTTGATACCACTAGTCTAAAGTCCACCTCATTGGGTCACCGTCCCCAATACCTCCAGTTGACAAGGTCAGAGACAGTCTGTGTTCCAGTCTTAGTCTGTGGCATCCCGTAAACGTCGTGTTAGGAGAGTTCAGTGCATTACCGAAGATTGAGATAGATCATGGGATTTCCGGGCCTGCCATCCCACATTGCACGTCTTCGGTATGTGAGACAAGTACCATACCTCGTCCATGCTATCCCTTTCTCGACACGCGGAACCACTGGTCGGTATCTCAGGCTAGGATGGTGGAACATCGAGACAAACCGACCTGGACGACCACGGTTCGTTCCATGCGGCATTATCCAGGATAATTATTACAGCTAGGACTTGCCCTATCGGTTGCATAGCATCATCAGCTGCATCTACTTCAATCCGCATCGGAAAAGGAATGAATGCTACAGGAACCCAGCCTGTCCGGCGTCCTTCCTACCATCAAACAAGAAGCCAGGATACAAGAGCAGGAGATGTCATGATCCGGCTGAGGAGAGATCCTAGTAGCCACCAGGTCCTTGCAGACACTGCGGGAGTACGGTTTGCGAGCATGGGCTGGGGTTGACAGAGGAATATTCATTCAACAGGGAGAGATAATAGTTCTCTAATAGCTCCTGTATATCCATCCAAGTCGTTCAGGATACTTCCGCCCGCCAGTTCCCCGTGTCTGACATATCTTCCCGCCGTGCCCAGCTTGTCATAGGTCAGATACGCTCTGCACACCGTACGGGCGGTGTCCTTTATGACACGAGACAAGAAGCGCAGAGCAACTCGTATATCCGATGACCTGATAACATCTCCCTCAAGGAGGACCCATGGACGATCACTCATCTCGCAAATCCCACTCCATTCCATCGAATGTCCTTTTGACGTAGCAGAGCGTTCATCTCCCAAACCCCGGGAAGAGGACGACGTATCTTCCCCCTTTGACCTGACGCGCGCATATCTTTTCGACAGAGTCTTTGACGATAGCAGATTGGTATGGTGGATATCCCCTCGGCGAGGAGAGGAATTGCAGTTTGGCTAGCTCTTCCATCACTTGTATAGTTGTGATGCAGGTTCCTGCATGAGGTCCGTGCATAAAGGATATCACGATACACGGCTCAAAAAGCTTGAGGGATGGCCTTCACATGGACCACTGCGAAGCGGACAATTGTCGGTTGACGGTAAACCGCCGAACCAACCTGTCCCCACCGACGTGTCGGACCCGACATCAACTCGCCTGGTATCGACACTCGCTGTATCAGCACTTCAGTCGTCGATGATCCCTCCGTCCCGCCCAATGCCCTCCGGCCGATCCCGCCCACCCTCTCTGAGCTACGCCCGACCTATGAACCAAGTATGATCCTAACCCTGTCCATCTCGTACTCGGCTTCCCTCACCATCCTAGCTCCCTCGCCGTACCCAGTACCAATGTCCATCTCTTGTGCCGCTTCGAAATCGATCAACCTCCATCCCTCTCCCGCACCGTTCGAGTCTAGATATGGGTTCGAGCTCGGATGCTGAAGATCGGGATGGGGGCGACCATGGTGCCTGAGGACATGTCTAGGCTCGACATCCCCATGCAGGACACCGGCCGAGTGTAGGGAGGTGTACAGATCTTTGATGGCATTGCTACTCAGCCACTTGTCAGCGCCGTACAGGAGGTAGGGATGGACGGCGCTGCGAGAGAGGGAGAAGGGGATTTACGGTAGAGGGGAGGGAGGGGGGACAATCGACGGGTGCGAAGTTTGGAGCAAGCATCGCGAGAAGCTTCGGGTGGTGAGGCGTAGATGGGAGAGGAAAGGTAGGAGCTCAGGAGGAAAGGCAGCCCGGATCGGTCACCCACCGGTCCTCCTCTGCCAAGTCCTCCGTACCGACCCCAAGTCCTACATCCTCCAAGGCCACAATCAGTATCGGCCCACTACCAATCCGCCAAGGGTTCGAGCAACCCATCCATGCTCCATAGAACCTTGGTACCAGCACACCTTGCAGTTTCCTCAACCGCCCAGTGTACATTCGCACCTCGTTGACGACCGCAGCTAGCGCTTCTTTTGGGGTGTATCCTTCTCCCGATGGGCATGGGTGTTCAGAAAAGGATTCACAATCGACAAGCTTGAGTATCACGGGGACAACAGTCGGACTGGTATTGGAGTCGGCTTCGGAGTTGGACTTGGAATCCAAGGTCGAGGTGGAAGTGGTGCAGGAGATCACGAGGTGTCCATGGTACACCGTGTAGAGGCGACCGTGGGTGAGATACCTTGCTGGAACGAGAGTCATCGATCCGACCTCGATTGCACGTGGTTTGCCCATGTCTGCGGGAGAAGGGATGAATGGATTTACAGGATCGTGAACGTCGACGTCGTCGTCGAAGTCGTCGGGGTGGGATGGGCGCAGTTGTTGCCACTGAACCGAGGACCAGTCACGGTCAGTGAGGGCGTGTCGACCGTTGCACTGAGCTTGCCGCATCACCTCGGGGAGAAGGCGAAGATGTACCGCGGTACCCTTGACAACAATCAGGATCGGATGACTCGAAGGATGAGACACTCACGCTCGGGTCGAGACTGTATGAAGGGAAATCGAGGGAGGTGTCGGGGCTGTAGGTGCTCTCGGTCGAGTCATCTTGACGATCATCGGATCCCGAAGATGTGCTTCCCACCTCCTGTTCGCAAACCCGTCAACTTAGTCCTCCAATCCCCATTCAAAACTTACCTGCGGATCCGCCATAGCCTCTCCAACATCAGCTGCCCCTCGATCGTCCACGCCAGCCTCCCCTTCAAAATCCCCTCCCGACTTCCCTTCCGCCGGCTCTACCCCCTCGTCCCTCTTCCGCTTCTTCCCCTTGTCCTTCTCTTTCGCGATCTTCCGCAAGACCTCGGTCAGGTCTAATGCGGACCCCCGACTCCAGCACCTACTCTTCACCTCTGGTTGATCCGCTCCCAGCAGGCTCGCATACACCAGCTTGAACAATCGCCAATCAGGTCGAACGCCCACTGAATATGCCGAATTGGGGCGGCTTCCGATACGGAGGTCGAGATCGTGCGGGTCGTTTGGGATGATGGAAGATAGGTAGATCAGGTTCGGGGAGGCACGGTGGAAAAGGATGGCGTGTGACCAGCTGGTAAGGAGCAGCAAGGACGTGTCGTTGGCATCAAACTCCACAACCACCTATTTCAAAGCCGAATCGTCAACGTCGAGCCTCAAGCGTGGTATCGCCTTGGTGAGTTCAAACTCACCTGTTGCAGGAACATTTTGACATCACCAAGCTTGTCGTCGTCGGAACATCGCATCACTACCTCCCCCATATCGTTGAGATCGATGATCACCCCATCGCCCTCATTCGCCAGCGAGTACATCGTGATCAGGTGTCTCAACAACAGCACCAAATCCCTCTTGTACTCCCAGATCACTAACTTCTCCATCACCCCGTACATGTTCGAGACCTGTCCCAGCAGATCCGTCTTGCCGTGATTTTGTGCCGGTCCAGACTCCTCGATATTCCATTCTCTCTTTTTGAGGATGATGGCCGGACGATAGATGTCAGCCCCATAAAGCGAGCCAGAAACGGTGCCATGGACCGATCGACACTGAGGATGGTGCGTCTTCTCCGCTCCGACCTTCTCGAGTTCCATCCGAGGAGGGATCGAACGGATCAGGCAGATCGTTTTCTCGTCCAACATTGCGTCCCCCTTTATGCCTTGCACCAAGATCCCGCCCAAGAGATCGAGCATTCCATCTGAAGGCTTGATCTCAAACGCCGGTCCTATCCCATTCTCCGCTCGAGCCGCCTTGGCCGCCCGGACTGAAGCTTTGAAAACTTCGTGATGGATCCGAGTACATTGTTGACTCGTACTCGATCGGGAATCGAGCCGGAGTCGAGGTATTGTGATACTGTCCAAGGCGTCGAGAACTTTGATGGAGGAGAGCGTGGTCGAGTTTAGGTTTAGCGAAGGGGAAGGAGTGAAATCCATGATTTCGTGGTCGGATCCGAGTATGAAGAAGAGCGACGGACGATGATGGGAACCTCGGTAGGTGTGAAAGGAAAGGGGGTGGCCAAGAAGGGGAGTGGTAAACGTCAAACGCTGGGGATGGTGATGAGGACCGAGGGCGAAGGAGACAGCTCTGACATTCTCAAAAGACCAAGGCCGAACCTCGAGAGGGGTTACGGTCTAATCAAGAAGGACGGTCGACTCACATGTTCTGAGCGGGTGGTGAGGAAGACGACAAAAACAAAGCTGGGATGTGTCCAAAAGCTCTCCCACCAAGACAGATGACGTGTCAAAAATCCCCAATCATTCCCGACGCGACATTCAACAAATTTTCTGGTATACAACGTCAGAGCCTGAGCTGTACTTGACAATTTCGATTTGGCAACTCCCAGGAAGAGTGGAAATGTCATGGTCTGTTGTTGGAGTAGGTCAGTCGGTGATGGACTCAACCTCTTTTCGGGATCCACGCGGAGGAGATTGTTCATGACCCCCATCCCGGGTATAGATCGAGTACGGGATTTTACGCCTCCCATCCTTCCGCCAACCTGTTCGACACAGCCGTCAACGTCGCCCAACATGCCGATTCCCTGACGTGGGGACTGGCAGCCCGAAGCGTAGGTTTCTGGCGGTTTGAGCCATTCCTCTTCGTCGGATCGAGTCGTTTGGGTTGTCCGCAGGTTGGCCGGTGACCGCAGCTGCTAGACGACGCGCATAGATGGGAGAAGCGTTGCCCATCGTCCTGGTTGTATGATGTGAAAGATGCGTTAAGTATCGTTTGAGCCTGTTTCGTTGATGAAAGGAACTCTTTAGCTGAACCCAAGGAAGACGACCGTTTCAGATTTTGCCTTTCAGATTTTGCCTTTTGTATAGGTCTCATAGTTAGCCGACCAGTACAGCTACGCCCTTCAGGTCCTGACATTGTAAAGCACTGGCCTAGAGCTACGTTGTAGTGGTATGTCCCCCCAAAATCCAATCAGCGGATAGCGATCCATTGACCCCTATACGCAACCGCGATTGGCGTTGAAGCGTCTTCCCCAGCTCCGCCGTCTACCTTCACTGTCTATTCAACCCAAGCCCAAGACGCAGTCAATAATAAATGACGGTCCCTGCTCGCTCGACGTCTTAATCAGATGGCTCGAGCTTGGCAACAACCTCAAGACCTTCCGGTATGGTGGCAAAGGCAAAAGAAGAGCCTAGCTGCCAAGCAGGCGTTCACATGGATGATGGACGATGGCTGTCTGACTTATAGAGATGGGGATGCTATAGTGGCCAAGGTACGCACGATCCCATCATACCCTTCCCCCTGCAATTGGATTGATGTGTATAATGCGCTCTAGGTTCGTGCAGTGCTTCGCGGGTGACGAGCAGCTTGTGACTGGCGTAATACTACCGTGGAGGGCAAGGGGAAGTCCATTATGGATGATGCAGAGAGCAAGGAAGACAAGCAAGTTATCAAGGACGCCGAGCATTACATCGATAATAGGTAAGTCTCTAGCACGCCCTATACTCATTCTCCGTAGCCAAGCTCCACCAACTTGTGCCCCGAGTGGGACCTAGTGAACGTGATCTTCACCGAGAAGGATGGCGGCGACGAGGAATGACGCACAGGGACCAGTAACACCCCCGACATCACCCTCGGCGCTCTGCTCAACGGCAAGGGCGTTGCTCGCGGCCATGAAGACCCCTCCATGCCACATGGACCCAGCAGGCCTCCCGCCAACAGTGCCCTACGCCCTCCCAAGACGTCGAAGAGACCCTTCCTGAGTTGCCGCCGACTCTGATTGATCCGTCAACCGCTCAACTCGCAGGATGGTGCTAGAACGCCTTCTGTGCGGGAACGGACCTCAGGCACGTCCAGGCACGGGCTGCAGGACAGCCATATCCGCCAGGAAAAGGTATAGCTGACGCGATCAAAGGCAGGCAGAGGGGTGGAGGGAATTATGCGTTGTCCTTAGCGGGAGGTTTGGATGTGGTGTCGGAAGCGATGGGGGACCGGGATGAGGGGTTCATGGGCCTGCAGAAGCGTCAGCTGGAGCTCCAGGAGGGAAAGCATCAAGATCGGAGGTCGGACAGGCGCCGCGAAGCTCTGAATGCTCTTCCTGCCCCTGAAGCTATGGATCGTCTTCGCTTCACAACCGCTTCTCCATATGAAATGTTGATCAGGCAGGCGGAAGAGAGGCATGACAGGCTCATGGAGGGGCAGGGAGAGCAGGGCGTACCAGCTACCAGACCTCCATACTTCAATACCGTAGCTGCAACGATGCGCTATCAGATCGAGCAGGCAACTGGTATTTTCAAGTCGCGCTGGACGATCCTTCACGGCATGCCCCTACGCCTGCGGACCACATACGACCAGGCGCTTACCCACGACATCATACTTGCGTGCGTCATTCTCCATGACCTCGTGTTCAACACCAACGACAAACCGCTCGACGACAACGAGTACCCAATGGCAAGGCGCGGCATGCAGCACGAACCGGTCAAGCAGAGATGTCTGCAGATGAGCTCTGCGTCTCCAAGCATCTGCAGCGGCGGGAGAGACGGGGGACGGAGGTGAAATCCATAGCCATGGAAGACGACAAGGACTTTGACTTGGATGACTACGAGGTCTGGTAGCTGGAATGCCCTACTCTCCCTGCTCCTCCATGAACCTATCATACCTCTCTTCCGCCTCCCTGATCAAGACGTCATATGGTACGATTCGATTTTGGACTGTGAATTGGACTGCAAGGTAATCGCGTCAAAAGGAGGCCCCGTACAGGGGTCAACGGGTCACAATCCGTTTTCTTTTTCCATACCGCAAGGAGGAAGCTCTAGGTGTGTACGATATTGTGTCCAGAGCTGAGAGATGTAGCTATCATGGTTGACTAGATATGTGGCTTGGACAACTAAATGGTGCCCAAGCGGCATGTCGAGACTACCAGATCCACCCGGGTTTTGATGCATGTCCGCGCTTGCTCAGGGCAGCAACATCTTCCTGCCTTCATCTGCGCTTGCCGGTTCACATGGGCGGAGGCAAGCTGCGGCTGTGGAACGAGGCCTCCGGCTAGAAGCTTCGCCTCGGAGCTGGCGTAGAGATGACCCCGTCGATGTGGCGCTGACGAGCTGCCTGTTCCTTCAATCATTTTCACTCCTCCAAAACTGCAAGTCGTACAATATTCGCATGAAAGCGCTCCAGCTCGGCCGTTCGAACGAAAGACTAGGTAACGCCGTCCCGGACGTCACATAGCCAACACGACTCTCCCCGCAATCTTGCCCTCCTCCATGTCCTTGTAAACGCTGAGAGGAGGCAACCGTAAGCTCGAAACGACGATGGGGAGGGTAGAAGGTGAGGGAGCGGGACACGTCAAGGAGAGTCGACGTACTCCTTCAAGTCATCGATCTTCTTCCCCTCAAACACCACCTTGACCTTCCCGGCAGCGGCCAAGTCAAGCGCCTCGACGGCGTCCTGCCTATTCCCGACATAACTCCCCTGGATTCTGATCGATTTGAACACCGTCCAGAAGATATTGGCCTGGAGCGGGGCGTCAGGCATACCGTTGCAGACGAGGGTCCCGCTCGGACGGAGGTACTGGATCGCCTGGGTGTAGGCCGACTCATGAGCGGCGACGACGAGGGCGGCGTGGGGACCAAGGCCGCCGGGGCTGGCTTTCTTGATATCGTCGACGAGGTTCTTCCCCGACTTCTTGAAGTCGATGAAGACCGACGCGCCGAGGGATTTCGTGAGCTTCTCCTTTGCATCTCCGGTATCGATCGCAATGACGTTGAGACCGATGGCTTTGGCGTATTGGACGGCGAGGTGACCGAGACCGCCACCTGCACCTGGGATGACGATCCAGTCGCCGACCTTGGTGTTGGATCGTTTAAGAGCAGTGTAGGTAGTCACTCCAGCGCATAGAAGGGAAGCCGCGCCGGCCGAGTCGAGGTTGTCCGGGATCGGCGTGACGTGGTGGACATAAGACACCACATACTCGGCAAAGGTACCGTCGACAGTGTACCCACTGAGCTTGGCGTTTTGACAATCTGCGCCACTTCAAGGTTAGTGTGTTTCCAAACCAATCCCGATGGGGTGGAAGTCCTCACTCATCTCGTAGCCCTTGCGGCAGAACTCGCAGTCAAGACAGCTGTCGGCCAACCACTTGATCCCGACCCTGTTTCCCACCTTGACGGGGGAGGCTACGGTGCTGTCACCTATCGCTACAATCTGACCGATTCCCTCGTGACCGCCTATGAGTGGGGTCATGGGAGCAATCGGCCAGTCACCCTTCCAAGCGTGAAGATCGGTGTGACAGACACCGGTGTGGGTCATCTTGACGAGACATTCGCCAGGGTTGAGGTCCTTGGCTTGCTTGACCGGGTGATTCTTTCGGATCTCGAGAGCAACGCCGGCTGCAGGGACAATCGCGGCGGTCTGGGTCGAGGGGATGGTGAAGCCATTCGAAGACATGTTGACGGAATTCATGTGTATGATTGAATGTGAGTGACTTGGGGGGGGGGGAGGGGGAGGGCTAATGAGTTGACAGCGTATATGGGCGCGGAAAGGGGGTCTGAAGACCGGGATATGTCCTTGTAAAGTGATATTCCCGATTGACAGCTGACCGACACATGATCGAGTTTAGCAGATTGTGAGTCCAATCCAGGGCGCTATGAATCACCGCCGTGACGTGTCTTTGTCGCAGCAGACGGCTGATCGCGGGTGCCTGGTGTCCTTCGCGGGGACTCGGAGCGTCATCATCCTTTCGGGTACCGTTCCCGACCTGCCATTTTTGGTTTGGGATTTTGAAACCGTCTCGTGATCAGTAGTCATACCCAATCCTGCCGAGAAGTCGTACTACCGCTACCAAAAGATCCCGTTCGTACTTCACAGACCTTTCCGCACTGTGGAAGCCGCAAAGAGGCCTTCGAGCGCGTGAGTCTCACTAGGGCTCTTGACGTGACTTTTGAGTCCATGTGACGGAGCGACAATCACGCCGGCTCGGCCTAGACGGAGTGACCTGTCCACCCCTAAACCCATCGATCATTCGACTCTTGCTTGGACCCCATCGCCCCTGGTCGTTCTGATTAATGATCCCCCAACTGATTCTGTCGTTCAACGTAACCCATCGAGTCCCTCCGCCAGAAAGTCTACCGCTCTGGAATCGAGGATACCAGCACGACGTTTCCACCAACAGTCTCCCGATCGACAAAGACCGGTAGCAGCCATGTCAAGTACGGCTGCAAGAGCGGGGAGCCAGTGACCCGCTACGTCACTCCAGGTGGTCACCCACAGGACAATAGTCAATCCGCGCTCCCAGTCTACTATCGCAAGTTTGGAATCCCGCTCCTCTCGGTCTCCTCTCGCAAGTCCACTCTCTACGCGAAAGATATCTCGAGACTGATTTTCTGGGACGGTTCGACATCTCAGGTTCGCGGCCACGACGGTCCTCCTGTCCTGCTTCAACCTTCATGCGCATCACATCACCACTCCCAACCTGATCATGGGTACCGCCCTAGCATACGGCGGTCTCGGTCAAACCATCGTCGGCCACGAAGAGTGGGCTGGCGGCAATACCTTCGGAGCCACCGTCGTTGCCTCCTACGGCGGGTTCTGGCTCTCCTTCTCGACCCTTTACAATTGCAGTTCGGGGTCATTGGCTTGTCGACCTTTGCTTGTCCGTCTTGTCCGCGTTTGCTGATTGCGTGCAGATGCCTACAATGAGCCAGGGGAGCTCAACGCCGCTCTCGGCCTATACCTCTTCATGTGGGGGTGAGTGAGAGAATTGGTTTGTCTACCTTGGCGTGTTGACTCAAAGTTGAGGACACAAACGTTCGAGAAGGCTCCATGAGATCCCTTGCGGCGAATTAATCGGGCCGAGCGGGCCGATATTCGTTGAAATCCAACATCGAACACTGGACGCATCTCTGAAATGTCGAATGCACAAGCAACTGCTTCGGCCAAATTTCCGAGTATGACTCCAAAAGCTTGCTCAAAGCAGCGATACTTGACCTGTCTCTTCTTGTTTTCCCTCGTATGACCACTGAGATCTCGCTTGAATCTGGACCACTCTGAGGGGAATCTGACCATCGGGTCGGAGGTAGTTGCAATCGAAAGGAACCCTGAGGCAAGTCCGGCCAACCGGGCGAGAATAGGGATGGTTGCGTCGTCATGCCATTTAGCCTAGCCGACCTACTCTTTGATCGCTTCTTTTTGATCTCTTCACTGATTCAATCGACCATGTCGACCCAAGGTAACAACGGAGACTATGGTCAAGGAAATCCTCCCGAATTTGGCAACGCTATGGCAGGAGGGGCATTCGGGGTGCCAAGCGCCCCTGCTCAAGACCCTCCGATGATCCATTACCGCGGGAACACCCTCCAGCAGTCGTTCTACATGAGGGACAGGATGAAGTTGAGCAGGGAGAAGCCGATGATCGGTTGCTGTATGTCCGCTACCACAGGCGTGGATATCGCCCGCATCGTCGGTCAGGCGGGATATGATTACGTTTGGATCGATTGGGAGCATACGCCATTCAGTGAGCACCATCTCCTCTTCTCGACATTGGTTTAGATTGGGCTGATGGCCGTTTGACCTCTTTGAGATATCCACGAGGTGTGTAACATCATCAAGGAGATCCAGTATGCAGGCGAAGGGAATACCGCCGTCATCGTCAGGTGAGCTGTTGACCTCCTTTGAGCTCTTGCGCGCGTTTCGTCATGCGCTCACGATGGTCGCCTAGGCTTCCGAGTCACGAGCACTACTACTCCGCCTGGATCCTGGTGAGTCCCGATCACTCTCAATGTGTCGGGCTCGCAGCGCTGATCTACCACAAAGGATGCCGGAGCCTCCGCCGTCATTCTTCCACATGTGATCATCCTTTCCTCTGGATCGCGCTCAACCTGACTTCTGAGCAGACGGAAACGGTTGAACAAGCGAAGCAGGCCGTGAAGAATGCGCGTATGCCTCAGGTCTGTCATGCGCTCATCATGCAGTTCTGTAATGACACGCTGATAGCAATGTCTGCGCACAGAAAGGTGGCATGAGGTCAGGTCCACCGGGGGCACTGCTGCTCGGCTACAACGACGCGGCACCCAATGGAGGTAATATGATAGATGTCTGGGATAGGGCGGGCGTCATCATCCAGATCGAGAGCAAGGTCGGGGCGGAGAATGCGCAGGCGATCGCGGCGGTCGAAGGGGGTGAGTGATCCCTGTCCTCGACGATTGATTGTCCAGCTGATCTTTCTCACCCGTCAGTCGACGGACTAATGGTTGGCCCGGGTAAGCGTGGTGGTCAAATGCTGCTGCTCTAGTCGTTGAGTTCTTCGTGCCAGGTGATCTCGCCTTCGACCTTGGACTCTCCGGCGGCTTTGCCCAGGATCCGACCTGGCGAGAGTACGTCCCCTTTTACCATCTTCCGGAACAAGGCTTGAGCTGACGCTGGACTGTTCCGATCTATCACAGGAATGTGCTCAAAGTTACCAAGGCCGCCAAGGACCACAACCTCGCCTGTTTGATGCCCAGCTTCTTCCCGCAAGTGAAGGCCCACCTCGATCTGGGATTCACCATGGTCATGACAGCCTTCGATGCTCTAATCCTGACCAAGGGATTGAGGGAGAGTCTTGCCACAGGGCATACGATGCTCGAGGAGTGGAAGAAGGAGCAAAAGGGCGAGGTGGAGGGGGAGAAGGAGAAGGAGAAGAATGGCAACTGAGAAGTAGTTTTCCAAAGCCACGCCCAGCGTCTCAATCCTTGTCACATGGACTCTGAGATGGAAGTGACATGGGTGGTTTAGGTTAAGCGAACAGATGCATGATGCTTCAGACTGCCGGGTACTATCTCCTCTGGACCTTTCCGATCAAATCCAGGTCCACCAAAATCCTCACCCTCTCCAGAATCTTTCAACAAGCCGCACACCTACTGACGATATCGCGTGCCATTTCTTGTCCCGTTTGTGGAACATTTGCTTTCAGGCCGATTTCTCGCCTCATGCGGTGGCCATCTTCATCGCATCTGAGTGGGTAGGGGTCGGGATAGGAAAGGTCCCTGCCGGCCAGTCGAGCAAGTTCGATATACTCGTTTACCCCCAATGTCGACCCTGATCGAAAACGCCACTCGTGCGACGGAGCTTCGAGGGATTGATAGGGGGCTATTCGAGAGGCGATGGGCGAGTCGTGCGCCGGACTAAAGCTTCCCCTCAAGGTTCCCTTTGCTTTGATGCGGCGATTCGCCTCCGACTGTCGACCTTGTGATCCGCTCTTGGATTTTCCTGCCGATCTTGGGGCTTTCGCGTACCTGTCAGCTCTGAGGCAAGCGGAAGCGGAACATCAAGACCATTCATTTGCGAGGGAGAGGTATCGCCATACGCTCGAGGCAGGCCGTTCGTAAGGGAGACCGAAATGTTGAGCCCCCTGCGAAGTGATTGTAGGTCTTCAACGATGGGCCATTTTCCGACAATCATCCATGGCCCCATATGCCTGTCATGCCTAAAGGCGCTTTGAGATGTCATTCCAGGCATGTTCAAAGATGAAAACATGCCTCGAGAGCCATTCCTGACTATCATCGATCTCTCCGTCGACTTTCGGTCCCCCTCGGCGCTTTCGACCATGCCGTCTTGATGAGATATCCTGGACGTTCAGCGACGCCCACCGACATATTCCCATCCGTCAAGATTTGCCAGAGCGATCATCCCGAGATCCCCTCGACTCCGTTGTCGAGCTCGATGACATGTCCCGATGTCACCTATACTGAGTGAGAGAGCTGCGAGACGTTTCGAGCTTACTTCCTAGGATGTATCGTGAAGATCATTGGCACCGGATTCCGACGTTTTGGTCTGGTGCTCGAACAACCGGGCATCTACCTCAACCTCGTTCTTTGCCCAATTCATCACTCACCCGCTTGGTCTCATCCTGTCCGAAGATCCTTCCACCGCCGTCAATTCTACCCTGTCTTAATCGTGACGTGTCGCTCATCCCGGGTCCATGGACGATAAAGGAGAGCACACCGATCGTCAGGATGATGGCAACAGTTTCCTTTCCGACAGCAACGGCAATTGACTTCATTCCTTGCCCTCAAAAACTACCCCGTCTTCTTCGATGATCCAGGACTGGGTGGGAAGTTGAGGTTCCCGGTTCCTCATCGTTCTATCCAACCAGTTCCTCGGGTTCGGTATCGCCGGACTAGGACGGGGAACCTCGTCTACCCATCCGCAATGCTCTGGCCACTCAACCTCGCCAAGATATCCCTCTTCCAAAGCTCTTCACAGGCGCAAGGTCGACGAGTCTGGCTGGGTTCGGGTTGGACGATCCGCGGGAGAAAGTGAAGCTCCGGTATATGGGTGGAAGTTCTCGATGTCCCGATCCTGCTTATACGCGACTTCTGGTTTACATCCAGGTATTGGATCGGAATGTCCGGTTCCGCAGAGATCACGGCGTACGCGTAGAAGAACGTGGATAATGGCGAAAAGCGTTTCTCCGAGGGGCAAAATGTGGGCGAACCGATCGAGCAGAGGGAGGAGGAGACGCATCGGTCACTCAAAGCCCAAGCAGATCTGTACGTGATTCCCCCCCCCCATGTGTTCTTGTAAGATGGAAGAGCTGACAACGTGTAGTAGTTGATCATTTCCCCGAACCAGATCCTGGCGGGGTCTCTCGTCATCCGGTATTGGAATACCTCGATCGAACGGCACGGCCTGGTGTACGATTTTCATCGTGTTTGTCATCGCCGTGAACTGTTGGGGGGATCAAGTGGTTTGGCGGGATCGATTGAGTACCTCACCACCTGTTCCAGTCGTCCATCGATTGCGTTCATCCCTCTGCTTTCCCCACAACTTCAGCTTCCCTCTGTCCTTGACACCCGACTGAAGAAATCAGATTTTGGCTTTCCCTAATCAAGATCATCACCCTGACCGGCCGCATCCTCCCGACCTCATCATCGGCCTCGGCGGTGTCCCGAATCAAGACCGGATAGGCTTCTGGTACTGGCGCGACGGGAAGGCTTTCAACCCGTACAAGAAGACGGGCGATCTGGGGGCGTTCCTCGGAATCGTAAACGTTAACGGAATCGTAAACGTCAAACGCGCTCGTCTTTGGATTGTCTGCGTATATAGGGACGGAGTTGATCGGGGTTGACCGTGGGAGATGCCACTGTGAGAAGATTGTGAGCTGAGTCGATCGTCAGAACCCTCGCAAGACAAGTTCCGTCAGCGATGAAGAAGACCTTCTGGCGTATCCTATTCTTCTACATCATCGGTGTCCTCGTCATCGGGATGGTTGTGGATTCGTCCAGCAAGCTGCTGGCTCAGGCCGCTGCGAAGGGTACGGCAGGCGTTGCGAGCGCTTCGCCATTCGTGGTGGTCATCCAGGCGGCGCAGATCCGCGCTTTGCCTGTTATCATCAACGCTTGGTGAGGCTCTCGACCAGCGCGAGGGACAAACTTGATGATGATGCCCAGAATCTTGGTCTTCACGATCTCCGCGGCCAACTCGGATCAGTACATCGCCAGCCGGACTCTCTATGGTATGTGCTTGACTCTGGTCAAATTCAGGGAGGTTGGCTAATCGTCCACCCAGGCATGGCGAAGGATGGCCACGCCCCACGAATCTTCACCAAATGTACCAGCCGCGGCGTCCCTTGCTATGCCGTCTCGCTGCTTGTCCATGACCCAAGCTAAAGTCGATACCTTACACAGGGTCGCCTTTATCTTCACTAGCGCCTTCATGGGTCTCGTCTTCCTCGTGGCGAGCAGCGACGCATTGATAATCTTCAACTACCTCGTATCGACTGTCACCATCTTCGTTTCCTTGACCTGGGTACGCAACTTAAGTCCCACTCATTGGACAGACTCGCTGATGACCATGCAGATCTCGCTACTCTCGAGCAGCCACATCGCGTTCATGCGCGGTATGCGAGCGCAGGGCATCTCCCCCGATACACCCCCATTCAAAGCGGTTCTTCCATCTTTCCACCCTCTTATTCGCAGCCGACGGAGGTGGAGGTAACAGCCATTCCAGCCATGGCTCTCCTACGTCGCGCTCTTCTTCACAGTCGCCCGCTCCATCTTCAAGGGATTCGACGCGTTCATGCCGTTCGCCTATAAGAGCTTCATCACCAGCTACATCGGGATCCCCGTCTAGGTTATCGGGTATCGCGGGTATAACCGTCAGTCCGGTTCTGCTCCTCACTTCGGGTTGACCGGTGGCTGATAGATAATAGTGATATCCCGGACGAGGGCGGTGAAGATGGACGAGATGGACTTGACGTCGGGAGCTAGGGAGTTCAGATGTAGAGGACGACGATGAGGAGGAAATCGCGTATCAAGCGATGGGATGGAAGGAGAAGGCGAGGTATCAGTCGGCGAATTGGTAGATGATATGTCGGACAATGTAGACTACGTTACGGTAGCACAGATATCGGACACGAATGGCATGTAGCTGTATACATTCATCAGCTAGCCTCGCCCCGATGCACTGAATTCCCTTCGGACTCCTCTTCGTGATCCATGAGACTGTCCTCCTCCTCGGCCTCCTCCTCGGGCTCCTCCTCGTCCTCCTCCTGTCCATTCCCTCCGCCGTCTTCCTCAAGATCCAAGGACACCAAGTTCTCTCCATCGGGGACATCACCCATAACCAGGTCACCGTCCCCCTCCTCCATAATCCGCTCCCTCATATCCAACAACCCTTTCCAGCCCCTCCACAGCTCCCCGCTCGAATCCTCATCGTCAAGTACCTCCCTCCGCACAACGTCGACAGCCAATCCCGCGTCCCTCCCCTTCCCGTGGCCCATCAGCCACTCCGCCCATACCATCACCGCCTCGACACTATCTCCTCCTGTCTTGCATACCGCGCGCCAGGCTGTGTACAGCTTGCTCAGCTCGCAAAATTTGTTTGTCGAGGGAGTCGTGAGAGCGGGGAATGCGATCTTGAAGAAAGCGGTGCTCGGTCTGAACTTGACGCTGATTCGATTGAGTATGCTGATAGCGGACTGTGCTGGATCGCGCTGGAGGGACGAGATGAAGTATTTCCCAAGGAGGGATGGGTGTAGGTCGGGCAGTCCCTCGTTCAGGCGGAGGGATTCCCGCAGTATTTCATCCCAAATCCGGTCAATGGGATGTCCATTCCCCAACGCGAGCTTCTCCTCGAGATCTGCCCATATGAACCAGATTGATTGGACTTCCTCTTGATCCGACGAGGAGAGGTTCGGACGTGTGACCGACTTGGTGATGGATCGACAAGCTGATTTGACGAGGTCGAAGTCTGATTCGTGCTCCATTTCGGCTCGAATGCGGACTCTTTGAAGGGTAGGGTCGTGGGGATAGATCGAGGCGTGTGATCGCGCGGTGTTGAGCAGTACGGAGGACGAAGAGGGAGAGCGAGCGAGATGATCGAGGTGCAATAGAAGGAGGGTGGACGAGGGATGCATGGAAGACTTCGTCAAGCTTGTCATGATGGAAAGGAGATATTCGCGCTGTTACCGTATCAGCCATGCGTTCCCACCAGAAGCGACCACGTACAAGATGAGCATTTTCCGCCAAGACGTCGATCTGCGTCGCCAGCCAATTCCCAGCGACATCTGACCACTGGGTCCCCTTGGAGCGTTTCGCAATCCGTCTTATCCCCTTCCCTATCCGACCGACCTCCTCAACCAACTCGGCGCCGTACAGGACGACACCGCCTGAATCTCTCCTCGCCGAATCGTAAGGTCGATCGTACAGCCGTTTGGTGAGGACCAGCAACAGCGCCTGCGGACCCGAATTCCCTGTCGTCAGAGCAACCCGCTCGAGGTCGTGATATACCACGTCCAAAGCCTTGCTCCGCAAAGGACTCGGGTAAGTCAGCAGCAGCCTGAGCAAACCTTCTCGGAAATCTTTGCCTTTCTCCGCGGGAATAGCCTCGAGTGCCGAGCTGATAGCGCGGATCACCAGCTGTCCCGACAGAATGGCTTTCCTCGCTTCCTCCCCATCCCGCCCAAATGATCCTTCCCCACCAAGCAGCTCCTGATCGTTTTCCTGGAACGCCTCGTTTCCCGCCGGAACCCCCCTGTGGATGCCCAAAACTTCCCACCGTCTCCGGAGAGCTTCGACCCAGCCCAGTTCGAGCTTAATGTATTCCCGCCATAAGTCTTCGGATCGTGGGAGCAAGCGAAGGCCAAGAAGCAGGGTCGTGCGGGCTGGCGAGGTGCCTTCGAGGGCGAAGCTCGTGTCTGCTTCGTCTTCTCCAGAAACAAGGGGATCGGACTTCGAGGAAGATGGAATCGCTGAGCGGGGGAATGGAGAGGAGGGATGGAGGTGATGGTATGAGATGAGGATGTAGAGTGTGGATGATAGGGGATGTTGTTGTAATGCGCTGCGGGAGATGTCAGCGCGGCTCTTGCAGTAGAAGCATGAAGATGAGCTAACCTGTTGAGACCCTTCGACACGACTTTCCGCATCCCCTGCCGGCTCGCATATTCCACATACGCCAACCATACCGCCAGATCCCCCGAGAACTTGACTGTCGCTCGCTTGAGGATGTACAGTGCTCGTCTTGGTAGCGAGTACGTCGAAGCAGAAGGTGGAGGAGGGTTTAGGTGGTACTCTGCGCTCCATGTCAGTGAAGCATCCGACATGTCGGAAGGGGAGGACATACTGAGCCGTTTCCATCGAACCCGCCTCAGCCGTTCAAGGTTGATCTCGTACTCTGCGTACTTGAAGAAATCCTCCTTCCTCGTGACCTGGCGGATGAGAGATGTCTCGTAGCCTGTTCGACGGCGGGTGATTTCGTTGATCTCATACTGCGATCCCATCAGCTCAAAGGTGGAGGAGAACAAGGAGAGAGAGCTGACTTTGGAAAAGAGACCTTTCTCGTGAAGGTCTTTGAGTTCGGGGAGGGTCGCTTCCAGCTGGAATTGAACTTTCTCCATGCTTGCATCAGCGAATAAATCAGGCTGAATTTGACAGTAGCGTACTTGCGTTGTGGTGTTAAACAATTCAGGTAGGCTTGCGGTTCACGCTTCCAGCCCGAGAATTTCCAAAAATAGGCGTGATTGCCCATCCCGGGAAAGCCGGGGATAGCTGAAAGTGGAGGTGATTGATCATCCGGTAAGTTATTACAGAAAAGTATTAGCATGATTCTGCCTCTCGGTCGACATCTTTGGAATCGGCATTCAGTTTTTGTCAGATCGTCTACTCTTATAGCTCAATCGAGAATGTCGAGTTCACTACCTACCAAAATGCAGGCTTTCGCGCAGCACGACAAGGTACGGCTCAATCCATTCACTCGTCTATCGAAGCTGAACATTGGCACCGTACAGGATCGGGCCGCATTAGTCCAAGAAGTCCCGGTCCCTAGTCTTGAAGCGAATGACATCCTCATCAAAGTATCCTACGTCGCACAGGTCCGTCCTACGACCCAAATCCACCGGCACCGCTGACGCCCCCAGAATCCGACCGACTGGAAACATTCCGCCCACATGTCCCCATCACGCGCAATTATCGGCTGCGACCTCTCCGGTACCGTCGTCTCACTCGGTTCCTCCCCGACAAACAAATCCATGCAAGTGGGCGATAAGGTCGCCGGGTGTGTTCATGGTGGATTGTTCGAGGACAAAGGGAGTTATGCGGAGTATGCGAGGGCGGAGAGTGATTTGGTGTTCAAGGTTCCGGAGGGGGAGAAGATGGAGGAGATGGCGGTGTTTGGGGTACCTTGGGTGACCGCTTGTCAGGTAGGTGATCGGTTTGGACTGAGCAACAAATTGGCTGATGTCCGTTGTTAGGCGATGATAGCTAGTCAGGGCAAATCGTGGCCGCCGGAGAAGGTATCTGGAAGTCCTTGGGTACGTCATTCAACTTCTCATCGTCCAATCAAGACGAGGCTGAACGGACACAGTACATGATCTACGGCGCCTCCTCCTCCGTCGGTCTCTTCGCCCTCCAACTAGCCAAACTCATGGGCTATCGCCCCATCGCCATCTGTTCGCCCCACAACTTCGACCTCGTCAAATCCTACGGTGCGGAAGCCACTGTCGACTATCACGACGGCGAGAAAGCTTCCGCCGAGATCAAGCGGATCTCAGAGGGTAGAGTGGAGCTTGGACTGGACACGATCTCGGCAGGAGAGAGCTTCATGATCTCTCTCAACGGGTTCGGCGATAAGGGTGGACAACTCAACGTTATCCTCCCACCTTCGGAGGAAGCGACGAGATTCCGGCCGAACATCAAGGTCGCCATTACGTTCATGTACACCCTCTTTGGCCGTGTTTCGTTTCTCCGTATCCCCTCCTCTAGTATTCGAGCTGATGGAGGAACAGGAGTTCAAGATGGGTTACAAGCCTGAATCGATGGTCTTTCCCGCAAGTAAGGAGGATCGCGCTTTCGGTGTGGAGGTCTGCAAGCGGACACCGGAACTTATCGAGAAGTATGGGATTAGATCAAACCCGATCGTGATCAAGGGTGGGCTGGACGCTATCAATGATGGTTTCGAGGAGATGAAGGTGAGTGAGACGGTGGGGTCTCACTGATGAGTTACAGGCTGGGAAGGTGTCGGGAATGAAGCTGGTATACAAGATTGCATGAGCGATGCGGGACCCGAATACAAACGGAATGAAGCACTTTTCAACGCACTGAGCCGACTAAAGGCTATTGTTCGCAAGCTTAAGCTCTTCACGCACACTAATATAGGTATTGATCTTGAAACCCCGTTCCCCCGAAAGCAAACATTGTCTCTGGAAGAAAGTACAAACTTCTGCTTCTGCGGCATGTACGACACATCCACGTTGTTTCACCAGGCATGATGAGAAGATGTGATCAAAGGAAGTTTGCAGATAATCTGATGAAGATATATTCAACTTGCTAGGTCCAAAAAGAAAAGGTCTTGAAACAGTAGAATCCGGCCGGCGATCGCGGTCATCTCTTGCCTCTTATACTGTTCTTTCGATCTTATGCATTCCGAAGTAGGATTGTAAAGTCGCCATCCCCGAATACACATACGAGTACATGCTATCCGACCCCGAGTCCTCAGCCTGCTGTCGCGAGTCCTAACGAAACGCATGCCGTCGCATTGGCCGATCAGTGGGATCCAAAGAACGACAAGTACGGCTACACCTAGTTGGATTCGAGTTGACAGTCAAGAACGACCCGCTCCATGCATCTCCTGTCCCTCAAATACGACCGTCACCAACGGACCCGTCCAGCTCTTTTCCGCCAGCTCAAGCGAACTATCTGAGCCTTTCTGGCTCAACGACTATACCGTCGTGTACCTGAACGGCTCGTCCCTATACTCCATCCCGATCAACTACACAGCCGAGATCGAATCGGAAGTCGGAAGGACCCATCTCCTGGACTTTCCAGCCGGCATTCATCCGTCCGGTCTGCTGTATGAGCCAAACAGCGGAGTTCTCGCTTTCACCGGGATGGTGTGGGAAGACGGGGAGCTTTGAGGATGTTGCGGGGCGAGACGATGCGTATAAGAAGAGGGGAGATACTGGCCAGGTCTACGATGACTTGTTCATCAGGCTAGCGATGGCGAAGGTTGGAGCTGATGGCTAGGCATTGGGATACGTGGAGGACGCCAGGGAAGGTGTACACGCTGGGTATCGCGGAGCTTTGGAAAGGCTAAACAGTCACGATGGCGCAGCCGAGACGGGAGGGGGAAGGGGTCAGGATTCTACAACATCCTGAATGGAACTGGACTGGTGGGTCTTATTAGCTTGAGCGGCTCATGACGTACCGGTTATCAGTATTCCCAAATGGACCCTATCACCAGCTTCTCCGTCTCTTCCACACACATCGCATTCGCAGCCAAATCTCCGTACCTGAACGTCGAGTCTCATACGAGAGAAGACGTGTACATCCTCCCTCTCCACCTCTCCTCATCGGCCATACAGCCATCACATCACACACCGGGCACCCATGGAGCGATCAATGGGGTGACGTTCTCTCCGGATGGAATGCAACTCGCGGAGCTCGAGATGGCCAAGGATGAATACGAGAGCTATCGTCTCCTACCCTATCACCTCACTCATGCGAATCATCTTCCACACCCTCTACTTCACCGGCACGACCTAATCGATCACGCCTCTTACCGCAACATCTCTGTTACTTTCCATCAACTCGCTCATGTCGCCGACGGACTCGTTTATCCTCGATCTTGCGAATGACGATCTGACAGATGGCGACGGAGACAAGCTTCCTCGCTCTCCTTTACATAGGTTGGAGGACTGGTCGAGCAGACACATAAACGGGCGACTCGGAGGGATGGCCCGAGAGGAGTTTTGGTTCGAGGGCGCTGAGGGATGGCGGGTTATGGGATGGGCCGTCAAGCCGAGAGGGTGGAAGGAGGGTGATGCGGAGAGGGGGAAGGTATGGCCCATGGGTACGTACCAGACTTGCCAACTGAACCCTTGCTGATCTGGAGCTCAGTATTTCTCATCCAATGCGTCCCATTGGCTCGTTCTGCTGAGGCTAATCCTCTATCCTCCAGTGGCGGTCCTCAAGGTAAAGACCTGAAAGAGATCACCCTTTATCGTGAGACTGACGTGACTGCAGCCGCAAACGGTGATACCTGGACCCCTACGTAAGCAGCGCGGCTGAGTCGACAGTTTATTGACCTGACATCTTCGCACAGGATAAACCCTGCCATTTTCGCCTCTCAAGGCTACTTTTTTTATCGCTATCAACCCGACCGGGTCCACGGGGTATGGTCAGGAATTCATCGACAGGATCAACAGGGAATGGGGAGGACGTAGGTCCCACCGTTGTCATCTCGTGCCTCACGCTGATAGATAGCTACAGGACCATACAAGGTTCTTCTGGCCAGGCTTTCACGCTGCCCTGGACGTGTATCCCGAGGTCAGTAGGGAGCGAGAGTGGTCATCGAGCATCGGATTGACTGCCGTAGATCGACACCGCGCGGAACGTCGCTCTTGGCGGATCGTGCGGTGGGTACATGATCAACTGGATCAATGGGCACCACGTCTTCGGTTTCAAAGCACTCGTCCTCTACGATGGGATCTTCAACACTGTCGGTCCAGCTTATACTACTGAGGTGAGACTCTCGGACGACATACGGGGACTTGACGCTAACGAGGCGTAGGAGTTGTGATTCTTCACCAAGTCTGTCTGTTTGACTCCAAAATCATCCGGCTGACGGGGTGTTTAGCGACTTCGGAGGCGACCCGGTGCATGAATGACTGATGTACGAGAAGTAAGTCCATACAAATGAAGTTGGAGATATATTGACGAAATGGAAGATGGAACCCAATGATCATGTCGCAGAGTGGAGCACCCCACGATGGTGATTCATGGCGGCAAGGGCTGCGCTAGACTGACTGTCTCATAGATTGATGCCTGATTGAAGGGGAGGGAATCGGTGAGCGATCCCTCATAGCGTCTCCGAGTACTTGACTGTTTCCTACCTTAGCGGCGTTCACCGCGCTACAAATGCAAGTACCATTCCAATCATCCGTCGCGGTTGGGTTTCGCTGACCTCATCGTAGGCAAGGAGTACCGATCCTCTTCCTCTACTTTCCCGACGAGCCTCATGGGGTGCGTCCTACTTGACATTGGAGACGCATGCTCATACTGTTTCAGGTTGCCAAGAGCTCAAATTCGATGCGCTGGCATGTGGGTCTTCTCTATTCTCGCGTTGAGGATCACTGAGTCAAAGTAGCACGAAGTCTTCAGATGATTTGATGAATGGGTCGGCGAACGCAGAGTCCAGGAAACCGAGGCAGTATTCGTCGTACAAAGTTGAAAGCCCCTGCGCCTGACGCGAAGGAATAGCATAGACGCATGCGAGATCTAGAGGCCCATCTCTCCTTTCCGGATTAGCAGGGTGGTGGGTTGTCATCGGCTTCGGGCATCTTCCCTTCATTGGCTAAAACACTTTCACTGGTGATTTTAAGGACGATGTACCTTCCTTCCCAGATCCGAGACCCTTCGGAATTGGGAAACCTCCTTTGACCGCTCGTCGCTCAGAAATCTGATTGTCTTCGTCGGGAAAGATTCAAGTTCTTCTCCATTTCTTCATCTCTCCCCAAAACTATAGTGAGCTAATGCAATCGATAATCGACAGTTTACCTTTCGGAAGAATGGTCCAACCCAACCCAAGGAGAGCTCAAGTGTTTCGGAGGTGGAGATATGAGTACAAAGCTCTCACTGACCCCGCCCCGGATACGGCATACGCTTGGAGCAAAACCTTCAAGAAAAGCCTTCATACGCTGGAAAGGATTGTAGGATTTCTTCCTATTGGCAGTACCGGTCCTCCAGGGGAACTTTCTCACCGAGGCAAACAGAGCCGGTAAAGCAAGCTCAGAACCGCAAGCCAGGCTGTGGAAGATGACGGAGATTGCCAGCTTGAGAGACACGTCGGCAGTTGCTTGCGAGGAAGCACATCAGCTGAGTGAGCTGAGCGAGGACAACGTCAAAGATCGCTGCTGCCAAGTCCAGTTTCTGGGCGACACAGGCTGATCAGGATCATACCCACCCGACAAATGTTTCCAAGGGATTGAAAAAGACGGCTGAGCAGTATCTCCAAAAATGCAGGGCGAATGCGGCTGACGCAACCGATTGACATGCCGTGTTGAACGATTTGGAGCAGGTCACTGTGAGTGGATTCGTAGGTATGTGAATGCCCTTAACGTGATTCCCCTATTAATGGGACACCCCCCTTTATTGGCCACTCGCGTCGTCCATTTCCCGCAGTTTCTCTCTTCTTCACTTTCTCTCTCTTTCACATCATAACTCATCATGCAATAACCCCAGACGCCTCTCGAGCTAGCTCTAGCTAGCTACGGACAACAGCAACACATACATGCAAGAGATCGCTCCAGCATTCGCAAGCTTGCAGAAGATTTCGGCGTTTCAAGATCAACCCTCTCAAA
>JAABUP010002911.1_pt1 | contig 31612 bp, 37 predicted proteins | sample 5559201 | NCBI WGS metagenome assembly JAABUP01 (sample SAMN10711887, study PRJNA513373) | rock metagenome | isolation source: Antarctica rocks | place: Antarctica
AGTATAGAGTCCTTCGATCCCACTAGGAAGTGGGCCCAACAGCGAGGTGGTGAGGACGTGAAAGAGGCCGCGACAGTGAGGTAAGGAAGTGAGGATGTAAAAGGCGACAAAGAAGGTCAACAACGACGAGGTTTGAACACGCGTCAAAGACAGGTCATTAATTAAATATAAGACCTGACTGAATAAGGAAACAGCTAAACTTGACAGCAGACAGGGCCTTAGTAAGCCCATCTGCTGCTTGCTTAACAGTAGGTACAAATTCAAAGTCAACAAGGTGACAATCAACAGCTTCACAAACAAAGTGATATTGTATGTTAATGTGCTTGATATAAGCATGAAACTCAGGGTTCCTAACTAGGTTCATAGCTTTGTTGTTGTCAGCTCAAATGACAACAACATTGTCATCATGAAAATAGTCAATTTCACTAAGAAAACAGCATAGTCAAATGGCTTTCTTCATAGCTTGTGTTTCAGCCATGTACTCAGCCTCTGTCAAGAATAGAACAATGAATTGCTGACATTTAAAACATCAGCTAATGAGACCTTCATATAGAAGAAAGAGATAAGCCTCAGTGAACTTTCTGATGTTGTGACATTCACCTCAGTCAGCATCAATATAGTCAATAAGGCTGTTGTCAGTGATGTCATAGATGACATTGAGATTCATAGTGTCAGCAAGATACTTAAAGATCTGCTTAACAGCATTATAGTGTGATGTGTTAAAGTTCTAAGCAAACTGACTAACAGTAAAGACAGCAAAGATGATGTCAGAATGTGTCTGTAACATAATGTACATTAGTGATCTGACTGCTTTCTGATACTGTCAAATGACAGTGATGTCAGCCTGAGTGATAGACTTCTTTATGAGTACTGCATCAGAATTCATAAAAGTGTTAACAGAAACAGTCTGTAACTGCTGAAAGGTCTGAAGAACCTTGTTGATGTAAGCTATTTGAGTAAGACAGATTGTGCATTCAGCACAGTTTTGTTTCACTTTCATGTCTAAATAGTAAAACACAGAATTGAGATCTGACATCTTGAATGTGTCATTAAGACATTGTTTAATGTTCTGAATAGCTGACTTATTCTTTTTAACAAGCAGAAAGTCATCAACATAGACAGTGATGATGACATCATTTCATATGAACATGCTATGATCAGAATCAAGTCAACAGAAATCAAAAGACATAAGAAGATCATGTAAAGTCTTATACCACAGATGAGGTGCTTGCTTCAGGTCATAAAGAACCTTATTCAGCAAAGCAACCTTGTCAGATAGCTCATAGCTGTGAGATAACTCAATGTAAACAACCTGATCAATAGAGTCATAAAGAAACACAATAGTGATGTTCATTTGATTCACTTCAAGGTCATAATGTACTGCAAGAACAAAGAGGGTCTTATACATCTGCAGCTTAACAACAGACACAAAGGTTTGATCATAGTCTATGTTAAACTGCTGTTTGTAGTCTTTGACAACTCAGTGAGCCTTATAATGACTAACCTGACCATGAGTGTCACACTTGACCTTGTAAACTCAGTGTTCTTTAAGAACATGCTGATTTGATGACATGTTAACAATGTCTCATGTGTTATTATTCTTCAGTGACTGAATTTCATTCTTCATAGTCATCTTTCATTTATCACACAGAGGTAACTTCACAGCCTGCTTATATGTGGTCAGTTTGATGATGTCATCAATAGAAATCACAGCATACACATATGAAATGTGTGTGTCAGACTCATCAACAACTGAGCAATCATAAAGGTTGTAGTGTGATACAGCTGCTGAGGCTAAAGGGTTCAATGAACCTACTGCTGAGGCTGAAGGGTTCAATGAATCAAGCTCATCTGAATCAAACAACTTGTTTAAAACTTGTGAGTCTGAACTCATGAGTTCAGACTGACAACATGAAGAGATAGATGCTTTTTTTAAAACAAAAGAAGATGAAGAATGCATGCTGACAGAATTTGATTGCTGTAATAGCAAGAATTGAAGCAGCAGTGTAGCTGATGCAGACACTCTCTCTGAAACAAAAGAAGGTTGTGACAATGAGAGTGAGGATGCAGAAGAAGGGTTAACAGCATGATTGTTAGTGCTAGTTATCTCTTTCTTGCTGTGAACCTCTATATTAGCTAAGTTTTCATAAGCAGTAATGTTCTCATCAACAAAGCAGTTATAAAACTCTAGAACTTGTTCTGATTCAGAGTCTTAAACACAGAAGATTGAGCTTTCTTTCATGCTTAAATAGTGGCATTTAAGGCTGCAGTTCTCAAACTTGACTTCTTGCTGACATCATTTCTTAGAAATGTGTGCTTAAGCAATGATATTGAAGATGTAAAGACTTAAGAGATCAGAAATGTTGCCTGTTCATGCTTCATAGAGTGTTATGTTAAGTACTCAAGTAGAAGACTGGTTCTTGATATAAACTGCAGTCTTAATGACTTTCAGTTAGAGGTGTAAGTTCAGGTTAAAGTCTTTGAGCATAGCTTGTGCAGATTTGCAAATAGTGCGATTTAGCCACTCAAAAACGCCGTTTTCTTCAGGTAAATAGGGCATAGTAGGTTCTCAAATGATGTTGTTAACTGTAAATCAGTTCTTTAAGACAAGATACTCACACTTAAAGTCAGTGCAGAGGTGTCTTAAAGAATAGTCAGAACAGTTAATCTTCATCAATGTGACAAAGTTCTTAATATGCTTGACTGTCTCATCTTTAATTTTCATGAAAAACATTCAGGTAAACCTTATGAAGTCATCAGTAAGGGTAACAAACCACCTTGAACTGTCATAAACAGTGAGCATTATGGGTTCAATGACATTCAAATGAATAAGATCTAATGATCAAGTTGCTCACTTAATAGAAGCATTATAAAGGTGATGAGTCTGCTTGACTTTCATGCACAGTTCACAGACATCATGTTATCAAGAAAGATTCTTAAGATCTATGCTGTCAATGATCTTAAACAGACACTTGATGTTTGTATGATCTAAATGGCTCAAGTGTCAATGTCATATATCAAACAATACCTTGAACTCACAATTAGCTGCAAAGGCATGAGACTGAGGTGTATCATCAAGGTGTAGCTGAAAAATTCTGTTAACCTCAGAAGCATATTTAATGACATTGTTTTTGTAATGTAAGATGCAGTCACACATGTTAAAAAAGATACTGTCAGTGTGCATGTGACAGTTAAAAACAAGGTTTGCAGAGAAATAAGAAGCATGCATAATGTCTTTAAGAATAACCTCTTGTATGCTACTGTTAAAATGTATCAAACATAGTGAAACCATGCTCTTTTCAATAATCTGAGCAGATTCATTAACTGTTTTAAGAGACCTAGAAATAGGCTTATAGGTAAGAAAGAATTTGTGTGTAAAACACAAGTAATCAGAGGCTTCAGTATTAACAATTCACACACTTATAAGATGTGATTCTATGACAAACATAAAGCTGAGTGTTGTGACATTGTCATCAGTCTTATCAAAGGTTGATTTAACATTGTTAAAGAACTTGTCTGAGAACTTGTCTGACAACAATAATTTGCCCTTCTTCTTTACAGCTCAAGCTGCATTGAGTTTCTTCTTCTTATGAGGATATTTAACAAAGCACATAGGTTTCTCATGATCAGTCTTCTTATAGTGCAAACACTGAAGTGACAACAACAATTTTGATTTGTCATAAAAGACCATCACAACAAAGCTCTTATTATTCTTCATTCTAGCCTCATCAATCAACTCAGCAACTAAGAAATCAAAAGTAAAAGTTGTAATGTGAATGAACTGGTGTTTAGCTGTGATAAAGACATTAAATGTGAATTTAAGGTTGTTAAGAAGAACAGTGAGTATAACTCAGTCTGAAAAGGTAGAATTCATCTTTTGCAAATGTTGTGATGAAGTCTTTAGCTGATCAACATAGTCCTCAATGAACTTAGACAAATTGTAGTGATGACTTAAAAGTGTTGTAAACGTAAGGTATCTGGTGTTAAAGCCCTGAACCTTGTACAACTCCTTGAGCTTCAACCACATCTGACATGCAGAAAGGTCTTGAATGAACCCCTTAAAGCCATTCTGACATGACAGTGCTATAGTAGCACATGCCCTGTCATTCTCTCTACTTCAGATGATGTATTCAGATGAGGACTTCAAGTCCAAAGTGTTGACACCATCAAGTTCAACAACTGGTTTGAAAGACGTGCCTGAAACAACAGCCCATAGGTCTTTGTCCATAAGGACGAACTTGACGTTAGTGGCCCATGAGGCATAGTTACTAGCGCCAGCAAGACGAGGGAAGTTGAAAATGCTGTTCAAGGAAGTCATGGTTATGTGGGTTGTCAAGAACAAACACCAAAACGCAAAGGCTATCGAAAAAGCGAAGAGATGTCAACCAAGGATATCGTGACGACGAGTCGTTCGAGGATATCGAAACGACAAAGGTGTTGTTTGAGAAAGCACTTAGGTAAGCTATCGAAAACAACGAGTCGTTCAAGGAAGCACTCAGGTGAGCTATTGAAACGATGAAAAAATGTCGAAACCGAGGATATCGAGTAACAACGAAAGGGGTCGTTTGAGGAAGCACTCAGGTAGGCTATCAAAACAACGAGTCGTTCAAGGAAGCACTCAGGTAGGCTATCGAAACAACGAGTCGTTCAAGGAAGCACTCAGGTGGGCTATTGAAACGATGAAAAAATGTCGAAACCGAGGATATCAAGTAACAACGAAAGGGGTCGTTCGAGGAAGCACTCAGGTAGGCTATCGAAACGACAAAAGACGCTGTCGAAAGACGGCGACAGTGAGGTCAATGAATGACTGACTAATGTCTTGAGGTATGAAGGCGGAATGCCGGGCTCATAACCTATTGAAGTATGACCTCTATGGAACGACTGTTCTATCCATATATCTAACTAGGATGCAGAGTCTGCATCGACAGCATGACTTTTGTGTGGGCTGACTAAGCAGCGTCACGTGACACGGCAAGTTCCAGCGCTAGGTCAGAATAGGACTGAAATCCCCGCGAAGCCTCCTTATTCCAACATAATGTTAGTACTCGATCCGTACTGTGGATTACCTAAGTATCATTCAACACAAAAGTTGCATCATGCCTGATCGTATCTTGTAGAGTACATGTACCGTTAACCTTCAGCCTTAAGGTACTCGTACATGTATTGTGATGACTAAAGCAGAGACCTGGCCAGCTTCATTTGCAGATCAGGTTTACCGTATGACTCGGATTACGCAACTTGATTTGTCTTCGCTTCCAACACCCACTTGAGTTAGAACCGCATCTGCTACCTTCTCTTCTCATACTGTAGTGTAGACCAACCCCAATCGTCCATCTATGCTGCAAAGCCGACCGCAGGAATGCATAAGATCAGCAACTTCACCGGCCAGGCCCGCCATGGCTGGGAAAAGATGACACCTGCTGCCTTTGGCATGTCAAGACCAAACATAGACTTGTCAATCTCGTCGCCTGCCAAACGACCTCTTGCTGCGACTCCCATTTCTCCCTTGACTCCCGCTGACACTATCGTCAACCTTTCATTCAATGTCCCTTTCGCATCGAACCTCCCTGGTCCGGACGCCGAAGAGGTGCTCCACTCGAGTCCCGGTGCCTTTGAACGATGGACGCATCCGGACGGCACCGACGAGGAAACGCCGACTCACAAGTTGCCGGTGCACGCGAATAACGTGGAAACATTGAGGAGACAGTGCAGAGCCATCACCGAAGAGAGCGGAGGGCGGTTGGAAGCTGCGGTGACTTCCTCGGAGCCAAAGCCGATACCAGCTTTGCAACGTCGGCCGCTGAAAGGACTCGTCACGAACGTCTGCATTTCCGGAGATGCGGATACGGTGCACAAGATGCGAGCGAAGATCCTAAACGAAACCCCGATCGCAATGGTATGCTTTCCGTGATCTTCGCTGAAAAGGCAAGGCTAATGGTCTGATAGAAATCTGCAAATGTGGACATCGACGCTAATCTCGTCATCGATCCAACTTCGGACGGAGTTCGCAAAGCTGTCCTTGAACATCTCGATCTAGTAGCAGCATTCACCGGGACTGACATTTTTCTCCTGACACCAAAAATTACGGACCCTGAGGCTGTTGGCGCAAGTTTCAACGGTAGCATGGAGAATAGTCTGAATCAAAGATTGCGGATAGCCATATACGGCGATATGGAAAGTTCGGAACATGCAAAGACCAGAATCCTCATCATGATAGACCAAATCGTACGTAGCCAGGGGTTGTTGGCTCGCACGGCATATGCTGATGATCGAGTCAGCTGAAACGGATTGTTGACGCGATGAAGCTTGAGCTCTCTTTGCACTTCCTCGTCTGTGGTCGGACTCGAAAGAGCATCAGGCTGATTGAGTCCTCCACGAACACGGCAATATACTTTCCTCCACCATTTCCCCGAGTCTACGGCTATCTTCCACCAGGAGCACATCGAAGGAACGATGACGAGGTCTTTATTACTGGGGAAAGCCATGAGAGAATTGTTCAGGCAAAGCAGAAGCTCCGCGACCTGATCATGAACACCAAATGCTACGCAAAGGATGTCATAGTTTCCTCACCTAAGATTGACAGCATCCTCCTCGATCGTTTAGACAAGGTCCGCAAAGTCATGGAGATGAATGGTTCCTACGTGCTATTTCCTCAGCTTGGCAGTCAGCGTGGTTTGGTGAGAGTGCAAGGTACAGAAATCCTTCATGTTGAGCGTACCGTGCGTGAGCTCATGGCGTTGGTATGTATTCTCAACTTATCCCTGAGTATTTTGTGCTATACTAATGCTTTGCTAGGCTGGTCAATTTTACAGTGCTTCATGGTGGATCCTTCTTCCAGACCCTGCACAGGCCAACGCAATGCGTGCTCCTTCGCCTTCCGACATTCGTACCATGCTTTCTGACATTTGCACCAACTCTGGCGCAGATGTCAGCTTTGACAAGCTAACATTCAACATTAATGGATCGGACGATGCGGTAAAGGCGGCTATGATGGTCATCCATCAGATTCCATTCGTGAAACGTGCACAATACCAGATGCGCGTCAAGATCGAACTGGCCAATGAGCATAAGGAGTTTGTCAGTGGCAAGAAGAATGGCAAGATAAATAAGATCATGGGCCAAAGTAAGCTGACCGTATGTGTTTAATCCCAGTCATAGCTAAGATGATACTCTAGGCAACGTGCAAATCATCTTCGACGGCTTCAATGAGTACAACTTCTATATTGATGTTTGCGGCGCCCAATATGAAGCCACCAAGAATGGACTCGATCTTGTCGAGCAAGAAATGCCGGCATCCATCTCTTTCCATGTCCCCGATCAGTACCACAAGCGTATCATCGGCATCGGCGGACAGCACATCCAGCGCATCATGAAGAAGTACTCTGTCTTTGTAAAGTTTTCAAATGCCATGGACCGTGGTGGTATAGGGAAAGAGGATGATGATATCAAAGTGGACAATGTCATCTGTCGAACACCAGCACGGAATGCCCAGAGCTTGGATCTCGTCAAGCAGGAGATTATGGACATGGTCGAGAAAGTGGTACGTAAAGCTTGATTCCTTGTTGATTAAGAAATCATCTCCGTCTGTTGTCCGACCAATGGACTGACCAATGCTTACTCGCGCAAAGGACGCAGAGTTCGTCTCCGAGACCGTTGTTATCAATCGCCTGTACCACCGAGAGCTTATTGCACGCATGAGCGAAATCGAGGAGTTGGAGAAAAAGTGGAACTGCAAGATTGATTTTCCAAGCACTGAGATGGCGAGTGATGTTGTAACTATCTCTGGACCGGAATATCAGGTACCGCAGGCAGTTGACCAATTTCTGGTATTTTTAGCCAACACTCTTGCGAAGGAGAAGGGCTGACAAACTTACAGGGCATGGTGCCTGAAAGCCATGAGATTCTACTCCCAAGCTCTTCCGAGCTGAGGGAGTTTCTCAAGTCTGAGGAGTTCAACAACGATGTGCGCGAGAAACTTCGCGCCCAGTATGAAGTGGATCTGCATGTCAACAAGGATACGCAAAGTCTGGAAAACTATCAGCAAACTGTCAATGAGTGTACGATTGAAGAGACCGTATCACTTCTCCTTACATATACACGCAACAACGCTGGCGGCCTTAAAGATGCCATCGACTTCCTCATCTCGCGTCTGGTAGCTCATGGACTAGACGCTACAACTGTCAAGGGCTCAATACCCCGCCCTAAATCTGATTCTTTCGAAGACTCGCTTCCATTCTTTGATTCGAAGCTTCTGCAACATGCCCCAGCCCCGCTTGCTACCGAATCACCTACCAGGTCTACGTTTGGCGATGATGCTAGCGATCGTGGATCGCTGTTTGGCAAGATTCGCAAACCCGGCAGCATCTCCTCTATTTCCTCGTTCTTGGATCGCCGCAAGAACCAGTCAGGCTCCCCTGGCTCTTTCTTTAAACACGCCTCCAGCAATGCCTCCAAGGCCTCCCTGGTCTCGATGGAATCTCGAGATAGCGGCTACCGCAACCCTTGGAACGACAGTGGTGTCAATCTTCCTGAAGACGATGGGCACGGCTGGCCCGCAAGATTCGAAAATAAATTTCCATTCGGCACCAATCCGGGTGACACCACCCCTAAGCATGACCCTCGTGCGTCTTTCGACAGTGGACGTCCGAGTACTTCACACTCTACTTCTGGATACCCTGCCCCTATTGGGCCTCCACGTTGATCTTCTTTCATCTATTATCTCGCATGGATTGTTATGGCAAGAATACCCCTTGGAACTCTTTCAAAAGCGAGTCTAGCTATGTGGCGTTTTCTCGTACGCGGCGAAAGAAGATATACCAATTTGCTTGGGGCGCTTGCAGATTGGTCGTCTGGAAACATCTCATGGAAACAAAAGGCTATGGAATGTACTAGCTAATGCTATATCTATTTCCGTACTGGTGCCACGAGGGCGGTTCCACAATATTTCAATGTTTTTGCGTGATACTATAACAACTTCAAATTGCACCGCTGTCCTCCAAATTTGTGTACCTTTCCACTTTCGTGATACTCCCAATCCAATTGCAGCATCCGATCTGGGTCTTATATTTACAGCTTAAATCTTCGTTCACTTCCGGAGGTCCTCGATGAACCGCCACTTCATTGAAAGAATCGAGCAACCCTCCTCCAGAGCCCTACTGACCAACCAATCGTCAACCCAACCAACCCACACCAAAACACCACCCTCACCCTCCAAACAGGTAGGTAGGCACTTGTAGGTACGTAGCGTACCGCCCGGCGTCCACACCTGGCCCTGGTGATCAACAATAATCTGTATAACCTTCCCGCCTACTAACACACACACACAGACGCCTGAATCAATGAGTGATAAACATTGAAGTAGATACTCTGCTTGAAAATATGGTCGGATAGGTCGGTCTGATCTAATACTGTTTGGGAGATGAGAAGAAAGGGAGAGAGGGAGAGGGAGAGAGGGGTTTGCGGTGAGATTGGGATTGGTGTGGTGTGGTGTTTCTCGCTTTGCTCTTGGCTCTGGCTCTGGTTGCGGTTGGTATAAGGGCGAAGACAAAGTTGAAGATGAAGTTGGAGATGGAGGCAGAGTCAGAGATATTGCTCTGACTCTGACTCTGACTCTGACTCAGACCGGGTGTCATGAAAGAAAAGATGAATGTGAATGTGAATGTGAAGATGAAGATGAAGATGTTTGAACTGCTGAGAAAGAGAACAAGATGAGATGAGATGAGATGAGAGATGAAGAGCTTGACGTGCCTGAACGGATGAGCACGAAGAAGAAGAAAGGAGAGAGGAGGGTGAAAAGTGAGATTTTGACGGAAAGAAAAGAGGTCGAGAAGGGATTTGGATGGATTGATTTGCTCGAAGGATTGGGTCTTGGGCAAACTGTTCAATCGAATTTGGTCTGATCTAGTTCAGAAAACAGAAGAAAAGGGGGAAGGGCTTGTGAAGAGATGGGGATCGGTGGGCTGTTTGCTCTTGGCTTTGGCATTGGCTCTTGAGATTGGCGCTGGACCACGCTCAGACGCTAGCGCTTGCTTTGGCTTGAGCTGTTGCTCTGACTCTGACTTGGACTCTGGCCCTGGCCCTGGCCCGGGCTCTGGCTCTAACGCAGGATTGAGCTAGGTGTTGTGGGACTGTCATGAGGATGAAAGCCGAGATGGAGATGTTTGATATTCTAGGATGGGTGAAGCAGGAAGAAAAAGAAGGCGGGGAGAAGTAAAGACTTGTCGGGAATGGAAGGGCTTGGATTTGAAGGGATGAGTGGTCTTGCTTGGGAAGTTGTTTCTTGAAAGGTGATGGCGGGATGGGCGACTGCGCGCCATGTACTCTACTCTACGGTTGTGTGTTTGTTTCAGCGATCGTTGTTCGTGTTATGGACGGGCGTTGGGATAGCGGGTTGAGGGGTTTGGTGTAGTGCTGAGCACATGGGTGTATCGGTCGCCTTCTCCCTCTGTAGGGTACCTATGAGGCTGCAATGGTTAGGTGTTTGTTAGTTGAGCTGTTGGTTTATGCATGAATTGTGAAGGTCTGCTATGTATTTAGGAGATACTCCATGCGGTGGCATTCTGATGACTGAGTTGCAATTCAGCGGCTAAGAGTGTATACCCTGCAGAGCTCCGACCCAGCGTTTAGTGCACAGTGATGTCACACTGCTATCTCTTTGATGGTACTTCGACATGCATGTCTTGACAGTCAATAATCATGGTAAACAAGACCACAATTCAGGAATGGGATAGCTCAAGGAAAACACACCGCCGATGATGACTTCTCAAAAGATCGTCCCTTACCGGCAACGTGCCCCGTAGTAACGAGCAATGACAAGGCCGATATCGGGGTACATAAGTGCTTGTAGCTCTCTAGACTTGCGGCGATGATGTCCTCGTTCAAGATATACATGTCCGTAACGTAGTCAGTCCCGCCAAATCTCATGCTCTAGGCTAGCAATCTAGACAGTGTTCTTAGTATCCTATGTAATATAAGCGCTCACTGTAGGATACTCACTTGGATTCACGTCCTAGGTTCTCCATATAGAAAGATTGTTTCTCTCCTAGATCATTTTCTACTTCCCTTTTGCGCACATCTCCGAACGTCACATGTGTAAGGTCAAGCTTGCCACCACGTCTGCCAGCCCAATTTGAGAGCTTCTCTATCAAAGAGTAATCGTCCGACGTGGCCTTCCTCAGAGCTGCTGCAATTTCCGTGCAGATGCTACGACTGTTCCCTGGCCCTGAATCAAGGCACTCTTCCTCTGCGTGAAATCTTGACTGCGGTATCCTTGCACTACTGTTGGCTTATCTTTAGAGTATGCTGTGCCATTTTTGGGGATCGTCATCACATATGGCTAACTCTCACCTCGATTTGATCTCCGCAAGCCAATCAGATCCGTCCAGAGACATGAAAATTTGAGAGACGGAGGATATGTCCGCTATCAGAGGTCCTTTCGAGAGCAGATAGCGGCAAGGGTTGTATCACCAACGCGAAGGACTTCAATCCAAGGGATGGTCGTGATCGTAAAGGATGATACGATATCCGTCTCGATCTTTCCAGCACAAGGTCGTAGTAACCAGAGTGTGTAACCCGTCGGAGCTCATCATTCAACCCATCTAACACCCCACTCTCCTTTAGCAAAGCTAGCCTCCACAACCCTCCCATTTTGCACCGCCTCCGCCCTCCTCCTTCCTCGTTCTTCATCTCCCTCTCTTCCCGGCACGAGGAATCCAAACACCACCCCTCGCCTAGCAGCTTGCCGCACTCTTTCCCGATTCTGCGCTCTCTGCATGCCTGCGAGGCGAAGATCGCTCGATGTCGCACTCGGAGAGCTAAGAGTAACACCGCCGTGTTCGTCGTTGGCGGGAATCGGTATACCCCCTTCATCAGGGTCGGAGTCCTCCATATCTACAAATTTCCACTCTCCCTCGCCTTCTCCCCCTACCTCTCCATTTACTGCTTGCGCGGACGACGACGCAAACACAATCCTTTCCACCTCCGAACAGAGCACAACCCTCCTCTCTCCCTTCTTCGTCATCCTCCCTCTTGCAGCCTCCGCCCCACCACCATACCCACCTCTTGCGACATCACCGTCATCCTGCCCATCAAGTAATCCTACAAACACCCCCTCAATCCTTCCATCCGCCCCCTTCCGACTAACACGACGAGATCGACATCTATCCGAACAATACTTCGGTGGTGTGGAAACGTTCTTAAGATGTGATTTGCGCGGCGCTAATCACCCATCCTGACGCGATTAGCTGGCTAAGCTATCGATTGCCATGCTACTGTACTCGGCGTACTTGTTGGACGGTCGACGTGGATGATAGGCAGCAGAATAGAATATCGGACATTGAAAGGGAGGAAGCAGAGACAGGGGAGAGACATACATATCATCCGTCCGCAAGTATGGCAGTAAGTCGTTCCTTCAGTAGTCGCCAGCGGAGTGGGTGCTGGAGTACGGTGTGATGGACGGGATGTGGTGGCCATGTTGTTGCGCGAGGGATATAGTGGAGGGAGGTGGGAGAGGAATGAGCACAAGATTCGATAGTTGTCGCTTCTGTTGCGGGACAGTGTCGGTACGATCGAGAGACTCTTCAGCGGATGTAGACGTGCTTTGAAGATCATCCTACGTGTGGGCAGTTGGAATATGGATGGGGGTGCGTTCCTTGAGATGAGGATGTGAGTGGACTTGGCTAATCTGGCCGCCACTACTGCTGCACCTAGTTATTAGTTTGTATCCAGTTTTAGTGTAGATTACATAGTAAATAAACACAGACGCGTCGCGGTCCATTACCTACCTACCTACCTACCTACCTCCTGTCATCATCCACCATGTCGTCATCCTTGATTCCTGTCGTCCCTGACATCAAATCTGTAAGGGAAAAGCTTTTCCTACTAGGTTCAGAATCAATTGACATGTCAATTGCTGAATTCAAGGCCAATTGACCATATGTTAACAATATATGAACTCAGCAAAACACTCATACTCATTCAAATCAAATAGTTCATTACTATTAATGTTGACAACATTAAAAGAAGTGAATGCCTGTTCAGAAAGACTTCTCAGCACCTTGTTAATGTTCTGTCAGAGCTGAGCAGCAATGTATAATGACTTTTAATGCTACTCATTACATCACTGAGAAAGCAGTTACACTGCAGTGAGTTAATAATTAAACAAAACATACTCACACTCTTAAGAAGACTGACTGTTTAAAATAAAACTCAAAACTATGTAAAATTGCAGCTCAGAAAATAAGCAAAAACTATTTGTCAGCAACTATTACTCACATTATGCAGAAGAACAATAAGTGTATAAAGAATTCTGAAGAAGCCTATATGACTTAAAAGAATGTTCAAAATGCTGATCATGTATGAAAATGTCTTAATTCAGATGAATACATAGTAAAAAGCAAGCTTTCATAATTTCTACAGCTTGCAGATGTTGTGAACTGACTTAATTTGTTTAAGTTTAACACTCAGCAGCTCAAAATCTTTATTAAAGACAAACTGAACTCTGAAGGTGTTATATTTAAACTGTCAGATCAAATTAAAAAGCTTTAATGTTGTGAATATCTTACAATAATGAATTTTACTCATTGTACAAATGTGTTGAGGTGGTATTTATATACAATGATGATACTGAATGAATTTGAAAGCTGAATTTCTGCAGTTCATCTTCTTTTCACTTATGAGAATTCTGATATCTTAAGAAAAGCTTTACAGCAGGTGAAAATCTAATACATGAGTGAATGAAACCTCTGCTACATGCTTACAGATAATTCAGCTACAGAACAGACCACTGTAAAGAAAGCCTTTTTAAAGTTAAAAGCAGAGAAGCAGAAAGTGAATCATTTGCTCTGTAAAGTATACAGCAATCATATCTTACAGAGACACACAGTTTTGCTTGAAAACTACAGTCTTACAGCTCTATGAACTGCACTGTGAACTTAATGAACAGTTATAGAGTGTGATAAGTTCATTGAGAAGGCTCTATGTGCAGTTTTGAGTTAAAAAGCACAGAATTATATTATTAAAGAATAACAGAAAACAAAGTGAAAATTGTTATGATCATACCTCACTAGAACTAGTGAGATGAGTTAAACACAGAAACTGTATAGTTTTTGATATGAGATGATAGGTTAAGCATTAACTCAATCATGAAAGTATTAAGTTGACTCTTAACAGGTTGAGTCAATTCTTTAAGGGTTAATTCTTCTTCTATATAAAGAGAATCATTTTTCTTATGAAAATGATTATGTTCAACTCAATACAAGTTATCAACTACTGATTTATTCTACACTGTACACTGAGATCTTTATATTAACAAGCACAAATCTTTAGTTTTAATATCTGAGACATCTTAAATCAGAATGTAACACTTTAAACACTCTTATGATATAAAAATGACAATCAGTGCACAGAAGTCAGCTTTAACAAGTTAAGTTAATCTTTAAGGTCTTCAGCAAATGATTAATGTACTTAAGATATCAGCATCTGATGTGTTCACAGATGAGAAAGAGAAGCTGTAAGTCTTCTTGATTAAGCTTGAGTTGTATATTGAATTCAATCAGACAAAGTTCAGATTTAAGATGAATCAAGATCTGTTTACTGTATTGTATCTTAAGAATGCAGCATTCAATTGAATTAACCTCAAACTGCATAAATTTCTCAAAAAGACACTGAAGAAACAGATAGATAATAAGAAATTCATATTTAATGACTATAAGAAGTTCAAGAATGAGCTTCAGAAAGTCTTTAAAGTAGTTGATGAGAAATGAGCAGCAGAAAGATGACTTCACATTTTGAAGATAAATAAGTTGACAGTCAAGTATGCAGCAGAGTTTCAGTGAATTGCAGTTTTAACAGATTGAGATGATGACAATTTAGTATTGCAATACTATTGAGAACTTAACAAAGCTATTATAAATAAGATAGTCAGAATGAATCAATCTGAAGAGCTTCAGAATATGATCAATATCTTCATCAACATTGACAGTCATTAATAAAAATGACAGATGAAGCATACAGAGCACTACACATTAAAGATGTAAGAAAGATATTATATTCTCAAAAAAGATAACTCTATAAATCTTGATGTAATTAAGAAGCACTGTGAGCAGTAATCACAAGTGAAGCAAGAACAGTGCATAAGCAAGTTCTATAAGTCTCAATTTTGATAAGCAGAGACTTGTGAATGTTATAACTGTGAAAAGCTCAGACATCTTGTAAGAATCTGTAAAAAGCCTTAATGAGAGAGAAAAGAAGTTACAGCAATGAATACACACATAGTGCATGATGCTTTGAGCTAAACAGTCTGCTATGACAATATATGCTAAACACATATAAGCAGCAAAGACAGAGCTGAATGATATTTACAAAAACTCAAGAAAAAATGAAACAATTATGACATAACAGATTAACTAAAGAGATTAGCTATTTTAAAGAAAGCTGAGATTGAAGAAACTGATACTCACAGAACTCAGATAAAAGAAGACTACAGTGATAGCATCTAAACAGTTTTGAATTCAAATGCAAATTCAAAAGATGTTGATAACTGAGAAGTTAACATGAGACTCAAAATGAGATATGAGCATTCTGAAAATCAGTGTTGAGCAATGTGTCAACAACTGCTAAAAGAACAGCAGAAAAAGCTTAAGAAAAGAGTTGATGATCTTAAGAAGCAACAAGAAGAAATGAAGAAGGTAAGAGCATGTTTAAAACTCAGCAAGTTGATGAAAGATGTACAAATGATAATCAACTCAGTACTGAAACAACTTGTGTAAAAAACTAAAAGTCACAAAATTAAGATCTGTTTACTCATGAGGTATTTGACATCAGATAATGATCATTGAACCTTTTCAGAAGACTATATGTTACCTGAGTTTCTGAATAAAGTGAAAGCACTTCAGAATCAGATTCAGTGAGAATATAGTCAGTACAAATTGTATCTACATTCAGAACAGTATATTGAGAAAGACAGTGAGAAATACATATAACTGATTATGCAAGAGATAGAACCTAAATGATTTCAGAATCTCTGAAGAAGAGTAAGCAACACAATATAGTCAAAAAACTGCAAGCTTTCTCAGAGAGACTAGAGAACAAGAAGCTTTTAATGTTTCAGAAGAACAATAATAATCATAAGATATGAGTTAATGTTCAGGTTGAATGAAATAGACTTCTTTAAGCAATGATAGATTCAGAAGCAATTGACAACTATATTTTGCAATAAGTGATAGAAATGCTAAAACTAACACTGCAATGAGCATCAAAGTCTATGCAGATATATATAATCAATGAAGAATCTGAGTGAATAACAAAACAGGTTCACATTGAAGTCATGATACTAAAAGATTCACAGAAGTTGATGTTTGATGTTCTCAATTCAATTAAGTATGACATTATATTAAGAATGCTTTGATTATGCAAAAAGAACTTAAGAATCAATTGAATCAGTAAAGAATTATATGTCACAGTAAATGTGTATGAGATCTTTAAACAATCAGAAATGAGCTTATCAGAGTATAAGTTATGAGATCATGAAATATTGCTATTGAATAATAAGCAGTCAAAGTGAATGTCACTGTATTTAATGAGTGAAGATCAACTCAAGAAAGTTAAAACTTACCTTGATGAGAATCTCAAAAGAGAATTCATAAGATCATCAAAGTCACTGACAGAATATCTGATTTTGTTTATATCAAAAAAGAATGACATAAAGTGACTATGTGTTGACTACAGACAACTCAACAAGATAACTAAACAAGACAGTTATTTCTTACTGTTGATCAAAGAGTTACAAGACTGATTAAATAAAGTTAAGTGATTTACAAGTCTGAACTTGAAAGAAGTCTACTACTGAGTATAAATGAAAGAAGACAAAGAATGAAAAACAGTGTTCTGAACAAGATACAGACACTATGAATACACTATTATGTCATTTGAGCTTAAGAACATTCTCATCACCTTTTAAAGATTAATCAATGATACATTAAAAGAATACCTCAATGATTTTATGATTACATATCTTGATGACATTTTGATATACTCAGATGATCTTGAGATGCATTGCAGTCATGTGCACAAAGTACTGAAAAAGCTTAATGAGAGAGTTTTGTATGTGAAAAAGTTAAAGAGCAGATTTAAAACAAAGAAAATTGAATTCTTTAATTATGTTATTCAATTTAAGTAAATTGAAAAGAACCTGAAAAAGACAGATGCAGTCAGAAACTGATCTCTGTTAAAATGAGTTAAGAAAGTACAAGTCTTTTTAAAGTTGATGAACTATTACTGAAAATTTGTATCTAATTACACAAAGATTACAGAACTTCTTATGTGACTAATGCACAAGAATAAGAAATAACATTGAGATAAGAAGCAGAAGAATGTGTTTCACACATTAAAGAAAAGTCTTAGTGAAACAACACATCTGAGAATACTCAATTCAGCATGTGAGAAAGTACTGAAAACTGATGCTTTAAATTTTGCAGTAAATGCATGCTTATATTAAATCAAGAATAAGCAACAAAGACTTATAGTCTATCAGTTTAAAAAACTATTAAAATCTGAGAAAAGATATGAGATTCATAATAAAGAACTTCTTGCAATAGTAAAAGCACTGCAAGATTGAAGATCTTATTTTGCAGATACTGAGAAGTTTATTTAGATCTATACAGATCACAAAAATTTGAGAAACTTTGCAATAATGAAACAGTTGAATTAATGACAGATTTGTTGAGCTGAAAAGTTAGTCAATTATGAATTTCAGATTCATTACAAAAAGAATAATAAGAATGATGAAGCAGACATCTTAAGTAAACAGTCTGATCATGAAAAAGTAAAGAAGATTTTATGTCAAAATTCTGAGTGAAGATGACAAGAAAATCCTCATAAAAGACTTAGCAGCAACATATAAGATAAAGTAAGCTTTCTTAACAGATGAAGAACTAATACAAGTATGTCATGACAGCAGAGTTAATGAACACCTTGAAGTTAAGAGAATTCAGAATCTCATATGAAGAAGATGCAATATCAGTGATCTTAGAAATCAAATCACTAAATACATTGTTAAATGCAATTTATGCTGCAGAAACAAGATTTAAAGAAATAAGAGATATGATGAAGTAACATGACTAGACACATTGAATACATCATGAGAATCAGTTACTATGAACTTCATAATGAAGTTATTGATGTTAAAGAATCTGACATGAGAAGTGAAATTTGACAGTATATTGACTATAGTTAATAGATTGATTAAGTACATCATGTTCATTTCATTTAAGAAAACTGTGACAGCATCAGTATTGATATACATTATACTGTAAGAATTGATTAATAATCACAGGCTATTAAAGAAGTTTATCACTAACAGAAACAAGCTGTTCACAAGCAAGTTTTGAGAAATGCTCACAGCAGAACTCAGAATAAATCAAAAGATGTTGATGGCATATTATTCACAGATGAATGAACAGAGTGAATGAATAAATCAAACAGTCAAAATGTACTTGAGACACTATGTCAATAAGAATCAAAACAACTGAGTATAACTGTTGTTAATGACACAGTTTGTGTACAATAATGTACAAAACAAAACCACAGAAGAAACATCATTCTGAGTGAATTACAGATACAACTCAAAGATATGATGAGAACTGTAAGTGCACAGATCACAAAGTCAGAAAGTAATATTAAACATTGTGAAGATCAAAAAACTGCACAGAGATCTGATGAACAGAATTCAACAATAAATGAAACAAACAACAGAGGTAAAATCTTTTGTGATTGAAGAGAGAGTTTATTTAAGAACAGACAACATTTATGTAAAGTAAAAAAGCAAGAAGTTAAACAACAAGAGTATAGAATCATTTGAAATCAAGAGAAACATTAAGAAATTAAGCTATAAGCTAAACTTACTTAAGAAAATGCAGATACACTCAGTATTTCATGCATTTATGCTTCAACATTGCAATCAGTTCATATCACTTTAAATCACTAAAATGTCTGTTGAACTTAATGAAGAGTATGAAGTTAAGAACATTTTAAAAAAACAGATGATTAATGAGAAAACTCACTACCTTATTAAGTGAAAGAAATATAACACCTCTGAGAACACATAAGAACTCTTAAAAAACCTTAACAATTGTGTGAGAACACTTCAGTGTTTTGAGAGAGAAAGGTGACAAGATTAAACTGTTAAAAGTTGTTTGACATAATATTAAAAAACTGAAACAAGATCTCAGACTGAGAAGTTTTCTCATCATCATTATTATTATTACTCATTTTCTTTAACAGACAAAGAGTTTTCTGTTTAGCACAATCTTGAGTTTGATGCAATGTTTTGTGTAATTGAGAAAGCTTTGCAAAAAGATGAGCTTATTCTTTCTCAGTTTGAAGAATCTCTGACTTCAGCTTATTGTGAACACAGTTCAGTGATTCTTACATCACACTTACACACAAATGATCTTGATAAGTACACTTAGCACATTTAAAATGTGACTTCATCATCACACAGAGAATAAAGTGACTGAAATAATAAACACAGACAATGTCTAAGAGACTGTCAAACACAGTGATCTTTTTTGTAGCACAAAAATGATTGTCATACTCATGAGTGAGAGAAGGTTTTTAAGACATGGCTGACATTGAGAGATTTTATTTATATTCTCACTTAAATAGAATCTTGAGAACAAGAATCATAAAGAGAGAAGATAATGTTATGATCATATCTCACTAAAACTAGTGAGATGAGTTAAATGCAGAAACTGTGTAGTTTCTGATATGAGACAATGAGTTAAGCATCAACTCAATCATGAAAGTATTAAGTTGACTCTTAGCAGATTGAGTTAACTCTTTAAGAGTTAACTCTTTTTTTATATAGAGAGAATTGTTTTCCTTATGAAAACAATTATGTTCAACTCAATACAAGTTATCAACTACTGATTTACCCTACACTGTACACTGAGATCTTTATATTAACAAGCATAAACCTTTAGCTTTAATATCTGAGGCATCTCAGATCAGAACATAATAAAAATGAGCTGTATATGTATAGCAACATAGTCTCTTATTACTTCAGATAAGTACAGTTACAATTGAGAAAGCTTTACTAATTTAAGTCTTATAGATTATCACTATAAACAATGTTAAATTCTGATACTTCTTTCTTAAACAGTCAGTTAATAAAGCTATAATGAGTTAGTTTAGCCTTACAGAAATATACATGCATGTCAGTTACATTGCACAACAATGAAATCAGACTGCAGAAAAGACAGAGCATGATTTTTGTACTTAAAACCTTTTTGACACAGTAATGTGGTCTGAAATGCAACAGCTACCTTGATCAGTTCAATTATTAGTGGTTTTGAAGTTACAACAGGCTGAAAAGATGTGTAAGAAAGGTACAGAGTCATTTAAATTGAATATTGATGAAGAAACAGGCAAATTCTTTTATGACTGTGTCTTTTTTTGATTCTTTAACCTTTCATGCTGACATTTCTGACATTAGAAAATCTGTTACTGAAATCTTCTTATCTTTAATGTGTGAGCTCAATATGAATTCATGTGAGAGAAGTGTGAGTTTAAGATATACAAGAGTATAGAAACAGAATACATAGTTAATGACTTGAATAAAGAGATAGAAGCACTGAAACAACAACATTTGAAGGTTTAAGAGGTTCTGAAGTCACTAAGAACTCAATACTACAGTCTGAAGAAGAACATTGAGGCACAGAGAGTGAAATTGAATGTCAGAAATGGGGTTATATGGCTATGAATATGGGGTTTGACTGAATTTATGTCTACAATGAGTAGAAAGAGTGTGAAGAATCTAATGAAGAAATACAAGACACTAGGGGGTCTCAACATTGATGACAGTGAGGTAGAGAATATATAAACACCATAGTCTGTATGGAATTCATGATTTCCCACTGAAATTCATGAACACGTGATTTCTATGACGCGCCGTGTTTATTTACTATGTAATCTACACTAAAACTGGATACAACTAATTACTAGGTGCAGCAGTAGTGGCGGCCAGATTAGCCGGGGCCGATGTGAGTTCGGTTTTGGTCCACTCGATGCTCACCGTTCCAAGTATCTGTCTTTTGATACAATTGTCTCCGAGAATCGAGTACAAATACAGAGTCCGGCTTAGAGATATCATGTGAGTGTGAAGCAAGACGTAGCTTACCGCTTACATATCGCGATTGGAGAAGATGGCTATCATCCGCCAATGATACAGGATGTCTATCGTATGTACTTCGTACTTCATGCTTCATTCAAATAGACCCCCCGACCTCAATTCACACTCAAGAAGGGCTCCTGCTGTGAATTTGATTACAAGTCCTTTGCAAACATAAAGTGTGTTCTTCATCACCAATAAGTATCATCATCAATCTGATCAGACAATTTAAACCCCGATTCTATGCCTGCTCATCATGATAAAAGTACAAAGTCACCAGATTATCATTACAATTATTCTTGCAGGCTGATCTATACCCTACGCCTGAGCTCTGCAGAAAAGAAATTCCGGAACCATGTTCAAACCTCGACTCCACTATCATCCCAACCGTCCTCTTCCTCCACCCACCCCGGCCCCCCCCTCTTCAGACCCCCTACCCGCAACAGCTGCGGCTTCTTACTGACCCGATACGTGAGTCTCGAGGTGTAGAAATGACACATCTCGGCGACGATAGCCGGTATGCTCCCAAAGACCGTCCCTGATATGGGAAACATGAAGTAATCGAGGATGTTCCACCGCCAATGCCGGTAGGTGAACCCGCCCTGCATCTGCTCGTATAATCCAGCTCTACGCATCTCATCCTCGCGGGCTTTGACGCAGGTGTAATGGTAAGTCTCATAGAGCCAGAAGAAAAACATCATGCAGAGGAAGCCAAGGGATCGCAATGTGCTGGTAAAGTCAAAGGCCCAGAGGAGCGTCGGAGGGATTAGCACGGCTGGCGTGAAGAGGGAATAGATGGCGGACGAGAGGAGAAGGATCGTAACGTGCGTCGGGAGGAAATGCGCTTCGAAGAGGCGGTGGAACAGAATGACGAGATTAAGGCTGTCGTATGATACATGAGCTTTGTGAGCCGTATTGGATAAGGGGGTTGGACTGGAGTAAGTCATGTCCGAAGAATCATCCAGATCGGAGCCGTCAATGCTGAAGACAGTCAATATTTGGTAAGTTCTGTGATTGCCGGGGCTGGAAGATCTTACTTTTCGGACGCCGGCGGCCAATCCACCATTGTATTATTACCATCCTGCCACCACAATTTCCATGCTTTCTCAATGGCATAGCCCGTATCCAAGGCGCCCCACATGTGTCTCAATGCCTGCCTGTAGCGCGCTCGTCCGCTCTCAACCCATCCACGATAACCCTTGGCGTCGCTGCTTACGTTACATTGGCTGGCGGGGCTGTGGACGATCTGAATCGTGAGCTTGCCGGCTGTTGCAAAGTAGCATTTAAGATACATGTGGAGGTCCTCCCCAATGGCTTCAGGTCCAGTGTCCCAGCCACCGACCCTTTCGGCGAGAAGCAGAGATATCGAATAAACCGAGGTAGGGATGCAAATGGCCGAGTTCTTGTACAACCCTGACAGGCCCGCCCCACACCAGAGGATGTCCGCAATCCGGACGAGAGTAGGAACGACGTGAGCGTTTCGATCGAATATTATGGGAGTGACGTATAGTGTTGCGTCGGCGGTTTGGTAGTGCCGGAAATGCTTCTTCGTAACGAGCGAGAAGTAATTGGAAGACAAATGAGTGTCCGCTGCGCAAAGCAAAGAATAGGTCAGTGATTGGTAGTGAAGCCTGGATTGAGATACAAGCAGAAGACTGACCATCCATGATAGTGATAACGCAGTTCCGCCTTGCCTTCTCCTCGCGATAGTTGCTGCTTGCCTGCCTGGCCGCCCAACTAATATTACTGCTCTTTCCTTGAGACTCGCCGTTGACGCCCGCGGGATGTACGGTGAAATAAATGCTTCGAAAGGCTTTCGGAAAGGCGTTCATTAGGGTGAATGCGGTCTTCTGGGCATCAGGGTCTTTCTCCTCCATCGCCAAGTATACCTTCGAAACACATCACTGTCAGTGATCGAACAATTGAAGATAAGGCACACGGCTGATCTAACGGGGCGCTTGCAAAGAATCCTACACTCACATCATAGCTTATTCTGGCCTGCGCATGGCTCGCCAAAACCTCCAACGTCTCCCTCAACGTATCAATGTCTTCCTTGTAATTAGGCAACAGGATTGCATGCACGACCATTCCCAAGCTATCGCTGCGAGAGCGCGACTCTCCACTGGAAGAAGAACTTCGTGAAGACGAGTCCCGTCTGGTGGTCTCGATATGGGATAATGACGCGCCAGGAGACCCGACAGTGCGTGTGAGGGGCCGAATGCCTGATTGTCGGTAGCTACTGGAATTCTGCGCGATAGCCGACCTGATCTCTCGGTTGATGTGCCAGACCGCCCAACACAGCCTCAAAGGGAAGCCAAGGGCCAGAAGATGAATGAGCACCGTGTACCCGACGAAGAAGAGCTGGGAAGGCGTGAGAAAGTCCGAGGGCGGGTGGCGTCCGCCAGAAGTGTGCCGATGACCAGTGCCATTACTGCTATACGTCTCGCTCGACCACCAAGGCCATTGCAGTGGATCTCCCAAAGCACAGAAAATAAGAGACAAGAGCGCAAGGATGCTTAAGCCTGGGATGCATCGAACACACCACGCTATAAGGCCCATCCTACTGTCCGAATGGGCGGAAAAGGGGACAATGAATGTGTGAAAAGGAATGCTGGAGGTCGAGAAAGGAAACGGTAGAGACTGTAGGGCCAGTGAATTATTCCACGACGTATGATAGGGAAGGGTGCCGTGAGATTCAAGCAACGAAGCCGGTCGATCCGTGTAGGCGTAGGCTGTGGGTTGGAGGCAGCCACAGTCAGGGGTAGCACAGCCGCAACGATGTGAAGGAAGGGAAATCTAATGGGAAAGGAAACGAAACGCGCTGAAGAAAGGTTAGAAATTTCCAGTTGTCGCGGTCATAACGAAATGAAATGAAAGGTCACGTCCCCGTTGGCGTGGACGATGCGCCCATTGGCCAGACCAAGTCCAATTGTCAAGGTCAAGGGTCGTAGGCTGCGGCTAACCAGATTACGGATGATTAAGCAATCGCCCGGCTGTCACCAAAAGCTTGGTATCTTGGTGTCTTGGCAGTAATATTCGTGTAGTTTACACGTACCTGGTCAACAAATCTGCGCTCTTAGGTAATCCAGTCAGGGTTTGAAGACAGTCACATAAAGCTTAAATGCAGGAGGTGGCTGTTGGAAGATAAGATTGCCGTCTTCCCTTCAGCCATCATGTGGGGACTGGGAGGCCAAACACCGTTTGCGCCGAGTGTTACACACGAAGTACTACTGTCCCGCATGCTTGCAGAACGGTAATTGACAACATCCTTCTTGTCACCGAACCTAAACGTGCGTCCAGGATGTTGGGTTTCGCACCGTCGGGATCAAACATCACCGTCCCTACGTGATCTATCAAAACTTGGGAAAGCTTAGGCATGAGCTGCTCTCCACCTGATGCCATTTGACCCTGACACACCAACTCCGTCCTACATCCAGAATCCTATAATATCTACAGAGAACGGAGACACCTGAATATGGATATGTAACTCCAGACCATGCTGGAAATCCAGTGGGAAAGGATCAAGAATCTCAATGCGCCGACCAAGTCTCATGTCTTTATAGCTGACCAGATAGAATGGCTTCCGTGGCTGATTACGCGTCAGTGTGCTTACGGTTTGTTCAGGGTGTTGTGGACATGACGTACCAGAACCAATGTAAGCCCTCCTAGGGTCCAAGTTCATCCCAAACCTCCTTTCCAACTCCATCTTGATGCTCTTCTTCGTCACCGTCATTAGATCCGCCGTCTTCAAGATTTCCCGGATTTCTGCTAGAATGGCGTCGTCGCTGGGTAGGCCGGCGAGTTCGGACATTTCCATCTCTTGATACCCTCTCGCCATCACATCTGATGGCGCGAGTGACATCCGCGAGCCATATCGTGGCAGATCAACCTGTGACATCGGTCTGGAAGCTGGGAAGCCATATTCGGACGGTGCCGGCGCGTGAGACTTCGTTCCGTACGAATATCCAGACACTTCAGATCGATCGTCCCGTTGGGTTTGAGCGTCCCACAGCTCCGCTTGATACTCTTCCCACTTCTTGTGTGGAATGGACGCCGGATCGAATTTGCCTTCGTCCGTGATAACCACCTTACGTCCTTTCTCCCCCGTAACAACACGGGTATTTCCCCACGAAAAGTCATCCATGTGCCAGAACGCGTAAAGCGGCAGGCCTAAGGAGAAAACAGGCATGGCAAGGATATAAATAATCATCCATCCGATCATCTCCCACTTCCGCCGCAAGACGAAGATGATCGCCTGCAGACCGTAGATGGCACCAAGCAAGATGAAAGCCGTCAGTGGCACCACGTTAGAATTTAGCCCTATGAGTACGATCAGGTAGACGACGTAGGCCACAGTGACAGGTTGTACAATTGTACTCAGCAGGTCAAGAAAGACGATGAACCTCATACTGAAACAGCAGAACCCACAAAGTTGCTGCAATGGTATCAGCTCGATAAGGTTGTGCACCGTCGAATTGATCCATCTTCGACGCTGTGACATAAAGACCTTCCAACTGTCTGGTGCAATAGTCCATGCATGAGCGTCGAAGATGTACTTAGTCTTGTACTTCGAGTGATGCTTGAGTAATAAAGTCGTCAGATAGCGGTCCTCACCCAAGTGAAGCAAGTTCTTCATGTGCAAAGTGTCGACCCGAATGTCCGCGTAGGATTCGACAACCTCGCGACTGACGAAGAGGGGCTTTCCAGTCTCAGCAGCGCGAATACGATACATACTGAAACAGCCAGGTAGACACGTGACAGACCCAAACAAGCTCTCGAAGGCTTTTGTGAGGTTGTGCGAGATGTAGTATTCGTAGACCTGAATCATCGTGATGAATGATGACTTGGCATTGGTGAGGGCCGTCTCTCCGCAAATACCAATCAAGCGCGTGTCGTGCAGGAATGCGGCCACCATGCGAGTCGCAGAATCAGGAGCAACAACAGTATCTGCGTCGATCTGTAACATGAATTCGTAGAACGTTGGGTTTACTCCGATGATGTTCCGAATCTGATGATGCATTTCGAGCTCCAGAGGACTCATCGGGTGGTTGTAATGAACGCGGTTCAAAAAGCGCATCAAAACCATCTGAGAATCACGCTTGCCGCGGTTGCCGGGTCGGGAGACTTCTGACGGCTTTCCAATCTTGATCACCACTAGGAAAGGTACAATGTGGCCTTGAACCTCATAGAGCCCAGAGTAGACCTTGCCCATATTGTGTTGCTTCATACCCTCGCCCAAACTCTCGAAACTGAGTGGCTCGGGGTCGACTGTCTCGGAAACACCCAAAATATCCAGGACAATCCTTGGCGTTGGTCGGTCATTCCCTTGACCAATAATCATGCCATCGCAAATGATGACCAATAGCTTACGCTTGTCATCGTACCGCATTCTGGCAGCGGAGTCGATGGCGCGGCGTAGTGACTCTTCGTCTTCAGTGTAGGCGGGCACTTGGCAAATGATGAACTTATCCAGGTTCTCCGGCACATTCTTCCTTCCGAACTGTAATGCGGCAAAGAACTTGAAGCCGATAACACTGACCAGAAGAATGGATACGGCGAGTAGGATGTACCGAGCAAATAGACACTGCGCTGAATTTCGAGTATCTGTACGACCAACGTAAAAAAGGTTATCTAGACAAAGCTGCATGCGTGACCGCATAGACGCATCGATGTTGAGAGCATCCCAGTATTTGGTAATGTCCTGTCCAGAGCGCTGCTGGAAGAGATCCACAACAAGCTGATCCATGAAGTTGACGTCAACATTTGCTGGTACTTTCTTGCCCGGTGGTGCCACGGTTCGTCGGCCTCCCTTCATGTAGGCAGTAAGGTCGTAGACGCGGTCACGGAGAATAGCAATGGACTCCTGCTTGCCGGCAAGGGTGTTAACGTATTTTGGCGTATAACCAATGTCGCCCTTCTTGTAGTTCGCTCTTAGCATTATCATCTGCTCAAAGAACCAATCAGGCCTAGAATCGTTGGTGAGAAACCGGAAGTCATGGTAGCGTGCATTGGTGTCTGTGTTGCTTATGAGAGTAGCGGATCCCGAGATATTGGTTGGCGAGTAGTCAAGCTGTACTGTCGGGTCAACCTGTCCGGTTTTGCCTTGGCAGAGCGCAGATACCTGTACTGGAAATAACGAGGTGGCGTCGAGACCGGCGTACTTCTTCAACTGCGTTTCAGGGACGATGGAGGGATAATGAGAGTGCATAAATGCTGCAAGATCGAACACTTGTCCGCGGATTGCAATGTACGATCCGTGACCATTCTTGCCATCATAAGATGATAGCTCGGCTGCGGAATAGACGTGCTGCCTCGGACATATCAGTTCAGGGAAGATGACAATAAAGAAAACCACAAAAGCGCAGCTAAACCAAATGAGCAAGTTGATGGCGAGCTTCTCTCGCCAGGCAGTTCGAATATCTTTCCGCTTCATCCGTCCAACCCATTTAATCAGCAGATCTGGTATGAGGAATGTCAGAAGGTAGACGACTGCCAGCCATCTCTTCCGGCTGCCGGAGACCACTACATCATCTACCTCTTCCATAACCTTTTCGTTGCCCTTCTCAGCCATCTGCTCCCTGGTCTCAAGGTTCCGAAACATGTCTCCGGAGTTGAAAGCCGAAGCACCAGCGTCTGAGCGAGCATCCAGCTCTCGACTGCCAAAGTAACCACCCTGTTTGGTATCGTCGCCGTAAATGAAAGCACCAGGCGAATGTGCGTTACCCTGTGATGGAATCAGCCGGACCTTCGAGTCACTGATTCCACCACGATTGCCATCAGTCGGTGTCAGCATGCCATCACCGCCTTCATCGTCAGTCTCCGCGCCAATGTAGCGGCTCCCAGATATGCCTTTCTCGCCGAGCTTGGCAATGTCCGCCCAGCATCTCTCGCTAAGAAACACGCCGGTACTGCCCACTCGAGCTTCGTTGCCAGGCCACCTCTTCTCGTCTAGCACCGTCTCCGCCTTTTCTCTTTCGCTTCCCACAATGATTGACTCAGCCTCTGCCAAACCAAGAAATTCGCCAAAGGGCAAGAATATGCTGAAGTCAGCGTTGCGCAAGCGTTGACTTATCTCGGCAATTCCAAATGTCTGCATCTGTGTCCGGACACATTTACTGTCGAATTGATTAGCGATGCGTCGATCGTTGGGCTTGAGACAGAACACGAAGTACGGATTCGTGTTTGGAGAGATCAATGACTTGGTAATGTTGTCTAGGGACGTCAAGAACTGGCCTGCTGCTCCTTGTTCGGGACCGCCCTGAAAGCCGCCTCTTCTACCCTCAGCGGACCTTTTCCGCAAGCCGCCAATCTGGCTACTGTGCTCTTCCGTGTCTTCGGCCCCAGACTGAGCACCGCTTGTCCTGCGCCGGGGCAGCCTGCTCGGCCTTTCCGCCCTTCTCCTTGCCATACTTGGCATTCGCAACGGCTTAGAGCTTACTTGAGCTTGCATAATCGCAGTCTTCTCTGTTGGATGCATCACCGTGTGCAAGGCTTCTTGACCGAAGAGTTCGCGCACAAAGTCGCTCTTAGTAGAGTTGATTAGATTCATCATGTCGCCAGGAATAACTTCCCCATTGTCTTCAACAAGGCCGGCGATGGGATACTCGACCTCTCCAGCGAAGTGTTTCACGGTGAAAGATGCAGTAGCGTTGTGCGTGGCGAAGTTGCTACCAGGCATAATAGCAGTACCGCTGCCTACAGTGATAACCGTGTTCTTGTTCTCGAATCGCTTTCGAAGACTCTCAAGAAACTGCAGATCCGTCCTACCTCGCCGAGTTTGGTCATCGAGAATGGTCAACAGGCCATTGCCGTGCTTCAGTAGACCTCTGACAGCATCGGTGTTGTCGAAGTAACTCGTTGCGGCAACGCTGACTTCTTCGCTCTCCAGGATATCTGCCTTGCGTTCGAAGAAGCTTTGTAAGCACGAGTTATAGAGAGACTCGGTGGCTGCGTTGTTGAGCAGCTGATCGAGAATGGAACCGGTGGATGACGACTGCGCAAACCCGGGAAAGTCAATGATGGAGATAGTATTAGCAACCGTGTCTTCTAGAGCGCAGACTCGCTGGTTGATCTGCTCGATAACGTATGCTACGAGCAGCGAGTACAACGTCCGTGCAAGTTCATCTGCGTTCTCGCGGGCACCCTTCGGGTCCAGCATAATTGTGACACGCTCACGGTGGATGGTCTTAGTCCTGTAGCCGAGACTGGTCTCCAAGTCCTGAGTACTAAGGCCTAGGAACGCTGCGACGATGCCTAGGATGTCCTTGTTCTTCACCGTCGTGATAGTCTCACCGCCTTCGTGCGAGTAGCCGCCGCTATCATCAGCCTGTGGCGTGGTGGATTGGCTGGTGGTGAATTCCAGCTGTCCAATGTGTAATATACTGGCGAGAATCTGGCAGATCTCCGCAATTTCACCCCGTGGGAACTCTAACTTCCTCAAGGCCGTTTTGAAGTGCTGGAATCCTTCGGAGTCATTGATACCGACCTTAAGTTGAGTTGGATGTCCAAGATAACGCCACCGCTTGTGTCCAATAGTACCAGATGATCTATTACCAGCTCCTGGCGTGACATCTCCGTTGCCGGAATTGTGCCCAGGTGTGTCCAAGCCCAAGTGTGCCTTCTCAGCTCCACTTGTGCCGGCCAGTAGATAGTATAGAACATGAAAATTCCGCTCTCCTGTTGGAACTGCCGCTACCCTGCTCCGTTCGAGTCTGTGGTCGAGTAGCTTCCCTCCAATCAAAGTTGGATTGACAGTCGAAGACGTATCGTATTGCAGTTCAAAAAAGAGGCCTGATTTCGACGCTGTAGGGGTAGTCAAGGATTTGGTAGTCGTCAAGGTGTCGAAAACGAATGCAGCGAGTGACAATTTCGTTGACAGAGGTGTTGATGAGAACGATAGTATTGAAGATAACAGATGTGAACGAATGGTGGTTTTGCCGGAGCCAGACTCTCCCCTGTCGTGGACACCAACATTAGTCTCTTCCCGAGCCTCCACGCCATAAAGACTCCGTCTTCCGAATGTTGCCATGCTTGAGGGCTTCTCTATGGTAAATCGAACAAAAAGACTTACAGGAATAGCACAGCTTGATCTTCGCTTCGTCCACCCAATCTAGCCCACGCTCTCGCGGCCAATTCCGCCGCTTCTCCCATCGTGCTCCCCTCTTTACCGCCATTGGGACCTTTGCCAGATGAGGTGTATGTGTTAAGGGCGATGAGGGCTTGTGATGACAGTCTGGCTGTCGGCAAGGAGACGTGAAAACTGCGGCATTGTGAGCATGGCTTGGCAGGAGGATCTTCATCCTTGAAAACAATTGCAGGTAACATACCGACTGGCTAAATGCGCTGTGAGATGCGTGTCCGACTGAAGATGTGCCGGCAACGACGGTAACGAGGGCTGTGAGTGAGAAGCACTACTTCCCGCCACCAAGTGGGGTGCCATGATGCTGAGATCCCTGGGTTCTCAGCGTCTCGGAGTTGAGCGTCGGAGCCGCAGAAAAGTGTGGTCCGGATCGCCAGCGAGATATGGAAGAGCACTATTGTATCTGCTCTGAAGATGTGCAGACCATATTATGGTTGTGAAGCCTTAAGCGGCCGCTTGGGCTGGTCGAGGAGTGTTGAACGCGAAGGTCAACAATCGAAAATGGCTGGGCACCACAGAAACCTCCCGGCAACGCGGCAAAGTTCCTAGCCTACAATCTGGGTTGACATGCACCTGGTAGCGACCGTGTCGAACAACGATTGTGAAGGATAAAGCGAGCGTCGATAAAGCTGGTAGCAGAGAGAAGAAGGAGCTGCTGCACAGCGACGGCGAGGGAGGATTTGGTGAGCAGGAGCTTATTGGGGCAATGAGCGAGGGAATGTCCGGAAGAACTTAAGGTATTAATAGATCGGGGGCCCTCCTCAATATCGCCACTGGATCAATTCACAATGGAGAGCACTTTAAAGGAGTTATCGTGAGAAGAGAAGGATCAAATGCAGCAAAGTTATCTGCAGTACTTGACTATGAATGATGCGTCGTGTTTTGTTTGAATAATAATTCGAGTTTTATCTCTCGCAATTGATGCATTATCATCATCTGATGAAAACGCCACACCGGGACTCATCATCATCGGGCGGAATGTTTACCCAGAGGGCGATCGATGCATACGAAGAGCTCAAACGATCCGATCATTAATATTCCTTTGCAAAAGCGTCGTATCCATCTAATGAAGGCCGGTGCTGTAGAGGATCTATAAGCAATAAACAGTGGATCGTGTCTTAGACAGTCATGCAGTCTATGTAGACTACTTTGTATCCGTACTCGTTTACTTGATTACCCCTGTCCATCGGAAAAACCGGGTCTACTTAGCCTCATCAATCAATGCCTGTATCATTATTCCTGAACAGTGACCTTCGTTATCCTTAAGCTGTGCTTTCTTCCATCGTCGAGACTGTAGAGTACTGTCT
>JAABUP010002912.1_pt1 | contig 31605 bp, 20 predicted proteins | sample 5559201 | NCBI WGS metagenome assembly JAABUP01 (sample SAMN10711887, study PRJNA513373) | rock metagenome | isolation source: Antarctica rocks | place: Antarctica
AATCCTGAAGACGAATCTCACCAAGGTGTTTGGAGATCTACGAGGAGTAGCAAACTTCACCTTTACGAAAGTCAAGGACATTGCCGATTTGAACGAGATGGACGCTGTGAAAGATAAGGCCGGTCATTTCAAAATGGGAATTTTATGCTGAAGCTCGTGAGTGGGCTAGAAAGCTTGGGACAAATCTTGCGGGACAGACACAACTGGGAACAATTTGGTCTGATTTAGTCCTTTGAATCGAACGTCTCATCGGGAGCTAACCTGTACATGATATTCCGATTGTCTTAGGAACATGGAGAGACCGCACCGGAAGTGGAGGAAATAAAGTAAAGAAGTATTCATTTTTGAAGGCGCAATCTGGGTTGGTAAAGAAGCCATAGATCACGCAGTCTGGTATAAGAGATTCAAGAACGTAAATCACCGAGCCTTTGAGCTGACCACATTGTCGAGTTGCCGTATTCCTGTGCGTAAGAGCCACTCGAAATGCTATTCACCTTCATCGGGGTGAGTGCTTGCCCCGGGTACGGGCTAAAGGGATGGAATACCGGTATTTCCATCTGATAGTGTTCAGTCCTAGTCTCATTTGTAAAGTACATCATCCACCATTTCGGCGATTGCTAAGGAGCTCGTCAAGCCCGGACTCTCGATACCTAATAAATTAATAAAGCCCTCGAAACCCTCCTCTTTCCTTATGACAAAGTCCAGGAAGCTATCTCCATTTCCTTTCCAAACAGCACCTCCCTTACCTAATTTGGGTCGAATACCGCTATAATCTAATTGTACCTTCTCTCTCTGGATACTTGGTAGGTACGTCTCGATTTCATCGAGCGCAGCGGGTAGCCTGGACTCATTCACAGAAAGATCGCGAGGATTGTCCACCCACTCGACGTCTGGTCCGAAACGAATGGCTCCGGTCATGTCCATGGTCAGGTGGGTGCCAAGACCTGCAGCTCCGCCTGTGGGGGCAGGATAGATCAGTGTTTTTGGCCGAGGCGTAGGCGCAGAGTAAGAGTAATAAGAACCCTTTGCATAGTACGGTGTGACGTGGCGCGACAAGGGAAGTATCGTGTTTGAAATAGCCACAGCTGCAAGACCAGCGCTATTGATTAGAGTTTCGGCTGTGACTGAATTCATTTCGGATGATGAGCCTGATTTGGTGATAATGTTCCAGCCACCATTGCCAGCATTAATGGCCTCGACGGCCTCAACGCTTGTGTGACAAGCTAAGTCACCATTCTTGGATTGGAAGTCAGATTCTAGGTATGACATGTATGCATGTGAGTCTACGATGCCAGTAGTCGGACTTTCGAGGACAGCTTCTTCAGCTCGCACGTCTGGCTCTCTGGTACGAGCTTCAGAGAGTGAAATGAAATGGGTTGGCACCCCGATCGACTTTGCGAAATTGTGAGTCTCCACAAGCCCGTCATGCTGCTCAGAATTCTGCGCCAAGACCCATTTCTTGGCGTTGCGGTAAGGAATGTTCTGCTTCTCACAGAGATCGTACATCAGCTGTTTCCCTTTGAGACATAATTTGGTCTTGAGTGAAGTTGGGCCATAATAGAGGCCGGCATGTATTACCTACAGCATGTCAACTCTTGGTTGCTTGTTTCAAAGAATAGAAGCTTACTTCCGAGTTGCGACTGCTCGTCTCCGTCCCCACTGCACCATGGCGCTCTACAAGTAGGGTTGAAGTACCATCCCTCTCAGCTAATTTGCGAGCAATGGCGAGGCCTACGGCACCAGCTCCGATGACCTATAGTCCGTCAGCGCACCGCCAGACCATCCTATGTTTAAAGTGTAGCACTTACTACATGTGTAAAATCAGCACAATGCCTTGAAGAGGTGGCGAATGTCCGCTGGGTGGATAGCGTGAGCAATTGGTGACTTAACCCTCGCACGAACATCTCAAGCGATAACACTGCAAATGTGCTATATCAAACATCAACGATGCTTGAGACATCCTCATCAATTGGGACTTTAGTCATTACCTAAGTAAAGCATTTTAGTTTTGGTGATAAGGTATAGATTTGCTTTCGGATAGGACAAATTTTGATACGGAGCACCACATCACCTTCCCCTAACTAGTTGACGTACTCATTACGCCTCCGGCAATCTGGATGAGATGATGATGTTTTCATGATGCAAGATGGCTTACATCTTCAACCGGGGAACTCTCTGATAGCACCTACTAAAAGTCCCTGATTTCGAAGCACCTTGACCGTTCTACCCACTCTACGAAGATCCAATGAGAATGTATAACCCGTATACTTCGGCCTGATATGGGAGGACCTCTCGGACCCTGGTATCAGCCAAATGTTGCTCCTGAGCTCAATAGCATTCATCCTGCAAAGTATTTGTTTTGTCCCGATATCGCTCTTTCTTCTCAATCAAATAAGACAGCTTTTGACCTGCATGGATAACTGAGTCCTTCGCCCAGAGTTTGCTAAACAATGGGCCGGGCCAGGGATTTCGGTAGTCGTATGTCCAAGTGCTCTGCATGATGAGAATGGACAACATTAGTATGATGTTCACGTGCTTCACGACTCCCAAGGCTGAGAATTAGTCGTATATTGGCTTCAATACATGAAGGTGTCAAAGGTAGGTAAACAAATACTGGGCTTATTCCGCGACACCTCGCCAGCTTTGTGTACAAATGAAGAAGTCAAACTCCCCACGGGCGACTCAGAAACGCTGTTTGTACATGCAGCCACCGAGGGTATCAAATCAAAGATCATGCAAGCTGCGGATTCCTGAAGACAAGCGAGACGCATTTCATCAATCTTGTTACCGCAGGTCGTAATGCTTAGACAAACACCTTTCCCGATGCATGCAAAGAGCAAGTAAATCGTACTGTACAGTCGTTACATCAGGTCAAGGTTCTTACAATCGTACATTCTCCATCATCTGCCTTGTCATCTGCCAGGGTTACGATGTTGCGGACGTGAGTTCCGAGGATCTGCTTCGTCACTACTACTAGAGTCAGGCATCGCATCTAGCAACTTGTCGATGTCAGCGCCAGATAGCGGTCTTCTTAACGTTGGCTGTTGTTGGTGCAGAGCTGGAGACAGCATGCTTAGCTCGTTTCTGTTCATGTAGTGGTCAACCACTTTGGGGCGAGGCTCATGTATTGTCTGGGGCGCAAATTCGCTCCTCAGTGGCGTCCCAGAGAGCGTGGAAGATGCATGATACCCAGAATTGCCCGGGCTTGACATAAAAAGCAAGGATTCTACAGCTTCCTTTTCCACAGCTGCTTGCTGGCTAGGTGTTCTCATTTTTGACGGCTTTTTTGGTGACGGAGTCTTTGGGAGGAGCTGAGTTCTTGGATTGTACAGATTGTTCGTGCGTAAAGCTGGAGGTTGTTGAGCTATGAAATCCAGACGGCGTTGATTACGCGGCAAAATGCCGACTGGCGGGACAAGGGACGGGCCTCCTGCTGGCAAATTTTGGGCTTGTTTCGCCGTTGCTGCGCTGCTTCCTTCGTGCTCACGCCAGAAAGAATCATAAGCAGCGCCGATGTGAGGTGATCGACGTGCATCGTTCACGTCTCCCATGATTTCAGAGGCGGGTATAGATGACCGCGATAATTGTGTATGAGATGCAGACTGATTGGCAGGACCCGGTATTGCGTATGGCTGACGAGGCCCTGACGATCCAGAGGTTGGTGAAAATTGATTTGAAGCCAAATCCTCAAGCTCGTTGATGTTGCGCGATTGCCAGCCATGCTGTACTTTGACCATTGCATATGAGAGTCGTGTTTTGAGCTGAGAAGACAGCTGTCGTGCTCCATTAGTGGCTTGCCACAGACTATATCACGACTCATCTACGTACCTCGCCAACCTGGGAGCCTCGTGACGTCCGACTGCTATTTCGTGAGTGTCCGTATTGACTTGAACACCCTGGAATGGTTGGCGGGCTGTATCCTGGTGACTTAATATCCCCATTCGCCATCCGCTTCGGCGCACTTGTGTGATATACGCGGTGTTCGGATGGCCCTGCGTCAGGCGGGTTCACTGATTGGCGATGGCCGTCTAATTCTAGGTCATGACCTGCAACGTATGTCTCTTCATCCTCTGTAGAGGCCATATCCGCACGTTCTTGGCTTGAATTGTCTGACAATGATGTGGAGGGTGTCTTAATGTTCAAGAGATGGCTTCCTTGAGACAGCTCAAGAAGCCCGCTGGAGGTCGGTCTGGTCGGCGACATTTGGCTGTTCGATGAATGGAGGGAAGATTGCTGAGAATGGGGTACAGAAGTATTTGTTTCGAGCGAAGTGGATTGCGAGAGACGGTCTAGCGATTCTCGTCCTAGAATACCTATCAATAACTACCTGAACTGCCTGCAATTATGATGATAGAATCTTCAAACCTGTTCCTAATGCATGCTCATACAGTGACATGATGGCGCGTGAAGTCAGGCCTAATTGTGCGTATGTTTCAGAATTGGTACGACATAGTGCGGTGGGTGAGTGGCTCCGCGGCGCGTTGAATATTGAATTGGGAACAAGCCAATGATTACAGCTTCAATGGTGGGCAATGGGACAATAAGCCTACAGGAAGACGAAGCCAATGCGATGGTGCAAAGATGTGCGCAAGGTACAATCTCTTTTGCAAACATTTACACAGGACAAAGCTGCAGACGGTTGACTCGAATTGCGGGGGTGGCTTGCTCGGCTTGCTCACCCATTTCACGAAGTCACGTGCTTAAGATCGGCGGCAGATCATAGCATGTTCAGGAGAAACGTGATACATTGACACCACTCTTGCAAGTCATAGGTACACATTGCAGGACACCGTTCTTCGCACTGTCTCTTGGTGCAGACATAATGCCGTGGGAATGCAGCCAAAGAAACGCCTGAACGCCTTGCTAGTAGTACCAGGGGTATCACAGGTATCACAGATCTTCTCCGTCTTTTGCATCCCAGACATGCCGGTCATCTAGAGTCCCGTATTTCGTGTTGGCCTTCGGCGAGGAGCTTTCTGGATCTTCGCCTTGTCCGTTGTCCCATTCTTTTGCGTCTTCGGATTTCGCTTGCATCTTTCCGACATTTTGTGGCTCGTCATCGCCATCACCAATCGCAAAATCCGAGTCGGAGCCTAGATTTAATTTTGAAGGCTCGAATCCCTGACGGACAACTTCGCCTTCATCCTCATCGTCGTAAGCTCGTCTAGAGGGATTTAGGTATTGTCTCCTCTCCGGTGAAGGATGCACTTACATGAAATGTTTGGTCTCGGTCTCGTTCCACGCAGACCCGCCTTCTTTACGAGCCCTCACACGCTCGGTCTCTTCGGCCACGTTGTCTTCGACCATCAAGTCTACCAGCTGACTTCTGCCCGATTTGGCAGACTGTGAGGATGAGGACTCTTCTCGAAGCAAGCCATTCAAGATAGGTGCCCGCGATCGACCGTTCAGTTTTGAGCCACTTGCACTATTACTGCCCGTTCGATGTTTACCTTTGTCAAGTTTTTTCTGAACGTTGCTGGCACGCCTCTCTTGGTTCACCTTCGTTGGTTGCAGTAGGTTCCTGTTGGTCGAAGTGGTAATCAAATTGGGGTTAGCCTCTAGCCAGCGTTCGGCAGCTGGAACATGAGCGGTGATGACAGGGTACTGCCTCCTAGTCAGCGATTTGTGTTGGAATATTCATGTATTAGAACACACATTCCAGTCTCCAAATTCTAAGGCTTTCGCAGTCATGAAGAGCCTCTCATCCTCTACATCAAGCTTAGCTTCGTCGGGCCGAGCAGACGCGCCACGATCATCTACGTCATTTCTAGCCTTCGATGAAACCATTGTCGCTGCTCGGCTAGGTCCAGGTCCTGCCGAAAGTAAAGGCGTTCGACTATTGATTTCGCCCGGCTTTGGTATCCAGTACTTCCCCTTCCCACCCCGTTCATACCTCATACCCTCCATCATGCGAGCAATACGAGAGTCAGATTGCTCATGGGCCAGAACGTTGTCTCCAGTATCGAAGACCCTGTACTCGTAATGTTTGCCCCCGAAGGTCTCCTTAGTGTCTTCGATCAAGTCTTTCGGACCAAATGCATCCCGCATCGCGTATTTGACTGGCATGCGAGCTGCTGAGATTGTAACGTCGGCGTAGTCTTTCCAAGAAAAGGCGTACCAATGAGCGACTGCAAAAATTGGCATTTCACAGCAGATCAAGGCATCCTGGATTGCAGCTGCAAGATTGTCTGGAGTATATCCCGGAACGTTGTTGGGTATAGCTCCTGCAAACTGAAGGATCGAAAGGAAAAATCCTTGCCAGTATGAAGCAAAGATGATCAGCTTAATGCAGAGAAATTTAGGGACAGGTCTGAATGGCTGCAAATCCTGCGACATGCACACCCAAAACATTGCCAGTGAGTAAAGACTTAAAGTCACTGAAATATTGTATATTATACCACTCCATAGATAGCCAGATGTCAGTCCAAGATAGCCTTCTTGATATGTGCCGGTGGCTTTCATGATGATGGTCGCAATCCCGAGTACTGGTTTCAACCAGGCGTACTGCAGAATACCACGTTTAATGGCGAGGAAAGTATGAGGATCAGAGATGTCGACTTTTGCGAAGCAGGAGCCCATCGGCCATGGATGGTGAACGGGCTGCCGACCATGCATCATAATAATGAGTGAGCGTTCACCGCCGAGGAAATTGATAAGGAGTTGGAAGAAGGTATAGATTGTAAAAGCCTGGGGTATGGTCAGTGTCATATTCTAGAAAGCTCGATTATATTTGCCTCGTAGATGTCACGCAACGGGTCTAAATAGAAAGCCGCGTCCTGTGACATTATACTGGCCCATGATGAGGCAGAATAGATGGGTACCCTGGCACCAGATGAGAAACGATTCTGCTGCTACAGTGCACCACATACATGAGTAGGATTCGAATAACGTATCGTTGCATCAACGGCTTTCTGTAATTCTTTCTATCGAATTGGTCAGAATTTCCTTTGCCTCGGGAGGCCACACAACACGCACGTTTGAAGCCATACTGATCTAGAATGCAACACTCTAGTCAGCTATCTGGAAGACGGTCGTACGATGGCTCAAAATGGTTGAGAAGATAGAGTCCGTACAAGAATGATAGTAACGAGGCAACCAAAGACGCGATGCCACAGACTATGACGGTTGCCTTGGTAAGACTTGAGCCCGTACCGCTGCCAGAAGCCCCCCCAGGCATTTCGAAGTCGGCAGAGAAGCTGGCACCACGCTCAGCGTGAGTGATGAGTAAGGACGAACATCAGACGAGTTCAGGGGTAAAAGAGACGTCAAACAAAAAACCACACGTAGGGTCTGCCCTGGCCTTCAAAGATGGCGGATAGCGGAAGTCAGAGGGGCATTCCTGCAGTTGGCGCGTCACTGACGCAAGGCAGCCATGCTAACCTGGAAATACTCGCAGGTCAGGTGAAGTGGGCTCGGTAGGCTCGTGGGCTAGAACTATAGCCTAAAGCTACCCATTGGCGGGACCTCTGCCCGCTCGGATGGCCCGCAGCTAGGCAGCTTGCATGGTGCTACTGTCAGTCCGAGCTTTTGAAATGTAGACTTCACCGTACCACACCTCAGCCACTTAAAGGACTGCTCCTGGGTTTGTCAGTAGCTGCTTGTTCGAATGAGGTTGGCAAGATGAATTTGCCGAGCAAGCATGGACGGGCAATCTCTGGCAGCTCGATCTGTAAGCCTGCGCGACAGCGATTTCAACTGGTATGTCAGCAGAACTTTTGAGAGTATTTGGACTCTGACACTCGCTGACTGCGACAGGGTATTCCTCATCTGGTACTTCGTTAGCGTGGTCTTGTAAGTCAGAAACCACCGTTCGTGCGATCTAGACCATTCAGCTGACTCGTGCGTGAAGTACAATTCTCTTCCTTTTTTATTTCAATCGCCTCTTCGCGAGTCTTGTCACCTACGGCGTCCGTGCATACGTCTGGCACTACTACCGAGTCTACGTAAACGTCCAGGCTCTGCAGGTGTCTTTGTTGGCTGGTCGGGTTTTTTTTAAGAGTATACGATACCACGGGCAGAACGAGACTGTTCTTGTGCATGATGGGTACATCACATGGAGATACTGGCTACGCCATGTTCAAGAGCTGGAGTGGTACAGATCACCAGTCTCTGAGCAGACTGCGCCTGAGGAAGATAGTTTGAGTGACCCAGATGCCATTGAGGCCACAGTGCCTGGGGTTGGGGCTGGTAGGGAAATAAAGATCAGACGCCGTCCATGTCGAGTGCTTCTGAAGGCCCGTGGTGTCGAATGGTTTATCTACAATCGAAGTCCAGCTTACGATGCCATCTTCCGGAGCATGAGAGATCCAGAACTAGCGGAGCATACAAAACAAAATCGGACAGCCTCCAAAGATGCCAAACCGGACTCGTTGAAGAGTGAAACCGTGTTCGGGAAAGAAGAAGGAAACTTTGGCAGCAATCTCAAGAAGGAAGGTGGAAAATGTGATGACATCGTCGACGATGAAAAATCGAGTTCGACATCTAGTGACATCTCCGGCTTAGATTCTGGACCAGCTTCTGCTCCGCTTCCTGGGTTTCTGAATCTGCTTCCTATCGGAGTCGAGTGTAGTAAAGGGGCTATTGTTATGGGAAATCGGAACACACGCTCTGTCCTCACTGCGAAGTTTGAAAGTGCCGTTGGAAAGATCGATGCAAGAGACTCTCGTCCCATCGATCAATACAAGCAAATGTTGAACTTTGACTTTGTCCACCCTGTCGTTGAATTTAAGCACAATAGAGACTATACGGAGCCGCAACTGATCGAAGGCGCGAAATCGCAAATACCTGCCGAGCACTCACTTGATGCCAGATCAAAGTCCAAAGTGTTCGAGGAATTAGGGTATCGCACCCGTATTCGCAACGCTTTGACTTCCATCCGCAACTTTGTCCCCTATGGTGCAGGGTCTGTCGAGTCATTCAGTCATCCCCATTCCAAGTCAACTAAAGCCAATAATTTGGCCGAGGATAGCGCCGGTGCTTATGGTCAAAGTCGGTGGCTAGGTCTGACCAGATATTTGGACGATGAGGATGACCTTATTGAACAAGAACGCTGGAAAGCCGTCGAATACGCTCAATTTCCAACCATCGTTGACTCGCCGATTATCTCGATGAGCTTCTATTGGGATGTGCCTGGCCTTACCACTAGTTCGACTAATAGTAACCTGAAGGCCTCGCCAGGATTTGAGATGGACGTCAATGGGGATGCGCCGCCCGACTGGGGAATAGACTTGAAAATTGGCGGTGGCACCATTCACTATGGCCCCTGGGCTGACAGGCAACGCTCGGAGTTGCAGGCGGTGTTTTTTCCTACACTCTATAAAGATGCTTTCCCTGCAGCGAGATTAGCCCCTGGACAGCGGCGAGTAAGCACCGTCCTCAAAATTGTACTCGAGATCGAGGAACAGACGACGCTTCGGATACCTACACGGGAAGAGTCCAAAGACTGGCGCTGGCGCGGACACAAGCTTTCTACTCCTGCAACAGGCGCGAACAATAAAAGAACGAAACACCATGCCAAAATTGGCAAGAACAAAAAGCCCACTCAACCTGCTGAGGTGCGCCCACCTGGCTGGCTTGATGTCAAAGTCTTGTCCGACACGACGTTCAATTTTTCTATGGATCTGGTAGCAAGAGACAATGGATACCGAAACCGTATTGAGCTTGATCTTAAAGGCTTGGAGATATCTTCCAGCGTCAATCATGGGCTACTGCTTCGATCCAAATCACAAAGCATATCGTGCGACCTATCAAACCCTTTGGCCTGGAACCATTTGCGCCAATGGCACGTAGACATTCACGACAATGCCATGGAATTATTCATTCTCCGTGACCATATGTTTCTTCTGACAGATCTAGTCAGTGATTGGACTTCTGGTCCCCCTGGGAGTTTCCACACATTTGTTCCGTTCGAGTATTTGATTGGTTTGCATCTTGGTGATTTCAGGCTCTACCTCAATGCTAATGATTCGAACATCGTCAATAACCCTTCTGACCTCGAGGATAACACCTTCATCATTGTCTGGGGTAAATCTCTAAAAGCCGATCTTGTCATCCCCGCAAAGAGTTTCCGTCCAGCGCGTAATAAAGTAACATTCGATGTTGAGGCTTATGATGGTGGATTCCATCTTCATACGCCACCGCGGAACACTCAGCACACCTTTTTAAAAAGCCCCAACGTAGCATCACTCAAGGATCTTCGAATCAACGGGTCTTATTCCTATTGCACCACCACATCGCCCACTTTGACAGACATCCTGCTTCTGGACGTGCATGGCCTTTCACCAAAAATATATCTCTACGGCTTTCTGATAAGGTATTTCATGAAAATCAAGGACAATTACTTCGGCGACGACATACACTTTCGCACTCTAGAAGAGTATCAAGACCAAATCAACAAAGACAAAGGACAGAAAACGGACGATTCTGTTCCGGCGCAGCACAATCGCATCAGCAATGACCTAGATGTTATCCTAGGCGTTCATGCAGAAAACCTATGTGTGCTCCTTCCAGCACGGCTCTACTCCTCTGATGAGAACATCCGATTAGAAATTCTCTCGCTTACTAGTGACCTTCGCATTACCAACTATTACATGGATCTCGCAGTCTCATCCAGTCCGATTGCGATCTCCCATACGTCGCCTGGTGTGAGATATCAAGATGAATTTGAGAATTTTGCTCCTACCCAAATGTTCATCGATGGGCTTCAGGTCTTCGGTCATCGTTTGTTCGGTTTACCACCTACGGAACCAACATACGTCTGTAACTGGGACTTCGATGTGGGATTCGTCACGGGCGAGTGTACGATTGATTTTGTACGAAGCCTCACAACATCACTAAGATGCTTTGGTTTGACATTTGACGATGCTGAGAATGCCCTACCACCGCTGAATTCCCTTACCATACATGATGTCACTTTTCTACGTGCCCGCCTTAAATCAATATCAATAGGTCTACGGGTGGAGCAGGCCGGGTTCCTCTTCAGTACGGAAATGGTAGAGTTCGACTTCAATGACTGGGCTGGGGCACTCTTCTCTGATAGACTACATCTTCTAGTCCCCGACCTGACTTTGGCCGTAGTCGATGCTCTCGGAATGTCAACGGATCGACATACTTCTCAAAGAATGGCGAACACCCATGCGTTCTTACAGACTACTCTCGAAATTAATGGAGTCAGTCGGAAGCAAAATTTCAGAGCCAACCGTCACCTACAGCAAAATCATATAGCGCTTCACGACAAGAGAACCCATCGGGTTCAGTGGTTGGTCCATGACAACGATCAGCATGATGCCTCAGAACCAGCGCTTCGTGTAAACAAAGCTAAACCACCTGCAATGCCCTTCCCGTCTATGCCCGAACCGTTATTGGCAACAAAACCTTCGGCTATTGATGACTCCTCTGTGACTTCTAAGTCCGTCAAACCCGAGTTTTCAACATCGGCTTCCTCTCGTAAGAGCTCGTTCATCGTTGGTACTGCTCTAAAGCAAGACGACGTCAAGACTCAGTACACTTCGGCAAGAACGCAGCCGCATCAAAGACAAAAGGGAATCATTAGAGATCCCAGCAATGGGGATGACAAGGTCTCGACATATAAGGTATTGGCAAGTCAATTGACAAACGACCTATTGGCCAATGAAGACGTTGTCGAAGGCGCTACATCGCCCATCGACCTTCCCCACTCTAATCTTTCGTTCTCAAGTCCATACAAGAGACCGCACTTTCCACTTCTTGCACTGAAAGCTGATACCAGCGACTTGCCCAACTTGCCCGAACATCTAGCGTCCGACAATCTCGTGAAAGATTCTGACGCCTTAGGAGGCCTTCAGACCCAGGACAATGACCAAGATACAGAGCAGTCTAGTTTAATGGTGAATCTCCGCCAGGGTATGCAATTTCTTTGCACGCCAGAAGCGCTTTTTCTTGTGACCGAGCTGCTAGCGATTCTCCGCGCAACCGACGGTGTGACCCTTCTGGATAATTTGCAGATTGACGCCATGACCGACTTATTGAGTGCCGGATCCACGCGAGAGAAAGGGAACAAAGTCACCGACGTACGGATTTTTGCACCTTGGGTGGCTGTGCGATTCGTGAATACAAGCGGGACCAGCTCCGTGGGCACTACACGTCAAGACCGCTACGATCTAACCCTGGATCATCTCACTGCTACCATATCTTTGTCTAGTGGGTGGCTCAAGACCTCGGCACCTATTGGTCAGTCCCAATTCTTGGTTCACCTAGCCGTCAATCAGGTTAATTGCTCAGCAAGAGAATGCGTGAAAGATAAGGCCGATGATCAGGCGATCATAGGCCTTTGCATAAACGATTATGTATTCTGGATGCTGTACGGCAACACAGCTGCTGCTGAGATGCAGTTCGAGAAGCTTGAGATCGTCAGCGCAAGCAGAAACGTTGATTACATCTCGTCGTTAATACGTCAGACTCTGGTTTTGGGTGAGGACCTAGGCGCGCGATTCTCGAAACTTGATAGGGAAGGGAAGTCTCGAATTCGACTTCTTGTTCTGTTGCTCGCCACGCAAGGAGACGATATTCCAGATCCGGCTTTCCTGACAAGAGTATCCTACGTCATTCGGAGCGCTGCTCATCACATAAGGACCAGCGATTCCTGGAAGATGATGTCTCGTCTCCGCTATGTCTATCAGTGTTTACCTGAACGGTCCCGAGACAAGATCTACTCCCAGTGTACTCACAAACTAGCTTCATGCCCACAAGATGCAAGTCAGCGCGTCGTCTCAAGCTTTGACCATTGGCAAACTTGGGACCTTACACAGGTGAAGTCCAGTCTTTTAATGCAGAAGGTGTACGGTGAACATTCAAAGCCGCCAGTACCAGCAACGGATGCCTCAGTGCCCTTTAGGGCTACGGTGAGAGCTGGGACCATCCGAGTCCTTGTGGAGCCAGGACCGCAGCAAAATGAGGTTTCTTTCACAGGCCTCATCGTTGGTCTTGCTATAAATCAGCCTTTGCCCTCTAGTTCTCGGATCTCGCACACGACATCTGATAGAACAGGTTCTACTATTCAGGTCCACTTTGTAGAGATCGCGGTACGACTGAATTGGAGTTTGCTTGGACTTCTTGAAAATATCGTCGAAACCATACGAACGTCAACAACCTTGAGACCTCGTGACAGAGGCGCAGCTCCTGGATCTCAGATGTCCCTCGGTCGCGGTTGTCTGCATATTATAGTATCATCAGAAATGAGTATCTTAAATTGTTACACTCCCAATGTGAAGCTTGTCTCGCTATGTCAAGGTCTCAAGACGTCTATAGTGACGTCCGAAGGTAGCAGCAGCATTCGAGGCCCATCAGTGAGTATAGCTGTGAATGTCGATGCAGCGACCTCAGAGACCAAGGCTCATTCGACAATGCTGACGCTGTACAAGCTACGGCAAGCGATGATATTTGGGTCTAAACAGGATAGCATCGAAAAGAACATTGAGCGACCATGGAAGTTTGTTGCCACCGGTCAAGATATCCTCTTTCAGATCTTCGCAAATCCTCTCCAGCTCATTGAAGCGGCTGATTGCTTCCTGGAGCACGAAGTAGCCCACATACTCGGCTGGACGAAGTCATTGCAACCGGCTCAAATGTCAGCTCGATCCATGGTCAATACTCCAAAGCAGACTGGGCTTTTGAAAGTGGAGGTCGCTCTCTTCCTGGAATCCTATCTCCTCAGCCTAGGAATATTGCCCTCCTTGACGTATCAAATCAGTGGTACACGAGCCGGCAGCTCCATCAAATCGGGCCACAGTGGGAATTATGACTTGGCCATCGATTTTGGTTTCAATGAACATTCACATACGTTTAAGGCGAAGCGCCACGACAATGACGTATCGAGTCTGCTGTCCACGTTGCAGATGCCTCCTATCAACGGCCGGCTCTTACTTGACTTGGGTCCCACTCAAAAGTCTGTAGAGTTCAATGGTTTGGTCGAGAGCATTATCTTTGATGCTTCAGCAGTGCACGCTATCTTCACTGCGATTAATCGTCCCGAGATTATCAGTCTCGGATCAAGTATAAGAAAAGAGGTGTCCGTATTAAGAGGTCACTATGAGGCCATATTTGGTATCATGGAAACAGGCCGAAACTCACAATCATTTGGGCCAATCCTCTATGGCGGCAGTGTAAACCTAGCGAGTCTAGCGATTCGTGCTCGTACATCAGATTCTTTATCAGTCGCCCAAGGAGCTGAACTGCAATTCAAAATGAGCCGTATGCAAATGAAAGCAACGAACAAGGAGTCAAGCTCTGGAACGGGAATGACGTTTCCCGAGCTCGAAGTCCGTCTTAAAAGCATAGACTTGAATCTGCTGCGCTATGAGAAGCTTGACTGCCTCCCATGTGGTAATATAACCATCAAAGCTATGATACAAAGCTCATCGAAAGTGAATGATGCTGGGAGACGCATTAGGTCGCTTCAGATCCGAAGTAGTAGCCTACAAGTCAATGTCTTTGGCGAAACGGCGCCTGTTATGGTGGCGATTTTGGTCCATTTGCAGAACACACTGAAGACTATTGACCTCTCACAGGAAGTTCAAAATTTGAAAAAGCTTAGACATACACGATTGAAGAGCGAAGTTCCGTCTGCCAATGGTGTCGAGTCGCAAGTTCAAGGCGATAATGGAGCTACTGCTCTCTTCAGCGCCATGTATTCTCTAGAAATGACAAATGTCTGTATCGTCTGGAGAGTTGAAAACCTAAAACCAATATCACCTGGTCGTGAGCCGGAGCACCTGATCTTGTCTCTCACCAAGATAGACCTTGCCACCAAAAAAGACAACGCAGCCCGTCTACTCATGGAGAACCTCCAGCTTCAGATGTTACCGGCCGCAAACGTATCCATGGAGCGATCAATGAATTCAGCTCTTCTGCCCGAAGTTTTATTTAATGTCGCGTACGTGTCCACCGCTCAAGATCGCCGACTAGCCTTCCAGGTAGTTGGCAAATCTCTCGATCTTCAGCTTACCTCTCAATTCATTCTCCCTGCCAATGACGTACGTCGCTCTATCGCCCTCTCGATTCAGCAAGTACGAACCGCGACCGCAGACTGGAACGCATCGGCCTCTGTGACTGATGGGCAAACCAAACGTTTGATGGGCAACAAAAGGCTTGCTTCTCTCCTGGTAGACGCTGACTTTGCGGGCGCTGTAGTCTACATACAAGGTCGAAATGTGGCTGATCCCCAATCATTAGCCATCAATGTTCTTCGTGGCGGGCGGCTTCCACAACATGGGCGTTACAATCAATTTACACCAGAAAATGCAAGCAACAGTAGTACCACTTTGCGGGCTCCAGGAATCGCTTTTAAGGTGGAGTACAAGAATGCAGGCGCAGAACGCCAATCTCTAAACGCAGAAATGAAGGTGGATGCCTCTTCAAATGTCCTATATCCGACTGTTGTTCCTCTGGTTATGGAAGTGTCATCTGCTATCAAAGACATCGTCCGCGAGCAAGAGAAGTCGGCCAAGTCCAGCCTACCGCAGCCAAAATTTCTTGAAGATGAGCGACTCCGTGGCGCTGATCCTGCTGCCATCTTTGGCAATTGTAGACTCAACCTTGGCCTGCGCATTTGTAGGCAGGAATTTAGCATGAGCTGCCAACCAATCGCGAGGGTTGCCGCTACTGCGCAATTCGACGACATTTACATTACTATAAGCACTGTTCAGTCGCAAGAGCATGGCAAATTCTTTATAGTGTCTGGTGCATTTACTCGCCTGCAAGCATCTGTACAACACGTCTATTCAAGAGAGTCTACTGGAAGCTTTGAGGTCGAGTCAATCGTCGTATCATTAATGAACAGCAAACATGTCAGTAGCGCCAACGGAATCTCGGCGATTCTTAATATCAGTCCGATGAAGGCGCGAATCAATGGGAAACAGTCCCAGGATTTCCTCCTCTTTCGAGAAATATGGGTGCCTCCAGAGATACGTCGGTCCACACCGGCGGCGGCAGCCGTGCCTGCATCGGAATCGCAGGCGTTCATCATGCAACGCTATCAGCAAATTGCTGCTACAGGGGCATTCCCATGGAATGCAACGGTCTCGATCGCTGAGCTCGATATCCAGGTGGACTTAGGGCAGTCTTTAGGCAAATCAGCCTTCGTCATATCCGGACTTTGGATGTCCTCCAAGAAGACGTCGGATTGGGAGCAAAACCTGTGTCTCGGGTTTCGACGAATGGCTGTTGATAGCACGGGAAGGATGAGCTGCTTTGTTGAGCTACAAGAACTTAAAGTGAGAACATCAATTCGATGGCCTATCACAGAGCAAATGCACAACCAAACTCCGTTAGTGCAAGCATCTCTAGCATTCGATGTTTTGCGTGTCAAAGCTGCATTCGACTATCAAGCATTCGCAATTGCAGACATCACTACCTTTGAATTCCTGATGTACAATGTAAGAGATTTACAGAACATTGGTCGTGATCGGCTTGTCGGAGTTCTCGACGGTGATAACGTGCAGGTATTCTGTACGACCACCAGCGCCTCGCAAATAATTGCATTGTATCAAGCTTTCCAGAAGCTACATCAAGAGAAGTTAGCGGCCTACCAGGCATCACTCCGAGACATCGAAAAGTTCCTGCGCCGTAAGTCCTCCATCAATCCTTCAGTAATGCGCGCCGCCGTCAAACGGCAGGAAGACCCAATTGTAAACGACGTCAAATCATCCCTCAAGCTTCAGACGGATGTCGTCGTTGCACTCAAGGCTGTCAATATTGGAGCGTTTCCCAGTACATTCTTTGACAATCAGATCTTCAAGCTGGAAGCGCTCGATACTTCGGCACGCTTCGCCGTTGTTCTAGAGAATGAAAGGATCCATAGCACTCTTGGCATGACTCTTGGTCAACTTCGTATCGCGTTGGCTGGAATCGCTCGGGCCAGTGTGCCAAAGACGCTAGGCGAAGTCTCAGTGGAAGATGTTGTTGCTTCCGCAACGGGTTCAAGAGGCGGTACGATTTTGAAAGTGCCAAAATTGGTAGCGACTATGGAGACGTGGCAGAGCCCAGAAGGTGCAGACATCGATTACATCTTCAAGAGCTCATTTCAAGGCAGGGTCGATGTTGGGTGGAACTACTCACGAATCAGCTATATACGAGGCATGTGGACAAGTCACGCCCGAGCATTAGCACAGCGATTGGGAAAACCTTTGCCACAATCGGCCGTCCAAATTACAGGTGGGCCGCGACCTGAAGGCGACGAGGGAAGCCAAACATATATTGAGGGGGAAGAAGGCAAGATCACCGCCGTGGTCAATGTGCCACAATCAAAATATCAGTACACAGCTTTGCAACCTCCTATCATCGAAACGCCTCAACTGAGGGATATGGGAGAGGCTACCCCACCACTTGAGTGGATTGGGCTCCACAGGGAGAAATTGCCGAACTTGACTCATCAGATAATCATTGTGGCGCTTCTAGAGGTAGCCAAAGAGGTGGATGATGCTTATTCCAAAATCTTGGGATCCTCTTAGGATGAGTAAGGAGGATTTGGTAGAAAGTAGGGTCTCGTCATCGGTGAATGAGTTATTCCACCAAAGAAATTCGTTGGGCGCGCTTTGGAGTCATCAAAGGGTGTATATTATGGGCTTAGAAACCTCTGATTGGTTTGGGGAATGGAAGATACCCCGCAGCGAAGATTCATATTTCAATGCCCGCCTTTATGACATGGCTTTTTGGCTATACATCCTCTGCCATTTCGGCTTTGCCTTCTCCATCTCTTCCTGTGAGTCATCGTGGTCATACCAGCACGTAGATGAGCCCCATGAAGGTAGAATGACTCGCATGGAAGCCTTGGTGAGTCTAGCGTAGATTAAGCGATGTCGAGAGGGGCAACTAGTGCGAGCTTAACAATCCAGACATTCCCACAAATTCTACCATCTCTCACACCCTATATCTCATCCATCGACCTAAATCACCCGCTATCTACTCTCGATCGTCTTCAAGAGCTTACAGAGCTCTCGAAGCCGTGCCAGAGACTCAACCAGGTCGAGCGAGCCCTCGATTCTGCAAGCAAGCGGGGTTAAGCCTCTCATAAGAGTTTCAAAGCCGTTCAGCGCAACCGCCATTCACCATGGTCAAGTACGTTTGCCCCCAAAGCAGTGTGAAGAGAATACAGAGGAGCATTCACCCTACCCATCTGCGGTTTGCTTAATCGCGCGGCTTGTGTGCGGTCATGATTGCCAAGTGCTTTCGAGAGCTTTGTACATACCCCGCCGTATCAGAATGTTTGGCTGACAATGTCGTCTTTATAGCTTCACCGTCGAAGAGGTATAATTTGCGCTAATCAAACATTCGCATAAGAGATTTATCCAGCTAATATGATGAAAGATCCGTGCTCTCATGGATAAGCCGGCAAACATTCGAAACATGTCGGTCATCGCCCATGGTAAGCTACAAGTCTTCAGTGTCACCAAGGGTACAAATTGACTCACGACTTTGAAGTGGATCACGGAAAGTCTACCCTCACCGATTCCCTTGTCCAGCGCGCTGGTATTATTTCGGCTTCCAAAGCCGGAGAACAACGGTTTACGGATACCCGCAAAGATGAACAGGACCGGTGCATCACCATCAAATCGACCGCCATCTCCCTATACTCGCACATGGCAGACGAAGATGACCTTAAGGATATCCCCCAGAAGGTTACTGGAAACGACTTCTTGATTAACCTGATCGATTCACCAGGTCACGTTGATTTCTCATCTGAAGTCACGGCTGCTCTCCGTGTCACCGACGGTGCCCTTGTGGTTGTCGACTGTGTCGAAGGTGTTTGCGTTCAGACTGAGACTGTACTCCGACAAGCTCTTGGTGAGCGAATCAAGCCTGTGGTCATCGTCAACAAGGTCGACCGTGCGCTTCTTGAATTACAGGTCTCGAAAGAGGATCTTTACCAATCTTTCTCGAGAACCATTGAGTCTGTCAATGTCGTTATATCAACCTACTTTGACAAGGCTCTTGGAGATGTCCAGGTTCAGCCATACAACGGCACTGTGGCTTTCGGCTCCGGTCTACACGGATGGGGCTTCACGGTTCGCCAATTTGCCGTCAAGTATGCCAAGAAATTTGGTGTTGATAAGGCGAAGATGATGGAGCGTCTTTGGGTATGCTTGTAATCTTCTCAGGTGCTTCATGGCGATGCTGACAGTCCAGGGCGACAACTATTTCAACCCAAAAACCAAGAAGTGGACCAAGGTTGGCGAGCACGATGGTCAGCCGTTAGAGCGTGCCTTCAATCAATTTATCCTGGACCCTATTTTCAAGATCTTCGCAGCAATCATGGGCTTCAAGAAAGAAGAAATCCCAACGTTGCTGACAAAGCTCGAGATCAAGCTTTCTGGTGAAGAGAAGGAACTGGAAGGCAAGCAACTTCTTAAGGTGGTCATGCGCAAGTTCTTGCCCGCTGCAGACGCTCTTCTCGAGATGATGATCATCCACCTACCGTCCCCAGTGACTGCCCAAAGATACCGTGCCGAGACTCTCTACGAAGGTCCACCCGATGACGAGAACTGCATTGGCATTCGTGACTGCGATCCTAAAGGCCCACTCATGCTGTACGTCTCAAAGATGGTGCCGACATCTGACAAGGGCCGCTTCTATGCATTTGGGCGTGTTTTCTCCGGTACTGTCCGATCTGGTCTCAAGGTCCGCATCCAAGGCCCAAACTACACTCCCGGAAAGAAAGAGGACCTGTTCATCAAGGCTGTTCAACGTACCATCCTCATGATGGGTCGCAATATTGAGCCAATTGAGGATGTTCCAGCCGGCAATATCCTTGGCTTGGTTGGCGTAGACCAGTTCTTGCTCAAGTCTGGCACACTCACCACTTCGGAGAACGCTCACAACCTTAAGGTCATGAAATTCTCAGTCTCTCCCGTTGTTCAGCGTTCAGTCGAAGTAAAAAATGCCAACGATCTGCCGAAACTTGTCGAAGGTTTAAAGCGTTTATCGAAATCCGACCCTTGCGTTCTTGCATTCATCAACGAAGCTGGTGAGCATATTGTGGCTGGCGCTGGAGAGCTGCATCTGGAAATCTGTTTGAAGGATCTTGAAGAAGATCATGCCGGTATTCCTCTACGTATTTCAGACCCTGTTGTGTCTTACCGCGAATCCGTCGGAGGGGTTTCAAGTATGACCGCCCTATCAAAATCGCCCAACAAGCACAACCGGTTGTATGTGACAGCGCAGCCATTGGAAGAGGAGGTCTCAAAAGATATCGAGAGCGGCAAGATCAGCCCTCGTGACGACATCAAAGCTCGGGCCCGTATCCTGGCCGATGAACATGGATGGGACGTCACTGATGCACGAAAGATTTGGTGTTTCGGCCCTGAAACGACTGGCGCTAATCTGCTTGTTGACCAGACCAAGGCGGTCCAATATTTGAACGAAATCAAGGACTCCGTCGTATCTGGCTTTCAATGGGCAACCAAGGAAGGGCCTGTTGCTGAGGAGCCTATGCGTTCAGTTCGTTTCAACATCATGGATGTCACGCTTCATGCAGACGCCATCCATCGCGGTGGTGGACAGCTCATCCCGACAACTCGCCGCGTACTGTATGCGGCGGCTCTTTTAGCCGAGCCCGGTATCCTTGAACCGGTCTACTTGGTCGAGATTCAAGTCCCTGAGCAAGCAATGGGTGGTATCTACGGTGTACTTACTCGAAGGAGAGGCCACGTCTTTGCAGAGGAGCAGCGACCAGGAACTCCTTTATTCAATGTCAAGGCTTATCTTCCTGTCAACGAATCGTTCGGTTTCACCGCAGATCTTCGCTCGCATACAGGTGGCCAAGCATTCCCCCAGTCCGTATTCGATCACTGGCAGATATTGCCTGGTGGTTCACCTCTAGACCCGTCAACGAAACCCGGCCAAATCGTGCAAGCGATGCGGAAGAGAAAGGGTATCAAGGAAGTTGTGCCCGGAGTTGAGAATGTGAGTGATCGTACATTATGAGCTAATTGTATATTGCGCTGACATAAAACTGCAGTACTACGACAAGCTCTAGGGACCGCAAAGTCCGGATAATTCTGATAGAACCAAAAGCCGCTAGGAAATGCATATGTGACAAGGCATACTTACGAATTTGAGGAAACGATTCATGTCTGCAAGAAGGGACTTTGTGCTTTTAGAAGGCTAGACAAGCGGGAAGTTTTTATGATTTTTCTTCGTCACTTGATGCCAGAGTCCTGGCTAGACCTAGTGTATATAGGCTTGGACCTCAAATGACAATTTCGCATCAGGCAATGTGCATGGCAGTAATGTTGACAATGTTGCTGCTCACGGAGTTGCTATGCAATAGTTCTCCTACCATCGCGCCGCGAAGTATAACCTTAAAGACAGTTATGCAATACTTCTCCATCGGCTACAACAAACAGGACCCTCTGTCTGGATGGCCTAGAGGTTTCAATATCAGCGCACTGGCTTTGACAATGCCGCTGGATAAGACGAGAGGTTAGTCTCCCTCTTTCCGTGGAAGCATGCCAAGGCCAGAGCGGAGCGGGAAAACGTAAGGCCGAGCAACCAATGAGCGTGCCGATTCATAAGACACTTAGGCCAAACACAGTTGAACTCCATAATCCAGTGCTCGTAACACTACTCAATGAATTGAGCGCCATAGCTACAGACAATAGCGTTGGTGAACTCAGTCAGGGAGAAGCAGCTCGAGTTGTTTATGTTTGCCGGGCCTCACGGCTTTTGCTGTCTACCCTTAAGATGCATATTACCGACGATGATGTTCCTGAATTAAAGACCTGGATTGTGACAAAGCTCGAGAACATGTGAGTTAAGCTCAACTCGAGATCTGATGAGCACGCGCTTTTACTAATAATCTCTTTCCTTAGCTCCGATGCTGATAGCGATGTATATATACGCTTGAGCTTGTGTGCTAAACAGGCCAGAAGCTGATACAAATTATACAGGTCTTAGCCGACTATGTTCTGGCTCTCATACGCGTCGAGGCCCCTGAGGAAGAACTGAAGACTACCGCTGTTGAGTCTCTCGAAGATTTTCTTAAAGACGGTATGTTACCCAACTCCGAGCTTGGTAGTATGCTAATTTGGCTCTGAAGACACCAAAACCTTCGTCGACGAAGTATTCAGGACCGTGCTTATCAAGTCGTACAAGTCTGGCTATGCTCCTCCTCCTGTTGGACACATTGATAAGGTTTCACTCCCTACGCCTTTTGGGCTCGCAGATTTCGGCGGAGGAGTCCAGGGCTCACGGAAACGCTCCCATAATGATGCCCAAGACTACGGAGGTAGGGGAGATTCACACTATGCACGAGGCGATCGCCAAATGAAGCAGATGCGAAGAGGCGGCAGAGGTGGGAGAGGAGATGGGTTCAGCAGCAGAGGCGGGCGAGGTGGCTTACAGGAGACAAGATATCAACTCCCTCATGCGGGCTCACCACCTTTACCGCCAGGCTTTTCGAATACGGCAAACATGCCGGTTCATCAGGGACTATCATTTGACCCCAATGATCCAATGGCGGCCATTATGGCGTTGCAAGCTATGGGAGGCCTGCCTCCGCTACCTGGGATGCCGTCACTCCCTCAAGCGGGTTCTCCAAACGGTCATCATCATTTTGGAGGACAGACTTCGCCCATGACAGCTGGATCAGGAAGGAGAGAGCGATGCAGAGATTACGATATGCAAGGTTATTGCGCGAGAGGTGATTCATGTCCTTATGAACATGGTACGGATCGCTTGATTGCACCTGGCCAAGATGGTAGGCATTAGTCGATATGACATAGGATGACGTGGCTAATGTGGACTAGAATATGACCCGAAGAACTCTCTCGTTGGCGCCCTACCTACGTCGCCAAACACGAACGGCCAGAGAGCCTCCACCGAACACCGGAGTAATGGAAGTACTCGAACAAGAGGCAGAGCAGATCGAGCAGGTTTTGTACCACGCAGGCAAAACAACCGTGCAGAATTCTCTCAAGCTGGGCCGAATCATGACCGTTCTATCACTACTATCGTAGTCGAACAGATACCAGAGGAGAAATTTGACGAGCAGTCGGTGCGAGAATTCTTCTCTGACTTTGGAAACATCTTAGAGGTCACAATGCGACCCTACAAGCGGCTCGCCCTTGTCAAATACGACGACTATACCGCTGCTAGGAGAGCCTACGACAGCCCCAAGGTGATCTTCGACAATCGATTTGTCAAGGTCTACTGGTACAATCCTAACACTCTTCCCGCCCCGCCACCAAATGCCAAACCTGCCGTGAATGCTTCCATTTCCCATGAAGAGGAGCAGCCCTTTGACAAAGAAGGATTTGAGCGGAGTGCAATGGCTGCGCAGAAGAAATTAGAAGGAAAGAAGGTGCAAATGAAAGAGATGGAAGCAAAGAGACTAGCACTGGAGAAGCAGAAGGAGGAGCTCGCCCAAAAACAATCAGAAGAAAAGCGCAAGTTACTCGAGAAATTAGCTGCGAAGGGCGTGACCAGTGATGATACCGCAATGACCGATACCGCAATCAACGGGACCAATGGAACGGATGACAGCAAAGTAAGCGCACACACGACAGCGCTGAGGGAAAAGGTCGCGGAATTGGAAGCCGAGGCCAAGAGCTTGGGTTTAGACTCTGCGCTGAGCGACTACACGCCTAGAGGTAGGGGACGGGGAAGAGGGCGCGGATCGTATCGGGGTTGGGAAGGTTTCGCTGCACCTTTCCGGGGGAGTCCTCGAGGAAGGGGAGGTTTCAGGGGAAGAGTTGCATCATCGGGATACAACCTCGACCTCCGAACAAAGAAGGTGGCCGTCTCCGGTGTGGATTGGGTTAATTCGAAAGACGAGGCCCTGAGGCAGTATCTGCTTGTAAGTCGTACTTTCCATACTTTGACGCGCAACACTAATCATGTTTTGACTCAGGGTGTCGGCGAATACCAAAGTATCGAACCCCAACCAGACCACCCTGAGACGCAAATCATCGCCTTCAAAGACCGCCCCACAGCCGAGACCTTCATGTACGGCACCAAAGATATTCCCAATGTCGGTACGCTGGACTTTAGCTGGTACAACGCGCCAGCTGCTCCTGCACCGGCAGCCGCAAAGCAAGCGGGCATTGATGGGGACGTGGGCATGAGCGGTACGAATGCGGATGGTGGCGAGGGGAAGAGGGATATGCCGGTGGAGGATTATGACATTGCAGAGGACTACGATGTTGCGGATGACATCTCGTAAATGTGGACGAATATTGGCTATCTTGAGCGTGGGTGAGGGTTGGGGGTTCCAAGCGTGCAGAGAGGTTGGTGGAGGCACTCATCTTCCTAGAGATACCATAGCGAGCGTGCATAAACAAAGAAAACATAGCTCGTTCAAGCGCCTACAGTATGCTTATCATGTTCGGTACTTAGTCCACAGTAACCTCGAGATCCTGCTAAACGGTAGGAATTTCCGTCAACCTTTTGATTTCTCGGTTTTCATCGAATGCCCATGTTGTATGTAGCTTTTTTATTTATAGTTCAGTTGTTCTCAACTACCTAGAGATACTGTAGCAAGCGTACATAAATAGCGAAGAAACCACTTGGTTCAGGATTCTACAGGGCGCTCATCGTTCAAACGATTTCGTCCGCAGCAGCGAGCCTTGAGCGTCCGCTTAACAGCACGAACCTCTTTCAACAGTTGAATTTCTCGCTTTTGATCGAATATCTACATTATAGCTTTCATATACACAATATTCCCCTCCAGGGCTAGAACTTCTCCTGCGCGGGTCTCATATCCAGCTCATGCGTCCAAAGACACGGCTCCTGCTCAGTCAAATGCAAGTACTCCTTCCCCAACACCTCCGCACTGATAACCTTTCCCGTCTTCTGTGCCTCCCCATCCTCGTCCCTGACACCACCATTGATAATCGTATGCACCACGTGAATGCCCAACTGGCTATATTCCTTCGCCAGTGCCTGCGCCAGACTCCTCGCTCCTGACCGCGAGGCTCCATAAGAGCCGAACGTGGCGTTCGTTCTCATGGCGCCCAAGGTGCCAGTGATAATGAGGGTGCCTTTTTTCGTGCCACCGTCGGCAAGGGGCTTGTCGCCGTGGTCGGCGATTAGGCGCTTTATGACCTCCTGGCTGAAAATCATGGCACCGCCGACGTACTCATTAAGTGCAGTGGTGAACTGCTCATGGGTTTCTTCAAGGAACGGTTTTTTCGAAGAATGCTTGAGGTGGTAAATTGCAACTTTGAGTTTTAGGTCTTTGAACGAATTGTGTGAGCATATATCCGCGAATGCTTTTGATAATCTCTCGGGTGAGGTGTCGGAGGGGAAAGCCTCAATTGCGTTAGGGGTAGATGACCGGAGGCTTTGTGCTAGGGAATTGAGATTCTCGGGATTACGAGCGAGGAGGGCGACGGCGAAGTTTCCATGAGATGGATGGGCAAGAATGCGGGCTATACCTACGCCCGAGGTCGGCCCCGCTCCGATGAGGATTGCAAGACCTTTAGGTGGCATTGTGTGTTACTGTATGAGGTGCGTAACATTAGACATTCTTTTGCGCCTCAAGAAGTAAATCAGTATTTCGTCATACTATCGTCATAACCGGTGAACCCGTGCCGAAGCAGGACGATAACTCAATATTCCCTACAATTGAAGGGCGGCGCACGGAAGGTTTAAAGATGAACATCGATGGTGCTGAGAAGCCCTCCAAGAGCAAAGATATGAGATGGATCGCACATGAAGCCAATATGAAGAGAGAGGCCGAGTCCTGACGATGAAGATTCTCGCTCGATATAAAGTGTTGAAAGTGCTTCTGCAAGGAAGTAGTAGGATTGGAGGTTACTCATTGTCGAATTAAAGATGGCATACTTTCAGCTCTGCACCCTCTTTTCCCTCTTGAAGCATAAGAACTCGCTTCTCGTCCCCTCCCTTAACCTCTTCAGCACTTGCCTCATTTCTGGTAACTCACCCTGCAATCTCTTGCTGGCATCTGGCGTGGTGCCTTGATCTAGCTGAATGTAAATCTCAGACTGCATGTCGCTTGCCTTCTTGGTCGTGTATTGGCTCATTGTCTGCGCCACAAATTCGACATCGAGGGTGGCTTGCATCAATCCAGCTAGAGGGTATCGAGACCTTTGCTTGAACGCTGCTAGGAACGCCGACGACAGTTGCTCCAGCAAGTGCGAGAGGATCTGATTCGTGAGCTGGGGAGCAGTAGTTGAGACCTCAGTGTGGACATAGACTAGAAGCAACAACGCTTCGTAGACGTAGGGCTGCACTGTGGACGGACGGGCGGTAGAGGGTAGCCAGTCTGGTGAGGAGATTCCGTCATGTACGATTGTGGAAAGCTGAGTGGCTGTCGGTTGAATGTAAGAGGTAAAAAGGTGGTCAGAAATCTGTGAAAGAGCGTCGCGGATTGTTTTGGATTCTTCAGTCAAAGGTAAAGAGAAGTTGACTTCGAATTGCGAGATCAGACTGGGAACGATGCTGCTTTGTAGCATTGCAAGGTTAGAAAGAGTAAGAAGCTTTCGGACATTCTAGATGCAGGTCAGCACAGCAGCTGTAGGGTTATTGCGAGGTAGCTCAAGCTGCTCACCTTGCTATTAGCTTCAATATTGCTGTTGCTAGCGCTCAATATTGTTAAACCTCCAGCCTTGATTAATCCGCCATCATCGTTACGAGGCTTTAGCCTCTCAGCGTTTTCAATCATACCGGAAAGTGCTTTGTACAGAGAAGTAATAAATTGTGACTTCACCATTTGCACTAATTTTGCCGGGGGTGGGGAGATAATTCCCACAGACCCAGACTTGTTGACTGCAGCTTCGGGAATGTAGAGGACTCTCTGCATGCCTGTAAGGACAGTACCCTCAAAGGCTGCAAAACGGGAAGGCATGTTAGTCAGTTCGGGTTGGTCGCTAGCTCTTGACCAGTCCTCTAATATCTTGCACATTTCAGCGTCTCTTCCCCACGCAGCACAAGCCGCTCGAGTACACCGTTCTCGTGCGGCTGTTACCATAGTCCTAAGTTTCTCCGACAACGAATTCCCTGATGCGACAGGACGCACGGCAAGCATTTCGCTTGCAGATGAGCCAAGCAAGGTGAGGAGCTTTTCTAAATAGTGCACGCCACTCAAGGAATTGGCGTAAGGTGGCCAAAACGCAAATTCCTCCCACGCTTCACCTCGTCGAGGTGAAGAGGGGAGCGGATTATTTTTGTCGAATTTGAAACGGGAGTCTTGATGAGCGAATGGTGAGAGTGTGGCAGACTGAGGGGTCACTGGCGTGGGCGAGGTTGGTGTGTCAGGAACCGGAGAATAGAGCGCAGATATGTCTTCGATAGGTGGGTCTGCGAAAAACGAGAAGACATTGTCTTGTAGCATACCGAATAATTCTGCGGCTCCCTTTTGAAGTACCTTAATACGTGGTTGAGATAGACGGTGGTGTTCTCGGCTTCGTCCATCAATCCCTACTGGCAGCGTCTTCTGTGCTCTACCCTCTACAAAACTTTGACTCTTGTCCGAAAATTCAAGCACTTCACCCAAAACTCCTCCCCGGATTGATAACAGATTATTCAAGGAGTTATTAATTAGGTCCCACAGCTCCAATACTGACGACGTATCTATGTTCTGACTCTTTTCCAATGTGTCTTTCGCCGCCGGGCTTTTGAGGTGACCAGCAACAATCTGAGGAGTCGGGGGCTCCGAATTTGCGAGCCGTCTTCGAAGAACCTCAATTTCAACCCTCGAGCGTTCAAAAGTAGCAACAATCTTATTCTTGAGATAGTCGTAGCGACTAACAAGCCAGATCCATATGGGACTATCATCGGTTCCAAGCTCCAACAGGATGCTGATTAGCACTATGTGTTCATCTGGAGCACTCTTGCCTGAGGACGCCATTGAGCTATTGTGCATATCGGTCAACTTATGCCAAAGATCATGCTTGAAGTTGGAGATGCGATCTTCAACTTCTGACCACATGCGTCCAATGATTACAATATGGTGAACTTGGGAGTCTGTCAACCGAGTTCGATCGCGTGTTGCATTGCCGGCAATATTTCTAGCTTCTTCAGCATATTTCCGAGCGCGAGAGTATTCTTCAACCAATCGATCGTAGTCTTGACGTTTTATACATTCAGATATTGCCTTGTCCACTTGGAATACGCCTTGAGCTTTTTCGACAGAATCCAGTACTGTCTTTAACGTCCCTTCCCTCTCGCGTCCGCCCAGCGCAGGGCCCCATATTTCTTCCGCTTTGACTGCCACCTCAATCAGGGGAGCTTTGATCCCCTGCACACCATACTCACTCTCCTTTGTCAAGGCATTCTTTTTCTTGTCGCTCGGTAACGGCTTGTGAACTCCCTTGCCAGGAGTTGGAGGACCTTGTCCACTTGCATTCCTGAAATGAGTACTGCCTCTGCTTGAAACCCGATTATGCGTCCGAGGAGATCTATCTGGCTCAGGCTCAGCACCGTGATTGCGCATTTCCGCATAGACATTGTCGATCGTGGTCTTGGCACGAACGAAACGCTCAAAGTTAGACTCCACGAGGACTTTCAGAGATGCAGATTTCTGATCAATAGAGCGGGAAAGGGCGTCCAATCCTTGCAGCAATTGTTGGGTGGAGGCACTGGAATGGACCTGAGATAGGTACAGATTTGGGGAGAACGTGGTCGAAGAAAGCAGGAACCTATTCCCTAAAAGTAATCAGCAAAGCTTCATACCCACATCCAAAGATGATCCCACTTAATCGAGAATCTTCCTCGACAGGGAGGCCTTTTTGTTTGAGGATTCGTACGACGCTGTCTGAGGCACCCAAAGGATCTGCCTCATCCTTTTGGACTAGAGCTTCCTGCCCATCTCGAAGCTTCTGGGACCCAGGTACCAAACTTCGACGCCCATCGCTGCCAGTCCTTTCTAAGGCTGAGTATCTCGATTTAGACCGACGGATGTCATTCTTCGGGCTTTTGACTATCTTGTCTTCTCCAGAGTCGTCACTATCGTCCTTTTCCGCAGGCCAGGTGGTGGGGAAGGCATTGGTGAGGTTATAGTGATTCAATATATTGTGTTCCTCGTCCATACTTGCACATGCCTAGGGTAGTCCACGCATTGCCAAAATCGGATGCCAGTCTAACAGCAGTCGAGCCACTGTGTGAAGTCCATAGCTGTGAGCAAGCTGAGTTCTATTGGTCGCTTTCCAAGCTCTTGATGATAGCTGGACGGGAAGAGCCGACGCGCCATGATGCCCGCCAAGACCAAGAAGCTGCACGTAATTTCTTCTGCTACGAGGCCCGCGTCACATCTTCCGTCTTGTTAACGCTTGCATCGACTAGTCGCAGGGTCATTCATGCACTGAATGCAAGCATGGCCTTCAGCATAGCAGCTAGTCGCTTGTACACCCTGCCCGCAAGGCAATGCCTGCGGAAAGCAAACACGCAGCAACGATGGATCCCCGCATTGGCACACGTATGTGAGGTTCTTTGACATTTAATGTGTTCCACGAATGTCGAGCTGACGGGATGTATGATTGCTGCAGATTCAATCGAGAACTTACTCCAAACCTTTCGAAGAGAAAGTTGCTAAGTTCAAGGGGGAAAAGGGCTCAGATGTATGAAAGCCCCAGCGATTGACTATACGGCGTGGATTTTCCGCCCCCTCGTTGATCGAAGAGATGGTCGCTGATAATTCAACGTGTAAAAGGGCAATTACACGGTCACACTTATCGAGGGAGACGGTATCGGTCCTGAAATATCACAATCCGTCAAGGACATATTTGCAGCAGCTAAGGCACGTGCCTTTCCCCACCCATCAATAGAGTATAATCTGAAAGACTTAGGCCCCGATCAAATGGGAATCCGTGGATGTCACACCTCATCTGAAGGACGGAAAGACAGTGATCCCAGATAGAGCCATTGACAGCGTCAAGGCCAATTACGTTGCTCTGAAAGGTCCTCTAGCCGTACGATTCACCCATTCTTGCAACGTAGATTTTGTGGCTCACTTCATTTAGACTCCCATAGGCAAAGGCCACGTTTCCCTCAATCTCACTCTTCGCCGCACATTCAATCTCTTCGCCAATGTGCGTCCCTGCAAGTCTATTGCAGGTTACAAGACCCCCTACGACAATGTAGATACTGTTCTCATTCGTGAAAACACCGAGGGAGAGTACTCAGGGATCGAGCATGTGGTGATTGACGGTGTCGTTCAAAGTATAAAGCTTATCACACGGGCCGCTTCAGAACGAGTGTTGAGGTTTGCTTTCCAGTACGCTGAGGATGTTGGCAAGAGGAAGGTCCGGGTCGTGCACAAAGCAACAATCATGAAGATGTCTGATGGTTTGTTCTTGAACATTGCTCGAGAAATCAGCAAGGAATTTCCGAACGTGGAGTTTGATGCCGAATTACTCGACAATACATGTTTGAAGATCGTGACCGATCCAACACCCTACAGCGACAAAGTGCTGGTCATGCCGAATCTTTACGGCGATATCTTGTCTGATATGTGTGCTGGTCTTATTGGTGGTCTTGGCCTGACGCCGTCTGGTAACATCGGAGACGAGTGCTCAATCTTTGAGGCCGTCCATGGTTCCGCACCTGATATTGCTGGCAAGGGTCTCGCAAATCCAACAGCTTTGTTACTAAGCAGTATAATGATGTTGCAGCACATGGACTTGCACGAGCATGCCAGTAAGATACAGAAGGCAATTTTTGATACCTTAGCGGAGGGAAAGGTAAGCCTGTTCCAGCTCTGTTCTAAGAAAATATGCCTGACTCCCTTTTCTAGTACTTGACGGGTGACTTGGGAGGGAAATCGAAAACACACGAGTATGCTAAGGCGATCATCGAGAAGCTGTGAATACGAAAGAGATCTGCATCACGGAAATCGTCTCTTTGAGCAACGACCTGTAAATTATCTCCGGCAATGAGTGATGTGTTCCAAGGACCTCGCCAACCTTGTATGTATATAGATACGCCAAGAATTTTGCGGCGAAGGAAACATTGGTCAAGGCGGGAGCAAAACGAATTGAATGTGAATAATGTGTAGCAGTAGATAATTGTCTAGCTCATCAAGTACGGAGAAAACTGCAGTCAGCTCGACACATGTTCTCAACTTTCAGGTCTTGCGTTGCAGTCCCAAATGTTCTCACAGCCGGAGTACTTCCTTTTCTGGACGATTGCATTTCTCGGAAAGATCCATTCAAATGGAACAACATTTGCTTAGCCGCCTTCAATCCTACACCAAATCTATGCATTGCTATTCGCTTCGACTCCTAATGTGTCGTAGCTCCTCGGCGACATCTAGGTCGACACTGACACCAAAGTTCATGAATACGTCGAACGTGACAATAATCGGCTTGTTCTTGGTCCCATCATCCAAGGAGTCGAGACGACTCTTCGAGCATACACAAGCATACCGATCAACATGGCTAGATGGCTAGGTCGTGGCTCTCATTTACTCTACCTCACAATGTCCTCGCGCTATGAGCACAGTGTCTCCTTCTCATTGCCTCTCGATTTCCAGCCCTGGTTTGAAATAACGAATCCAGCTGAAAGTCACGTCAAACATAGTGGCCATCTCAGACATACCTCCTCGTCATTCATGTTGACTGTGCATGCATATCTAGCTGCGAGGGGACTACCTTACCTCGGGCTACGTCCCAGTCA
>JAABUP010002914.1_pt1 | contig 31598 bp, 50 predicted proteins | sample 5559201 | NCBI WGS metagenome assembly JAABUP01 (sample SAMN10711887, study PRJNA513373) | rock metagenome | isolation source: Antarctica rocks | place: Antarctica
GTGATGTTGGGGAATGGGGGGGTGCATGGGTGTAAGCTGTGTGTGTGTAACCAAACCTCATGGGTGCACAGAGAACAGCTTCAGACATAAGCAATGTTCAGATTGTTTCACAGTCCCAAAACAAGAGCCACATTGGGTGAGTAAAAGCAGTGATTGGCTGTACTCCATCACCAAGTTGCAGAAGCCAAGTCTTCCAGGACAAGCTGTGAAAGCTGTGTTCAAGCTGAGAGCTGCTCTCGTCACAAGCATTTGCTAGAGTGTCATACATGTCCTCAGCATTGGTGGGCATGAGTTGATATACACCCTTCTCTTGGCAGATCAAGTTGTAAAATAAAGCCATAAACCATGTCAGGCTGAAGCAGATGCAGACTAAACCTCAAAGCCTGTCAGGCCGAGTGACACGAACGTTTGCAAGTAAGGCAGTCATGGCATGCACAGGCATACGGACACAGCCACACGCCCACTGGATGGATAAATCCCACCACTGCTTGAGCAGAGATCCCAGGTATACAGATAAGAGCTCATCACCAGAAATACTCACTTTGATGGACGCCTGGATTGTGCGTAGTCTTGGTGTGATGCTCTTGTTTACGTACTTGCTGTCTCTGCGCAAGCAGCTTAGGGGTTCACCCATGCGGCAGGCGCTGTGCCGTGTTGCCTCATGCGCCAACGGATGCAAAGAGACAACACAGCAAAGCGTATGCCGCATGGTTGAAACTTTATGCTGCGTGGGCAGAGACACCAGGTGTGCAGATAAGAGCACCATACTGGAAGCATGCACAATCAAGGCTACTATCAAGGTGAAAGGCTAGGGATGCAAAGACAGATCATGCAGCCTGATGGAGACCATCTTGCTGGTACGCCAATTGCTGAATCAGGATCTCATGCAGGGCTACTCAGGTTGCTCAAAACTGTATGTACCTGATCCCAGTGGAAGACGAACGAACGAACGAACGAACGAACGAACGAACGAACGACCGACCTAACGAACGAACGAACGAGCGAGTGAGTGAGTGGGATGAATGGATTCACGCATGAATGGATGAACGGATGAGTGAACTTGTTGACCAACTGTTTGGTGCAGGAAAGCGAGGGGGAGGATGCAGCGGACAGCAGGGTGACCCTGGCACAGGATGTGGGGCGGGGGAATCTGGCCTCAAGGCAGAGCAGGGTCAAACTGCAAGAGGTGGTTATCTGCTGTTGGCATGCTCCATAACAGACAGTGCACCCTTTACAGTGCTGCATGACAGAGCATCACGTGCACACCCAAATATGTAAACAAGCTTTGTGTTAGGGTTTATGCCCCTGGCCCTGGTTGAATGTGCAGCATTGCTGCATAGCACAGCGCACTCCTGGCTCGCCATAGCCCTGTCAACCTCAAACCTCAACTTACATCATGACACACCAAAGTGCAGCACAGCATCAGCACAGCACAGCACAGCACAGCACAGCACAGCATGTGGCAGCACAGCGCGGCAGCGCATGCCTTTGGCAAAACAGCTTTACCGAGTAACCATACATGCAAACAAGTAGCATATGTGCAGTGATAGACATGTGATATGTATGGTGACAGTTGCAACCCTTACGTGTAGATTGGGCCGCGCCTGGAATTGGAAGTGGTTAAAGTCGAGGAGGGCTTGTGTGACGGCAAGGTGCTGTTCCACAGCTTTGTGAAGAAGAGTAGCGGAGACGCTTCTCAGCAGCAGAGCGAGAAGGAGAGGGAAAGGGAGCTCAGAGAGAAGCGCAGGAAACAACAGGTGGGCAAAGCTGGGCTGCTGTAACAGCCAGGTGGAGATGCGCATGTGTCTCTGTTGTGCATCCATCTGTCTGTTCAATCACCCACTCACTCACTCACTCACTCACTCACTCACTCACTCACTCACTCACTCACTCACTCACTCACTCACTCACTCACTCACTCACCCACCTACTCATTAGTCATATGTTAAGAGTCAGGTATGAACAGTCCTGACGTTCATGCGCTAACAGTGACAGCAGTGTGGACAGCATCACAAGATGACTCTGCTATGTGAGATTTGTTGTGGCAGCTATGGGAACAAAGCAGGGACGCCCAGCAAGAGGTTTCTGTTCTTTCTGTCCTTGCCAATCATTCGCGCAGAGTTCTCACTGAGAAAGCCTTTTCACTAACCTTACTTCCTCAAATCTTTGCTTCTGTTTGGCCCAGGGCAGTGCCACAGCAATTTCCTGTCACCGTGTAGGGTTGCATGTTGTTACCATTATGTTTTGTTTTGTGGGTTTTTTCTTGTTTTTTGGGCATCAATTACCATCATCGTATGAACACCACAGCAAGACAAGAACAAGGTGAGAGAATCCCAGAGACTGACAGATCCCTGCGTCTTCCAAAATGGCATGAATGCAGTTGCAAGAATGAATTTTTTCACACACAGCTGTGAGCATCCTACATGGCTGAGAACATCAACATACAGATTAAGGTCCGCGTGGACACAGCAGTGAATGAGACAGGCAAATGCAGTCAGCAAATGGCTGTCAACCTCCACACACAGATGAAGGTCCTTCAGAGTCGGACACACATCCTCAGTAGTATCTGTACAAGCTAGAGTCAATGAGGAAGAGGAACTTTACAGCTGACATGAGAGAAGCCATTGAGTCCATGGCTGTCAACGCCAACAGACAGATCAAGGACACAGCAGTGGATGAGGCAGGCAATTGGCTGTACTGCTCATGGATTCTAGCATGTTGAGATACTCATGAGGATGCGAGTCCAAATCTGAGATCTGTACGCAAAGCAGCTCTAGGCCTACATCCCTTTTACATACTCTCTGTTTATCATAGGAGGAGAATGTTCGAAGGAAAGAATCAGATAGGAAGCGGCAGGCAGGAGAGCAGGCAGAGGCTCAGGGGCGTAAGAAAAGGAAGAAGCAGTGGTGGGAAGAGGAGCAAGAGGGCCAGGATGCTTCTGATGATGACGACAGGGCTTACTACAAGGAACAGGTGAGAGGTAGCTCAAAGTCAACATGACTGACCCTAGCATCAGCAAGCTCATGAACGCTGTCCAGTCAGGTGTGTACAGAAGCATTGCATCTGTCCGCAGAGCTTAACTATATAGATAGAATTGCTTGCCTTGCGCATCAGACTTGAGTGCAAACACAGTTCAGAGCGCTTTTTTTACCCAAAAGGTACTGCAGAATCAGGCAATATACATGCATGCATCTGTGCAGCCTGTAACAGCTGGCCATATTTCTACGACAAAATGCCTGGATTGCCCTGCATTTGGATCATCACAAACAGAGCATCTGGCTCAGCGTGCACAGCATGGCTGCATCACCATCACCATGTCTTGGACCATGATTCCATATATTCCTAGGGCGCTTTGGATGCCTTGTGTACATTACTAAGATGGTGCAAATGTGCATAGGTTGGAGAGGATCCTGGGGATGAGATGGGCAGAGGGACTGGCAGCCAGAAGCCCTTCACAGGGGGTCATCAAAGGGGGGGTTCTAGGGGCTCCAGGGGTGGTGGTAGGGGCCGCCATGATGGTGGAATCTCATCTCGTGGCGGGAGGGGTGATTATGGCGGGAGAGGTGATTATGGCGGGAGAGGTGGTTCTGGCAGGAGAGGCGGTTCTGGCGGGAGATCTGGGGGAAGGGGTCAGGCTGGGTCTAGGGGTGGCGGGGGTGCAGGTCGTGGAGCGCCCAGATTTCGTGGGGTTGTTAGGCAGAAAGCGCGAGCCAAGTCATAGGATATGTGTCTCTAGTTGCGCCTGGTATTTGGCTGACATATTCCAGAGTGTCGTATTGTCTGTCAGACTCTGCTTTTGATTGTCAGCACAGTCAGGAAGTAAGCTTGCTGCCTCAAGGCCAGCTGTTGCATACCTTGGCTTGTGTTCCTAGCAGGTTGATTTCACCAGATCAAATCAGTCATCATGGTGCTGCTAAAACGTGCAAATGAACCACCCAGATGGCAGTACTGTTGTCCTGTGTTTAACCTGATTTGCAAATTGCTTTCCAGATGCTCGGTTCTATGTGGACAAACATCTTTTCAACCTCTGAGAAATCCGATTTCAAGCCTTTGATGTGCCCTTGGGGCACAGGGAGGTTATCAAGGGTTCCTGGGCTGTGCTTTCCAGTACAGTTATGGCGTGTCTTGGAATACATATTTACATGTCTCTGAACGGTAAAGGTATGCTATTTATGGCACATGGCTTACAGACCCAATCTTACGTGTAAAGACCCTGTGATGGTTTCTTAACAGACATGCACTCATGCCTCACATAAGTGCATGCACATGCTGTATCTTGCCATCTTTTGCGCTCTACAGCACTTGCAGAGCTCTTTGATTACCAGAGTGCTGTAAAACCTGTCATTTGACAGAACCTCAAGATCAATGAGTACGTTCAATTCCGTCATCAACTTGCGAACAATGACATTGCCTTGTTGTTCTAATATTCAGCAATGAAAAGTGTATCGATGTCGACTAGTTGGCATGCAAGTCTACAACATCGCATGCAGATGCTGTGCATATCTGACTCAACGATTACTAAACCATAGCTAGCGTTTGTCACGATGATGAAACGAACAAACGTAAGCTTACGAGCAGGCAAGGGTGACAAAAGCAGATTCTGCGGGCCGATACCGCTCCGAGATACACCATTGATCGAAATTGCATCTTGCTGAAACTACGCATTCACAGACATCATCGCCTGCTGACCCCTTTCTGAGCCTTTCAGACGAGAAGCCTGATATATACGTAAACGGTGGTCATGTTCAGCGTTTCCCCTAGTGTTTCGACAACGCACCTTGCGAGCGGAATAGTCCAGCCCAGGCGATTGAGATGTGCTTATCGTGCCAGCGTCGGTCGTTGTTGCATCAAAGCCGTGCAGACTTCCGGTGAGAATTGAAGGTCACAAGTGCACCTTCAGAACTGCAAGCTGTAGCCGAGGCATTTCGTTGTGACGTGTGTGCCGCTGTCAAAATAGTCTGTGTTTTGTTGCCTCACCTCAACCTACCGCTGTGAACAGAAGCTGGTGTAGCTACTGACCACAAGCCAAAGCATCAGACACCAACCATGTTCCAGAAGCTAGGGGGTACAGCAGCCATTCAGGGCGTCGTCGATGAGTTCTACACCCGGGTATTTGCTGACGATGACGTCAAGGGTTTCTTTGAGGGGATCAACAAGCAGAAGCTGAAAGCACACCAGGTTGACACCCCTACTTGAGGTCTTCAAGCTGGCTTGCAGTAGTTCCACGGAGAATAGTGTCTGCAAGTCATAGTCCCAGGCATGGTATGCATGGTGCAAGCAACCATTACTCAAACGTGTAAGCCGCCACCGAAGGCTGATGATTGCAAGCAAGCTGTCCTGTGAATCAGTTTCTTTGGCTGTCAGCTATTTTCACATACTGGCAGCGCCAATCACATGGGATATGATCATCGTTTTGTCCAACCACAGTGGGATCAACTCAGACTCGTGCCCTGTGACCGTAACATACAGACAGACAAGGAGCTAGTTGTTGGTTACAATGAGTTGACCACTCTTCCACTTGGCATTGCTGAAAGCTGCAAAGCAGCATGACTTGTTGATGCAGGTCAGAGAGACGCCTCGAGGAAGGCATTGTATGCTGAAGCAAATGTATCACTTTGTTGTAGGTGGAGTTCATGACATATGCATTTGGGGGTCCAGAGGAGTACCATGGCAAGGACATGTGGAAGGCGCATGAGAAGCTGGTCAGGGATCAGGGCCTGAATGACAATCACTTTAACATCATTGTCAAGCACCTGGTGGGAGCCTTGCAGAAGTTCAACGTCCCTGAGGTAATTTCAAGAAGCAAAACCAAGTGTGTAGCAGACAGGTACCTAGTGGGCTGACTGGATGTGGTCAAAGACTAGGGCCTAAATTGATGGGAAATCAAGTTGACATCATTCAGGCATATTCAGGCAGATTGCGGAAGCCTTGCAAAAGTAGTTTCCAGACCCAAAGTTTGCGTGCATAAGGCGTCTACATCTGAGTTGTACGTATGAGACAGGAGCATGTTGACACATGCATTCACATCTTGTTATGAAAAAGGGATCTTGAGGGATCTCTGTAGGGCTGCATTGGCATTCTGATCGTGTCAGTTACATGCTGCAGAATGGCTTGCGAGCTAGCAATGGCTATGACTTCCCAAAATCACTGTGCTTGATATCAATAGTGAAACGCTGCCTTCATGAAAAGCCTGAACTGATTGCACTATTCTGCAGGAGGACATTCAGGCTGCTGGCAAAGTTGTGGAAACCACCAGAGACCCCATGTTCAGGGACCCTGACACTAAGGAGTACTTGGGTTGATCAACTGCACAAGCCCGATAGCGTTGCATGGTGATAACACCAACACAGCACAGTTACACCGCAGTGATGTACACTAGCAGATATCAAGTTTGGTCTCTGCAAAAAAGTCCAACACAAGCGCTTGCTCGTTAAATAGTATGTCACAATGCTCAAGCTGTCGGTGAAACGAACTCAGTCTTACTGATCAGTATCCAGAGCCAGGTCAAGGTTTGAAATGAGTAGCATACGTGTATAAGCACTGTCTACAGAGCATTGTTGTTTCACAGTTTCAGTCAGGTTTTGGGCATCAGTCATCATTTGATAGGGATTGGGGCATGTTGATATGGAATGGGGCTGGCATGCACATGCAGATTGCTATGCCAGCAGGTCTTGTGTTGCTGGAAGCAAATTGTTTATGTGTGAACAGACCTCTTCTGAAGCCTAGCATGTGTTTGCATTCAACCCCAGTACTTCAGCTTGTCTCGACCTGTGTAGTTCTAGAACTACAGATCTGTAGGGTTGCAGGTGATCACCATGCTATGAGCTAAGCTTGTTGATCTTACGATTCGTGCATCTGTGAGTGCAAGGCAACTGTGTGTTCTAGGCAGATTCCTTATCGGGTTGCAACAGCTATTGCAACTAACAAGCTTGCATCACTCTGCAAAAGGCAAGCTTGCAAGCCTTGATATGCTGAGATACATCTGTCACGAGCATGCATCCTGTGTACATGTAAAACAGCCTGGACATTCAAATGTGAATTCGAGCTGTCTACTGCAAAACAACAGTGGGTTATTGATTTTGTGAGCGAAAGAAGTTGTATACACATGCATGTGTTTCATTGGCCAATCCATGGCCATATTTTGGCATGACAGTTGATGTTGAACTGCTACATATATATACAGCTGCGGAGCGGTGTAGACACAGGGCCGAAAACCGTATAGGTTACATTTTGGGGGAAATGTGCATAATTACAGCGTTCTGCCATTTCATCTTAAGGAAATATCTTGCACAGACTCCGTTGCTACCAATTGATGGACAGTCACTGTAGGCATGAAATTAGTTCGATGTGCCCATACGTTACAAGACATGCTATTCAATTGACTTGTTTCTCCCTAGTTTCTTGCAACTCGTATCACAGTAACAATATGCAACATCCCAAGTGGTCCATGTCATGTCATGCTTTCACATGCATGACACATATGTCATCACAGCCCAACATTCTATCACACCCCCTTGCAAGTCATGCTGTGATCACACTTCATTTCACTGATGGCTCACGGATCACATTCCGCAACAACTGTTGCACAAATCTGCTGTGCATCAAGCATCAGTGATCTTTTAGCTGATTGCTACCAGTAGGCTAACTCCACAAATTTATAGTTTCTGGACAGTCACTGTAGCTCACGGCCAGCCCGCATCTATGTAATAGCTTTCTCTGCAGAAAGTTTTCTTCAAGAGCCTTGGAATCCAAGCCAGTCAGCCTGGCAAATGCAGTTGTACCTGCAATCCTGGGTCCTACAGGCCAAACCCAGGGCTGGCCTTGGCGTTACGTCTCTCCTCCTTGATTGCAACCAGTGCTGTTGCTACAAGGATGCGCATCCACAGCGATCATCTTGGCGACCAAAAATAGTGATTTGTGTGTCTATGTTGTCAGCATACCCCGCATCGCCCGTTATTTCAGCAATCAGCTGCTCAGTGGACATCTCTGTGAGGATGATGCGCAGACGTTTTCCCATCCACCTTTTAGACCCTGCTGATATTTGCCACCTGAAGCACAAGGTACATGTGGTCGAGTTTGGGTGACAGCACGGACAAAGATCCTGCTGGGTACCTGAGAGTCCTCTTGACCGTGTAATATAGCCCCTGGGCTAGACACATGCATTGCAATTGCATCTCATGCAGGGCGCAGTGACGTCAGAGCAATCACGAGCTGCTGCTAGTGGACAGAGACTCCTGTGGAGGAAGGCTACAAGATGCGCCATTTGCTTTTTGCCACCATCCAAACGTTGCAAGACTTCATGGACTGTAGGTTCTGCTCCAAGCCGGAAATCTGCTGAAGGTGCGACACAAATGGCAGGGTTGTACCTGTAAAAAGTTGACATCCACTTAAAATCATGCTGGCCTGGGTCAAAAGCAGGGTGACTCAAGGTGACCAGGCGAGCTCCGCTTTCTGTTGCAAAGGTGACATTACTCAGCATTCCCCTGTTGATCAGTAGAGTCTCATCTGAAGTCTTCGCCTGGGCGTCTGACAGCTGACAGTCGATTGCACCTCCGAGGTGCGTCTTCTTGGACTTGCGCAAGGTGTACAGCAAATCGCCAACCTGATGCCAGTGTACAGTACTTTTAGCTCACTGCCAGACTCGCCAGAAGTCTTGTCGCAAGTCAGATCTGGGTGCACCCGTGTCAGCCGTGAGCGAACACGCAAGTTGCGCACCTGAGTCTGAACTTCCTTGGTGTGACTGTCATGGATTACCACGTTGAGTTGCAAGGGAGGTGACCCATCTTCGAGTTGTTTCATGCGACAAAACACGACCGGGCAGATGCCTCGGCTCCATGGATGGCGATAAAGCACGCAAAGGTGCTTCTCCGCGCTGCACTAGGTCAATTCACGGCATAATTGTATGCAACCTCAGATTTAGCAGGCAATGCAGGCGGACGTATGTGAACATTCGCTGTGGTGCAGCGTAAATCAGCACTGCTCAGAGCTGCAAGATCAGTCACTGCATCAGTCATCGGGCTGTGTAGGGCGGATGTATAGGGCGTGTGCTGAAAGCGCCCAGGGCTGCGCGCAAGGCATACAAGCATTGCTGTACAGCTTGGCAGCTTCACTTTTAAGTTTGTCGGTATCAATCTGAGCCGAACGATTTGACACTAGAACACTGCGTGATATTCAGGCTCGCAGGTTCGTGACCGTTATGTCAAGTTACTCGTCGATCAGTCCGCAAACAGCAGTGAAGTGCGGACAGAGCGCTCTGTTGAGCTTCCGACCTCGCCCGTACCATCTGCAACACCGCAGCATATGTTGTCAGGCCAAGGGATTTGGATCCAGCGAGCCGAAACCAGCGAAAGGCAAGGCAGGCAAGCAGAAATCCGCAGAACCGCGGCGCAGCAGCAGGCAGAAAGCACCTAGACAGAAGCCTGCACCGGCGCCTACCCCTGCCAGTGCTGCTGAAGCAGACGTGATTGACGTCGAAGGAAGTGTGGTAGACATGCGAATTCCTGTCACGGTCAGTAGTCTCGCTTTGCTGTGCACTGACACAGACAGCCACCACCTGTTGTCTGTTCCTGAAGCTATATCGTATTTCATTGCACAGCTGAACGCGCATGTTGGCAAAGCCCCCGTCTACATGCCTTCTCACAGGTCATTACTGGATTCCTTGGCTCTGGCAAAACTACCCTATTGAACAACATACTGACCAAGAGCCACGGCAAACGCATAGCAGTCATTGAAAATGAGGTAAGGCATTGGTGTTGCGCAAATCTTGTTAGTTTCCACAAGGGTCCTGCTACAGACGGGTGTTCAAGGCTTCCTTTTCTCATCATTGATAACTTGATTGTAACACTGTAGTTTGGAGAGATTGACATTGACAGTGACTTGGTCATCTCAAAGGACACCCTGCCTGACAGTGGGGAGCAAATCATGATGCTGAACAATGGATGCATGTGCTGCACAGTGAGAGATGATCTCGTGAATATGCTGAATGATCTGGTATGCACCTCTTCATGCTTGATGCATCACTGTGCCATGACATGCATGCATGCATGCATGCGATTTGACACACATGATGTAAGCACTCACCCGTGCACTCAAACTGTTTTACCTACTTTTAACAAGCTTGTTCATGCAGTGTTAGCAGCCCAATGAAATTTTATGCCTCTGCTTTGTGCCACCTAGCCAATTGACCCAAGTCAAATACAACAATTGCAAGCTTATTAATCAGCTGTACAATTTATGCAAAGTGTTGTATGCGTTGCACAATATGCTGCATGCAATACACAATGTGCTGTAGATCAGGAGGCGTGATCAGTTTGATCAAGTAGTCATAGAGACAACTGGCTTGGCCAATCCAGCCCCCATCATCAACACCTTGATGGTGCATGATGACATGCAAGACAACATCAGACTGGACGGCGTAGTCACCCTGGTGGATGCAAAGCATGTAGAGCAACATTTGGATGACAAGCAGCAGAGCTCAGGAGCTGTCAACGAAGCTGTTGAGCAAATCGCGTATGCTGACCGGATCCTGCTGAACAAGGTCGATTTGGTGGGTCCCTGCTAAACATCATTGGCATGCTCTCTGCTTGCTGCATGACTGCAATGTGCCCAGGTTTGGGGGTATTTTGCTTTGCTGAAATTTCATGAGACAAAGCAGACTTCCCTGTGCCAGAACCCACACTACTTCTGCAATGTGCATGCCCAGCGCCGCTGCGCTGTGCTGTGCTGTGCTGTGCTGTGCTGTGCTGGACTCGTGCTGTGTAAGTAAAGTGGCTCGCATAAATGCAGCAGGAAGGCAATGAGACACGCTCAACATTTCATGGCTTCCTCAGCACAATGGCATAGGTTTTTATGAAGGCTCTGCCATGTCTGCTCTTGGCTTTTGAGAGTGGTCCCAAGTCTGTAGCAGACCCAGAAGGGATAGTACTAGGACCTTCAGTATCAGAATGGAATGTTGCAGCATGTCGAGCAGCATGCTGAGCAGCCTGTTTGGCAGTGTTCCAGTGAGATAGCCGTGTCAGATGATCACAAGTTGATGGTTCGTAGGATGCACTGTAGCAGGCCCTGAGCAGACTGTACTTTGTCCTTTCATACAAGACTTTCACAAGCTCATCCCTGTTTGCGCAGGTCTCTCCAGCGGACTTGCAGAGGCTTGAGAGGCGCATCAAGTCCATCAATGGCATGGCTCAAATCCAGCATGCTGAAAGAGCAGATGTGCCAGTGGAATACGTCCTTGGCATTGGAGGGTTTGACCTGGAACGTGTTGACACAGAGGTCAGATGTCTGCAGTGTCTCTTGTTGCAACAAGACGCTTACCTTATTCCAGATACTTCCTGTGTTTTGATCACTGGCATGCATATGCAGCATTGTGTGTGCAAGCAGTGAGATCACATGTGTGACTTGCTGAGCAGCAATTGGCACATCATTGTCATGATCATCCTGTAAGTCATCTTAGCAGAGCTACAGGGCCTGCTTAAGTACTTACTGAGCTTAAGCACTGTGTCCAAGCATTTCTGGCACATTTCTCGCACATTTCTGGCACATGCCCACAAGGCACTAGATCATGGCAAGCTGACATGCTTGAGCCTGGCACTACCCTTCATTTTGATGTGCAGAAGTTTCAGCACTACTGAAGCAGTGTAGTAAGCAGACTTTCATTTTGGTAAGCAGACTTCAGTTCTTGGTAAGCAGACTTGTACCTGTAGTAAGCATCCTCTGACCCATTGTATTGCCTCCAGGTGACTTCTGACCAGCATCAGCACAGTCATGCAGCTTCTGACAGCCACTCTCATGAGGAGCACTCACACAGCCATCACTCACACTCAGAGCACTCAGAGTCGCACAGCCACTCAGAGCACAGCAGCTCAGACTCGCATCCTTCACAATCCCACTCAGTCCATTCAGAGGCGCACTCTCACAGTCATGACCATCACGAGCACGATCACAGTCATGATCATGGCCTTGATCATGTGCATGATGACAGTGTGTCATCTGTCAGCATCATGCTAGATGGGAACATGGATCTTGAGAAAGTCAATGACTTTTTGGGGGCCCTGCTGCAAATGAACCCAGAAAACATGTACCGCTACAAGGGGTTGTTGGCTGTGGATGGTGATGACAGTCGACTTGTCTTCCAGGCAAGCTGCTTTTTTTCTGTTGCACATCAAGACATTGTCTAAAGTTATCGCTTGGCATTCATGACTCACTCCCTGTGGGCACATCAGGTTGTGCCCTGTGTGGTCTCTGGCTTTCAGTATGCACTTTGCAATGGAGTGACATGTTGTAAGCAACACAGGTTGTGCCATAGCTTGTTGTTGCAGCTGATACACATGGTGTGTTGCACATGACAAGCTGTTGTCACCCCGGGCACATTGCAAAGCCCATAATTGAGACACAAGCATGCCCAGTATGTACAAGGCATCGACTTTTGCGCTGCACATGTGTCACAGATACGGATCGATTGCTGTCCGTAAAAAAAATAGACCTGTTCTGAACCTGTGTTTGTGTACACCTTCTGCGCTGAGTAACATATTGTGTTGCTGCAGGGTGTGCACATGCTGTTTGAGTGCATGCCTGACAGGCCTTGGAAGGCGGATGAGAAGCGGTACAGCAAGATGGTCTTCATTGGACGCGACCTTGACAAAGATCTTATTCGTGGAGGGTTTGAAGAGTGTTTGGCTGTTTGATATTTCTGTCCATGTTGCGGTGTCGATGTCTGTGATTGGTCGGGGGTTGATTTATTCCAGCAGCATGCAAGCATGCATTCCTGTGATGCAAATTTTGAGATCCCTTTTTGCTGACTTAACGCCCGTTGGTATGGCATGCAGTAAAGTGTAGGTGATGCAGCTGACCAATATTCTATTGCTTGTTGCCTCTGTGCACTTGGGCATGACTCTGTCATTGCAGAGAGTCTGAGTGCCTATATCTAATACAACATTCTTGCTCTGCCTTACACCATATTGGTATGACTCTGCATATGCAAGAGATCTAAGTGCCTACGTGCGATACAACTTTCCTAATCCGCACTACAGCACAAGATGGTTGTGAAGTGCCGCAGTAGTCATATATAGTTCACGTTTCAAGGAATCTAAACTACACAAATCACAGAGTCTGACAATACATCACTGTTCAACACCAGCGGTCACAACCCTGCGCATGTCATGCTGCATTGCGACACTGGGACTAGTTTCCAAGCTTGTTGAAGACCAACTTCTTATGCGTTTGCAATCAAAAGCAGTTGGATGCAGTGACATTACCCTAAAGTATCACAACGACAGCATTGCAAGATAGTGCAGAGGCATAAATATGTTGTCCAACTGAGTTGTTGACGCCTCAAGCAGGCACGACAGCAACGTACTGATCAGCAACTTTGCCCCTGCAAGACCGTCCCATGAGGCACTAGCGCTGTGTGATAGATGACTCTGAAACACTATGGCCAGCAAGGCCCACCCAAGCAAAGTCAACAGGGCTGCCCCAAGAGTGCCCTCAACAGTCTTCTTTGTCCCTATGCAAATCCTGTGCCTCCCATACCTCTTCCCAATGGCCGAAGCCGCTGAGTCTGCAATGCCCAGAATCATGATTCCTGCAAACGCTGTCAAAGGCAGTGGGGTGACTGCCCTGGTGCGTGTCACTGTGCTACTTCTCCCAAATTGAGGAAGGTCCAGGTGTGATAAGTCTGAGACGTCACGTCGTGAGCTGATTGGCGTTGTGGTGATTGAAGATAGCCAGATGGGCACGGCCATGCCTGTCAGCAGGGAGAAGTGACTGACCAACAGAACACCAGCATCGCGACCATCAGTAAAGGACATCATGAACTTGTGAATGTAGTCACCTGCATGGCATGCCCATAATCATTGACACAACTTGGCACCAGGCTGCCATGGGTTGACTTTGTGTCTCAGCCTCATAGGGCTGTGCATGTCAATGAGCTTCCAATGAAGTTACCATGAGCTCTGTGGAGAATCTCAATGGTAGCAATTATGCAGCCATGTGTCACATACAGCCACATGTCACATACAGCCATGTGTCGAGTACTTGCTGAGCTGCTGCATGCATGCAAACTGCATACATTTCTGCAGCATTGCACAAAACAGGGACTTGCTGTGAGCATGCGGCCCACCACAGCAAAAAGCCCAAGTGAAGCATTCAAGTCGAACAGGTGGTTGCAACCTCACCAATATATGGTATCTCCCCTATACGCACAATTTCTAGGACAACAAGCAGCGCCAACGCAATCGCCAATGACACAGCCAGCAGCTGCGGTTCCCACAGCAGGGCTGGGAGGAACAGCCCCAGGGCCAGCAGGTGATAGCCCTTCCTGACTAAGATAGTGGGGACTGCATGCGCTGCTGAAACCCAATGTATCAAGGGCACAACAAGAGCGAGCAGGACCACCCAGAACGCCAATAAAGTTTGCCTGCGGTTGGTGCCCATTGCAAAGGCAAGCACCCACAAAGCTGGCTTGATTGCTGCTGCAACAGAAAGCAGCACAAGGCCTGCAGCACAGTCAGAGCATCAGCTGCAGGCCATACAACAGAGACCACGAGATGTGATTGCTAGAGCCATGACGTTGCTGATCAGCTGCAGGTCTCACGTCAGTGACCATGACATGCAATTGCTAGTGTCATGGTGTTGTGCATGATGCCACTGAAGGTCTACCAGCATTGCTTCTGATGAGCAACTGGCAATCTACTGGCATCCAGATACTGACTGGAAAGTATATCAGCATCGGTTCTGCTGAGCAATCAGCAATCTGACAATGACTCTGAGCAGCAGCTGCCAGCACAGCTGCAGATGATACAGCAGCACCTCTGTCTACTAAACCTCAGATGCAGCAACAGCAGTCACTGCCAGTCACCTCTAAAGATTGCATGATTGGGCGTTACCTACAAACATTGGTGCGTGCCAGGTCACTTCACGCTGACGCCACAGCTTCTGCACGACTCTCCGAGTCAACGGCGTAAGCACCAATGCCAACACCAGACTAGCTGTAACTAGCAGCTCCACAAAGACAGCTGCCGGGGCACGGGGCATTATGTTGTAGCCCCACCATCCCTTGCCAAAGTTCTGAGTGTCGTAAATGCTGTCCAGGATCATGTTGCGAATGCTGCGGCTGCTGTTGAGGCCACCTGAAGAGGAGCAACTCGGTGAGATCGAAGGGAGGAGGAAAGAGGAAACAGCCTGCGCCTGTGCTGTGAATCCGACGAAAATTGTCTGTGCCATGCTGCATATGCTGGTGCTGATGATCCCTGAAATGCACAGGAAAGATGTACCACAGAGCTGCACAAAATGACATCTCTCTCCATGCAAACATATGCCGACATTGTTGGTGACCCTATACATGTTGCACAAATGATGTCATAATGGTACCAGTAAGAGGGACAACAAAAGCAATGTCATCCAGCAACCTGATGCATCCCTCGGTCCTAAATGGTATACCTGTCTGTCTGTCTGTCTGTCTGTCTGTCTGTGGATGCCTCAATTTTACCCTGTGTATGTACTTGATGTTCATGTGTACGTATGATGAAATGGACCTGTATATAGTTACGCATGCAATAACGCGTTTGTAACTGTGCATCATCTGATTTGTGCTTATTGTAACATGCGTGAGGTGCTGTAACCTGTACAAATTGTGCTGTGACCTATGCATAAGGTGCTGTAACTTGTGCAAAAGGTGCTGTTACCTGTGCATAAGGTGTTGTGACCTATGCATACGTGTATACCAGGGGTGAGTGGTCAGCTCAATTACCTGCTCCCCTGTTAGGCATAGTGGCAGTCACTGTGTCCAGTTGGGCCGTCAGCAGGGGGTGGGGGGACTTGTCTGGGCTGGAGGGGGGGTTAAACAGGCTGGGTGAGCTATGCAGGTGGGAGGCTGTAAGGGCCATAAGGAGAGACGCTGAGTCTGTTGCCAGGAAGGCAAGACTCTGAGCCACCACCATTGCCTCACCTGGACACACACACATACACACACACATAGGACAATGAGCATAGTTACAGGTTGTCATGGGAAAAAAGTTTTCATGCCTTTCAAGGATCGTGAAAGGAGCCTCCTGACACAGCACGCTGGAGCTCAAAGTACGCACAATGGCTGGTGCTGCAAGGCTTTCCCTAGTCTAACGCATCAGTGGATGGATGGATCAATAAGGTAATGAATGAATGCAAGGATGAATGAACGAATGGATGAATGAATGAATGCATGAATGAACGAATGAAATGCATGCATGTCTGCCTGTTGCATGTAAGCATGTTGTGCAAGCTGTGAAGCAAATTTGTTGTCTCCTGTCCAAGCTGTGCAGCACTTGGGTGTCTTGCAATTCAGAATTGTTTTGATGCTGAAGCCCTTGATCATGGCTCCCTTGCAGGAACCAACAGGCTGCAGTCATACCTACCCAGAGTGAAACATCTTGGGAAGTGCTTCAGCATCAGATGTAGGATTCCAGCAGCCACTGTAGCATTCAAAGCCATGCCAGCAGTGCTGCTAAAGTGCCCCAGCCACCCCGGCACCCCTGAGACCAAACCCCCAGGCAGAAGAGGGATGCACAGCAGGATGAATAGTAAAGCTGCCAGCATCCCAATCATCAGCCCCTCACCCCGATTTTCCTGCAGCTTTAGGCTTGGAATGGCCTGCCTTGCATTCTGGATGAGCTGGAAACGTGCTGCATTCCTGCCCTGGTGATTGGGCATGCGCCTGTTGCAGAGGCAAAACCAGCAGTCAAGACCAAAGCGCATGATGGTTGTTATCTCGAGCTTTGGCACAGGCCTGTTACCAAGGCAGCCATTGGGGTCAAAAGCGAGGCGCAGTGCATTTTTGGTTTCAAGACACAAAACGGACGCATTGCAGTAGAGCCATGATGCACGATTGCCGTGATGGTGCAGTGACAGCACTGCCGGTCTTGAGTCCTAATATCTCATGCATGAGTAACATGGTTTGACGCCAGGTGCTTGCAGCAGATGCAGTGGATTTGTCAGCTTGTGGACTGGGCACATTAGATGCATCTGTACCTGTTCAGTCTGCCTGCATTAGGGCCGGCCTCCACATCCAACGCCACTGGTGGTGTGGATGTATGTGGCGGAGGCGACTTGGGTGTAATCAGTGGCGGGGCCTGGTGCAACCGCTGCTGCGGGCTGCTGGGTGGAGGTGAAGTGCTGGATGATCGCTTGAGGTTGGACATGTAACATGCCCTGCCGCTGAGCCACAGCAACATGCATGTAGAAGAAGCTAGTGCACTTCTGCATGCTAGCAGGCTGTACCCTGCATGGGAGCACATGTGGCTATGTTTGGAGTAGTGATTGCAGCATGTGGTAATAAGGTGGCTACTAAAAGGTAGCGTGCGTGTATATGGAGGCTGCGGCCAGTCCCAACTTTGATTTCGCCAAGCTTGCATAGAGCTATGGCTTTACCTGAAGAGCCCTTCTGTAGCAAGTCAGTGATCAGTAATGCTGTGAATGTCCAAGGCAGGGTCACTGTCCCCAAGGCCAGACCCTCAGAATCAGCTGGCTTTGTGTCATAGCCATATACTGCATCAGAATGTAGCAACAAGATGTGGCGTCTGTGGAGTCACCCTGTGACACTGCCAAGCCTAACAAGCTGTATGATGTGCAAAGTCTTACTTGCTCGATGCTGGCCGCTTACGATCTCCTGAGCAGTAGCAGCTACGCTGACAGAGAGCAAGCCAACCAGTTCCCAGCCTGAGAGCATGGAGACCACGGCAGTCGACGGACAGGCAGGAATTGAACAACGTGCACGAAACCCCAACAATAGCTGATGCACGCACCAATGCCTGCAGCAGTCCACAAAGAATACCCAACCCGAATGGTGGTCAATGCAATGACAGCGAATTCGAGCACCTCCCTATTGATTCCAAGCATCCGTCAACACTGCATACAAAGGCGATCGCTTACAGTCAGCCAGCGGAACGGACGACGCCGCTGAATTGTGTCGATGCGGACCAAGCTTAGTGTACGACTTGCACCAGGGGTGCTAGGGGCACGGCAGGGGTCGCATCAACAGCAAGCAGCTGCGAGGGCCCGAGATGCCACAGGGAATGTAGAGCAGCTTCAGACAAGCACACAAACAGACTCAGATGCTCCCTGCTCTCAGGTTGACTTTTTGCGCAAAATTCGCAAGCAATGTCGGTGTGAAAGCTTCCTGCGGCCTCCTGCGAATGGTTGTGTATTTTTCAGCTTGTCACAACGGTATGTTGCACCTGAGTATCTGCAATGAGACAAAACACAGGGCAAATTATTTGCTAGTCAATGAGGCACAAAAATAATGGTTTGTGTTCAGCATAGGCAGTCTCAGCATCTCAATTTTGAAAGAGCATGGCATTGACAATGTTAACTAAGACAAAGAGCATGTAACGAGCACACTGTATGTACCGTGAGTTACGGTTACACATTTCAGGGTTTCTCGGTCAATCGGGCCGGGCCGAAAACCGAAAGGCTTTCGTACACTGAGCGCAAAAGTCGATTTGCCCTCCCGTTCCAACTGGGAGCAGCCCAAAAGAGTTGTCACCTGGACAACCTGGGAAATGAGCAGTCAGCTTTGTATGTCTGTACAGGAACTGGTGCAGACCTGTGTTGCCCCGAGATAGTCCGGGGATAGGCAGCTGCTTTTGAAAGCTCTGGCTTGTCAGGTACGCACACATACCACGTATTTGCTTGGCGTGTTTTGCGTTTCTATACCTAGCAAACAGGCGCTAGACTTAGCCGCCCTGGTTGACCGCAGGCGGCAAGGAGCGTACAGACAAAGAGAAGCTGCTGGACATTTAGCACGAAACAAGACGCCTTCGAAAACTCCAGCCTCCACTCCAGCAGCATGTGGGGGATCTGGTGGACTCAGATACTGACTACCTTGAGATGACCGGTCCCAACGCAGGCCAGGCAGTTAAGGTGTTCCAACAGATGATTTCTGCCACCCCTGACGCGGAGGCAGCTTTTTCAGCGGCACTGTCTGTCCTGGCTAACTCTTTGGCACTTGCAACCTCCATGGATGACAGGATTAGGACCTTGGAGAAGGAGCAGGCCAGGCTGAAGGCTTTGGCAGTCTTCACAGACCCTATAGAAGTCTTCCAGGAATTTGTTGCTGAGGGGATGGGACGAGCCTCTTGGACAAAACTGTCCTCAGAATTGTATATTGAAAGCTTCAAGCCCCCCAAAAATCAGCTTGTACGACAGGACATGGCCAAGACATTGACAACAATGAACCTGGACATACACGTGTGGGATGATGTCAGACAGGTAGCTGATGCTGCCGTCATAGAATTTCATCCGGGAAAGAAGATCCATCCCATGCTTCTAGAAGCCTATGTTAGCCAAGGGGCTTTGCCAGATGATTTGCGGCAGTTTGACGCCTCCATATCAGCTATGCTAGGCTGCTTAGTCACTAAGGTGTCGTAGCGCTTGCAGTCTGGATCATGTATAGTAGTACATTGTATCATTCTGCTGGTGTATTTTCGCAAAGGCCATCTTTGGCCATGCCAGTTGCCATTGCGTTTGAAATGGGTTGGACCTCGACGTGTACATCATGTTTGGACAACTCGGTCTTGTGTTTAGGTTTTTTACCGCCTTGCACGCACCATCACCTGCCTCTATTACGTTGACCCAGGCTTGGGCTTGTTGATACATGCTACATGAAGGCCTCTGATGCACACTAGACACACCTGAAGGCCTTAGGATCAGCCCTCAAGCTTCAGGTCACCTTAGCATGGCTTCCTAGCAATTGCATTCGCTGATTGCTCTTTATCGTGTTACCCTGTAGCACAGCCAAACTGTGAATACTGGGTTGGAATATTTGTGATTGATTGGGCCGGAGATGCTTCATTGGGCATTGATTTCCAATCTGGCTGACAGCAGATTTTTGGGGGAATTGCTCACATCTGCATCCACTAGATTCCCTCCGCTTTCAATCAATAATCAATATATTTAATGTCCTGGGGGCCAACTAGGACCCAACAGACAAAATGTGCAGTGCAGCGAAACAGAGTTTGGCCCTCCCCTTGCCCCTTGACTTTGACGCAGACGCTGACTAATGACTGCGCCAGCAGCTTTCTTGCTCAGCAAAGGCTACCTCAAATTTCGAACGTAGTCTAAAGCTTTGGCTTTCAAACTTGGTAACGTAAGATGCAAGACCATGCTGAGTCACTGGGTTGTCATGGTGTTGAATGGCAATGTACCATGCCATCTCCAGCAATGCAAACGTCCTGATCAGGACTTATGGGCCCCGCTGTACGGATTAGGAGCGTTTTAGAACCGGTGGCGCACAAGCCCTGGTATGCAATGACTGGCAGCCAAGTGCATGGGACCTCATCACCCATGAAGAGTAGATAGCATATGTACCACCATTGCAAACAACAGGCCCACTTTGACCAGAAAAGGTTTTGGCAGATTGACAGATTCACCGTCAATGGACATGGCATGGCACCATATACTATGGTGAAGTGTCATAGACTGGACTCACCCTTGTGTTGCATGTTGTCTGGACACTGCCTGACCCCAGTCATGCAACCACAGAAGCATTTCAGCTCACTGATGTTTCTGCAAGGTCACCCCTCATTTCAGTCAAATGTTCCAATTTGTGACCCTGCGGGATCCGGCTGGGAAGAGCACAAGTGGGGAATGTACAGCAGCTTCAGACAAACAGACTCAGATGCTCTTGCCAGGCTGTCCTGTTAGCGTTTTGCGCGAACTTCACAAGCAAAGTCGGTGTGAACGTTTCCTACGGCCTTAGTTCACCACGCTCAACTGCTAGCGCGTGATTGCGTGACAGCGCCGACACGCCGCTTGACTTCCGGAACAGGCTGAGTCATCTTAGACCTGCAAAACATGGATGTCTACCAGTCGAACCGTGCATCTGTGCCGTTGTGCCAAAGAACTTCCGCAATTCACCCGCAGTCAGAAGTGAGAGCTTGTTCAGCCCATTCAGCTCCCCGACGTCCTACCCTCAGCTTCTGCCACTCCTCTTTCTGTGAAAGGAACAGCTTGGCTCTGAGGAAGCGACATTCGCCAGCAGTGAATCAGCCTAAGCGGCGAAGCCCTCAGCAGACCAGTGCTGCTGTATGGTTCAGGCAACAGGCTGTCAGTCCAGGAAGCGCGTCAGCTTCTGCAGCAGCTGCTCATGCTGCTGCCATCCTCAGCATACCTCTGTGGCAACACGCAGCAAAAAGCGCCTGCATTGTGGTTGCTTCTCTGGCTGTGGCTGTTACAGTCTCCAGGTTCCTGATTGTCAATTCAGGCAAGCTTGAGGCTGGCGAGGTAAATTTGCTCTTCTACAGCAACGCTCTCCTGTGCATCTTCCGCCGCTGTCTGCTTGGCTGTCAATGTTGCCAACGATTACGTGCAAGATGATCATCCCCCTGTTGCTGCTATGCTTGTTGCTGGCTGTGCAATTTAATAACCTCCTGAAAGGTCTGTTTTGCATACTTGCCAAAGATGCCAGAAGTATATATTTGCTGCAGTGCCTGTGCATCACTTATGTCCTGTACTACAGGAGCTGACCTGGATGGCGTCTGTTGATGATCAAGAGAAGCAATCCAGCAAGTCATGGTTGCGACACGCTGTAGAGTCAGCCCTGATTGCCCTGGACCGCCCAGCAGGCTTCCTGGTCCCAGTTGGTGCTGCAGTTGTCTGCATCAAGGCTGTCTCTTCATTCCTGGATGCTCTGCTGGTACACCAGACAGAAAACGCATTTCTTGGGGAGTGGGCGAGTGAGTCTGCACTTTTGCATTCAACTTTGCTCTGTCAGCGCAATGCCTGATTGCCCTGGCTAACAAGACTAAAGCGCAACAGACAGCCACTGTGTCAGATCTGTGTGCAAGTGCTCTGATGGCAGGTCATTTTGCCAGCAATTTGCAGACTGTATGCATTTCAACTTTGCAGCTCTGCACGGCACTGGAATCACAGAACCTGTGTGTTTTAGTCAGGCCAGGGCCTGCCTTGTGGCATACATGCCCTGCTGTCCCCTGCATGCATGCTGCTTGCACGCCTGCCAAGGCATTTGCATGACGCTTCCCATTTTTCTACATCCTTACGCCGTTTTGGTACTGCAGCCAAGCTTGCCTATCGTACGCTCACAACATTGGCAGCTGCCGAGTTTGTGGTGTATGAGGTGTCACAAGTCGCCATCATAGCTTTTGGGTAAGCTTCTGCTTGCATCAATCCAGGCTTACACGTTCATCTCAGCCTCAGTCCACAATGACCTCAAGCTTGCAACAATGGCCCTGCGGCAGCTCTGCTTGAGCTCAAAGCCCTGTTGTTGCCCGCATATTGTTTGTTATTCCCTTGATTTTTTGATTCCTGAAATGTATCGGTTTTCTTTTGCTGTCCATAGCTCAGCTGACGACTCTTGCCACTGCACACATGCTGCTGCTGCAGCATATGGCATCTGTTGCGTCTTGCCGGAAGCACTTGGACCGCTGCCTTGCATGCCAGAGCATGTTCACTGCTACCTGCTGTCACTGCATTGCATGGGGCTGGCAAACTCAAAAGCAAGTCAATTTCGCCATTGTGATCAGATGCAATCTCAAGGCCATCTCTGAAGGCTCATGTTGCTAGAACCACCAGATTAAGGCATAGAGCATAAGCTCTTCCCGTGTGTCCCTCTGTTTGTCCGTATGTACCAACAAGAAAGTCATACCAAAGGAAGTTGTTTGTACCCATAAAAAACAAATCCATAGCCAGACTGTGAGTGCATGCAGCGTGTGGACAGCTCTGAGGTTCAAGGACAGAATGGTGAAGGTCATCATGGATGTATCCGCCCTCAAGGACCAGAAGAAGGGCATTGTCCTCCAAAGCACAGTAAGCACGCCTGCTGATCCTTTCCCACTGTGTATCCATACAGCCCAGTGCTTACCTTGCCATTGTTGCAAAGGTCAGCAACAACCTGCCCATTCTGTGTGTCATTATGCTGTACTTGTTTTATGCATGTCTCTGTTCTTGTTGTGCTGCCAACCGTTATATTACTTATGGTCATTCCCTGGTCTGCCTACGTCATTGGCATGCTGCCCACTGGTCCAGTGCCTCTGCTGCCAGTTGGTCTCGCGGCTCTGCTGTCAGTTGGTGTTGTTGCTTGCGCTGCCAGCTGGCCTGTTGCCTATGCTGCCAGTCAGTCTGTTGCCTGGCTGCCAGGCCAGGGTGACACATGCTGCAAGTCATAGAGTCCAGTGCATGTCTTGCCTACGTCATGCATGCTGCCTGTGATATCCCTGCCTTTGCAGCCTTTTGAGCACCGCCCATTCTGCCTCTGTCACCAACAGGCTGCCCATTGCTCTGCTGCCTATGCTGCAGGATAACACAATGGAGCGCGTAGTCCTGCCGTTCTCAGGCCTAGCCTCCTGGGTACTCATCTTGGGGGGTTGTCTAGCCACCCTCCAGGTCCTGGGGATTAACATTCAGCCCCTGCTGACAGTGGGGGGTGTCAGTGGTATCGTCGTGGGTTTGTCAGCCCAGAGTGTCATGTCCAACATGATCTCTGGCATCAATCTGGTGAGTCCCTATTGTGCTCAAGCTACATATGTTGCTGCAGGGTTGTTGCTGGATCGTCGTTAAAGCTTGGCAGTGTTTGCATGCATACGTGTGTGTGTGTGTGTGCGTGCGTGCGTGCGTGCGTGCGTGCGTGCGTGCGTGCGTGCGTGCGTGCGTGCGTGCGTGTGTGTGTGTGTGTGTGTGTGTGTGTGTGTGTGTGTGTGTGTGCATTCGTGCATGCATACGTGAGTGTGTGCATGCGTGCGTGCGTGCGATCGTACTCCTAACATGCCCTGGTGCGACATCTCGCCACAACAAGGCCTCTCTCTGCAACCTGTCTGCCGTCTGAAGTCTGGTTCCCGTCCTCAGACATGGCCAGCAATCTTTGACTGCTTTTTCGCTGGTTGCGCTATAAAGATTGCGATTGCTGTGCATTGCAGTTCATTTCTCGCCCTTTTGTGGTTGGTGACCGCATCGAGATCAGCTCTGTGGGCGGCAGCAAGTTTGTGGTGGGCATTGTGGAGCGCGTGGACCCCATGCGTACCATCATCCGGACAGACTCCTGCATGCCTATCACCATTCCCAACAAGGTTGGTGCTATCTCTTCTCAAAAAAGCTTGCAGGAAAATGCTCAGGAATCTGCCAGGAAATCTTCTTCTCCTCTCAATAGTGCATTTTTCATGATGCGCCAGCATTACCAGCACAGTCTTGCTCATGGCTGCCCTTGTCCGTTATCAACGCATATCGTGACATTCTCTTCAAGCAATGTTTAGTCTGAATGTTGTTGCTGTAACAGTCCTGTACATGTCTTTATTGGATCCCCAGTTTTCCCAGGGAAATGCTCCTGGAGCTGCCATACCGTACTGGCACAAATTCTCTCTGCGCCCTAAAAGTTTTGGATTTATGTTTCCTATTCTGCATTTTGCCGTGACATATCTATTGTAGTGTGAGCATTACATGTTTGTTGCCTGTATCAAGCAACTACGAAGTATATCTATGGTGGTGCCATTATGGTATGTGCTACTGTAGTTGCTCCGTATGTATCATGCAGTGTCTTGTAGATGCCAGACCTTCCCATATGTGCTTGTGTTGACGCTGCACAAGCACTGTACCTGACACGCTATGATCCAGGCATTTTACCAGGCTCTGTAGATTACTGAACCCATGTGAATGTATGTCTGGATTCAATATATCAAGCAAACCACAAAAGACTATCACTAGCAACTTCTAATCTCTGTGCTCCATGCATTATGGCTTGTGTATTTACTGCATTGTACGGCATATGTATGTACTGCAACAATGTTCAGCAGCAACAGCCAGCAGCCCTAGCAATGGCAAGCCTGATTACCTTACACACATGGACCAAATGCTGTCTGGTGTTTGTCGATTGCAGCTTGAGCATCGTCCGCTTGCAAGACCCATCAGCATTTTCAATGCTATCAGCCATGCTTGTGTGCGTGTGTATCAAAAAACTGGTAAGCTGCAGCAGATGTAGCAGGACTGCTGCACAAGCGACCACCAGCTAAAGACCAAAGAGTGTTTGTCACATGCACGACGTACAGAAAGGCAGTCCAAATGTTGCTGTTGATGTCAGTACCCCCATTTATTGCCTGTTGACTCCCCTGATGAGATCCAGAGACAGAAACGGTAGATCCATTGATTGATTCGAGTTCTCAACAAGATGAGCCTAAGCCACATCCTGCTCAAGCTCTCAGTCGTATCCCTGCAAGTGCTGCCAGAAGTGATCACCAGGAATGGTTCCTGCATTGCCAAGACAAGGGGCGATTGTACTCTCTCTGGTGAGAGATGAGTTCAACACTGCTTATGCCCATGACACAGGCATTGTCAGAGCAGATCCTCAACAATGAGGGAGTCAATTGGAGTGATTTTCAGAAAGCACCAAAACAAACAGAGAATGATGATACATGCATGATGTGTAGGTGTTGTCAGAGCAGATCATCAGCAACGAATCCCGCATAGCCAGGACAAAAGTGATTGTCAACTTCAACAAGCCCCGCCAGATGCAGTTCACCTTCCTGGTGCGCTACGAGGACTTCAGCAAAGTTGAGGCCATCTGCTCAGACATGAAGGATCATCTGCTGAACACGGAGGGGATCCACCGTCAGCTGCCCATGTGGGTGGGCTTCACTGGCGTGGAGGGAAACGCCTGCAATGTGTACACCATTGTAAGCCACCACCTTCTTCCTTCTTCATTGAAGTGTTGCCTGCGTTGTCTACACCTATTCAAGCCTCCTTCATGCCTTCTCCTAGATCGCAGTGGCCGCATCATTGCAAGCTGCTTCAAGTATTGCTTCTGGGTAACATGTATGTGTGATATGTACTGCCTTTGTCTGGGGGGGGGTGGGGGGCAAGGGCAGGTCTATCTCCTTGCATTGCTGCCCTGGTGGTTACATGAGTGTGCTTTGTCCTGCATGCCAGACGGCTGTCAAATGCACAGTGCACAGCCTGTGATGCATTGCACAGAGGCTTCCTTGATGCATTGGATCCCAGATCCCCACAGGGAAGCCCAATATACCTCACCCTTGCGCTTTTTTTATCACCCTTGCACTTTTGTTAATCAATGCCAAAAAGCGCAGTCTCTTCTTTTCTTTTTCTTGATCTCAGATGCAATCACCCAAGATTGCACTGATTCACAGAGTCTGGTAACATGCCTGGAAGATTTTGTGACAGATGCAATATGCAATCATTGCGCAGAGGCGGTTTGACAGGTTGTGCTGTGCCTGTAGCTACACACCACTCCAGCCATGTCCAGGGACTTTGGTGGATTCCGGCAGGGGCTGTTTTTCAAGCTGGAGCAGATCATCGCCTCCCATGGTGCCAAGCTGGCCTACCCCACTCATGTATGACTCATCATGACTCGTCACTGCATGACACTTCCATCACAGGAAGTCATGAGTCGGGAGTCATGCTGACCTGGCCCTGCTCAAAATTGCTTTCAATCAGACTTGCTGCCATGTTGTAATATGTTGTGACAAGCTGACATGTCTTGCGTGAAGCAACATTGCATGAATCTGGTACAATTGCGTGACATGCAGTTACCCAAGCATGACTCATCATGACCAATGGCATTGTGCCGTTTGTCAGCTGCAAACAGCAGCACGCTAGATGTCATCAGACATGTGCTAGATGTGAGCAGTTGTCCAGTTGTTTTTCCTTGTGGTGTGGAAGATGTCCAGTTGCACATGAGGTTTGTCTGCTTGTTGCTCTGTGTCCATGTCTGAAGTGCCTCCGTATGGCTGCTGTGTGAAGGAGGTGGCTTTGAAAATGCCCTGGCATGCTGCATTAGGCAGCGCTCCAGCAGAGATGAGTTGCAGTCTGCGGACAGAAAACAAGATCTGATTGCAAAAGCAAAGCAGATGTTGTTTTCTGTCCAAACAGCTCGCACATGTTGGCATATGCGATCTGGCGGTCTTTAATGGAATGCTTTTTGTTGTGCAGGTGAACATTTTGCCTCAGATGGGTAAGACAATTGGTGATGGCAGTCCCAAGTCCAATGGCAGCAATGGAGCATCTGCAATGCCATCTCTGCAGACCCGTTAGTCCATAGTACAGATCAGCTGGAAAGTTGTCTGTGCCAGCATTTCCGCAGAACGTGTGTAAATTGCTCAAGACCTTCTTCTATTGCCTTGCCGAATCGGCTTGAATCGTTTGTGCTTGCACGCCCATTGCTTCAGATCTTTTGTTGTACTTGTTCCCCAAGAAGATGTAAGTCGCTTGTGCTTTTTGAAGGAAAGTGACTTGGGTTTTGTTTTGTTCAGATTGATCACAGTATGAAATGCACCTGCAAGAACTTTCTGTTGCAGTTGATGACGATGAACAGATCTTCTGGCACAGCTTGATCCAACTGTGATGCGCGGCAGTGTACCTAGCAAATTTAGCGCTGCATAGACATCATCTCCCACACATCTTGCATTGGCTGCCCTTCATTGCAAATGGCAGACTCACACTTAGCTCTAAACACTCACACAAGATTACCTGATAGGTGGCTTGCACGCATATGTCAGATCAAAAGAAACAAAGGTGAAACCTTACTACAATGTGGACAAGTTTTCTATGCTGAATATTCAATAACTCACGTCAACGTTCACAATTGGCTTTGTAGTGATGGATGTGAACAAACATGAGCTTGGGCAGACTGCCTGCATCTAAGCCGACACTCCATCTGGAGCTTCACGCTTGGTGTTCCTATGCATAATGTCCTCACAAATGAGAACTCGACAGTGATTGCTCTAGCACACACACAGCTCTGACAGCAGCAGCTGGCCACGAATCATGATACACATCAGTGACTAGCAGTCTGCCGTGTAGCTCCAAAACACCCTGGTGATATATCTGCTGCTTGCACCAATGGGCTGCTTGGCACCTCATGCGTCACGTAATTTGCTGCAGCTGAGTCTCCCAGCAGCTTTGCCCTTATGACAGCATCTGTATACTGCGCTATGAACATCAGCCGCTCCTCTTGCTCTTCCATGGTCGTGGTGAAATTAGGGTCATCTGCCGGGATGTGAGCTGCACATGGGGATCTCTGCATGCAACACACGACAAGATAATCAGGAAAATGTTGGCACCATAAGCCTTTTGGGTCACATGCAGAAATGTGGGCGACAAGTTTTGCTTGGTGTTGATCACTGGTCACTGTGAACAGGCAAGGCATCTGTGACTTTGGGTGCCAAACTAAGTCAGAACAGAGTGACTGTTGCCAAAAGGTACACAAGTCCAGTTTGCTTTGTCCAATGCTGGTATGATGAGGGAATGAGCTAGCACATGAGTAAGCGAGGCAGATTGCAAACAAGGTTGTTGTCAGCATGTAAACCACTCATCAATTGCGTGGTTGAGTGAATTAATGAGGCAGGAAGGGTTTCTTGCCTGATGGGGGGCAGTGTCTGGGTTCCAGTCTGTGATTGCATAGTGGTTGCCAGCTTGCAGCTTCACATACTGTACACACTCCCCCTTGGTCTTGTGGAACTTCTCTTCAGCTTGGTTGTTGTATTGGCCCGCCATGTATGTGAGGAATGCATTCCCTGGAACAGTAATCCCAGCTGCAAAAACAAAATAAAACTATTCTAGTGACGACATGGAGGATGCTAGTGCCGATCAACTTGGATTGTGTTGCAACAGAACACTGTTGCAGCTGTTCAGGTTTACACTTTTTGTTTATGCATTTCTCATTGCTTGAACACTAAAGCTCAGTAGTGCAAGGGAACACACAGGTGTTGCTTGCTTGTGAAGCATAAAGAGAACTGCTGATGTCACTGAAATGGGTGATGCATTGTTGATGTCTCTGACTGAGCAGGAGCTGTCTCATGCCAGAACACAGACTGCTTTTTTGGAGAGACTTTGAGGCACAAAGCATGACAACCACAAGCAGGGATCAACACCAAAAGATGAGAAAGCAAAATACACATTTTGCATGTATTGCTTATTGGAGACGACACGTCTGTGATCGGCAATTGCATACTGACGGGAAAATGTGCAACCTTGTTCAAGGCAACAGCACAACCCAAAGATGACTCTGAAATGCCAAGATCCCACCACGTCATGCTGTGAAAGACAGGCTAGCACAGACTTGCTTGTGTCCTATGAAAAGCTTAAGCACAGTCATGTGGCTATCAAGGTATAGAAAGCAGTGCAGGTAGCAAATACGGAAATTGTCTTACATGCTGTGTAGCCTTCATACGCTAGCACGCCCTTTAAAGCACCATTGCCATCTTTGTCCAGAATGGCAGTGTAGTTTCCACACATTTGTTCTGCCTGTTTCTCAGCTTTGCACCTGCCTGCAAAATCAAAGTCAGCTGATGCTGCGTTGCTTCCGGGTCTGCATCACAATAAAGTGCTCATGCATTCATTGGTTCATTGAATGTGTGTCTTCCCCTAGGGTCAGGTTTGTACAATCAATGGATCATGCAAATACGCTGCTGTCTTAGTGAGAGCATGGATCTGAGCCAGTCAGACAAGCACAGAGACAGACAGACATACAGACAGAGAAGAAGTAGGCCTAACCAGTGAGCATGTCAATGGCCGTAACAGCCCCTGCAGAATGTGATACTACAACAAAGGAGTCCACTTTGACGTTCTTGATAGCACCCTGGGCTTCTGCTGTGATGTGAGGTATGGGTGGCTGCTCTGGAGGGTTCTGAGATGTCAGGGTTGTCAATAGGGTATGCACATCATTGACCAAGGACCCTGTGACTATGGCGATGCTGTCTTTGTCACATTGTTGCTCTTCATCTGCATAGCACAGCAGCAAAATGACAGATGCTGCAGATATCAGTGTCATGCAGTACACACGCTTTCCAAACGCTTCGTGTCTTCAGAGATTCTTTGTTGTTCAGCATCAAGGCTGCATAGGCACAAGGCTGCATAGGCACATCAATTGCAGCATTTTCAAGAGGATCTCAGGATGCCTGCGATTGCAGCACATATACACACGCCATGGAGTAGGAGCTGCTCTGTGTACCTTTTATGAGATCGTTACCCTGAAACTTTGGAGGTTTGGGATGCAACTGAGTAGGCACAACTACTAGGTAACCTCTGCCAGCTAGCTGGGAAAGCAAGAATGTGTAGTCTTGGCTGTAGCAGTTTGCCCCATTCATCATCATAACCCATGGCAGATCAGGATTTACACCTAGATTCAACTGAAAGTTCATCAGACCTCCTGGCAGTTTTGCTGTGCTGGTGACCAGCTTCGACAGCGGTAAGTGTGAGGAGATATTTGTTGGTGTGTGCAAGCAAGGTTGCAAGAGGCAAGCTTGGTCACCATTTGTTGGAAAGTACAATGTCATATTGACAGGGCTACGTGTTGGCAGATTTCCTGACGATTGTGTGGCTGTCGCATCACTGAGTTCAAAGGATAAAGAGATCTCTGCTGTTGGAGACAAGCCCTGCAAGACACAGTTGAGGCACTTTTCACGCAAAGAGCTGACAGATCAAATCCAACGTTTCTTGCGAAAAGCTTGTACCTGGCGTGCAATACCATGTGCCGAGCCAGAAGAGAGCAAAGCAGCTCCCGCCAGCCAAAGTAGGGCTCGCCTCGACGGCATGCAGCTGAGGGGATTAATACAGTTACTCCGGTAATTATGACCTCGACGGGCCCGTCCACGCGGATAGGGTCGACGTATTGCGCTTGATGTGAAACGTACAGGGCTTGATGTAAAACGCAAGGCACGATTGGTCGTTCGATCCAGTCCGTGTGCGGTGAACTTGACCGACTTGCCAAGCAGAGCCCTGTGAAGCCAGGGCACTTCGGCCACGGTGCCGGTATGCGGAACAGCAAAGCAGCCGCGATCGCTGATAGCGGAGCAAGCAATCATGCGTCAGCTGGGGAACGGCAGCAGCACAATGTCATGTCATGTGCGCAATAAGAGAACGTTGGCATGTCAGTGGTCAAATGCATGTTGCGGATTCTGAGCCACAAGTTGACACAGTGCCCCAGCGTTCCGTACCGTGCTGTGCCGCATTACGCAGTGCCGCAGTACCCGCAGTACGTTGCAGCGCAGTACGCAGCGAAGGACCCGTTCGGCGGGTACTGCGGTTGATTGTTTTAAGGCATTTACTCACATTAAGTAATGCAATTAATCGTTATTCAGCTGATTTTTTATCTTTTTGTTGCTAATTTGACTTTTTCCTCGCTGTTCAACAGCGGAAAAATATATTATTTGAAGAAAAAAACTTTGCTGAATTGGCATGCCCGCAACGAAAGGCGTCGAATGACACCACTCCGAGTTTCAACAACACAATACAGCTCTCCGCAGCATACTGCGGTACTGCGTATACTGCGGCGTACTGCGCGCAGTGCCGCAGAAATCGTCGAGCGTACTGCGGCACAGCACTGAGTTGACATGCAGAATCTGTGCTGTACATCTGCAATGGAATTGTTTCTGACAAGGTGATGCGAGGCCTCCACATCAGTTGCATTTTTGCATACCAAAAATGTACAATGTCATTAAGTGCTACTGCTTCTATTGCGAGAGCACAGCACAGAGTATTGGGTACCTAAGGCCCCATCCGCACGGCGATTTGACCTTGGGTCAGATCGGCCACATTTTGATTCCGAAGCGTCTGACCTCCGTTAGAAAGTGAAGTAGGTCCCGACCAACTTCACTTTCTAACGGAGGTCAAAT
>JAABUP010002915.1_pt1 | contig 31554 bp, 31 predicted proteins | sample 5559201 | NCBI WGS metagenome assembly JAABUP01 (sample SAMN10711887, study PRJNA513373) | rock metagenome | isolation source: Antarctica rocks | place: Antarctica
GGCAGGGGTGCTAAAAGGGGTGCTGAAAGGGGTAATGGCAGGGATGTTGAAAAGGGGTGATAGCAGGGGTGCTGAAAGGGGTAATGGCAGGGGTGCTGATAGGGGTAATGGCAGGGGTACTGAAAGGGGTGATGGCAGGGGTGCTGAAAGGGGTAATGGCAGGGGTGCTGAAAGGGGTAATGGCAGGGCTGAACCCCTGGCCAAGCACCTCAGCCTGGCAATTATGGCACAGAAGCTGTGTGTGACCCAGACTTGCATTGCTGCCTAAGCAATGCGCTAGCTCATGGCTGCAACCAATGGAGCTTTGTCATATTGTAGCTGCTGTTACTTTTGACCTGATTTGGTTGAGACCAGCTTCCATACATTTTGGTCAGTGCCCAAAGTGACCAAGATGTATGGAAGCTGATCTCAACCAAATCAGGTCAAAAGTAACAGCAGCTACAAGATGACAAAGCTCCTAAGGTAGCAACAAGCTAACCCAGACCTTCAATTCGCATAAAGAAGCGTTACACAAAACAGTGGCGCATCCAAATCAATCAGTGCCCAACGTGACTAAGATGTATGGAAGCTGGGCTCATCCAGATCAGAACCCTGGAATGGGATGAGGCTAGAGCCCACTCATCATGATCATGATCAACATAATAATAATGATAATAATAATAATAATAACAACAACAACAACAACAACGATGATGATAATTTAAAGGCGTTCCAGCTAATTGTTCTTGCCAGGTACCTATCATGATCAACATGTGGGCACTCATTGCAGCCATGATTGCAGCCATGATGAGCATTGCAGGTGCAGCAATGCAATTCTGGGTCATACACAGCTTTTTCACTGCATTGACAGGCTGAGGTGATGAGTCAGCAAGGCTACCACTGCTGTCAAGGTGGCCAACTCAATCTCATAGGGCCCAGCTGCACAAGGGGTCGAGGCAAGGCAAGGCAATGACATCAGTCTCAGCTTAGCACAGACAGGATTCACAGGTAAGCCATGAATCTAAGCTGAGCGCCAGCTTGCAGCATCAAGGCTCACGGTTGGTGGGAATATAAGCTAGGACGAAACATATAGGTGGGAACATAAGCTAGGCAAACATACAAATGGGAACACAAGCTAGGCAAAACATACAGATGAAAACATCAGCCAGGCAAAACATATAGGTGACACGGTAGTGGACATGCCTTGTGCTGAAGCTCATCAATCATCTCTTTGCGCCTCTGCTGAACTCTCCTGGCAGATTCTCGGTTTGCAATGCGCCTCTTCACCTTCCGCCTCTCGGCTTCTGTCAGCTCGGGTGCGTTTGGGTCCCCATTGTAGGTGATGGGTCTACCCACCTTCTTCTTGGGCTGCTTGGACCAGTCCTGCATCATCAGTAATAACAATCATACTTACTAAAACGCTTTCCACCTCATAATGAGCACTCATCAGTGTGATAGCTGAGTGCCATTCTTGATTTTGAGCATGCATTAGTAAGCATTCGTGAAAGCTGTCACAACACACCCATGAGTACCATCTGGAGGAGATAGCTCTGTAGTTGTTTTGAGCAAGCATTAGTATGCAGTAGTATAAGCTGTCAGAACAGACCCATGTGTCAGACCCATGTGTACCATCAGAAGCAGGTAGCTGTACAGCTAGACTAAGGCTCATGTGGTGATGTCATTGGCAACAGTGCATGCCTGAGCAACTATAAAATCTGTTGAAAACAGATACATCCGCCTGGCAGGTTACTGCTGGATTCCTGTTGTACTACTACGTACTTGAACCGCGTGCACCTAGGTCTTGGCTTGAACGTGGGTGCTTTTGAGCTGTCATTCTTTCACATCACAGGGGCTATTCATCCACTTCATGACGGCTGAGGAAGTTGCATGCAGCTATCATGATCAGCTGACTAACAGTCGTGCTCCTTGCACTGCTACCATGTGCTGCTGGCAATGCATCAACTCACATGAAACACCAGATTTTGAGAGAGAATAGTCTCCAAATCCGGATCCATACCCGACATTTCTGCAAACCCTGAATTGCAACCCATACTTGATACGGCAATCACCTGATCATCTCCTTCTCTGCTGGCTTGAGTAGCGTTGCGCTTGCGAGAGCTTCTTCGCGGTGTAGCATCTTGCTCAGGATCGCTTTCCTCGTCTGAGTAATCACTTTCTGCCGCATCTTCTGCAGATGGGCCTGGAAAGTCATGGTGGCTGCGCTCGCTCTCAAAAGATGTCTGGGCAGGCAGTGCAAATGGCGTAGTCATCTGCAGCCACACACATTCTCACAGTCAGAGCTGCACTGGAGTTGCAGGTGTACAGGAGCAACAGTGAAGGGGTTTAGCTGGAACGCCTGAACATTATATTGTTATAATTAGTGAAGGAGTTGATCCTGGGCAGCAGCATCATCAGCCATGTGGAGCACTTGCCCAACTGTGCAATGCTCTCTATGCACTGAGTGCATAACTTATATGTGCTTGACATGAGTGCTGGCAAAGTCCGACAGGCAGATACTATCTGACAGTCCGACCCATGTTGACATGAGGGGTCGCTGCTGATGACCCAAGCCTGTGGCATGGGTCAAAGATACTCACACTGACTGATGGTAACTGCACATAGTGCACATGGTGGCACGCACCATCATTGCTGGTTGTGGGGGGATGTACGCTGGAGATGCTTCAGGAGCTGCTGAGCGAGGTGAAAGCATTGGGTATCCTGGGCTGTTGGGCGAAAACGGCATGGCCTGCTGTGGCCTTGACAACAGCTGCTGCACTGCTGGGGGTATGTGGCGCATGTGCTGCTGCTGGTGTTGGTGCTGCTGCCCGGCGTTGTTAGCGGACTGTGGGCTGCTTGCTGTGGCTGGCTGCTTTGCATCGAACAAGCTGCCCATCCTTGCCATCATGTTTAGGTCATCGCTCTCGATTAAAGATGGGAAGCCAGTCAAGGACGGGAAGCGAAGGAGATCAAAGTTGTCACTTTGCAAGTCCGGAACTACCAGTTCCTGGGCTGCCATGTCTCCACACACACGAGGAGAAGGTTTACCGATCTGCGGGGGTGACACTGGTATCTCAGTGGTGGCTAAACACGCGTGCACTCACAACGGTACAGCATCAGTGCGAAGGAAAGGCAAACAGTCAAGGCGGTCGCAAGTCAGCAGGACCAACAAGGTTTGGTTGTCAACTTGAAACTTCACATGCAGGTTTTGCGCTGTCCTCGCAAGCTTACGAACACCCATCACAAGCAACAAGATATCTTGTTCAGCTCAAGCGCCTACCAGTGCAGTGCCAGCTCAAGGTAAAGATTGCTTTAGCGACGTCGGCAGGCGTTTCGACCTGAGCAAGATTCGACAGTGATTGCTGGAGCTGTTTACGTTGTTCGACACTTTGCTGGTCACACTGAACGACACCAATTGACTGCAGCAACGCCCAACGTCTTCCTCTGTATCACTCACGCAGACAGATCATGAAGCAACCACAGAGTTGTACTTCAGGTCTGAACGCCCTCACCGCGCTGTTCCACGCCACGAATGACTCATGCGGCATCCCCCGTGAAAGCAAGATTGCGGCTCTGATTCGGCTATAGCGTGAGAAGCAGAAGAGCGTCAGATATTACGAGACTTGGACAGCAGACCCATCGACTGACATTAACATTACTGAACATGGCCCACAATTTGCTCTTGCATTAGCGAGCAAGCTTGATGAAGTGAAGTAGTCAATGTACGACAGCAACTGAGACACTACGGGTCTCAATTTGCACCAGCAACATGACTAACGGTTGATGTCTCTACAATGTCTCTGGTCGAGGGTCATGCACGGTTTGGGTCAACATTTGGCGGCACTGCTGCGGAGCTACCAGAGGTCTGGCCGACCAAGACCACCCGGCCAGGATCAAAGCATCTGACAGAAGACTACGTGAGCGCAGCAATCATGTTTGAACTTCCATCTCTCTATTAAGATATCTCCAGCAGGTCATGTCCTTATTGAGGCTCGGTGTCAAAGCTGTTTCATGAGTGTGATGACACATGATATGCGTTGATAATGTTGGAGGCGAACGTTGGACTCAAGAGGCAAAACTCTACCAGACAGACAGCATACTGCAGCAGCTGGTCTCTGCATGCTCGTTAGCTGACTAGGTCCCAAAACATGTCAAAATAATGGGGGTCTGGAATGCAAAATGGTATCATACTGATGCAAGGGCCCAGCAAAAAAATCAAAAAGTTTTGTTTTCTGCACATGAAGTCTTTTTTGAAGAGTTCATTTGTTTAGGGTTCCAAAATTACGTAATGCATCGAGCCAAACCCTAAAAGGATCAGGGGACTAATTATTGTTGAGACCCCCATGCCAATTGTGGCCAAGTTCGCAAGCTTTCCTGCGACCAAGCGACACAAGGCATCCCGGCATTCCTTCTGGCTTTGGCGCTCAGAGCTGCGAAGCGCCAGCACCCTCAGGCTGCAACACGGGCAGCGCAGATTTTTGGCTTACGTGCTGATCGAAGCTAAGTTGCATTTCCCCGCGCTACAGGAGGCTTGGCTCGACTGCGATTTCGGGCTATTACAAACACCAGACGTGCGCAAAGATGTTCTTGGACTCATGGATGACTGACGCTGTCAAGCAGCGGAGATAGCCTGACCGACTGTTGAGGTGCTGCAGTGGATGTCAGCATTTTCACTCAAACAAACTGTAAACATAGCCTCCGACATGCCAAGCAATGCATCGCGCGGCCCACCAAGTTGCTGTTGATGAGCATACTTTGTCTGCTTCAGAAAAGTCTATGTGGGGAGTTGTGTCTGGTTGAGAGTTTGTTAAAAATTCATGCCTGTTGCTGTTCTGGCCAAATTCACACCCCTACTTGACAATGTCTTGGTGTGCCTTTTCTTTTTTTTTTGGAAGTGAACATCATGATGACAGATGTGCCCTTGTAACAAAATTTCATGCTTTGAGAATTTTATTTTTCACTGCCCCACTAGGGGTGAAACTAACACGAGGGGCATGATCCTAAACCCAGCATGCTGGTCTCTGTTGCCAATCGGCAGCTGCCATGTGCCCATCGCGCAACAAGTGTACTGCTTGCCGCTATTCTAAATTGCTTTGATTGGTGACAGCAGATTAGTCATAGCATGCTGGTTTTGGCGCCAAATGCTACGTGACTCCAACTCAGAAGAAGCTCCTCATTTGGTTGTCAGCTGACACTCAGAGTGAGCTTACGGTCAAGCAAGCACACCTTTGCACGGTGTCAAACAATCGCACCCAAGATCGCGGTCGGCTTGCGCACGTCCGACGTCGTGCAGAAGCCTGCACTGCACACACATCTCTGCGGTAGGCGCTGGCAGGGAGTTTGCACAGAACTTTGTGTGCAGCTGAGAGTCACACTACCAGCTGATGTTTGTCAGGGGACGAAGCCGTCAAGGTCAAATGACACATGGCTTGCGAAACAGCATATCTGGCGATGTCTCTGTGCTTGCTGTTTGAGGGACAGGCAAGTCCCTCAAAAGCCCGTGCAGCTTGGACGCTGCAACAGCCAGTCAAAGCATTCTTCCTCTTGTATCTCTGTTTTGCAACGAGAGTCAGCTAGACTGTGGTAGCAGATTGCTTTCTTCGCTGTCGGCAGTCGACAAGGGTGTATAATCGGTGCGTGCCTGTCTGCGTTCGTAGCAGGAGCAAGCACGCTTGCAACGTGCCAGGGTCTGAATCAACTGTGCTGCATTCCAGAACGAACTTGCCATGCCTATGCCGACCTACGTGAACGAGCGACCAGTCAAGACTGGATGCTGGACAGAAAGAGAGGACGAGCTGCTGGCAGAATGGCAAGGCAAATATGGCAACAGGTCAGCACTACCTTAGTTCTTGCTTGTGCATCAACACACGTCTGTACAAGCCTGAAGCGCAGACTGTGAATCTCTACAGCCATGCAAATGGCTGGCAAATGATGCCTCCATAGTATGACATGGCATGCTTGCAGGTGGTGTATGGTGGCTAAAAAGATCTCAGGACGCACTGGCCAGCAATGTGCACAGCGCTGGCGTCACAAGGTGACTGGAAACACAAATCACTGTTTCCTTGCGTAGCCCATCCCATGAGTCTATAGTGCCCCCTCTCATTACCTACATTGTTGCCTCCCTCAGCTGTAGATAGGTAGCTTGCTTGCATTTGTGCCATCCAGATGTGCTTGCCTGTTTGCCCCTGAACTCATGTCTTGCTTCGATGTAGTGCGTCATGGTAACAAACGCCAAGGTGACTTGGCTGATGTATCCGAACGATCATTCCCTGCAGGTGAATCCCAACATCAAGAAAGAGAAATGGTCCCCGGCTGAAGATGAACGATTGTTAGTGTTGTATGAGGAGCATGGCGGAAGTTGGGCTCAGATTTCCCGCCATCTGGAGGTAAGCTACAGTGCTGACAACAGTCATTGCATCTGATCCAGGGATGTGAATGTTGTACCAACAGCACCCAATGGCAGCTGTAAGTCATACTGTACTAGCAGTCACGCCCCACAGCAGAAAATGGCATCAATATCGAAATGCACTGCTGATACTGGATCAAGAGTGTCCATAAAGCCAATATCTTGTCGGCAGTGGCTTGCTGTGTCTACTAAGTAGGAGACAGCCCAGCTACTTGTCAACCACTAACATCCCTTGGTGGTTGTGGTTGTCGTCTAAAAAATGGTTCTGATGAATTGAATTCCACATCATAATAATAACAATAATAACAGTGATATCAACAAATTTGTTTTCCAGCTCATGATGCGCTAGGTATGTGCGGGACAAGTCTTGTCTCTCCAAAGCAGTCTGTCTTGCGCATCTCAATAATAATACATAATAAAAAAGGTTCGAATGCTGCCCAGGGGAGGACTGATCAGCAGTGCATGGGGCGGTGGAAGAGGCATCTGGACCCCACCATCACAAGGGAGGCCTGGACTGATGAAGAAGACTCCACGCTGCATGACCAGTTCCTGATCCATGGCAGCCAATGGAGCAGCATTGCTCGCAGCTTACCTGGCAGAACAGCACAGCAATGCAGGGCAAGGTGGGCCTTCTGCTTGTAGTATCTCCTTTGCAGCATGCAGTCATAGGCTAGGCCATTGCAACATCTCCTTTGCAGCACGCAGTCATGAGCAAGGCCAGTGCAACGTCTCCTGTGCAGCATGCAGTCATAGGCAAGGCCAGTGCAACGTCTCCTTTGCAGCATGCAGTCATAGGCAAGGCCAGTGCAACGTCTCCTGTGCAGCATGCAACTACCGCAAAGCCTATTGTGCCTGGCAGAACCGCTGTTCAGGAACCATCTGGTCAGGCAGCATGAGAACTGTTGCATGGCTTGGGCACTATGTGCTGAGGTCTGTGCTGCAGTGTGTGCAGCATGTGCGCTTTGACTTTGCCCGTCGAGCTGCAGCTGTCATTTGGTGGTCAAGAATGGTGTGTACGTTCACAACAGTCTCAATCCCCTGGTGAGTATGTCAATATCAGCCTCAGTCCCCAATATGTGCAAATGCGAAAGTGTTCACATCTGCAGTTGCCGGCAACCATTGGGATCTGCCATGAACAATAGGCTACAACTAATAGCAACTAAATTATGTAATAATGGAATAATAACAATGTGCAAAAGAGTGTGTGTTCATATCTTTTCGCAGGTGGTTTCAAGTTGGAGGGGGTGGTTGCAAACTTGGCGCCAAAAGCACAGCTCGCCTGCGGCAGCATCGGGAAGATGGATCATGGTCGGATGATGGCACGGCTTATCAGGATGATCTCAACTCAGATGTGGATCTGTCGGATGATGACGAGGGTGCTGACTGGGAGGGCGCTGACAATGATGGGGATCAGTCATGGGGACAGCAAATTTCGACCCCTAAAACGTCCAGGTAAGGCGTGGGTGGAGATTACTGTTTGATGACTATTGAGGACAGGAAGAGGAAGAAGGGCTGTGGGCCGGGATGCACTCACATTCTTCACATGCTGCATGTGGCTGATGGATGTGTTTGTAGACCATCAGACATACATGAGCAATTGTGTTGTTACTCTTGTGCTAAGACTCTCAGCTTCTGGCGTACAGACTGACCTGACGCGAGTCGAGTGACTCGAGTAGACCACTGTTGCTCTCAACTGATGACGACGTGGCTTTGTGCACAGCAAAACATCAGACTCAATCACACACAGACCAGACTTACACACACACAGACTAAAGAAACCGTTGAAAACATAAACACACTTTTGTTTCCTTTCCTTCAAATTTTCACCTTTTTTTTCCTTTGGTACCTGACATCATGTGCACTCCAGGAAATCAGTCCTGCTGTTAGTGCAGAGACATTCACCAACAGTAGAAATGTGTGACATAAAAAGAGAGCTATGCATCAGTTGCGTCATGCAGGGGCAGGGCGCTGGGAATGGCCTCCAGCAGTGGCCACCGCATGAGTCAGGCCTCTGCTCTCAGCCGTACCCTAAGCCGCCGCTCCACCCGCCACACTCCAAACCCTAAGTATGACAGCCCAGGTGATGACTAATTCCCAAGCGGCATTGCTGAAATGCACCATTTCCTGCTTCAACGCAACATGTGCCCTCAAGACAAAGCTGCTTTTGTTTTTTGGCAATTGCATAAAAGCTCAAGCCTGTGATAAGGTTTCAGGGCAAAAGCTTGCACCCGAACGCTTTCCATAGAGACCCTGAAAAAAGCATTTGTGTGCTTCTGCAAGGGTACAACACAGGGAAAATACTGATTCTGGCTTATTTTGTCCGCTGTAACTGATCTTCCATGTTCATTGATAGCTTTGCAGAGACAAGACTTGTCCTGCACATACCTAGCTCATCATGAGCTGGAAAGCGAATATACTATTAAAAATACTATTATTGTGTTGCTGTAGACTCTGCAGCTGGCAGCAATGCCGGCCCTTTTGGTGACGGCTTCCATGGCAGTGGCAATTTGGATGATGTCGAGGAAGCTGACATAGAAGCTGGTCAGATACTGACTGCCCTCAAGTCCTCTCCCTCACCCATCAGGTCAGACTCAGAGTTTCTGCAATCGAGGCAAACAGCGTTTCAAATGTGTGACAGTCTGTCTGGTGACATGTGAGCATTCTAGCAAGCAGACCTAGAGTGCTTCACCAAAACAGCAGTTCAAGTCCCAAGTTAATTTGAACAATCCTACTCATCACCTGAGACAGTTCCAGCTACTCATCATTGAGACAGCTCCATCCATGAAGCTTGAGATCAGCTGCTTGACATCTGCAGGCGAGTGAGGGATCAACGGTGGGCTGGTGAGTCATCAGGGCGTCTTCAGAAGGGCATCCCCACGTCACAGAAGGGCATCCCCATGTCACAGTTGAGGCACAACAGCAGTGCTGCAAGCACTCTAGGTACACTCTTTACTCGTTCTGTAGGCACACATCATGCAAATTTCAGCACAGTATAATTTTTTCTTGTTCTTGTCCAAAACAATGCATCTTGCTTATGTGCTGATGGAATGAGGCTAAGGGCTACACTGTAAGCCCTAAGTTTCCACAGGCCCTAAATGCCAAAACCCTTTCATGCGTTAGCTCAAGATCTGTTGCGTGTCTGCAGCCATGTCAAAACCAAGTTTGCAATCTTAGGAGCCACCCTCATACTGTGCATGCCTGCCCTTATTGTCTCCTCTGCTCTTCATTGCACCATCATACTATACACACCTGCCCCTGCTCTGTATGGCAGCCCCTTATGGCAGCCCTTTCTGGCAGCCCCTCAGGGCAGCCCTTTCTGGCAGCCCCTCAGGGTAGCCCTTCATGGCGGCCCCTTATGACAGCCCTTTCTGGCAGCCCTTTCTGGCCACCCCTCAGGGCAGCCCTTCATGGCTGCCCTTAATGACTGCCATTCCTGGCAGCCCCTTCTGGTAGCCCTTTTTGGCAGTCCTTTCTGGCAGCCCCTCAGGGTAGCCTTTCATGGCTGCCCTTCATGGCTGCCCTTCAGCATCATGCACGGCTGCCAATCAGCACCAAAGCCCTGACTGTCTTACTGCACTGCTATCATTTGTTCTCAATGCAACCTTGGCAGTGCATGGCTGCTGGTGCATTGGCTGTCTGACGAGCATCAACACAATCATTTGACCGTGGGCCTCGTCATGTTGACATCCTGCAGCAAAGGGTGAGGAAAGCCCAATTAGGCAGACATACCAAATGCGTGACCAAACTATCTTCCCTATCAAGAAAAACAAGAACCACAGTTCCTGTGCTGGACTGCAGTGTTGTGCAGTGTCTTGATGTCCTCATCGTACAACCTGTTTCTTCCTCAATATGAGGTCAGATGCATTGGCTGGTTGAGCAGTGTGATCTTTCTCTTCATTTTACTTGTCCTGCACATGCCTAGCTCATCATGAGCTGGAAAGCGTCCAATCGCTCCAATGTTATTATTAATATTATCATGTCCAGCTGTCTTGTCAATCTCCAGCTTGGCTTAGTAACAATGCACAGTACATTGCATAATGGCCATCCACGTAACTAAACATGCAGGTGCAGGTGAAGCTGCTGCACCACAAGGGGCAGGGCTCCTGCAGGCAAACAGCCTGGCCGGCTCAGCCCCCAATGAGTCAATCTTGTACAGCCCCATCGCTCGCAGACCCTACATCAGAGACCCTAATGGCAGGACTGCAGCGGCAGATCTGCCAGCTGGCTTGGCTACCCCCCAGACACCAAGATCGGTGTCAAGATTAGCAGGGATCAGCCCTGGGGCAGGGCCCTGGCCTGGGGCCAGATCACCTTCTGTACCTATCATGACAATGCTACAGGTGCGGCATCATGCATCATGCAAGTCAACATCACTTCACACCATATGCACACCAAGTGTGGATGATGCTACTGTGCAAGGACCCTTGACTTGCAAAAGGCTGGCCTGCCTCTATTGCTGTGTGTGGCAATGAGCTCTCAGTTGATTAAGTGCTCCTGCAAATAAGTTGCTTCCAAGCATTCATATGCAGACATGCTCCGGCCTGACAATCTGAACATTCTGAACGGATGCCTGGAATATAAATTAGGGCTGCAAATGCTATAGTCATCCCAGGGCCTGGGTGCTAAATCAGGCGTGTATGTGCTATAATTGTCTCTGAGGCTGGATTCTAAATTCACGGTGCATGTGGTGTGGTTGTCTCTGAGGCTAGATTCTAAATTGGTGGTGCACGTGCTGTGTTTGTCTCTGGGACTGGATTTTAAAGTGGGGATGCATGTGGTGTGGACGTCTCTTTGACTGGATTCTAAATTGGGGGTGCATGTGGTGTGGTTGGCTTTGGGGCTGGATTTGTACATTAATAGTGCATGTGCTGTAGTCACCCTGGGGCCTGGATTCTAAAATCAGGTGTGGATTCTAAATGAAGGATGCATGTGCTGTAGTCACCCCAGGCGCCCGACAGTGACACCTTCCTGAGGAGCCCCAGCAGCTTCCAGGGATTAGTCACCCCAGACTGGTCAACAAAGCTGACCCACCCCAAGCCTGACCCCCAGACGTGCCCCCCTTCCAGCCAAGGTCAGCCCATGTGTGCTCTGTGAGTCTGTGCCTAGCAATGATTGAAAGTGTATGCTGCAGCGCAGCATACATTGGGCCAGCAGTGTTTTTTAACAACAACAAAATGATTGAAAGGCTCCTTTGGGACCTCTTTATCTCATCCTCTGTTCATGAAACGGCAAACAAAAGGATGATTTGCAAAACACTTTACCATATTTTGCTGCACAGGGTGGACGCCGTCTAGATTGGGTGGAGGCAGCAGGACAGGTGTCAGACACACGGTAGCCCGCAGGCTGAATGTGGATCAGGCCCTGAAAGGGGCAGGGCCGCTGGGAAGTGGCCTGGCTCCATTGACAGTGCCCCAGAACCTTCCCTCAGGTAGCACCTCTCTCAACTCACAACTCTAGTGTGAGTAGTATTGCTGTTGAGACTGAGTAGGATCCCTGTTTGTGACATCCTACTTGCTGCCTTAGGTTTCATGGGCTAAACCCTAAACCCTGAGGCATTGTGCCTGCTGTCAACATAGGCCTCAGCATGTGGGTTAGTCACTACAGCAGTACCTGTTTGATCATACTGAAATCACCTTGCAAAGCCCTGACAAGACACATTTAGCAGTCAGTTCAATCGCAAAGACTGGACCCTTTCAGCGCACCTGTGCGTTTACGGACAAGGCTGCTCAGTTTGTGAGCCTGAACTGTTTAGGGTTTGTGAGCTCGATATGGTTTAGGGTTTTGTAAGCTTGCATTGGTTCAGGGTTTGTAAGCTTGAGATGCTTTAGGATTTGTGAGCTTGAGATGGTTGCATGTGACCCATGTATGTGCCTCTGCATAGCAGTCGATGTACACACTGTTCAGTAAGCAGTTGACCCAGTGACAAATGCATTCATAAACATCATCATAATGGTTGATGTTGTGATTATAGATATTGTTGATTGACCCAGTCGAGGTGGGCACGAGTCACGGAAATGATTACCGTCGTCACATGCATCAGAATGCACAAGTTGTACATATTTTGGCATGCAGAGCAGGCATGCGAGCACATGTAGTAGGTACCAAGCAAACGATGCTGGAACTTTTGATGAATTCACCTGAGTATAGATGCATGGGTGAGTCCCCTCGGGCATCACAAGCACTCTACCCTGTAAAAGCATAATACACAACTATGCATGTATGCATGCATGATAAAGGAATGTTTTGTGGCCTGCAGAGTTGGAAGGGCAGGGCAGCGGGACAGGTGAAGAAGGGCAGGATGTGGGCAGCCCTATGAAGAAGATGCGAATGGGGAGTGGTCTGGCACAAGCCAGGGAAGCAGGTAGCCTTGTTGCTCTTTCTGCCAGGAAGTCATGCACTACCAAAACTAGTCAACCTATCTGTGAAACTACTTATTCTTCCTGAGCATCATGCAGCAGACAGTCGTCTTAGACTGATCAATGTTGAGTAGTAAACACCGGTTGTCCAGGGTTAGGATTCGCTCTTTCATGGCGTTGTCAAAGAAATGCCCTTTGTCTTGTAGTAATTTGCACCACATATACTCTGGGTAACAAGATCATGTCAGCCCCCACATTGTGCCTTAGGTGCTGTGTCACAAGCATGCAGTGTATGGAAAACATGCATGAGTGAGCCCAAATCACAAAAACCTGTCAATTTGACTTGTTGTTTGACATGGTTTGCAAAGACATGGGGCAGAAACCCTTTGCAAAAGAAAAGGATATGAAGTTCCAGAAAGAAACGATGCATTGTGGGTGATGCAGATGATGCTGTGAGGGCCAGCCTGCATCATTACATTGCTGCCCGCCAGCAGAACAGTTTTGGCAACAGCATCGATGCAGCCAACACCACATTCAGTGGGATCAGCAGCACCGCACACCAACTCCACATTCAGCCCTTGTGCTTGACTGGCTCCCCTACTGCTTCGTCTTCCCCAGGCATGGCCTCATCAGGCAACCTGTCAGTGCCCGCCACTCACACGCCGCCACTTGGCACTCTGACTGGTGCTGCGGCGCATGCGTACTTCTTCACGCCTGGTTTGAGGACATTGTCTGGGTCAGGATCTGGGTCAGGGTCAGGGCAGTTTGATGCAGGGCAGTTGGGTACAGGGCCACTCGGCGCAGCCCCAGCAGGAGCTCAGCTGGATCTGAGCAAGCTGGCTGCGACTCAGCCGGCAATCTCCCAAGAAGTGGCTCAGCTTCTGGCGGGAGCTTTTGCCGCCAGGGCCACTGCCACAGCTGGGGACAGATTGGAGCCAAATCAGCGTCTGACTGACAAAGAGAACAGCGCATGCATTGCGTTTGACGAGATGTCAATGGGCAGGCAAGAAGCTTCCAGTCTCGCAGAAGCTGCCTCAAACCTCTCTGAGGTCGCTTCGGGCTCTCAGCAATCTGGAGCCAGTGAGTCAGGTCCCACCACAGCCCATGTGGGCGGGCCATGTGACATGAAGCTGGCAACCCCGTCTGTGGGATCTACTGGTGCCAGGGTGGCTATAGATATAGAAAAAACCGGGAGTGGCAAGCTGGATGCAGATGGCTGTCAAGGCAGAAGTGCAGCTCGCAGACTGAAGCTGCACGCCATGTTGGAGAATCTGTAACATCCTGATGTATTTTGGCACCACGCTGATGACATGTGGTTGCAGATGAGTCATACTGCTTGAAGCTGGGATGATTGTATGATGGTTATCGTGGTGGCATCAATGGGACGCCATCAATTTTGCATATCAGTACACATTGTGCGGTGGCTCATGAAACAAGTGGCGTTAAGTTGTTGGATTTGAATGAGAGCTTGCAATGCATGAGCCATGAACAGCGCTGCATAACAGCAGCTTAGAGTATTAGTTATGTTGAAAAGCTGTTGGTTGTTAGGTATAGCAATTTCTTCATCCCAGCTCTCCTGGGGATCCTGCTCTGAGCAGTTGATGTGTTGATTCTCTGTGCACTGCAATATGTGTATTGAGTTATCCAGCTTGCTATCTTTTTCGACTTTTATGTGCTGAACTGCCTAAGCAGACTTGCATCACTGTGTAGCTGTCCTACTTTGTAGGTATACATCTAGCTAGATGGCATGAATATTAATAGAATTCACTGCCTTTTGCAATCTGTGCAGAGGCATACATGCCAGAAAGCCTGACAGATGTTCCAGGCTTGTGTGACAAAAGCTGTGATACTTGGTCTGTATCTGCACAGTGACTCATGGCATGCCAATGATCACAGCCCTGTTGCTAGTACGCTGAATACAAAACGTCACCATGCATGTACATGCACACAATATCGCACTGTCCCAGACCAATTAGCAATAGCAATGCAGCGCAGATGCAATGACTGCATAAACCCATTCGGCAATTGGACTGCATGAAAGGAAGTTACAATGCTCTGCTGTATATACAAGCTGAGTGCATCAGCACAGTGACTTTGAGTTGATGGCATCACGTTGAGACAAGCAGGTAAGCATACAACTGGACCAGCAATGCATGAACATACATTGAAAGCATATTGCAGTGTTTGTCATCCGGTACAACTATAATTAATTCAGGCCTCATGCTACAACGAGTCCAAACACGTATGGTTTGTTGGACTCATTTGTTATCTGTTATTACGTACATTTATGTTCAGGGGTTGCTCCCCATGTCCATCTCATTCGTTAACTTCTTCCCTCGTTTGTTGAGCATCCCTTAGATGAGCATCGCTGCCCGTGATGGATGTATAGTAGATTCTGAACATGTCGCTGCAGAACATAGAAATTTGACGCCCGTATGGCAGCCACTTTGTCATCTGTTGGCTGTAGTGGCTTGCGCAAAGCTGATGCAAAGGTTGGAACTGTAGTAGCTGGTCTGGCTGAGGGATGATTGTGGCTCATCATGATGTGTATGACTCGGTAGAGTAGGTGGCATTAGATGCTGAGTTTCCTGCAGCACACAGTAGTTGGCATGTCATCACTCAGTGTGTTGTGCAATGGGTTCCCATGACTGCTATCTACAGCGAGTCGATCCATGCTGTTGAATAGAAGCTCTGCTACAGACAGTACTGCGCTCTGCTACTGCGCTCTGCTACAGACAGTACTATGCTCTGCCACAGACAGTACTAGTGCAAATTGTTGGAAAACCATGCAGATCAGCGTCGAGACATCAAGCTTCTAAAGCAGAGGCATAGTGACTGCATTGCAGTGCTCTGGCACCAGGTCTTGGTTCTGTGCAGTGACACATATGACACATGCATGCAGTCCTTTGCATGTCTGCAGCATATACGCATATACAATGCGGAGTACTGTCTGCAGCATGTACACATGTACAGTGCGGCGTGCCATTTGCAATGCCATGCATGCACATGCATTGTATGTGGGAGAATAGCTGCCTTAAGCTTACCTGCTGGCAGGATGTAACCTGGTAAATACCATGGGACCAGCCCCATACCGTATGTAAACTCAGTGCTGTTGTCAATGAGCGCTGCCATCTTGGCCCAATTCAGAGTCTCCCAATCTGAGACAGGAAACAGGCAAGTGGCATCATGTTGCACAAGTACGCTGCAGCATCAGTGCTTGTCAAGCAGCAACAGTGACCTATTGTCATCACAGCACAGCAAATGCCATGATGACTGCACACACTCGTCAAGTCAGGAGACAGGTGTAAGGGCAACAGGTGTATGGGTATACAAAACCTAAACCCTTTCCATTTCAGGTATGGGAAACAGGTATATAGGTACACATGCAGTCATCTCAACACATGCATGGCATGCGTTGCACATTCATCATCCACTCATGTATTGGTCAACCACTGTGTCAGCCAGTGTCTGAAGCTTCTGGTTGGGTCATGTGCATGCAGTGCTGGGTAGCTCCCTGTATGAGATCCTGTTTTGGCAATCGGTATCTGCTGACGCGTCCTACACACATGCATGCAATGCAGTCTCACTGGCTTTAGTGAGAAAGTTGCATGGGCTCACCTGACTCTACCAAACCACCTAGTCCAAACTCAGTGTCAGCATTTGCATCCCATGCCCACATGAAGAAGCTGGTGATTGCGTTGTGTTTGCCATCGGCACCTTCACCAGCGTTGTTCAGATACTGCACCAGGCTGCTCCAAAACGCCACATCTGCCTGAACACAGAATGCATGCATTCGCTTGTTGAACATGGCTTTCCAAGCTGTGCAGGCTAATTTGTAGGCTAATTTGCAAAGCATGCGTGCAGACTGCCAAGCTGTGCATGCTGATTGGCAACTTGTCTTTGCTGCTTTGAAAACTGTGGAAAAGGTCCCTGGGACTTGAGGAGTGAAATTATCTTGCAGTACCAAAGAAGAACGACATGCAGCTTGCAACACCAAAAAGCAATGAAGAACGACATGCAACTTGCAACGCCTAAGAGCAATGGCATATACAGATAGCTTGCAACTCCGAAGAGCAATGGCATATTACACATAGCCTGCGGCCATCTGCTAGATGTGCTACAACCTAGATGATACACCAACGCGCTTGCCAAGGAGACAGCAGAAATGCACATGTGTACACAAAGCTCCTTTGGTGCTCACCGTTGAGTCCATTTTGACGTTGAACTCGCCCAACACCACAGCAAAGACATGACAAGTGGTTCCGGAACAGAAGCCATCCTTGTTCATGTATCCAAAGGATTTACTCAGCCTGCATTGAACACACAGACAGACAGATGAGATCAGCATCAACGTGCTCTAGCAATCTGGACCGTCGTGCTGTGGCTGAAGCCGATTGCAGCTGTGGGTACTTGACCGTATAAATTCAGTCATTGATGAGAGCTAGCCCTGGGCTTCACAAACTTAGCCCCAGGGTTTGCAAAGCTAGTCCCGGGGTTCACAATGCTAGCTCTGGGGTTCACAGCACTAGCCCTGGGACTCAGAAAGCTGCTGCACACAGTCATGTTGCACACTGCTGAGTAGATGTGGACAATAAAACAAGACCAATGGCAATCAGGTGAGATGTGCCAGAATACGGGAATATGCAAAGGACAGGAGTCTGCACAGGATGGGAAACTGCACATGGTAGGAATAGCAACAAGGTGACAATGCCAGGACAGGCAATCTGCATGAGGTTGGCATGGAGTCTGCATGATAGGTACCTAGTGAAAAGAGCTGTGCCAGTGCTCTCAGAGGGTTGATCTGAGACGCTTGGTCCATACACCTGAAGAAAGTGGAACACATTTCACCAAACGTTTCAGATGCACTGAAAGCTGCAGCTTGCATGACGTTAGTACAGTGAGTACAGACTGTGATCATGCGCACCCAATGAGGTACTGAGCCGTTCTGTATGAGGCCTCAAAGCTTTCATGCGCTGAAATTGAATTTACCTAAAGCCGCTTGGCTGACAAACTCCTGGTCCACTAAAGTGGTGAAGAAAACAACTCTGCTGATACAACTCATAGGCATTGCGGCTGCCTTTCTCACACGCACTTATACATGCACATGCAGAATGAACGTGCTTACAAGAAAAGGGCTAAGAGGGACTCACATGGGGTGCCAGCATGATTTGGCTGACATACTCCTTGCCCAGGAGAGTAGTGAAGAACGCTGCTGGGTTGGATCCAGACCCCAACAGAGTGGAATCTGTGCAGTAGCCGTCACCATAGTTGGTATATGTGGGCGCTGCATATTGGCCTGCATGCCATGCAAGATTGTCAGAAAAAAAGAAAGAAAGCAAAGGCGACACCGTCAGGCGTCAAAAACAAAGAAGCTTGAGATGATCCCAAGCTTCCCTTGGCCCGGTTGTCAGCTACTCATAAGAAGGACTCAACATGATCATGCAGAAATGCATTGTATACCTGAGCCTTGAATTTGGAACAGGCATCCTGGGCAGACAGCGTACAGAGCATCCATTGCATCCAGGTAGTAGGTTGCAGCATTGTACTGCAGCTGTCCGCTTGCGGTCCAGGAGGCACCGTATGCATCTGGCTCATTGATCAAATCCAGGATCAACCGGTTCTGCAATGGCACATAGCTGTGTTACAGGTAAGCCTGAACATTTGACCATCTATGTAATTTAATGCGCATGCTGCACAGCAAGGTGGCAATGAGACTAAAGATGAAAAGAGTGGACTTTCTGGTTTCAGCATGGAGGAAGCCTCCACAGGTAACATGGCGACGCACATGTTGAAAAGAAAAACAAGGAAAGTTTATGTTTTTCGGCAGTCATAACGGGAACCTCCCGAGGCGGCAGCCCGGAGTGACGCACATGTTGAAAAGACAGCTCTCACGAAAAAACACAGACCTGAATGAGTGAGCGCACATACCTCACATGCACCCGACTTCTGAACTTGCTGTACCAGAGACACCCAGTCAAAAATCCAGCTAGCTTCCTTTTGAATGGATGTGTCTCCACCGTATGTTATGCTCACGCTGTGGTACACCAAGGCCACGTAGAACCCCTGCAACAAACACACAGGGGTTGAGTAGGTAACACTCACTTGTATGGCTTGTACACTGTGGAACACTATAGTTAGGATGGCAGCACTCATTGTACAGTTGTACACTCCTTGCATGCAGATACTGTCTCGTGCAGCACGATGAACATGCATCAGGTAAACAGAGTTGAGCACTATCAAGCAAGGGGATACAATTTTCCATGCTTTGCACAAATGCAGTTCCTGTCAGTCTGCATGCAAGCTGAGCAGGAAAGTATACCTGACCACACAGGTAGTTTGCCATGTATACAAAGCGATCTGTGGTGGAGGTTGTAGGTAGATCTGCACTGCATGTGTCCCCAGTGATGGAAGGGGCCGTCTGGGGTAGCGTGGGGTTACCCGTAGGCTGGGGGGTGTCTGTTGTGGTGGGAGGTAGCAGGCTGCTCTCAATGTCTGCTGCTGTGGCAATGTCACAGTCTGATGTTGAAACTGATTTGGGTGATGCAGCTAGACCAGCTACATTCCATTCCAGTCTGGCAGCGTTGAAACCCATCATTTTAGCTCTGCATGCACAGACAAGCATTGTTAGCTCTATAGACATGCACTAAGTTGTAGGTGAAGGTTGGTTGATGTCACTGCTGATAGCAAATTCTGCTGTACATGTGACGAAACTACAGTGTGACCGGGCTCCAGTCATGATGCATATACTAGGCATCTTTGTACCACTATCTGATGTCAACCCTTCCACGTGACTAGCGCTACTTGAAGCTCGTGTCTTGGGATTGACCAATGTTGTGACCACGCGCCGTTAACACTGCTGCTGAACATCTTGTATCAAAATGGGAACAACCACTAGTACTATTGAAAGGACTGCCTAGCTATGCCTGTGTCCTTGCCTTTGCTAGCCTGTTATGATGATGCAGCAGAAAAACACCTACCTGTACATACTGGTATCCCAATCGTGTGCAATGCTATCTGTTCCCTCGCTCAGGTCCCCTGTCATTGTGAAGCTGCTCTCAAAGCCAGACAAAGCAAACCCTTTCAGCACTACCTCTGTGCCATTTGCATCATATATCTTCCCATTGCTGGTTGTCAGAGTGCCTGCAGCGTTCAGCTGGTCGAGTCAGGCTCTGCAACTGCAACTGCAACTGCACAACTTGGGGAGACCTCCCCCATGGTAGCAAACACAATGTTCACGACTCTACAAGCAAGGCCAAGCCTGGTTCAGAACCAGACCACAGGATCTACTGTTAAGTCCAGACGCGTATGAGAAGGACCGCTGCTCGCACACACAGCGGCGAGCCTTAGTGCGCTCGCATTCGTGCGCACTGCTGTTCTCCAGCGGTGTGACGCTCAACGGCAGCTGCTGACGCAGATGTGATTCAGCAATGCGTGCATGTCTCACCTGTTGCTTCCGCTTGTAGTCCGGCAGTGCTGCACAACAGTATCACTCCCAACGCAAAAAACATGATGGCTGGCCGATCAGCAACAACCTTCGCCCTGGACGGTCACTTGAATGTTCAGAAATGAAGGCAAACTCTGCCTCTTTGTATGCAAAGTGCTGCATAAAGTTGTTCGCAGCGTGCGCGGGCTTCTGACCAGGAAGCAGCTGCAAGCGCAGGCAGCGTTCCGGAGCTCGGGAATACAAATTGCTTGTTTTGTCATGATGTGCTGCGGATGAGTCATGCATCTTACGTCGCTGCTTGAACTACGGCCAACGTCAAATACAGGTTCACATATTTTTGCTCAACTGACTACCGAGCCAAAAACGGGTAACTCTGCATTGGCTGCGCATAAGTGACTGACTACCGGTACTGACCCAATCCGCCCCCGACAAGTCCTCTTCGTTTCTGCCTAACCCCGGAGCCCAGCCTCCACATCGATCTAAATAAGTACCTTGCTGCCTGTTCACTATTCACTCAGAGCTGTACAGAACATGTTCTATGACAAATGCCCAAGATCGAGTGCAGTGTGAACATTGTTGTGTATATACACTACGTAGTTGCAACCAAACAGGAAACACGTCATGCCACAGACTGCATGCCATATTTGCCAGCTGCTGCGTCAACACACAATCTACGCTCATGCATAAGCTAGTCTGATTGACCTCAGCAGCTGGTGGCAAATTATATCACTCGTACACAAGACAGCATACTGCTAAGGTTCAGCACTCAAGCTCTGGTTCTGTTCAGGTACTTCAATCACTGACGTCCGTTTGAAATTTTGACACATCTTCTGCTGGCCAACTGGAAAGCACAGATTCTGAATCAAAGTGTGAGAAGTTTGCCTGTATAATGGCCTCGTTGAGCATGCATATGTCATGCGTCTGGCTTTGTGTGCCACAGTAGTCTGCAATACATGTACAGCAGTAGAGCTGTTCTGCTTGTACACCCGATAAGTCAGCCATCTCCAGATCAGAACCCTGCTGCAGAGGCCTCACTTCATCTGTCACTTGCAAGAGACAAATGTTCAACTCCAAACAGCACTTTGCCACATGTGTACATGTGCGTCCACTTCCTTTGACCATTGACACTGAGTATGAGTATGCATATGAGTACGAGTAAGAGTATGTATGATTGGCACTGAGTAAATGGCCAAGAGCAAGGGACATATGGACGGCAGCACATAGCACTGTGTATATTTATTCTGACCAGAGCCTCCAAGTTATGTTAACATTCACCAGTCATGAACGTTCACAATTGCTTGAACACCACAGCAAGCCTTGCAGCCACGGGAAATGAGATCTCTAGACAGCTGTCCCCTGCAGGGGTTGCCGATGAAGCAAAGCAAGTCTTGTCAGGTCTTGTTTGTCCTGAGATCATGCATCAGACGAAACCCTAGGAGTAAACCCCTATAGGCCTAGGGTTAGCTAACTCAAAGGTCACATCTGCACATGAAAAGCAGAGCAATATTGTTGCATCATCAACATCGGTTATCGGCATCGTGTGACAACAGCACGCAAGAGAATCAATCGGAAAAGGCGCCCATAAGCCCAGAAGCTGAAGCTGCAGCTGTGGGGCTTGCACAGTCCTGAAACTCGCTGTCAGACACCACAGTCCCCACGGTAAAAGGAAATTCTGGTCCAAAACCAAATTCCCTGCTGACTGACACACTAACCTGCCGCAGGACCTCAGCAGAATCCATTGCCACATTGGTGTGATCACATGAGGCCTGTGGGCCGGGCGAGGGCCAAGAACGTCAACTTAAAGTCAATCAATTGAACTCGGAAACGAATCGAAACGAGAAGGGAGGAGAAACGCAAATCCTGATCAGCTTCGCAGCCAGCTTCGGATTCATTCCGGGCAGCTTGTGCAGCCTTCACGGCACACCCAGCGGTCGTGTACACGCACAGAAACACTTCAACAGAACCGCTCATGTACTGCCGTTGACAACGCCGTGACAGCGTCGTTCATGTCTAGATGGGTCGGCAGCAAACTACGTCTCTATTGCTGGTGTTGCTCACAACACTGAGCAAAGTCTCAGTAGCCCAAACGGATGCGGAGATTTTACTGCAAGCTGAGGATTGGGCGTCAGCTTTTGGCTGGAACGAGTCCTCCAATATGTGCAGCAACTGGACAGGAGTAACTTGTGGTGCAAACAACAGAGTGACTTCCCTGTGAGCACGAGAGCGGGTATCCATTTAGTGTTCAGGAGTTTGCAATGTAGTTTGCAATGTAGAAGCTGTAGCAGCATGCTGTTCACCGTCGCTGTATTGGCTTTCATATTTGTGCTTACTTGTGCAGATTTTTTGCATCCAGCGTGACCCTGCAGACAAGCACAAACTTAAGTCTTCCTAGCACATGGAGCAGTTTGAGCCAGCTGACCAGTTCAATTATGTTGGTGTCGGTGGGAACCCCCCCAAACTGACTGGAAGTTTGCCTGCCTCTTGGGGCACCATGACAAATCTCACAGCCTTTGAGGTAGACTATGCTGACACCCTGAGTGGCCCTCTGCCAGATGCTTGGAATGGCATGCGGCAGCTCAAATCTCTAGTTTTGGTGGATTGCAATATCAGTGGCACACTGCCGGAGTCCTGGAGCAACTTAACACAGCTTGATCAAGTGGCAATAACTAACAGCCAACTGACCGGGACATTGCCAGCTTCTTGGGGGGCCTTGCCCTACTTATTTGCCGTCAGTCTTACTGGCAACAACCTCAACGGAACTCTGCCAATGGAGTGGAGCCTCTCTGATGTGGACCTAAGTGTCAACAAGCTGTCAGGGGCTTTGCCGGAATCCTGGGGTGGGGTGCAGAATTTGTATCTGGCCAATAACTCATTTACCAGCAGCATTCCAGCAGCATGGGGCTCCTCAAACATACTGTAAGTTTTGGCTTGCTGTCCCTTGCAAGAGCATACTGTACAGTGCCTTGCTGCTATCACAAATTTGCTCAAACAAAATTTTCACCTTTGCAGGGGGCTGTGTGTGCATGCATACGCTAAGGCGTGTGCAATATGTAAAGATGCACACAGTATGTAAAGATGTACAAGTTATGTACAGATGCACAAAATAACGTGTGATACTGCTTGCAGGGAGTTAGATTTGACTGGCAACGATATTTACGATTGTCCAGAAGCACTTATCAATACTAGACTAGCAAATTGCACATACACAAGGCTGTTTTTATCTTTATCAACGGCAACATGGGCAAGATGCAAGAAATCGACATTGTTGCAAGTTTGTGCAGCAGAACCTCTCTGTTTTATTGGTTTGACTAATGTAGTAGGGGGCTTGAGCAGTCTCCCAAAAGCTGGCGGTGACTTGTGCAAGATCAGCGAAGCCAAACCAACCCTGATCGTGCTGTGGTGCCTCTTTGCAAGCTTGCTTGCAATTATGTGGAGCATGTTTGTGGCTCTGCGATATTGGCAGGCTAAACATATGAATGGACATGTTGACAGCAACAAAGGGCATCAGGCAATTGTTGGCAGAATGCAACATGGCTGGAACCGTGCATTGAAATGGAAACCCTGGGGACTGAAAATGTCTGCACTGCTAGGATTGGGCATGTTTTATTTTGACAAAGCTAGTGACATCACCTTGCTGAAGCAGGTTTTTGGGCATACTTGGACTGGCTACGTTTTGCTGGTTCTGTTGTTGAGTCAGTATGTCTTGCAAGGGTATGTCCTGATCTATCATTTGACCAGAAAGTTCATTGGTTGGACCATTTTGACAAAGCTCTTTCTGTTGAGCTTTGTGTTAGCAATCCCACTTGGGGTTGTTTTGACAGTTGTGCTTGATGTGCTTCTGTTCTTTGCTGATCTGGGCATTCCCCTCAAGCATGTTGACCAGCAAGTGAATTTAGAGCAATACCAGCTTTTCAGAGATGCTGGCAGGGCGTTGTATGGTACCCTGCCAACAGTGATCTTACAGTCCATTACTTTCACAATGCCTGCCAATCCACAGAACCAACTTGATCTGTCAGTGAAAGTTTTTATGATTTCATTTGTGGCTGCTGGCCTACAACTGCTCAAGGTGAATGGGGAGGTCATGTATTTTGCTTTGAAACAGAAAGAACATGCTGCTTGGGTATTTTGGCAATTGCTTTCTGCTCGAAGATTTGTCAAGGAGGCACCGATTGTGTTGTTACCGGCACACTCAGGGGTAGAACTTTTGGCCGGGCAACAAGCAGGTTCTAGTGACCAAAACATTGCATGACCTGTTACTTGCATTGTCAAATCACACTTGTCATGACTGTTGGCGTGTGCATTGTATACGTATGAATTGTGCTTTTGCAGTGTGAAACAGTCAGTTGCAATGACTTTTTCAGCCACCAATGACTTTATGGCATTGCATCGATGTCATGACGTTAGAGGTCTGATATTTATTAGGCTGAGCAGCTCACCTAGTTTGCTTACAGCTTCTGTAAGCTCAGTGGATGCCTGTCACAGCCATCAGTCAGATGGCAAGATGCAAAACTTGTCGCTTCAGGCAGCACCACATCCCTTTCACTAGCAGCCCTCAGACATGCGCATATGTAGCTGTAACACTGCAAGAAATCAGCCTATTGACACGCTAGCAGCTCAGCTCTGCAATGGTCAAGATGGGATCCGATTCATTTCAACAGTACACATCACAGTGAGGCATGCCGAGCACAGTGGCTGAGCATATTGCAGGTCTTACATTGTGTTCTGCCATTCTTGTCAGCTGGAATTGACATACACAATAGGTGGCTGCATGAAAGGCTCAGGGCAGACTGGCTCGCCAGCTGTCATACCAGTAGATTACAATCAGCGATGAAACATCTGAAACGGCTGTTGTACTTTCTCCCCACTAACGCTTGCTATCTCCACCAGCTACAAGCAAATCCCCTTCCCCCCCCCTGTTTATTCCCTCAGCAAACTGTTCAGAAGAGGTGTCACAGCCTGCCTGCCATGCCTGCCACACTAGCTTCACCTGCCATGACTCGTTGTGACTCATCTTCGTCCAGGCTGTCATGAATCATCTTCACCAACAGTGTCAGCAGGAGCGATGTCCACACATCCCTGAAATCAGCATGATGTGTTAATGCATTTATGGTACGGAGCTGTTTCTTTTGATCAACATATTCAGTGACATACCAGAGGCTTTGATGCCATCTCTGGAGGTACACATGTATATCAAAACAAGCTATGGGCAGAAGCAAAGTAAGCAGTCTATGAACAACAACAGGGTGCATGCACATTCATGCTGCTGTATATGCAAACAGCAATAGAGTAGTTTGTGCCTCTGCAGCAGTGTCTGCCAGCATGCGTCCTTCTGGCCACCTGACCCAGCAGACTCCCAATTCCTCTCAGAGAAAACCAAAATAAACAGTGGTCAGAAACAAATGCAGGCAAGGACCTGTTGTATGATAATGCTTGGTAGGGAAACCAGCACTCACAAACAACTTCATGGCTCCGAATCTCCAGAGCCTAAAACTTTGTCTCTATCCCCAGGGCTAAATGCAAAGTGTTAGTGTGCAGAAAACTTACCAGCATCTCACTCTCAGGCAGCCTGTCCTCCACACCAGGCATTTCGTTTGACGTGCTGCGCATATTTCTGGAAGCTTTTGGGTTGCGTCTGATCTGCATCTGAGGAACGGCGGACTTTGTGCTGCATCCGTGACATGGAATGTCTGTCACTCACGTGTCTGTCAATCGAGTCAAAGTTCACACCCTTTAGAGGCCAAAGACAGTTGACAGAATAGGTAGTAGCTCAGCTGCCTACAGCGCTGTATATGTAATTGCCATGTGCTCCGTATTTGGACATTGATCGCGCACCGTTGAATACCTGCAGCAAGGGTCGCCGTTGCACCTGTGGAGACCATCCTTGCCATGGGCGTTACACCAGACAAGCGTAAACCAGAGCATGCCCCAGATGCATACAGCCCACATAGCAAAAGGGCCAGAATATCGGGAGATTGGCCACATATTCAGGTCAGCTCATTGCTTGCCAGACCAGTGCTGTTGCCTGCGACATGTGTTGGAATGTTGATCACAGTGCCCGGAAAGCCTTGACCCTAGCTCTCGAGTGACTGATGCATTAACAAGCTTGTCCGAAATCTAGCTGTCTGACTCATCATCGACGCGCGTTTCCTGGCAACATAGGTGCACATTGTGGTCCAAGCAATTCCTAATGGCACCAGAAGACTGAAGAGCTGGCAAACTGGACTTGCAAAGCATGGTGCAACAGTTGTCCAGGTGTGGCGCTTTCTCCTAACTGTGTGGTGTTCAGATTCCCTGCATCCCTGGTCATGTTGTTTGCACCCTACACAAGAGCAACAAATCTGTATTGCCATTGCCTGACAATTCTGCACGCCTGTAGCAATGCATGCAGCAACGGCATACCTTGGATCAGTTGCACACTCATTGGTCTCATGTGCTGACAGGAGTCATTTGTGATACCCATGTGACCAGCGTTTGCACCTTCTTCCTGACTTCAGGCTGTTGACCGACGCACGAGGGTGACCCACATGGTTGCTGGGGATGAATGTGCTGAGAAGCTGCCTCTGACACCTGGCCAGATTCAAAGAAGGCATATTCAGGTAGCCCTATATGCCCTTCAGTCATCCTACTTCCCCTATAAATCTGGTAGGAAAGGGTGCCAAAAGTCATTTACCACCAATCTAGACCCAGTATTGTGTCTCAAGACCCCTGTTCAGTCCCAGTGACAAAAGATGCTGCCGCATGTTGAGGGCTTGTGAATAACAGAATGAACGAGCAGTGTGAATATGTATTGTGCATAGGTGGTGGCTCCAGAGTGGTTAGAAGATTGTTTGGCGCAAGGGTGTAAGGTGGACGAGGAGAAGTACAGAGTGCACTTAGAGTACTGCAGCGATTCAGGTCCGTTAACGCATTTCATGTCTTTGCACATTCCATCATTGCATACTGCGTTGGCAAGAACATCCCAGCAGTGCCCTGCAGTGCTGTGTGCATGTCCAAGGCACATTTGCAGTGCCAATCATAACTCAAGTCAGGACCCAGGTACAACTGTGCTGGTGTGGACAAGTAGTAGACACGGCCTTTCTGTGGACAAGTAGTAGACAAGGCCTTTGTGTACCTTGACTGTCAAAGGCCTTCAGAACGACACTGGCGACATCACAATCACGCTTCCTGCCCGCCATGTGATCTTCAAAAGATCTTTAGCAACAAAACTGAGGTTGCGCAGTGACAAAGCTGTAGTTGTTGAGTGATATGCCCCTTGTCCGGCTGTCTGTATGGACCAGGCACAACACACGTGTGCAGAGACATGTTGACACACATGTTGCCATCATGTGCATTGCAGAAACAAGCGAAGAAGAAGCGAGCCTGCAGAGCATGCAGGGGAAACCAGCAGCTGATGACTCAGCATCCAGTCAGCCTGGTAGGCTGTACAAGTACAGGCGATGGCTTGGACACTGGAAGTCTGAGTATGATCACATCAGAACAGAGACAGAACTGGCTTTGCACGTGAGCACTTCTTCTTTGGCTGGTTCATCACATGACCCCAGCACATGATCATCACAGTACCATCACATGTCGACGGTCAACGCATGTGGTACACTGCATCACCACTGAGAAACCCAAATGCAATGCTTGCTTGTGTCATGTATGTGGCCATACTGTTGAATTATCACATGGCTTCAAAACTCAGCTGCTGCCTGTGCAGCTGGCAGCAAGTTTGAGAGCTGCAGCACCAGTGAATATACCAGCATCGAGCAGTGTTGTCACTGCAGCTCTGTGACTGCAGTCTCTGTTCCCCAGTTCTATGCTCTGGCATGCCTGATGGCATCACATGGACACTGAAGCAGAAGCTGCTGGAAATGACTAAACAGTTGCCCAAAATGAAGCTGTTGGACATCAGCCTCACATTTGCCTGCAGGCACTTCATTTTGAGGACATTAGTGAGCTCATCAGCCTCACTTATGTCTGCAGGCAATTCATTCTGAGGATATGAGTGAGCTCATCAGCCTCAATTTTGCCTGCCGGCAGATCATTCTGAAAACACTATTGAGGTCATCAGCCTCAATTTTGTCTGCAGGCAACTCAGTTTAAGGATATCAGTGAGCTCTTCAGCTTCGTTTTTGCCTGCAGGCAGTTTATTCTGAGGACATCAGTGAGCGCATTGGCAATGGGCCCGTGGTGCAAGCCCTCAAGGAGTTGATGAAGTATGAGATGGCAATGCTCATCAGTAATGATGACAATGATGACAAATCATCAGTCAGGACAGAAGCCGGCAGCAGGAGCAATCATGACAACGTATATATAGTTGACGCTGTGATACTGGCATGATGGTGTATTGTGGACATGGTTTTGTGCAAACAAGTAAGGCTGGCAACCTGTCTTTCTCAAGACAAGGCATGTCTTTCTCAAGACAAGGGCTTGCATTATTGAGCTCTTGAGCTGTTGCCAGTCTATGCGCGCTGTCAAACTGTCACTGTGGTGTTTTCAATGGTGATTACGACAGGTGTCACCATGATGATTACCATGATACTTGTCATGATACTTACCATGGTGATTACCATGATGACAGCTCAACATGTGTGACCTTTGGATGCATTGCTGATGCATCCTGTACAAACAAAAAGCACTGTGGCACATATGCAGATGAGCTGTAAATCCGGGCCCATATCCAACTGCAGCTATGATGCCAGGAGTCTTTCCCTCACAGAGAAGCTTGGTGCACATGCATTGCAGCACACATACAGACAAGCTGTGAATCCCACCCCAAGCGTCACCTGACAAAGTTGCTTGCTTGTTGCTGTTGCACACTCAAACACTTAGCATTCATACTCTAGGTATGCACCTCTTCTCAGCAGTGTGCATACTGCGGGACAAGTAGGGTTAGTACACTTCTGATAAGACACTTCTGGGACTTCTGACACTTCTGAGAAGAGGTGCATACTAGGGGAGAAATAGGCTTAGTACTTTGCGTCAGTATTGAATATGAAGCAGGCACCCCGCACATACATTGCTTGCACTGTCATGCAGTCTCTGGTCCTTACTACCTCTCAATGTTTGGGCAGCCCGGTGTCATACTTGGCGTCTCATTACATTGATGCCAAAAGTTGCAGCCTTTTCTTTTCCTTTCTGCAGTCTCTGGTGTACTCACGAGTTGCAGCCATGGTGAGGGCCTGTCAGTTCAAGATTGATGACACGCTGCAGCCAGAGGAGATTCCCTTCTGTGGAGAGGCCACTGCAAACAAGATCAAGGACATTGCCAGAACAGGCACCACCAGCGTCTTGGAAGCTCACAGGTGTCACTTGCTGCCTTGGTTGTGGTTGCAACAGCTCTGCACTGTTGTTGCAGGAGATGCCATCTGTGTGTCTACTGACACACACATTAGTGATTTGTTAGCACTTAGCCTCCTGCCCCAGGCGTTGCATACAGGGAGCTGCTCAGCAGCGCATGTTCCTCACCTCAGAAGAAGACACACGTAACAACTGAAGGAATGCATGAAACATTGCTATATTTAGATTATAGTATATTTTAAATGATACGGTATTCTAGTTCAAATTATGTTTTTGTAAATAAATAAATATATTTATGTTTAATTTCAATATTTATAAAAAACTGAATAAATCATAGTTCTTGATGGCAGGGCAAATGAAGTGGTGTGTGACTCATCTGGCAAGCCAAGAGCAGACACAGGTGGCGGCGCCTTTCGGCGCCTCTTCATGCAGCTGCCCGGTGTTGGTGCCAAGACTGCCAAGATCTGGTATGACCTGGGCTACAGGTATGATTTTGTTTTCTCAATCCTAATTGGAGAGACAAGACTTGTTCTGCATGTACCTAGCTCATCATGAGCTGGACAACGTTATTATTTTTATCATACTATTGCTATTAATATATATTTTTATCATCACTATTATTATCATCATTATCATTATCATTATCATTATCACTATCATTATCATTGTCATCATCATCATCATTACTATCATCATTTTTTAATTATCATTATAGACTGCATCCTGGTCTGTTGATGTCCATTGAAAACACATGGGACAAAAGGGAAAAACGACGCTGCTTGTGCAGTGGGCTTTGTGTACGGGGATCATCTATTGACATTGTTACGGACAAAGTGGGAGTTGGGATACATCTATTGACGTTGTTTCAGAAAAAGGGGAGCCGAGGTATCTGGTGTTTGTGCTGATGATGTTGTGTGCAAAATACTTCGAGAGCTGGCACCTCCAGTGCTGAGCTGCCTGCCACGGCATAGAATCATCTGCTGGCAGCATAGCATTAGCACATATACAGGGTCAAATGCATGCAAAACTGTCTGCACCCTCAGCAAAATCGTACAGATCGTCATTAGAGTTATTGCCCCAATTGCATGCGGTTTTGATCGTTTTCATTGTTTTACATACCAGATGGTTGTAAGGAATGCGATGACGTCCAAATATTTTGTGGCGTTTTGTTGTGTTAGATCTTATGAAGACCTGGATGAGGCCATTGATGAAGGAGATGTACGGTCTGAAGGCGGCCGCCTGCCCATCAGCTATGAACAGGCTTTCTCCCTGCAGCACAGGTGACTCATCTGCTGATCTGATCTGATCTGATCTGATCTGATCTGATCTGATCTGATCTGATCTGATCAGATCAGATCAATGACTCGTTGCAAAAACAGGCTCGCCCTTATACGGGACTAATGTGCATATGCACTTGGTTCACCCCATGTTGCATCTGCTCACCTTCTTACTGTGTCACCTGGCGTGCAACAAAGCCACAGAATGACAGGAACACATTACAAAAGACATGGTCATGTGACTAAGTAATGCCTTCAACTCTGCACTCACGAGTCAGAGACTGATGCCAGCTGGCATTGGCATGCAGGGCTGACTTGCTGGAAGCCTTACCAGCCAGTGACCTGACAGACATGCAGGCTGCTGTCACGGAGGCGCGCTCCAGCATGTCACAGGTATGGGTCACCGCAAACCGTGCCAACCCTTGAAGTGGCAGTGTTGACCGAGGAACACTGCCCTGCCCTGCGATTTAGGTGTTTTAGGGCTTCAGACCTTACCACCTAATTCTAGTCTGCCGATGCTTGAATTGGCAGTGCCAGCAATGGATGACTACCCTGTCCTGCTATGTCATTCAGACAAGAGGAACCTTATTGTCAATGCACAGCACATCTAGTGCATGGATCCTCATTACTGCATTACCAGCCACAGCAGCTCTGCATTGCTGCCACATGTGCACACCCTGAATGCTCTGCAGCTGTGTAATCCTTTCAATGCCATGGGTCATATTAGGTGCCTGTACAAGGTGTGTCAGTCCTGTTTAGGCAAGTGATTTCAGCTGATTGTAAGGCCTAGATGACATTTAGGTTATGGGGACT